>Ga0268280_1001183_pt1 | contig 18271 bp, 17 predicted proteins | sample saktaG_9_FD_190139 | JGI IMG/M metagenome (GOLD analysis project Ga0268280, IMG submission 190139) | Saline water microbial communities from Sakinaw Lake, British Columbia, Canada - sak_2011_5_24_40m | ecosystem: Environmental > Aquatic > Non-marine Saline and Alkaline > Saline ... | reverse complement strand
AGGACTTGGCGGAGTTCAGCTTGGGATTTTTCTGGTACTTCGGCTTTGACCGTTTTTTCTGGTTTTTTGGCACTCTTGGCCATTTGAGTGATGGATTCAAAATTCATAAGTGAATTATATATTAAATTACAAATCTTTCAAATGCTCTTTTAAAAGTTCGCCCAAGACAATAGGTAGTTTGGAAACATCTTCCACCACTAAGGCATTTGGCGCATAAGTGGATAAAACCGGTACGCCTCCAACCGTAATTCCCACACCAACAGCCACCACACCGCAGTCCCGCAGTTTTTTTAATTGCATCTGCACAGAGACGGAATTATCACTACCACCATCCGTAAAAACAATCACAATCTTTTTCAATTCGCCAATTTTTATTTTATTTTTTATATTTTCCGTTAAATTTTCTACTATTGCCTCCAAGGAGTTAAAATCTGTGGTTGTCCCCGGTAAACTGTGAAGTTTTTTGAAAACATTTATTCTCTCCGCTTCGCCCAGCTCGGCCGACATCACTTTCATCGGTTTTTTGTCTTCACCCGCCCCAAAACCATAAATTTCGGATTTGACCTCTAACGGTTTATCTATATTTATTTTCTCCGCCTCACATAATTCTGCAAATTCTTTCAACACTTCCATCACCATCACGGCGGATTTTCTCTGTTCCTCGGCTTTTTGACCTTCTTTCATTGAACCACTTTGATCACAAATTAAAGTGATTTCCACTTCACCAAACCTGTCCCCTTTCTTTTCTTTTATTTCTGTGTCCTCCCAAACTTTTGGTTGAAGATTACCACTCTTTACATCAGCCACTAATTGCGCTGGTTCCACCAATTCATCCCCCTCTTCCACTGGATATTTTGGAGCCAAAGCTTTTTTGAGACGTTTAGAAATAATCCTAGAAAAAAGATTTTTTAATTCTTCTATCACACTAACATCTGTTTCCGGATTTACTATTTTTTCTAAATTCTCCACTATTGTTCTATAATCCTGCAAATCCTTTTTCTCCACACCAATTTTCTTGGCATAATCATCATCAGCTTTGTCTTTACTGTCCTTACCTTTTTGCGCTTCCTTCCACTCTTTCAAAGCTTTGTCTATTTCCTCTACCGGCACCGCTTCGGGAAATTTCTTTTCTACTTCGGCATATTCATCCGCAAAAATTTTATTTGGATCTGTCTCTTCATCTACTTTACCTTTACCTTTACCTTTTTTCTTTTCTCCTTGTTCTCCTTTACCCTCTCCTTCTCCCTCCCCCTCATCTTCTGAGGAGGGGTTAGGGGTGGTTTCTTCCCCTTCTCCTTTTTCCTTATTTTCTTCTTCTTTCTGCTTTTTTTTCTCCTCCATATCCTTCTCCAATAAAGCTTGCACTTTTGGCCAAAGATATTTATCTTGCAATCTTAATCTTAAAGACATTGGCGTCTCCGGATTTGTCATTATATCCATCAGGCCTTTAACTTTAGCTACTTCGTCAAGCACTTGCCTTACATCAGGCGATACCTGACACAATTCTCCCGGAACCCTAGCTTCTCGTAATAAAGCATAATTAAATTGAATGTGTTTTGGTAATTCGGCAAAATCCGTTTCTGCAAATAAATCCTGTTTAAAAGTTTTTTCTTCCACCTCCTCCATTCCCTTATTGGTTTTTGATATTAAAGCTCTATATTCCCTAACGTCCGCCACACAATTATCCATCAAAGCAAAAGCTTTTGACTTTTTTATCCTCTGAAACCATTTATCAAACTTTTTCTCACCACCTTCTTCAGAAAGTATTTGAATCTTTTCTAAAAAATGTTCTATTTCATGTAAAGTTAAAAATATGGTCTTTTCATCAGTAAAACCAAATATCTTTTTAAACATTGTAGTATTTACATAAATAGTATTAGTCTCAATATTAAAAGCAAAAGTCTTTAAATCCGCAGGTGCTGGTTCTATCTTTATTTTACCTTTGGCATAATGCTCAAAAAAATCCCGATGTTTTTCCACCAGTGCCACCGCCTCCGCATGTTCCCCTTCATTTTCCTCCCCCTCCTTTTTTAATTCTATGATATTTGGCTGTTCCATTATTTTAACTTAAAACTATCTCCTAATAAATATAACACATTTTGCTTGATTTTATAAGTATTCCCATAGCTCAATAATCCTAAGTAAGAATATATCACTTCTAATTTAGTATCAGGAAAAATAGTTTGATACATCCTAGCTTTAGTGCTTTTTCTCAAGGTCCGATGCTTTTCAAAATGTGTCCAACCCAAAAAATCCAGACCGGAACTAACCGTTTTTATAAAAACCTTATCCGGATGAAGTTCTAATTTTAAGCTATCAGCTAAAAACATTTTCATTTTTGGTATCAAGGATTCCAAATGTGACTTATCACGGGAAAAAATAACAAAATCAGCCACGTCCTTTTTCTTTTTCTTGCCATTTCTGAATTCTAGCCAACTATTCATTAATGATTTATAAGAAAAAATATCTTCAAATTTGCCAGTGTAATATTTGTCTTTATGCATTATAATAATATGATTATGAATAAAATTAAAAAAAACGGGACGGGAATGCAAAGTATGTCGGGAATTTCTGCTCACTTATTAGAGGCCTATGTCCTCTGGCAAAATAGTGTCAAACATATACCCAAAATGCTCAGGCATTCTATAGGTGTAAAAATTGATACTCTTTTTGCTAGAATGGTAGAGCTTACCTATATAGCCACATTTGCCAGTCTTGACAAAAGATTGCCTTTTGTTAGTGAAGCCAATACCAAAAATGATTTGTTAAAATTCATGCTTTATACCCTATTAGAGCTAAAGGGGATCAAACAAGAAGCCTTTAATGAATTATCACAAAAGATGGAGGAGGTCGGCAAAAGGCTTTACGGCTGGAAAAACCAAATAATAGAACAAATAAAGAAAGAGAGCTCAAACGGCTCAACAGGCAAGCCGGTTGAGCCGTTAGCCAAAGACAGAAAGTAACGAGAAGCACAACACGGTAATCAGCATTCCAGGAATTGCTCAGCCAATTCGCATTACGATTCCAACCCGACCCGTCCCAGTTCGCATACGGCACATTGAAGTGGCCGTCGGAATTGCGGACGAGGGAAGATTTAGTGCCAAAACCGTCCAACCCACCGCCAGCAAGAGATATTATAATCAATCGCCCAGCTGTATATTATCCGGCATCATAATGCCTTAGTTCTGACACAGATTTTCTATCTTTATTTTTTAAATATGAAACACACTTTCTTTTGAAAATTCGCAAGAAATTCCGGCTTCATACATCTCGACGTTGCATCGTGAAGGTGTTTAATCCGCACACTTATTTGCAAACGCCATCCCAATATACCATATTCATCTTTTATTCCAAAATCGCCGAGCAAGCCCCCGCTTTTCAGAAAAAGCGGGGGCCAGGGGTCAAGAAGCAGAAGAGCCAGGGGTCAAAAGAAGATGCCAGAATCAAATCTCGAGAAGCACAACACGGTCCACAGCACCCCAGGACGCGCTCAGCCAACGCGCACCACGAGCCCAACCCGACCCGCCCCAGCCCGCACACGGCACACTGAAGTGGCCGTCGGAAAAGCGGACGAGGGAACCAAAATTAAAGTAATATTTACCGTCTTTTAAATTGACACCCTTTGGGTCATTTGGTACCTTGTCTGGATTTTCTATCATAAACTTCCAATATTCAATACCGGGAATTTTATATTTATCAGAGAAATTAGCTATAAGGTATTCCGCCACTTCTTGAAGAGATTTACCATTCAAAGTAGAGAGATCGAGAATGAAGATCTTATCTTTGAGAGCTTCCCAATCCAAGTTTTGAGTATCAGGATTTACAGTAAATTCACCAAATTTAGCTTTATCAATATCGGCTTTACGGGTAGCATAGTTTTCGTCTTTGGGATTCTTAATTTCAGCAGAAATCTGGGCGTTTTTAATCTTTTCCTCGTCCACACCCCATATTTTCCAGGTTTCTTGGAGTAATGGGCTAAATTCGGTTTTCAGGGACTCAAGATCTAGATCTTCCGCTTTATTTTTCTTTCCTTTTAATTTCTTTCTAAGATTTTTACTAAAATCATCTCCTTTTTCGATATTTTCATCACCCAATAGCGCTTCCGCCTGACCTTTCAAGGCTTTAGCCCTTTTTCCAAACGGATCAAGCTCGGCTACTTCCTTCAAACTTAAATGTCTAACTGTGCCAGATTCTTTTCTTAATTCTTCCACCGCCTCCTCACCTCTCATTGCCTTAATGGTATTCAATTTGAAAATATCTTCCGGTAAATCTAAATCTTTGGCTGTCAAAGTTAATAAAAATCCCTTTGAGGCTAAAATTTTAGCTACCAAAACCCGGTCTTCTTTGGGATATTCCTTAAAAGTTAAAGCGATCTTAAATCTTTCATCCAAAAATTCTGAAAAACTCCTTTCTTGACGGCCAGTTTGTTTTTCTATAAGCCAAGAAGATAAAATAGCCTCTACCGAACCCTGAGTCATCACAAATTTTTTCAAAGAATAAACCTTACCGGAAGCGTCCAAAGCCCCAGCTCTTCTAGCCACCTCGGTATCTGTTTCATTGGTATAACTTTCCTGTATTTCAGACATAACTTCACAAAGATTTTTCAGAGTGGTATTTAAATCATAAAAAGACATATCCAAAGAACCATCCCTATTTAAAAGACGGGCCAGCATAATATCATAAGCCTCTTCTTTTGAAGTATACTTAACTTCCAAATTATTCTGTTCAAATTCTCGGGCAATTTCCGGTGGTAAATCCTGTCTTTCGGGATTTTTTTCAGACTTCAAGTTAGCGGTAAAAGTCATTTGAAAACCAGGCCTAATTTCCGTCATGCCGTCACCAACAATATTTACCATATCTCCCACTTTAGCATTTAGCACACCCTTTATAGCCACCATCTGTTCTTTTGGTAAAGCCGTAAATTCATCAAAAATAACTGTTTTACCATTTAACATCGCCTTACCTAATGGACCGTATTTTTCTACAGTTTTTATATGACCAGCCTTATCAGTTTCTATTCCCATCTTACTCCAAATATTTGATTCCTTGGTCTGTGGATTACAGTAAATCATTTCCGGATCTTCACCTTTAAAATGAGAAGCGGCAAATCTGGCCAGGGATGTTTTACCAGTACCAGTTGGGCCATGCAAAAACATGGACTTGCCGGTGAGCATCCTATCCCCAATTGCCTCCAGATCATTTTCGACACCGGGTGTAATACAAATATGACCACTCTTGGCTAAATTTTCCTTATACTCAAGTAATTCAGTTTGGCGTAAAACCAACGGGTCTGTTTGTGTTAATTTTTCTTCTTCAGCCCTGATTTCTGCTTTGATGGTTTTTAAAACCGCTTCATTCCTCTTTTTAGCTGACAATGAAGTCTCCGGACTTAATAATTCAAACATCCTTCTCATACGAAAATCTTTTAAATCAGCAATATTTTCCAGCACTTTTTGTACTTCGCCCACCTCCGGTGTGACTTTTAGAATTACTCTGTAATCAATATGGGCACTGTCTTTTTCAACTCCCTCTTTATATTCATCTTTTTGCTCTTTAAGAAATTCTTTGGCACTTTTTCGCTCGCCTTGTTCCTTTCCTTTGTTTATCTTATTTAATACCCGCTTAAGTGTGCCAGCCTGTTCATCCGCGTCCTCCAACGGCTTTTTATAATGCTTTTCATAAATAGGCCCTTCACCGCCAAGCTCGGCAATAGCCTTTCTTAACTCTTTTCTATTTTCTGACACTTCATGAAAATTTGTTTCGTCTTGTTCTGGTATTTTTTCCATATTAATATAATATCATATCTAAAATAAATTAACACCAAAAAAATATTAAAAGTACCCCCCACCCGTCAACATACGACGTTAACGTATTCGGACAAAACCACGCTTTGTCAAACTCATACAGGTTTAGTGTCCGAGGTTCAACCTTGCCAATACAATATGAATATACGGCATGTGTAAATAAGAAAGCTATAGCTTTCTTATTTACACATGCTTCAACACGCCACTCGGAGTGGCCCATTGGTTTCCCCTCCCCCCTGACAAGGGAGATTAAGGGGGTTCTTCCCCCTCTCCTTTTCTAAGGAGAGGGTGGCCTTCTGAGGCCGGGTGAGGTTAAATCGTCCCCAACATACTAGTGGCTTTTTCGCGGCCTTCCTTAATAATGAGTTCTAAAGCCAAAGCAGATTTTTTAATTACCTTTTTTAATTCATCAACTTCATTCTTTTTGAATTCACCCAAAATAGTATCAATTACCTTTTCCTCCCCCTGCGGTTTTTTTATCTTACCCGAGGCAGTCTCGCCAGAAATTCCCAAACGCAAACGAATAAAAGCTTCTGTCTTTATGGCTCGCATAATGGATTCTACCCCCTTATGACCACCAGAACTTTTATTAAAAGAAATTTTTATTTTTCCTAAAGGCAAATCTAAATCATCATGGATTACCACTAAAGTTTCTGCCGCCTTTTTACTCTTAATTAACGGCTTCACTGAATTACCACTTTTATTCATAAAAGTTTCCGGCTTCAAAAGCAAAGCTTTATTCTTCCCGACTTTTCCTTCCACTTTCAATGCTTGAGTTTTCTTATCCAATTGCCAATCTTTAAACTTATCGTTTTTTACAAAAGCATCCAAAACCATCCGACCCATATTATGCCTAGTTTCCACATACTCTTCTCCTGGATTTCCCAAACCCACAATTATATAATTTTTAATCATCAAAATATTATAGCAGTCGTGTTTCTATTGTGTCAAACGACTTTTTATAATAGAATGGACAAATGCAAGAAATAAAAATTGAGGAATTGACCAAAGATATAGTACCACCAACTGGACCAGTCAAAATGTTCTTCAAAAGCTTCTGGGGAGAAATACTACAAATTGTGGTTATTTCTTTGATTATTGTTATCCCTTTTAGAATCTATATCGCCCAACCTTTTTTAGTCAGTGGTCCATCCATGGATGATACCTTTGCCAATGGTCAATATTTGATTGTGGATGAATTAACTTATCACACCAGAGATCCTCTTCGCGGTGAAGTGGTAATTTTCCGCTACCCTTTAGATACTAAAAAATTCTTTATCAAAAGAATCATCGGCCTGCCAGGTGAAACAGTGCAAGTGACTAATGATATAATTACCATCTGCCAAACAAATTGTGAGACTGATCCAAATAAATTTACTTTGGACGAACCCTATGTAAAATTAGATAAATTAAGTCCTCCCCGGCCAAATAGCTTAGTTACTTTAAAAGCTGATGAATACTTTGTCATGGGCGATAATCGGTCAGTCAGCTCTGATTCACGTATTTGGGGACCAGTAGTTAGAAATTTAATTACTGGTCGTCCCTTCCTTAGATTATTTCCTCTAAATCAAATGAATCTATTTCCCGGTCAAATAACTAATTAAATTCTTATGAAAAATAAAAAGAAAATAAAGAAAAAGATTAAAAAGGCTTGCAAAAAAAGCGGATCTCGGGAATCCAAATTTTTAGATTTAAAAAATATTGATAAAGATACTGAAGCGGCAATCTATTATGGTTTCATTCCTATGGAGACACCAAAAATTGAAAAGGAGGATAAGGAAAGAGTAAAAAATTTAAAAGAAGGAGAAGCTCTTTTAATAATTGGGACAAATGAAAAAATAGAACATCTGGCCGAAGAAAAGGCTGTTTTATTAAGAAATTATTTTAATACCAATTTAGCTATTATGCCTCAGCCGGTAATGATTACCTATAATGGTTTTATTCATGATAATACTACCTCAACTCATTCCGGCAAACATCGTAAAATTAGTTTAGAAATAATTGGTTCAGAAAAAAGTATTTCTGAAGCTATCCTAATTAAAACCGCCTTAGCAATATTAGAAGATAATAACTATCAAGATCTTTATGTGGAGATAAACAGTATTGGGGATCGAGAATCCTGCTCTCGTTTTCTACGAGAACTAACTAATCATTTTCGTAAGAATAATCACCATATGCAATCACACTGCCGGCTAGCTTTCAAAAAGGATCCCTTCCTAGCTCTATACTGTCAGAATGAAAAATGCCTCCAATTAAAAGATGAAGCTCCAAAATCCATCGGTTGCTTATCTGATGAGAGCCGAGAGCACTTCAAGGAGGTATTAGAATATTTAGAAAGTCTAGATATCCCTTATAAAATAAATAATTGTTTAGTGTCTGATCGACGCTATGCTTCCCATACAGTTTTTGAAATTAAACAAAAGTCTAATAATCCTAAAATTGCCGACGAATCATTAGCCGTCGGCTTTCGTAGTGATTTAGTTTGCAAAAAATTAGGCTTTAAAAAAGACGTGCCCATGATCGGTATCAAAATGCATTTCAAAACCGACTCAGACAAGAAACAGTTGCCTAAGATTAAAAAAACTTCCGTCTTCTTTATCCAACTCGGTGATGAAGCTAAACATAAGAGCCTGAAGGTAATTGATATTCTACGTAAGGAAAATATTTATATTAACCATTCACTGGGTCGAGATAAACTAGGTGGACAAATGGCGACAGCCGAAAGACTAAAAGTGCCTTATATTTTAATTATGGGGAAAAAAGAAGCTATGGATAATACCATTATGATTCGCGATGTCGCCACTCGATCTCAGGAAACCATTCCCATTTCTGATTTGGCTCAATATCTGAGAAAGCTTGTAAAATAAGATAACCTATGCTAAATTACAGCCTATGATAAATGTTGAAGTCACCAAAAATGCCAATGAAAATAATACGGGAATCATTAGACGCTTTACCAAAAAAGTGCAGGGTTCTGGTGTTTTACCAAAGGTTCGCTCCAAACGCTACAGCCTAAGGGATATGTCTGTCTATAAAGTCAAGAAAAATACCCTAAAGAATCTAAAACGAAAAGCAGAAATTATGGGACTCATTAAAATGGGTAAGATGGCGGATAAGAGACATTATTAATGCCTAAGCTTCTCATTGCTAAAATAAAAGAAATTATCCTCGGTAAAAAATATGAACTGAGCTTGGTTTTTTGTTCGGCCCAAAAAATGAAGGAATTAAATAGAATTTATCGTAAAATAAATAAAGCCACGGATATTCTGAGTTTTTCCCTATCAAAAACTTCCGGTGAAATTTTTATTTGTAAAACTGAGGCCAAAAAGAAAATAATGGAATTTAATATGACCTATAATAATTTCCTGGTCTTTTTACTCATACACGGACTAGTTCACCTTAAGGGTTATGATCATGGTCCAAAAATGGAAAAGATAGAGATAAAATTCCGTAAGAAATTTGGTGTCTAGTATTCAATCTATTTCTGTTATATAATAGCCGTAGTTATGGCAAAAAATATTGCAGTTGGAATAGATATCGGTACCTACCAAATTAAAATTGTGGTGGCGGAGAAAATTCGTGATGGGGGCAATACTTCTTTTAAAATAATCGGCACTGGTTTTGCTGAATCTAAAGGTCTCCGCCATGGCTATATTATAAATTCTAGTGACACAATTAGAAGCTTAGGAATCGCTATTGCCGAAGCGGAAAAGACATCTAATATTAAAATTAGAAAAGCTTTTTTATCAATAGGTGGAATAGGAGTTGGTAGTGTAATCTCCCAAGGTTCAATGATCATCCCTCGGGCCGATTCGGAAATAACTGACCTTGATGTCAAGAATGTCCTTGCTATTGCTGAAAGTGAAATTCCAGCAAATATTTCTATTAATCGAAAAATTATTCATACCATTCCTCTTTCCTATAAAATTGATGGAAAAACAGTCCTTGGCCGACCCATTGGTATGAAAGGAATTAAATTTGAAGCGAAGGTGCTATTTATTACTTGCCTAGAACATCATTTAAATGACTTGATTAATACAGTTGAGGAATCGGGAATCGAGGTACTCAATATAATGGCTTCTCCACTTGCCGGCTCAATGGTGGTATTGAATAAAACGCAAAAAATCGCTGGTTGTGTTTTAGCTAATATTGGTTCAGAAACGGTTTCCATTGTCGTCTTTGAAAATAATTTGCCAATTTCCTTGGAAGTCTTCCCCATTGGTGGCACGGATATTACCAATGATATTGCCTTAGGACTAAAAATTCCACTGGACGAAGCAGAAAATATAAAAATAAATTCCGAACAGGATTTTAATTACCCCAAAAAAAGATTGGAAGAAATTATTCTAGCCCGTCTCTCTGACATTTTTGATTTAATAGAAGCTCATTTAAAAAAGCTTGGTCGCAGTGGTCTTTTGCCCGCTGGTATTATTTTAACTGGTGGAACATCCGGCGTTTCTACTATTGAAGATTTAGCCAAAGCAACACTTAAATTACCATCTAAAATCGGTTCCATAAATTTTACTACCAGTTTAAAAAATTGTCAGATAAAAGATTCCTCTTGGTCGGTCGCCTATGGTCTTTGCCTCTGGGGCTTAGGTAATAATGATGACATTTCTCTTGGTGTTCAAAATAGTCAAATTAGACGTGGAATATGGCTATTTAGCTGGTTTAAACAGTTCTTGCCTTAGTTTCTGATTTTTGCTACTATTCAGTAAGAATACTTAATAATTTATTAATTTAATCCGCTGAAATGGGTTCAGCTATATTTTTTATGCCACAAATAAAACCAGAGGTAGAAGCCTTCGCTAGAATAAAAGTTATTGGTTGCGGCGGTTCCGGCAAAAATGCCACCAACCATATGATTAACTCCAAAGTTAAAGGAGTAGAATTTATCGCGGTTAATACTGACGCCCAAGATTTACATAATTCCCAGGCCACTAAAAAAATTCACATTGGAAAAAATTTGACTCGTGGTTTAGGGACAGGGATGAATCCAGAATTAGGCAAGAGAGCAGCTGAAGAAACTAAAGAAGAAATTCAAGAAGCTCTTAAAGGATCGGATATGGTTTTCATTGCCTATGGAGCCGGTGGTGGAACTGGTTCTGGTGCCGCACCGATTATTTCTCGCGTAGCAAAAGAAATGGGTATCCTCACCGTCGCGGTTGTCACCAAACCCTTTTTCTTTGAAGGAATCCAGCGAATGAAAATTGCCGAACAAAGTCTAGAAGAATTAAGAAAATGTGTTGATGCTTTAATTATTATTCCCAATGATCGCCTACTAGCAACTATTTCCCGAGAGACCACCGCTAAAATGGCCTTTGGGATGTGTGATGATATCTTAAAACAAGCGGTGGAAGGTATTTCCGACCTGATTACTATGCCCGGAATTATCAATACCGACTTTGCCGACATTAGAGCAGTGATGGAAAATGCTGGCTCAGCCTTAATGGGTATTGGAATTGCCGGTGGTGAAAATCGCGCCCTAGAAGCAGCTAAGTCGGCTATCAGTTCTCCCCTGCTGGAATTATCCATCGCTGGGGCCAAGGGTGTACTCTTCTCCATTGCTGGTGGTGATGATTTAACTATGTTTGAAATTCAAGATGCCGCTAAAATGATTACCGAATCAATTGATTCAAATGCTAAAGTTATCTTTGGTACCGTTCATGATGAAAGACTGAAGAAAAATGAAATTAAAATTACTGTCATCGCTTCTGGTTTTTCCGACATTACCAATAAAAAATCCTTATTCCAAAATATAAATGCTGATAAAGATGAAGAAAAGAAGAGTAAATTATTTGGTGGTTTTGGCGGAAATGAAAAAGAAAATAAAGTAGAAATTCAAACCACCCAACCAGCTACCGAGGAAAAGAAAAATCTAAAGAATGATTTTGATGATGATAGTGATTGGGGGGCGGTACCGGCGTTCCTAAGGAGACAAAAGAAATAATTTAGTATAAAATACTAATTATGGAAACTATTTATGATCTTGTCATTATCGGGGGCGGACCCGCCGGTGTAGCCGCTGGTGTTTATTCTGCCCGAAAAAAAATCCAAACACTATTTATTACGGAAAATTTTCGTGGTCAAAGTGCCGTTTCCGGAGAAATCCAGAATTGGATTGGGGAAATCTCCATTGCCGGTGCGGACTTAGCTAGAAAACTGGAAAATCACTTAAAACACTATGCTAAGGATATAGAAATAAGAGAAGGAGAAATAGTCACGGAAATTAAAAAAACCGATAATTCTTTTACCATTATCACCAATAAAAACAGCTATCAAGCCAAGACAATTTTAATTGCCACCGGCAGTGTTCGGAAAAAAATACAAATTCCTGGCGCCACTGAATATGAAGGTAAGGGCATTACCTATTGTGCCACCTGCGATGGGCCAATGTTTTCCGATATGGCTGTGGCAGTAATTGGTGGTGGTAATAGTGCTTTTGAATCCGCTTCCCAATTACTGGCCTATGCTAAATCAGTGACTATTTTACAACGCAGTGATTTCCGCGCTGAAAAAATTATGATTGATAAAATTCTGTCTAATCCTAAAGCTAAAGGAATTACTAATATAGACTTACTGGAAATAAAGGGTGATAAATTCGTCAAAGCCATTATCTATAAAGATAAAGCTAGCGGTGAAATTGTGGAATTGCCAATTCAAGGTATTTTTGTGGAAATCGGTGCTAATCCCTCCGTCGCTTTTATTGAAAATGGCTTAGTAAAATTAAATAATAAAGAAGAAATAATAATTGATCAGAAAACCCAAAAAACCAGTACGGCTGGAATTTGGTCAGCTGGTGATTGTACCGATGGCTTATATAAACAAAATAATATCGCCGTCGGCGATGCCGTCAAAGCCATAGAAGACATTTACCGCTATTTGAAAAATTAAATAAATAATTAATTTATCATTTTCTCCAATTTTTCTGAAACATTGATCAAACCCGGCTTCTTTATATCATTTACAATCCCATCAATAACCGCCCCACTTAAAAGACAGATCGTTTTTTCTATTTCAACTGGAGTAAGTTCATTCCTATTACCCTTAAAAGTTATTGGGAATCCATTATTAGCAAAAGTAATATTTTTATATACAATATCCTCGTGAATCTCACCTCCTTTGCGAAAAGACACGACGGGAAACTCCCGATCTGAAGAAGAAACACTAATTAAATAAAGAAGTTTATTTGAAATCAAATTAGTAATATCTTCTTTTTGAAGAATACTTGATCCTGTAGCACCGATAATGACATTAGGTTTATTATTCAAGATAACAGATACCAAATCACTGTGCCTATGTTTAATATCAAATCCGCTAACAATATATTGATTCTGTTCAAAAATCTCTAGAATTGCTTCTCCTATTGGGCCAAGACCAACAACTAAAATAGATGGTTTATTTATTTTATTTTCTAAAATATATTTACCTATCAATTCAAAACATTGTCTAGCAACGAGTGGACTCTCTTGAACTAATTTTGTAGTTGATCTAGCAACATTAACAACTGGAAAAGGGAGAAAATCTTTTTCTAATTTTCTAAAACCCGAGGACGTTTGTTCCACTGCAAAAATAACTTCCCTTTTAGCACCAATAAATACTTGGATCAATTCCGCCCCATCATCCAAAATAATAACTTTAGAATCTACTGGTACAAGCCCTAAAACTTTTTTACAATTCCTTCTATGCTCATCGTCAAAGGAAATACTAGAAAATTTTGGCTGTAATACCTTTATTCCAATCTGTCTAATCTCATTTAGAATATCATTATTTGTTGAATAAACCTTACCCAAAACGATTATTTTACTTGGGTTAAAACCAAAACTCACAAATAATTCAAACATTTTTGATTGTGGCTCCAGAAGATGTTGACAACAAACAAGGTAAATATCACTCACATCTTTTTTGTGTTTTTTATAATGGTTAAATACTTTTTTTAGTAGTGGATAATTATAATCCATAGATTTGTGGGCGGTACATGATTTGAACATGTCACCTACTGAACGTCAATCAGTCGCTCTACCAAATGAGCTAACCGCCCTTTATGATTCTTCCACAGAACTGCCTACTAAGATACACCAATTTTCTTGAAATCGCAACTGTGCCGCACCTTAAAACACAGACTCCTTTGTAGTGGGGATAAGTCTTTCTACCTATTGTGCGTTTATCAACACTTACGGAAGTAAAATTACAAATTGGTATCTTAAGCTCCTTCGACCAGTATCTTCGAATACTGTTTATATTTTGATCAGCTCTTAAATGTAGCTCACATTTAATTTTTAGCCTATCAAAAGAATAATTTCTTTCTAGTGCTCTTATAAAAAACCTTAAAACAAGAGGGTCGGAGTTACCTATCCCGGTACAAACGCTAGTCTTAAAACCTTCGCCTAGATATAACATAGCCAGAGCAATTTCTATCTCATTTGAATCAAATTTCAGTTTACTAAGTGATATTTCAGCTTCCTTTTCTGCTAACTCAATCCTCTTTTTCTTTTCAGCGTTATGCCAGATAAGAGACTTCATACGAGCATAAACCAGACCTTTTCTCCATTTATTATTAAGGATTTTCTTTTTAGATTTAGATAATTTAACATTCTTAAACCAACCGCTAAGTGTAGCTTTAGGTATGCCAAACTTTTTTACAGCATCTTTAAGAGAATTACCAGCTTGCCGATATTTAATTACCCGATCTTTTAATCTGAACCACTTAGATATCATAGTACTAGTATATCATCTATGGTACGAATATACTACCTTATTTCTCCAAATCCAGCGTAAAATCAAAACGGATTTTGGCCACAAATTCGGGGACGTGGCTGACCATAATCATGGCCCCTTCGTATTTATTTAGCGCCTCAGCGATAATGGGAATATGACGAAAATTTATATGATTGGTTGGTTCATCTAATATCAGAAGTCCGGGCTTTTGAATAACCAATCTAGCAAAAGCCACCAAACCTTTTTGCCCTTCGGATAAACTACCAATTTTATTAGGCATAATATCCCCAGTAATTAAAAAACCCGCGGCAATACTGCGCATTTCCTGCTCGGATATTTTTTTAGACACTTCCGTAAGAGATTGATGAACAGTGTCCTCAAAATTTAAAGTGGAAAAATCCTGTCGATAATAGCCAACGGTAACACCTGGTAAAATTTTAGTTCCCTCCGCTTCATTTTTAGCAATGGATTCCAAAAGAGTACTTTTACCAATACCATTTGGCCCCCGTAATAATAAATGTTGATTTTTCCTCAATTTTATATCCGTCTTTCTAATAGAAAATTTATGATTTTTAATCATTTTAAACTTTGTAATATGTACTATTCCCCCCACTAAATCCGCCTGAGCGGAAATGATAAATTCCCTGATGGTTTTATCTTCCCTCCGCACATCCACCTTCTCTTCTTCCAATTCTTCAGCTTTTTCCCGCATTCGCTTGGCCACCAAACGCAAATTTCCACCTTTCATTCTAAAAGCGTTGGCCTGATCCTTTTTGGCTTGAATTTCTTTTAGCAATAAGGCATTCTTGCGATTTTCCCTGTCCATCCGAGCCGTAATCTGATCCCGTACATCATTATAGTTTCCAGCATATTGTTCAATTTTCCTAGTATAAACATCCAAATAAAGCACCCCATCGGTAAAAGAATTTAGAAAGTGGGCATCGTGAGAAATTACCATTACGGTTTTGTCATATTTTATTAAAAAATCTGTTAAATGAGCAATCCCCGCTTTATCCAAATTATTTGTTGGTTCATCTAATAAAAGTAAATCAGGATTTTGAATAATTGCTGAGGCCAAAAGCAAACGCGCTTGCTGACCACCAGAAAATGAACGCATTATTCTATCATGCACTTTAATATGCCCTCTTAAATTTACTATTTCTAAAACATCATCTATTCGCGGGTCAATATCATAAACTTTTTCCTTAAAACATTTCTCGAAAAATTCTCGCACGGTTAAATCTAATTCATCCCTAGGAATCACTTGCCGAGATAAAGCAATGGACACGCCATTTATCACATTTATTATTCCATTATCTGGTAAAATCTTTTTTGTAATTAAAGAAAATATAGTACTTTTACCGGCGCCATTTTGCCCCATAATAGTAGTTTTAGTCCCTCGCCTAACAGAAAAATCCACCTCGGTCATCAGAGGATAATTTTCCCCATAACCAAAACTCACTTTCTCAAATCTTAAAATTGTATCCTCTTTAGCCATAAGTCAGTAGAATACCTTAAAAACAGCTTTTATGCTATAGTTTGCCGTATGTTTACCAAAGGCCAAGCGGGAAAAATTAAATCATTACATGAGAAGAGAAATCGGGAGAAAACCGGACTTTTTTTGGTAGAGGGAGAGAAAAGTGTGTTGGAAACCATTAATTCAGATTTTGAAATTCAGACAATTTTGGCTACCAGAGATTTTTTTAATAAATATGAAGAACAGATAAAGACCAAGAAGATAAATTATGAAATAGTAGAGCCGGCGGAAATAGAAAAAGTGGGTACTTTAGAAAGTAATGATTCCGCCCTGGCCATAGTTAAACAAAAAGAAAATGGTTTAATTGATATGAATAATAAAGATGGAATTATTCTAGCCTTAGATAATATTCGGGATCCTGGAAATTTTGGCACTATAATTAGAATCGCCAATTGGTATGGTATTAAAACAATTATTGCTTCCAAAGGCACCGTGGACTTTTATAATCCCAAAGTAATTTCCGCCACCAAAGGTTCTTTCACCATGGTGAAAGTTTTCTATATAGATTTAAAGGCTTATCTAGAAAAAGCCAACACGCCAGTGCTGGGCACGTTTATGACTGGAGAAAATATTCATGAATTAAGTTTTCCTAAAGCGGGAATTTTAGTCATGGGTAATGAATCAAATGGTATTAGTCCGGAAATTGAAAAAATCATTTCGCAAAAAATTACCATCCCTGCCTTTGGTGGCGCCGAATCTCTAAATGTCGCCATCGCCACCGCCATTATTATTGATAATTGGCAGAGGAATTTAAATTAAAATTTATATAGTAAAAGAGGCCTAGCAAACGAATGTCTACTAGGCCTCAGAGCGGCGGGGCCTCGCATATATGCTTACCCCCCTGATTCAATACCTGTGCTTGCGCATCTTTTTCTCCTTTCGGCGCCGATTTGGCATTTTGTTCATGAAAGATCAAAAGCGTGGGGGCTAGACACCGATGCCGGGTAAAATGTCCGGCGACGTGGCGCTGTCGCCCCCAAGGTCTGTGATTGCTGTGCGACGGCCGTACCCCCGCCTGACAGTAAACCGAAGTCTTGTCTGCCGCACAACACCTCCTAACAAATAATTCGTCTCTGAACTAACTGAGGTTTATCAGTCCAGAGTCGGAGCTGTCTTGCGACACTCCTAGGGCTAGTGGAACAAGCAATCAACGCCATTATTCGGACCCTGACTAAGATGGTCGGGTTCGTCAAGCGAGGGCTCTCTCACCTCCCCTATTTCAATCACTCTATTATTAAGTATAGCATAACCACAAAAAAAGTCAAGAATTTCGTAATGGTTCAATAGCTTGGACGCAAAATATATGTAAACTATGTACATGTCATATACAACAAATCCACATATGCCAAAGGTTCGCCAAGATGCGGCCCAGATGGTAAAACGAGGTTTTAGCCCGACGGTTGTTGGTCGTAAATTTGGTGTCGGTTCGAGCACAATCTGTAAATGGGTAAAGAAAGCAAAAATGATTGGCTACCATCCGATCCCCACTCTTTCTTCTCGACCGAAACATCATCCAAAAGAGCTAAACAGTGATTTAGTCTGGAAAATATTTCAACAGCGATTAAAAACCAAAAGATGTGCGGAAGTAATTCACCGAGAATTAAATATTCAAGGAATCAAAACTTCCTTGTCGTCAGTCAAACGAACTCTTGATCGAACCGGGCTACTAAAGAAACGATCACCGTGGAAAAGATTTCACCCTCACGTGGATCGTCCAGAAGTGCTAAAAGCTGGTGATTTAGTAGAGATTGATACCATTCACCTAATGATCGACAAAAAGACTAGGATATATATATTTGTACTAATTGATGTATTCTCACGCTGGGTATATGCCCGAGCCTACAGTCAGATGAACAGCGCTCTGATGCTTCAGTTTGTTCGTGAGGCGCAGACAGAAGCTAGTTTCCAATTCCAGATGTTGCAATCAGATCACGGGCCAGAGTTCGGTAAATGGTTCGTGAGTCAAATCAAAAAGAGTCATCGCTACACCAGAATCGGCAAACCGAATGACAACTCACACATTGAAAGATTTAATCGAACCATTCAGGAAGAATGTTTGGACAAGGTCGAGAGAAATGAGGAAGCACTTAATCGTGCAATTAAAATATATTTGGAGTATTATAATAACGAAAGATTACACATGGGAATTCAATTCAAAACGCCAGTCCAATTATTAATGAATTACGTCCAAGCTATTGGTTAGAATACGGCT
>Ga0268280_1001182_pt1 | contig 18277 bp, 20 predicted proteins | sample saktaG_9_FD_190139 | JGI IMG/M metagenome (GOLD analysis project Ga0268280, IMG submission 190139) | Saline water microbial communities from Sakinaw Lake, British Columbia, Canada - sak_2011_5_24_40m | ecosystem: Environmental > Aquatic > Non-marine Saline and Alkaline > Saline ... | reverse complement strand
ATTATTAATAATTAATTATGTACAAAGATTTAAAAAATAAAGTGGCTATTGTCACTGGTGCCAGAAGGGGGATTGGAAAAGCAATTGCTTTAAACTTAGCAAAAAATGGTGCTAAAGTTGTTGTCACTGATATAGACCAAAATGATTGCGAAGAAGTTGTTAAAGAGATTGAAGGGTTAGGAGAGGAAGGATTAGCCCTAAAATTAGATGTAGCAAACGAAGAAGAGATTAAAAAGGTTATTCAATTAACAAAGAAAAAATTTGGCAGAATAGATATTTTAGTAAATAATGCAGGCATATTTATTCAGGAGGAATTGGAAAATATGGATACTTCAAAAATAGATAAACTTTTGTCAGTGGATTTAAGAGGAGTAATTTTGTGTATAAAAAATGTTATTCCAGAAATGAAAAAACAAAAATATGGCAAAATTGTTAACATAGCAAGCATTGCTGGCTTTGTTGGTTTTGATTTATCTAGTATTTATTGCGCGGCAAAAGGAGGAGTTGTAAATATTACCAGAGAATTAGCTTTGGATTTGGGAAAATATAAAATTAATGTTAATGCTGTAGCTCCTGGAGTTATTGATACAGATATGACAAAGGATCTATTGGCTGACGAGAACATAAAAACAGCTTTACTTTCTAAGATCCCTTATGGAAGAATTGGCGAACCAGATGATATAGCTAATGCTGTTGCTTTCTTGGCAAGCAATGAAAGCGAATACATAACAGGCCATACCATGGTAGTAGATGGTGGTTGGTTAACATCATGATTACTAAAAACACTATTTTATCTGAAGTTTTGAAGGGGAAAGGAGCGGAAGAGATTTTGGCAAAGTATAATTTGCCTTGTTTAACTTGTCCAATGGCAAAATTTGAGATTGAAAGTTTGAAACTCGGACAAGTTTGTGAGACATACGGTATTGATATTGAGAAATTGCTTAAAGAATTAAACAAAAAATAAATGATAGATAGGAGAAAATTGATTCTTTTATCAATTCTTTTTTTATTTTTATCTAATCTGGTTATCTGGCAGATTATCTTTTACTTGAATGGGGATAATTCCCTGGAAGTAACATTTTTTGATGTTGGACAAGGAGATGCTATTTTTATTGAAACACCTTATAAAAATCAGATTCTGATTGATGGCGGGCCTAATTCAATGATTCTGGAAAAATTAGCAAAGGAAATGCCTTTTTGGGATAAAACAATTGACCTTATTATTCTAACGCATCCAGAAGCAGACCATATGACAGGACTTTTAAGCGTTTTAGAGAGTTATAATGTTAAGCGAATTTTATGGACAGGGGTTGTGCGCAATACGTCTCAATATGAGAAATGGAAAGAAATGATTGAAAAAGAAAATGCCGAAATCATAATTGCTCATAGTTCTCAAGAGATAAAAATAGGAAAAGTTTCTTTAGATATTCTTTATCCTTTTGAAAGTTTACAAGGAGAGGAAATTAAAGACAGCAATGATACTTCAATTGTTTCTCGTTTAAGTTTTGGAAATAATTCATTTCTTTTTACGGGCGATATCACAAAGGTTTCCGAAAATAAAATAATGTCTAAAGAGGATGGCAATTTTGGTTCGGATGTTTTAAAGGTTGGTCATCATGGCAGTAAAACGTCTACTTCCAAAGAATTTTTAGAAAATATTCTACCAGATATTGCTGTTATATCATGTGATAAAGATAACTATTATGGGCATCCCCATGAGATTGTCTTGAAAAATCTTGAGGAATTTGGTATAAAGATTTTAAGGACAGATCAAGATGGAGATATTAAAATTATTTCCTCAGGCGAAGACTTTATGGTTAAGACAGAATTATAAAAGTCTTTTTATTAGAAAATTATATTATTGATCTTATTTTAAATATGAAAAATACTGAATTTCCGGTTTTTAAAACTAAAATCAAAGGAGTAACCCAAAAATTTAATTTAGCAGATCCCAAAGAAAGAGGAATTTATTTTGAATTAAAAGCAGGAAAAGAAATTAAAAAACTGAAAGATTATTTAAAGGAAAAAACTTTTATTGCTTATCTATTAGGAAAAAAGAATTCTGGCAAAGGAACTTATGCCAAAATGTTTAGAGAAGTAATAGGGAAGGATAAAATAGAACATTTTTCCCTTGGCGACACCGTAAGGCAGTTAGATGAGGTTGTTAGGGATAAAGATAAGAAAAAAGAACTAATTTCATTTTTAGAAAAGAATTATAGAGGATATTTATCTCTAGAAGAAATAATTTCTGCTTTGGAGAAAAGAAGTACAAAATCCCTTTTGCCTTCTGAATTAATTTTGGCTTTGGCAAAAATGGAAATAGCAAAAAGGGGAAGAAAAGCTTTTTTTATTGATGGTTTTCCTAGAAGTTTAGACCAAGTTTCTTACTCATTGTTTTTTCGCGAATTGATTGGCTATAGGGAAGATCCAGATCTTTTTATTTTGATTGATGTTCCAGGAACTGTGATTGATGAAAGAATCAAATGGAGGAGAGTTTGTCCTAAGTGTCAGACTTCCAGAAATCTTAAATTGCTTCCTAGTTTGAAACAAGGGTATGATGGAAAAAGTGGTGAATTTTATTTAATGTGTGACAATCCTGATTGCAATGGAGCCAGAATGGTTTTTAAAGAAGGGGACGAATTAGGGAATGAACCTATTAAAGAAAGATTAAAAACAGATGGCGAATTAATTGAAAAGGCTTTTTCTCTATATGGAATTCCCAAAGTTCTTTTAAGAAATTGTATTCCAGTGGAGAAAGCAATGGAGAATGTTGATGATTATGAAATTACTCCGGAATATAGCTATGAGTGGCTTCCAGAAAGCTCTAAGGTGAATGTAATTGAAAAGCCATGGCAAGTTTTAGACGATGAGGGGGTTAATTCCTACAGTTTATTAGCAGCTCCAGTTGTGGTTTCCTTAATAAAGCAGATGGTTAAGGCTCTAGGTCTTTAATGACTTTAGACAGACATTGACAGGCATTTTCAAGGAGCTATAATAAAAGTACAAGTCCTATTGTTGTCCATACAAATTCTTAGACAAACACTTCTTAATAGGGATTCATATTTATTAAATGTAATGTTTAGTAAGCGATTCCCGTCTTAGATTCATTTCTGAGATTAATGGATAAATGATAGGGCTTTTTGATTGGTTCTTAAAAATATAGACAAGGGTAGATTGCTATTGACTTAAGTTTTATTTTTTGATAAATTGAATATAGACCCATACCTATGGTCGGGGTATGGATAATTTAACTACTAAGTTTCAAAATTATGCCTACTCAAAAAGAAAAAACTCTTATTAATTTTAAAAAAGCTCAAGGTCTAATTTCAAAAATTACTGAAATGGTCAAAAACAATGAATACTGTATTGATATTATGCAGCAAAATTTAGCAGTCATCGGACTTTTGAAATCCGCTCATCAAATGTTGATGGAAGGACATCTGAATAGTTGTTTTAAAAAAGCAATGAAAACGAAAAACGAAAAAAGAAAGCAGGAAATGATCAAAGAAATCCTTGAGGTTACTAAACTTTTTAATAAATAAACAAGTTTATTTTTTTATAAGTTTAAAAATAAAATATATGCTCAAAAGAATAAAGATTCAAATTAAAGGCATTCATTGCAAAAGTTGTAAAACTTTAATCGAAACTGAAGTTGATGTGTTAGAAGGGGTCAAAGATATTGATGTTAATTATCAGACAGGGGATTGCCAAATAGAGTTTGATGATAAAAAGATTTCTCAAAAGAAAATTTTTGAAACAATTGAAAAACTGAATTACAAAGTTAAAGAGAAACCAACTCGCCAAAAATCTCCAAAGCAATCTTTAAAAAGATTAATTACGGCTGGGATTTTATTAGTTTTGTTTATTTTAGGGTACTATTTGATTAAACATTTTGGTCTCCTAGAACTTCTTTCTAAATTAAATGAACAAAAAATAAGCTATTGGTTGATTCTTTTAATCGGTGTTTTGGCAAGTTTCCATTGTGTAGGAATGTGTGGTGGATTAGTGGTTGCCTATACAGCCCGACACCATGTCAATAACCAAGATAAAAAAATAAATTCTTCTTCGCCTCATTTACAATATAATATAGGACGGATGATTTCTTATACTGCCATTGGTGCAGTTCTTGGCGGTTTTGGTTCATTTTTTGCTATAAATCCAACCTTTACGGGAGTTATTGTTTTAGTAGCAGGAACCTTTATGATTTTGATGGGCCTATCATTGCTAACAAATTTTAAATGGCTGGAAAAAGTTAAATTAAGAACTCCATCTTTTATTGCCAGATTTCTTTATAGCCAGCGTCATACTCGTAAGCCCAAAGGTCCGCTTATTATTGGTCTTTTAAATGGTTTTATGCCTTGTGGACCATTACAGGCAATGCAGATTTATGCTCTGGCTTCAGGAAGCATTATACGAGGAGCCTTGTCAATGGGAATTTATGCGGCCGGAACAGTGCCTTTAATGTTTGGTTTTGGCAGTTTTATTTCTTTAATCAGCCAAGAAAAAATTAAACAAGTAATGAAACTTTCGGGCGCTATAGTGATAATTTTAGGTTTATTTATGTTCAATCGTGGTTTAATAAATTTTGGATATGGTTTTCATAATTTTATTTTTAATGAAGCCATCAGTCAAACAGGATATTTAGTTACTGGTGATATAGAAGAGTATCAAGTTGTTGAAATGGATTTGATTTACAGTGGTTATTCTCCTAATGTGCTTTTTGTAAAAAAAGATATTCCGGTACGCTGGGTTATCAATGTCAAACAAATGACTCGTTGCACTGATGAAATTATTATGCCGGAGTATAATATTAGAAAAAAATTAGAACAAGGGGAAAACATTATTGAATTTGTGCCTGAAAAATTAGGAGATATTAAATTTTCCTGCTGGATGCAAATGGTTTGGGGAAAATTTGTAGTTATAGAAAAAGACGAGCAACCAACTTCTCAAGATTCGTATCAAGAATCACTTGATTTACCTTCGGGTAGTAGTTGTCAATGTGGCTGCCAAGGTCCTTAAGTCCTATTAGAAAATAAAAATTTCGGCTTATTATAACAATTTATGAAAAATATGACAAAAACTATTCTTAAAATTCAAGGAATGTATTGCGCTTCTTGTGCGACGACTATAGAAAATACTCTTAAGAAAGAGAAGGGCGTTTTTAAAGTTAATGTCAATTTTGCTTCGGAAAAGGCCAATTTAGAGTTTAATCCCGAAGAAATTGAAATTGAAAAAATCCAAAAAATTATTCAAAAATTAGGATATAAAGCAGAGGGAGATATTAAGGAAGAAGTAGACGACTATCAAAAGACCCAAGAAATAAGACAATTTAAAAAACGATTTGTTTTTTCTTTTATTTTTGGCTTACCTCTTATTTACATTGTTATGGGTGGGATACTTGGTTTGCCAATCCCGCAATTTTTCGAAAAATGGAATATTCTTATTCAATTTATTCTAGCAACCATTGTGATTTTAGTTTGTTTTAATCTCTGGCTTTCTGGCTTTAAGCATTTGATAAGGCTAAAGCCTAATATGGATTCTCTAATTTTTATTGGTACAGCTAGTGCTTATTTTTATAGTCTTGCTATCTCCACTCTTTTTTGGCTAGGTATTCAGGAATTACCTCCTCATTTGTATTATGAAAGTGCTGTTTTTATTCTTATTTTTATTTCACTTGGCAAATACTTAGAAACAGTTACTAAAGGAAGGGTTGGTGAGGCTATCAAGAAACTAATTGGATTGCAACCAAAGGAAGCAACAGTTATTAAAAATGGACAAGAAATAAAGACCCCAATCTTTGAAGTAAAGGTTGGTGATGTTATTTTGGTAAAACCTGGTGAAAAAATTCCAGTTGATGGGGTTGTGATTGATGGCTATTCTGGGGTTGATGAAAAAGCAATCACTGGAGAAAGCATTCCTGTTGAGAAAAAGAAAGGGGACCAAGTCATTGGCGCAACAATTAATAAGACAGGAGTTTTAAAGTTTAAAACGACAAAAATCGGCAAAGATACAATGCTGGCCCAAATTATTAAAACAGTAGAAGAGGCAATAGGATCTAAGGCGCCGATTCAACTTCTGGCTGACAAAGTTTCTTTCTATTTTGTTCCTACGGTAATTATAATAGCTGTTTTAGCTTTTATTATTTGGATTATTTTGGGACAATCTTTTAGTTTTGCTTTAACGGTTTTTGTGGCCGTTCTTATTATTGCCTGTCCTTGCGCTTTGGGGTTAGCGACGCCAACAGCAGTAATGATGGGAACAGGACTAGCAGCCCAAAACGGCATTTTGATCAAAACCAGTAAAGCTTTAGAAATGGCCCAAAAAGTAGATATAGTTGTTTTTGATAAAACAGGTACTCTAACTAAAGGTGAACCAATCGTGACTGACATCATAGAGATTCAAAATGATAATTCAAAATTAAAAATTTTACAAATTGCAGCATCAGTAGAAAAAAATTCCGAACATCCTTTAGCTCAAGCTGTTATCCAAAAAGCTAAAGAAAAAAACTTGACTTTGTTAGATGTTACAGATTTTAGAACTATACCCGGTAAAGGCGTTATTGCTCAATTAGAAAAGACAAGAATTTTATTGGGAACAAAAAAATTAATGAGAGAAAATGATATCAATATAGATTTTATTGAAAAAGAGTTAGTAAAATTAGAAGATTTAGGTAAAACAACAATGATTTTAGCTTATGATAGAAATGTTATTGGAGTAATTGCTGTTGCTGATACCTTGAAAGAGCATTCTAAGGAAGCAGTAGATATGTTACATAAATTGGGTAAAAAAATAGCGATAATAACTGGAGATAATAGGCGCGTAGGTGAAGCAATAGCTAAACAACTAGGCATAGATCGTGTTTTAGCTGAGGTGTTGCCTCAAGAAAAGTCAGCAGAAATAAAAAAACTACAACAGCAAAATAGTATTGTAGCTATGGTTGGTGATGGTATTAATGATGCTCCAGCTTTAGCTCAAGCTGACTTAGGTATTGCCTTGGGTTCTGGTACTGATATTGCCATGGAAACCGGAGAAATAGTTTTAATAAAAGACGACTTGCGAGATGTAGTTAAAGCTATTGATTTAAGTAAATATACTTTGAGAAAAATAAAACAAAATCTTTTTTGGGCTTTCTTTTATAACAGCGCTGGTATTCCTATTGCTGCCGGGATTTTATATCCGCTGACTGGCTGGTTGCTCAATCCAGCAATTGCCGCTTTAGCTATGGCTTTTTCCTCAATAAGCGTTGTCTCTAATGCCCTTTTAATGAAACGATATCATTATTAACTATTATACTACGCTCTAGAATATTATTTTTTAACTTTAGAGAGGGTTCTAATACATTTGGTACATGCTTTCATTCTTTTTCCATCAGACAAAGTAACCCATTGAAGATTTGGGTATTTTCTTTTTTTAGGAGTAGGATTATATTTTCCTCTAAGCTTATTCAGCTTTCGCTTCATTATTGATTTTTTACCACAAATTTGGCAAACTCTGGACATATTGGTATAATAAGATATTGTTATAGTAATATATTTTTAAAAAAATTGCAATGGAAATAATATTAATTTTTATAATTTTAATTTTTCTCTTCTCTGTTATTATTCACGAAGTTTCTCATGGCTTAATGGCGGATTATCTAGGGGACTCAACAGCTAAGTTAGCAGGACGCTTAACTTTGAATCCTATAAACCATTTAGATCCCATTGGTTCAATACTGGTGCCTTTGCTATTGATTATTTCCCAAGCAGGTATAATCTTTGGCTGGGCCAAGCCAGTTCCCATAAACCCTTATAATCTAAGAGATAAAGTTTATGGTCAAGCCAAAGTTGCTTTTGCCGGGCCATTAGCAAATATATTTATTGCTTTATTTTTTGGAATAAGCTTAAGATTTATTCCTTATTTATTTTCTACTCAAGTTGCCATAAATTTAATAACTATTTTCAGTTATATAGTTTGGATAAATCTTATTTTAGCTATTTTTAATTTATTGCCCATTCCTCCTTTAGATGGTTCGCATATCCTTTTTACTTTTTTACCCAAACGATTTGATAACATAAAGGCATTTTTATATCAATATCAATTATTTATTTTAATATTTTTTATCTTTTTCCTTTTTCCAATAATAATTCCCTTGGTAAACGGAGCATTTTATTTAATCACAGGATTTTCTTTTTAAATATTGACAATTTAATAAAGTCTGATATAATAACAAAACAACCATTAAGGTTGTTTTTGTTTAAATGTATTGTTAAAAATAAAATAAGGAGGCAAAAAATGCCAAATATTGAAATTCATGGCTTTAGCAAGAGAAGAGCTGAAAATTTAAGATGGAAGATATTTAAAGAATTTGAAGGAGAGACTTGGCTTAAAGAAACTGTCGTCACAATTTGTCCGAGTATAGTAGAAGATTTTGAGAGAAAAGACAGGCCTTTTATTCGGTTGATTGATGACGTTGCAGATTCTACTACTCGCAAGATACTGGCCAAGCTAACTCCTCTAAAATTAGATATTGAAGTTCTTAAATTATATCTTTTTTCACCAAAAATTACTTAAAAGGAGGAAAAAAAGGATACTAATCTAAAAGCTGAGGGGAGCGACTTAATTATTCCCCCTCAGTTTTTTAATTTATTAGAAATCATTAATCAACAATTAGACAAATTCTTCAAAAAGAATTAGAATAGAAGAACTCATTAAAAAGGTCGTTTTGATTTTAAGTTAAATAAAATATTTATAAATTATGGCTGAAGTTATTAAAAAAAACGGGATAAAAGAACCATTTGATCCCGAAAAAATTAGAAAGTCAATTGCTGGTGCTGCTCAACCAACTGATATCCCAGAAGAAAGAAAAAATGAAGTAGTAGGGCAAGTGACAGCAACAATAGTTTCTGCACTGGAAGGTAGAGAAGAAATAAAAACAAGCGAAATTAAAGAAGCTATTCTTAGCGAATTAGATCGAGTTGAACCAAGCGTAGCAAATGCCTGGAGAGAATATGAACAGGGGAAAACAAAGGAAGAGGAGACTGAGTAAGAAAATCACTAAGAGGCATTGAAAAACATTAAAAAGCGTCCTTGTTAGGGGCGCTTTTTAATTAGACAAACTCTTTAAAAAAGGTTAAATTTAAGGAAGATCAAATTTGATTTCGTATCTATCAAATAAACTACAAAAATGGCAAAAAGAGTTCTTACCCAAACATTCGGAGTAGTCGGAGCCATTTTAGAAAAAGATGGTAAAATACTTTTAGCCAAAGAAACAAAAGAAAGAGTCAAAGGAATGTGGAGTCATCCTGCTGGTTGGATTGAAGTAGGGGAAAATCCCTTGGAGGCAGTAAAAAGAGAAGTAAAAGGAGAGTCAGGCTTTGATTTTGAACCAACGCATATTTTGGGGGTTTATTCTTTGTTTTTAGAAAATCTGGAAGAAAGATTTGAAATTACGCCACACGCCATTAAAGTTATTTTCATTGGCAAGATATCTGATAATGAAATAGGGAAATTGCATGATGATGTTTCGGAAACTAAATGGTTTACGCCGGAAGAAATATATCAAATGGATATCAATACCTTAAGAGATATGGATATAAAAAAAATGGTTAAGGATTACTTGGCTGGTAAGTTTTATTCCTTAGACCTTTTAACTCATACGGAACAATAATTTAAGCGATAGATTTTGTTTTTTTTAAAAAACCAATCATTGCATTGGAGAAGGAGAAAAATATATATTTAATATAAATACTAAACTATGAAAAATAATATCAAATTAATAATTAGCATATTAATCTGTGAGTTTGCTGGAGCCTTGGGTTCAATTTTTACGATGCCGGCGATTAAAAGTTGGTATTTTTATCTTGAAAAGCCCTCCTTTAGTCCGCCAAACTGGGTCTTTGCTCCGGTTTGGACAGTTTTATTTTTATTGATGGGTATTTCTTTATATCTAGTATGGACAAAGAATTGGGATAGCAAAGTTCCAGTTGGCAGACCAGAGCAAAAATCATGGAATCCTATTTCGACCAAATTGTGGATTGGTTCGTGGAAAGAAGAAAATGCTCTTGCGATTTTTGTTCTCCAGTTGGTTTTGAATGTTTTGTGGTCCATAATATTTTTTGGCTTGAAATTACCAAGTTTAGCCTTTTTTGAAATTTTAATGCTCTGGTTCGCAATATTATATACAATTATAAATTTTTACCGAATATCCAAACTTGCGGGTTTATTGCTTTTACCTTATATTTTCTGGGTTACCTTTGCGGCAATTTTAAATTTTGCTGTGTGGAGATTAAATTTGTAAATTTTTACGTAATTCTTAAATAAAGATTATAATTAAGGCACCAAGCCCCGATGGAATTGCTGGGAGGGGGACTAGATATTGTCCTTATTGTCAAAAATAGCAGTTTTTAGATTATTATAATTTCCTTAACTTAGTTAAGGATTTTTAATTAGACAAACCTTTTTAAAAAGCATAAAATTAGGAAAAGACCAAAATCAATGAAAACAGAATACGAAGCCACATTTTTAAATATTGATAAGCAGGAGATAAGAGAAAGATTAAAAAAAATTAAAGGAAAACTAATTCGTCCGGAATTTTTGCAAAAAAGAATTGTTTTTAGTCTTCCTAAGGGAAATGAAATAAAAGGAGGGTGGGTAAGAGTTAGAGACGAGGGAGATAAGATTACCATGAGTTTAAAAGTTGTTCATGGTATTGGCATTGAAAGTCAAAAGGAGATTTGTCTCAAAATTGATAATTTTAAAGAAGCAGAAGAGTTCTTAACTATTTTAGGTTGTGAAAAGAAAGCTTATCAGGAGAGTAAAAGAGAATTATGGAAAATAGATGGGATTGAGGTTACAATTGATGAATGGCCATTCTTAGAGCCATTTGTTGAGATAGAAGGGGATTCAGAAGAGTCAGTTAAACATATTGCTGAGAAACTTGGGTTTGATTACCAAAAGGCCTTATTTTGTTCAATTGATACATTATACAGCAAGAAATATGATCTTTCAGAAGATATTATTAATAACCAAACGCCAAAGATAGTTTTTGGAATGGAAAATCCGTTTGTTAAATGAATTTAAAGATCTTAAAGGACCGACAGAAAGGCGTTTTATGGTAATTAAAAGATAGTGCAGTTTGCTTGCATGAATAGTAACTAAGTGCCAAGATAGTTACTATCAGAGGAAAATGTTGAACAAAGTATATTGTATGACTTTTTATAAATAAATATAAAATTAAAACTATGGAAAACCAAAAATGTAAAAAATGTGGAAGTAAAAATATTGGTTTTATAGAATATGACCATAGTGGCCCAGAATATTATGATGGAGTAAGTGAAATTATTTGCCAGGATTGTCATGCACGTTTTGGAAGATGGTCGGGCAAGGAACTTACCAAGGGAGAATTTGAAAAGCGTTATGGAGGGGATAAATCTAATTAAAAGGAGTATGCCCAGAATAAAGGATTTATTTAAAATTGAACGACCAAGAGAAAAATTGATTGCAAAAGGATCTCAGAATTTAAAAGATGAGGAACTTTTAGCAATTCTTTTAGGAACGGGAATAAAAGGGAAAAATGTTATTGAGGTTTCTAGACAAATTTTAAAAAAATATTCTAAAAAAAGATTATTACAATTAGATTACAAAGAACTATCTAAGATTAAAGGTGTTGGTTCAGCAAAAGCTTGCACAATCTTAGCTGCCCAAGAATTAATTAAAAGAGCCTTAAAGATTCAAGATGAAACCCTACCAATTATTAAATCGGTTAAAGATGTAGTTGCTCAAGCCGTTTATTTAAGAGATAAAACTCGTGAACACTTAATGACTATTTATCTTAATGCTAGAAATGAGATGGTTTGGAAAAAACAATCAACATTTATTGGTACTTTAAATGCTAACTTGGTTCATCCAAGAGAGATTTTTGAAGAAGCTATAAAACATAACGCAGCTTCTGTGATTTTAGTCCATAATCACCCTTCAGGAGATCCAGAGGCTTCTCAAGATGATTTAGAAATTACCAAAAGAATAGTAGAAGCTGGCAAAATAATGGGGATAGATGTTTTAGACCACATCATAATCACCAAAACCAAAGTTTTTAGTTTTAAAGAGAAAGGGTTAATATAAAAAATATACTATGGAAAACATTTTTAAAAATAAATTATATAAATTATTTGAAAAAGACGCTCGTCTTTGGGATAAGGAAAAGAAGGAGCTTAACGAAACACTTTTGAAAGATTTAATTGATAAGATGGACGAGAAACTTATTGAATTGCTACTAATCAACAGAGAAACGAAGCAAAAATTTTTTATTAAAGTTAAAAATGTTTATATCTTAAAACAAAAAGAGCTTAAATTTTTTATAGACGAAAACAGGTTGGATAATTCCTATACTCAATATAAAAATAAGATTGGATTAAGGGTTGGTAATAAACTTCTAACTGAACGAGATGAGGTTGTTTTAAATTGGCCATTCAAGGACTGCGTACTGGAAGGCGGGATGACCAGAGAGGATCAAAGGAGAAACGAGATATTTTTCAATGAAGTTTTAGCTGAAGATGAAATTGATCGGCTTTTTGACCCAAAAGCCTTAGTTAATTGGAAAAGATATACTCAAAAAGGCGAAGAGAAAGTTAAAGAATTGAAAAGAGGCAAGAATGGCATTCTCCGAGAAAATTTAATGATTAAGGGCAATAATTTGTTAGCACTTCATTCTTTAAAGCAACAATTTCAAAATAAAGTAAAGCTTATTTACATTGATCCACCATACAATACCAATAATGATTCATTTAGTTATAATGATAATTTTAGCCATTCTACGTGGTTAACATTTATGAAAAATCGACTCAAGGTGGCAAGAGATTTATTGTCAGACAATGGTTCTATTTATATCCAACTTGATTACAATGAAGTCCATTATTGTAAAATTTTAATGGACGAAGTTTTTGGGAGAGATTGTTTCAGGAATGAAATTATTTGGTGTTATGAAAAAGCAAGACCGGCTGAAAAGCAATTTAAAAGAAATCACGATACGATACTTTTTTATTCTAAAAATAAAGAGGATTGGTTTTTTAATGTTCAGTATGTTCCAAGAAAAGGGGACAAGGGCTTAGTTAAAAGAACAGTTAAAAAGAGACCAGATGGTACTATTTGGGAAGCCAAATATGAGGGTAAAATAGCTCCAGATTGGTGGGTAGATATTCCTTCCTTTGCTACGGCGATGACTTCAAAAGAGAGGGTTGGTTTTGCGACCCAGAAACCAGAGAAAATTTTAGAAAGAATAATTAATGCATCTTCAAGTTCGGGCGATATAATTTTAGATTTTTGTTCTGGTAGTGGCACTACTTTGTCTGTAGCTCATAAGTTGAAAAGGCAATGGATTAGCATTGAGCAGATGGAAGATCAGATAAAGAAACAAATAAATAGATTAGAGAATACAATTAATGGTGATGAGTCTGGGATTTCAAAAAAAATCAACTGGAGAGGAGGTGGAGATTTTGTTTATACCGAACTTGCAAAATGGAATGAAGAAGCAAAAGAAAAAATACTGAAAGCGAAAAGCTTAAACGAATTGGAAAAGCTTTTTGATCAACTATATGAACGATATTTTCTAAACTACAATGTAAAAACAAAGGAATTTAAGGAAAAGATTATCAAAGAAGAAGGATTTAAAAAACTTGGTTTAGCTAAACAGAAAAAACTTTTTGTTGAAATGCTGGATATGAATCAAATGTATGTGAATTTTAGCGAACGAGAGGATAAAAAATACAAACTCTCAAAAGAAGATGTTACTTTAAGCGAAGAATTTTATAATTCCAAATAATATGTATAATTTAAACAAAGATTTATCTAGTATGGTTAAGGAAAAAGCTTATGAATATGGAATCAGCAAATCGGAAATACCTGTTTATATTACAGAAAATATTAAGCATACTTTGTGGCAATGGCAAAAAGAAGCGTTGGAAAATTTTTTAACTCAAGAAAAGATTAAAGAAAAGGAAAATAATTTTGAACCTACGCATTTGATGTTTAATATGGCAACCGGCACCGGCAAAACCTTGCTTATGGCCGCTTTGATTTTATATTACTATAAAAAAGGTTATAGGCATTTTATATTTTTTGTAAATCAAAATAATATTATTGACAAAACCGAAAATAATTTTGTCAACGAAAATCATACTAAATATCTTCTTCGCCAAAATATTGTGATTGATGATAAAACTATTAATATTCGCAAAGTAGAAACTTTTGACGACACAGATGATATTCAAATTAAATTTACCTCTATACACAAACTGCATAATGCGGTTTATTTAGCAAGAGAAAATTCGATTACACTAGAATATTTGAAAAAAAGAAATTTAGTGATGATTGGCGACGAAGCACATCATCTCAATGCTTTAACTATGAGAAACGGGCAGATAGAAATGAAATTGCCGTTGGAATTGAAAGAAAACGCTAGCGAAAAAGATATTGAGAGAAGCTGGGAAAATACTATACTTAATAAAATTTTAAGAAAAGGAAAGGTTAAACAAGATATTAAAAATAGAAATGTTCTATTGGAATTTACGGCAACTATACCAAAAAATAAAGAAGTTATAGAAAAGTATCGTACTAAAACTATTTATAAATTTGAGCTTGTTGATTTTTTGAAAGCCGGCTATACCAAAGAAATCAATCTTGTTTCCACTTCATTAAAAAAGAAAGAGAAAGTTTTACTAGCTTTACTTTTTAATTGGTATCGCCATCAAATTGCGCTTAAAAACAAAATTCCCAATTTTAAGCCAATTATTCTTTTTAGGAGTAAATTTATTGAAGAGTCAAAAAAAGATTATGAAGAATTTTTATCACTTATTACTGAATTAAAACCAAGTGATTTTAATTTCTTAAAAAATATTGAAAATAATATAAAACAAGATCAATCTAGTTTATTCAAAGTATACGAACAAGGTAAAAGTCGCGTAAAACAAATGCTGCGATTTATTAAAGATGAAAAAATTAATATTCAAGAAATCATGCATTTCATTAAAGACGAATTTGCCGAGAGAAATTGTATAATTACCAATTCAAAAGACAATAAAGCGACGACTAAAGAAAAAACAACGGACGAACAAGAGCAATTACTTAATAGTTTAGAAGATAAAAATAATCATATTCGTGCTATTTTTACTGTTAAGCGTCTTACAGAAGGCTGGGATGTCTTAAATCTTTTTGATATCGTCCGTCTTTATGAAGGTAGAGACGAAAGTCACCGAAATGGGCAAAGAATTGCTGGGCAAGCTACCATTCAGGAAATTCAGTTAATTGGAAGGGGTGTACGTTATTTTCCGTTTGAATATAATGGCTATGAAAAGAATAAAAGAAAGTTTGACAACGATTTAAAATATCCTCTTCGAGTTTTGGAAGAATTTTATTATCACAGCGACAATGATATCCGCTATCTCGATGAATTGAAAAGGGAACTTAAAAATAAGGGGTTTATTCAAGATAACCGCGAGATAAAAAAATTCGCGCTGAAAGATGAATTTAAAAAATCCAATTTTTTTAAAGAGATAAAAGTTTGGAAAAATGAAAGAGTAGATAATCCGGAGAAAAGAAAGCGAACCTTAGCCGAACTGGAAAAGGAATTTGTTTTTGAATATAAAACAAGAGAATTTACGATAAAAGAACAACAAGTCGTTTTAGATAAAGAAGAAGATGAGATTCTTGCGGAAAGTTTCAAGAAGGATAGCAAAATAATGAATAAAAAATTAAAGGATTTTGAGAAACATATTATTCTAAAGGCAATAAACATAAAAGCAACAAAAGATTTATCGCTTCTGCGTTTTAATAATTTACAGGGTGAATTAGCTATTAGTAGTGTTAACGAGCTTGTAGATAATTTTATTGGTAATTTCAAAATTAATATAATCACTACGAAAGATAAAAATGGTTTGGGTGATATTAGCAATAAAGAAAAGCTGGAATTATTGTTAGGATTTTTCGATGTATTTACAGGAAAGCTTAAAGAAATTACAAGGCCTTATGTCGGAACTGATTTTGAAGCTTTAACTTTTGAGCAGGTATTTGGCGATCCAAAAGAAAAATATATAAATACAGAAAAACATGACAAAAGTTATGAAAATGAAGTATTAAAAAATAAATGGTATGTGCTGGATAGCTTTGTTGGGACAAGCGAAGAAATTGGATTATTTGAATTTTTAAAAGATAGAATAGGCAATTTGGATGAAAAATACAATGGGGTTTATTTGCTTCGAAACGAAGAAATATATAAAATTTATGATTTTGAAGATGGTCGCGGATTTGAACCTGATTTTTTGCTATTTTTAAAAGGCAAGAAGAACAATTTATGTTATCAGATTTTTATTGAACCGAAGGGTGGTCAATTTGCTGACAAAGAAGGCGAATTTAAAGAGAGTAAAGAAGCATGGAAGGAAGAATTTTTACAGCAAATCACGGATAAATATGGAAATGGAGATTTACTGAAAGCGGAAAGCGAGAATTATAAATTGATTGGTCTACCATTGTTTAATAAAAATAAGGAACACGATTTTGAGGAGATTTTCTCTAAACAGTTATTAAGTTAATGATATAGAGTTCAGAAAAAAAGTGAATAAAAAACTTGTTGAAATAATGGAGCAAAAAATCGCTGATTTAGTCCGTCAATCCCATGAAGCCAGAAAACAAGCTAAATCTCTTTTAGAAAAAGCAAAGGTAAAAGTGGAAAGTTTTATTGAAAACCATTGATTAAACAAAAAGTTTACCCTGTAGGGAACTTTGTTCTCCTTCGGGCAAAGGAATTATTAAAAGAAGCAAAAAGAAAGGTCGAAATACTAATTGAAAAATAATAGCGATAAATTTATGAACAAAAACTATCTATTAGAAAAAGCTATTGAAATCGCTAAAGAACATGCACGAAGTGGAAATGTCAGGTCCGTAGAAATAGTTTTAAGGGAAGTTTACGAGCAACTTAAAAAGTTGGGAAAGGACGTTGAAGATGAACAAGAATAAAAAAACTAACTAAATTTAATTCGGAGTCGAAAAATTAATTGAGAAATAAAATCATGGAGTCAATTAAAAAAATTGCTGGGAGGATACTTTTATATTTTTATTATGTTCAAAGAGATAATTATGCCTATTTAAATGATTTTTCTTTAAGTTTTCAAATAAGGCATTTTTCTGATGGAGAAAAATCGCCAGTAATGAGCGATAAAGAACACGAAATTTCTAAAAATCTTATCAAGATATCAGGAAGCGATAATAATATTTATAATGCCTTAATATATCTGTGGAAAAAAGGATTTATCAATATGTCTAAAAGCCCAGACAATGTTTCAGATCATTTTTTAAATATTAATGTTTCATCAGATGGAATTGATATAGTTGAAGGGATTGAGCGTGGTGAAGAAGAGAAAAGAGAATTTCATGTTACTTTTAATATTAAACTTGCAGAAAATATTAATATCGAAAGCTTAATTAAAGCAGAAATCGGGAGTTTATTTAAAGCGTCTATTATCTAAATAACTAAAATTTAGCCCGAAGTTGAGGAAGAATTAATTAAAAATAAAAAATTATGGAAAAATTTGTTATAGGACGTTATTATTTTAATTCCTTATTTAAAGGCCAGGCTGATAAATCGTTTTTTCATGATTTAACGAAAGAACCATTTATAGATGAGAAAAGTTTTGAATATGCGCTTGGTAATTTTAATACCGAAGAATACAAAGGAATTTCACTACTCCGTGGTACTTTTGGTAGAGTGCGTATGGGTGATTTTGCAGAGATGTATGATAAGAAAAGAAAGGAATTTAAGAAAAAAATTTTACCTGACATTGCAGATGTAATTCTAGATTTTATTATAAATCATGAGAACCATTTAATTTTTTTAGAATATAATACTTTAATTTCACCAAGCTATTTTGCTAATAAATTTAAAAAAATATACAGCCGGACTGCATCAATAGCTGAATTAGAGATTGATTTTATTTTTATCGAAAAAGACGTATATGAAACAATCCAAAAATGGCAAAACGTAGAACAGGTTATTTTTAAAAAACTTCGACCATCAAATCCTAGTAGTTTTGATTATTTTAAGGATATTGAGGATTTATTAAAAGAAACAAAGAGCGAAAAGACAAATATAGAACTTCATGCTCCGTCGACAAAAGGATCAGAAGATAATCCTGAAGGTCTAAATTACGATAGTAAATTAATAAAGCAAGGAATTGCTTTAAGCTCTCATGGTTATGGCGAAGCAAAACTAAAGGGAAAAGAAAAAAATGGTAGAGAGGTAGAGGTAGAA
>Ga0268280_1001181_pt1 | contig 18280 bp, 14 predicted proteins | sample saktaG_9_FD_190139 | JGI IMG/M metagenome (GOLD analysis project Ga0268280, IMG submission 190139) | Saline water microbial communities from Sakinaw Lake, British Columbia, Canada - sak_2011_5_24_40m | ecosystem: Environmental > Aquatic > Non-marine Saline and Alkaline > Saline ... | reverse complement strand
ATACCATAAAATCCTATCTATCCTTTCTTGGTGAAGAAGGGAAATTGGGGATGTCTTTTTCTGAAGGAAGTGTCTTTTGGAAGAAGAAAGATCTTGAAGTGGTGTAAATAAATAGGATGAGTCCTTATTTAAATTAATAATATTTGGGATGAAAGGGGCGAAATGATATGGTGTTTCCCGAATTCCCCTCTCTGTCATTCTCACGAAAGTGGGAATCTATCTCTCTTTCTGTCATTGCGAGACCTGATTTATCAGGGCGCGGCAATCCCAATTAACCTCGACTGGCGGGAATGGAAAGAACAGGGGATAATAATTACTATTAAATAGTAAAAATCGAACATTTTTCCAAAAAAGAAGGATTTTGTAAGCCTTTTGTCGTATTAATATTAAGTTGTAGAAAAATTAAAAGAGATTAGTTTTTTTACCATACTCCGATACAGATAAAATAACAAAGGAGGAATGATGACAAACATAACCATTAAAGAATCTATTATTGATTACGCAAGAGATAGACATTATTTTCATATTAATGATTTAAAAAGATATTTTACTGAAAAGGGAATTAAATTTAGGGGTAATAGCCTAAAACAGCAGATTTACCTTTTAAAAAAAGAAGAATTCGTCTACTCCGCAGGCAGAGGATGGTATTCTAATATTCAAAAAGAATTTGAGCTGAATATAGAACCTACCACAAAAATTACAAAATTATTGATAGAAAAATTTCCACTTCTTGAATTTTCTTGCTGGAGTACCGAACAACTAAAAGGATTTTTCCATCATTTACCCAGCCAATTTATTACTTTCATCTACGCTGATAAAGATTTTCTGCAATCCGTAAAAGATTTTTTAATGGAAAATGATTACACTACATATCTGAATCCCTATAAAATTGAGGCAGAAAAATTTGTAGAATTAAAAACTAAAACCATTATATTAAGACCCTCTATTTCTTCGCGCGTTCCCAAGGAGAAGAATAAGGCAAAGATAGGAAAAATACTTGTTGATTTATTTATGGAAATGAAAAAGATTAGTTTTATAGACAAAGATGAATATACAAAAATTTTTTCTAATATAATTTTTAATTACCGGATTAATATAGCAGAAATTCTTGACTATGCTCATAATAGAAAAATAAAGAACCAGATACTGAATATGATAGATTTATAAAACTGACTAATGCGACATTATGCTAAAATGTCGCATTAGTCAGTTTAAGGATAATAAATGATAAAAAAGAAATGTTTTGAAAATAATTGGATAATAAGTAAATATAAAGAGCTAAAAGCAGATCCAATACTAATAGAAAAAAAGTATATAAAAATAAAAAAGAGCGAACCTTATGAATTATAGCGTTAAGGCTATAGCCTACCGATGGAAGGGAACACCTTAAACAATTCATAATGGATTTACCGCTCTAATATAAATATATAATATTACATAAAAGAAAGTCAAGCATTTTATACTCTAAAATCTTCCCAAGTTCCCCGGAAGATAATTGACTTCCCCTTTATGTCATTCCCGCGCACGCGGGAATCCATCATTTTAAGAGACGAACTGGGAGGATTCAAAGAACCAAAAAACCTCCTCCAACTACCCAAAATAACCAGCCTCGAATGGGAGGAATGGAAAGAAGAAGGAATTATAATTACTATTGAATAATAGTCTGTCTTGTAGATTAGATTGTAAAGGTTTATTTAAATATATGAAACATAAAAAAGGAAACTTATAATTGTAAACGAATTTATCAAAAAAAGCTATTTTAATAGACATGTATCGAGAAATGATGGGGAATTTGTAAAAAGAACTGTCGCTTTGAGACATTACAGCGTTTTAAAAATAGAAAAGCATCGTTTGTAATTAAATAACTATAATATAATTAAATAATTGAATACTATATATATAAATATATAATATATATATTATGTTATCTACCAACAACAAAAAAAACTTGACTTTTCTCTTGTTTTATGTTACACTATATTTAAAGAAAAAAAAGACCCAAAACTTTCAAGTCGACTGAAAGTTTTGGGTCCGTGCGTTAGCTGCACATGTTCATCAATCGCATTATATACCTTTTCAAAGGAGTATTGCAAGCAGCCTCGCACTTTTTCTTCAATAAATTAGGAAGCGAGGTGATTTAATGCGTTACTATGTAAACAAGAATGCTCAAACAAATGGCGATCACGAAGTTCATACTGAAACTTGTAATTGGCTACCCGATGTAGAAAATCGATTATACCTGGGTAATTTTACAAGTTGTTATCCGGCAGTTGCAGAAGCAAAAAAACATTATCCTAAAAGCGATGGCTGTTTTTATTGCTGTAATGCCTGCCATACAAGCTAAAAGTTAACAGATCTGTGTGCGGATGTAGTCGACAACATCCGCACTATCAAAAGAGGAGATTAAGATATGAGAGTTGAATATAGATTACTTGGTGACGTTGCTGAAATAATTGCCGGGATACCTGAGGAAAAAAAGAAAGGTGACAAAGAATATAAGTATTTTTGCATACAGCCATCTCATTTAAATGATAATAATAAACTTTCAGAATTTGATTTAGTAGATAGAGCTAAGCCAATCAATGAAAAGGCATTAGTAAAGAAAGGGGATATTTTAATTAAACGTCTTAGCCCCTCATATATTAATTTAGTGATGGGTAACTATAAGAATACTTTTGTTACAAGTAATATAATGATTGTACGATGCAATGAGAAAATTATTTCCGGTTACCTTGCAGCGATATTAGAAGTTCTAGGATTAAGAACTTTAAAGCATCACACTAAAAGAGGTGTTACAGTGCAAACAATTTCAAAAAAAGAGCTGAGTTTGATTGAAATTCCGTTGCCGGATTTACAAACCCAGAAAATATTAGGCAAAATATGGCTTTTAAATAATCGCAAACAAAAATTATTAAATGATTTAGCTATCAAGGAAAACGATTTTATTCACTCGTTATTCAATACAATTTTAACTATGAAAGGATCAAAAAATGACGACAAAAAAAGAAATTGAAGGAGCACTATGGAGAGGCGCTGATACTTTTAGGGATACGATTGATGCTGCGAATTATAAAGATTTTGTTTTATCTATTTTATTTGTGAAATATTTAAGTGATACACATAAAGAGATGACCGATGATTTGTCTAAAAAATATGAAGGTATAAGGCTCGAAAGGCAAATAAGTCGTTTATCTTTTAAAATTAACAGAGAACATTCTTTTGATTATTTATACGAAAGTCGATTTAATGATGATCTAGGTCAGCTAATAAATATTGCCCTAAGAGGCATTGAAGAAGAAAATATTGATCAGTTAAATGGGGTTTTTAGGAGTATTGATTTTAACAGTGAAGCAATTCTTGGTAATCGAATACATAGAAATTCAATATTACGAGAGCTTCTTGAAGATTTTGTTCCTCTTGATCTAAGGCCGGCGCAGATTGAAACTAAAGAAAATGAAGTACCTGCTGATGTAATCGGTGATGCTTATGAATATATGATAGGCGTGTTTGCTAGCAGAGCCGGAAAAAAGGCAGGAAGTTTTTTTACACCAACAGCTGTATCGGAACTTATGGCGAGAATTGTACCGCCAATACCGGGCGAAAGAGTGTATGACCCTACCTGCGGATCAGGGTCGTTGCTTATTCATGCCGCTAAAAAAGGCGGTATCGATAAGGTCTCTATATTTGGACAGGAAATGAATGGTTCGGCTGTATCAATGGCAAAGATGAATATGTTTATACATGAAATACGTGATTCAAAAATAGCATGGGGCGATACACTTGCCAATCCTTTGCATCTTGACGGTGACGGTAATCTGATGTTGTTCGATGTTATTGTGGCTAATATGCCATTTTCAAAAGATAAATGGGCATCAGGATTTAATCCCGGTGGAGAAGCTAGCGGTAACGGAAAAAAATTTAAGATGGAAGCTTCTTTTGATAAACATCATCGTTTTGATTGGGGTGTTCCCCCTACAAGCAAAGGCGATTGGGCATTTTTATTGCATATGATACATAGCATGTCAGAAAAGGGACGAGTGGCTGCAGTTGCGCCTCATGGAGTACTTTTTAGAGGTGCTGCAGAGGGAAGAATCAGGCAAAGGGTCATTGAAAATAATTTAATTGATGCTGTAATAGGACTACCTGCAAATTTGTTTTATGGAGCATCCATTCCTGCAAGCATCCTTGTATTTAGGAAAAATAAAGAATGTAAAAATGTGCTGTTTATAGATGCTTCAGGGGAAGGCCATTTTGCGAAGGGGAAAAATCAAAATGTTTTAGAAGAGAAGCATATTGAGGATATTATAAATGCATATAAAGAAAGAAAAGATATAGATAAATTTGCCCATGTGGCGAATATCGACGAGATTAAAGAGAACAAATACAATCTGAATATTTCACGTTATATTGATACCTTTGAAGAGGAAGAACTTGTTGATATCGATGAGGTGCAAAAAAATATAATAGATATAAAAAATGAATTAGCCCAAGTTGAATCTAAAATGCAGGAATATATAAAAGAGTTGGGATTGTGAGGGAGGGCAGATGAATATAGAGGTAAAGGAACGGGTTTCACAAATAAACAAGGGAAAAGTGCCACAGGGATATAAAAAAACTAAGTTAGGTATTATTCCAGATGATTGGAGCTTAGAAAAATTAGGTTCAATAGCGACAATAAGTAAAAAACAATTATCCGAAAATACAGATTCAAATTACAAATTTTATTATATTGATATTAGCTGTGTGGAAGCAGGAAAAATAAAATATACTGAAAAACCAATTTTATTTAAGAACGCACCAAGCAGAGCTAGAAGAAAAGTGAATATAAACGATATTATTATGTCTACAGTTAGACCAAATTTAAAAGCTTTTGCATATGTAAGTGATGAGAGAAAAAATTTAATATGTTCTACAGGTTTTTCTGTGCTAAGTGAAAAAAAAGAAATATCACTTGGTAAATATATTTTCTATAATTTATTTTCTTATCAATCAGAAAAGTATTATTTTGCCTGCGTTGTAGGAAGTAATTATCCTGCAATAAACAATAATGATGTAAGGAAACTGCCGGTGCCTATTCCACCTTTGATAGAACAACAAAAGATTGCTGAAATTCTTTCAACCTGTGACAAGGTCATTGAGCTGAAAGAAAAATTGATTGAACAAAAGAAACTACAAAAGAAATATCTTATGCAGGCATTTTTAGATCCTAAAAGCCAAAACTTTAGGCATTTGCCGGGGTTTGATAAAGATTGGGTAGAAATTAAATTAGGAGAATGTTTTACTGAGAGGAGAGAAAATAATTGTACATTGCGACTTTTATCAATAACCTCAGAAAAAGGTGTAATTGATAGAACAGAGATTGAACACAAAGACAATTCTAATGAAGATAAAAGCAAATATAAGGTTATTTTAAAAGGTGATATTGGGTATAACACTATGCGAATGTGGCAAGGAGTTTCAGGAGTTTCAAGTCTAACTGGAATTGTAAGTCCTGCATATACAGTATGTAAACCAAAAGAAGCGATTTACCCAGAATTCTTTGGATATTTATTTAAGCTTCAAAACGTAATAAATGTGTTTCACAGGTATTCTCAAGGGTTGGTTAATGACACACTTGGTTTGAAATATGCTCCATTTTCAAAACTAAAATTCTATATACCTGAATATAAAGAACAAAAGACAATTGCAAATATCTTGTCTGTTGCCAATAAAGAAATTAACCTTTTAGAAAAAGAACTTAAGCAACAAAAGTTAAAGAAAAAAGCATTAATGCAATTATTATTAACCGGAAAAGTGAGAGTCAATGTATCCTAAATAAACATTGAAAGGAGTTAATATAATGACAAAGGAAAATATTCATGTGACACCTCACAAAGAGGGTGGATGGCAAGTAATAAAGGGTGGATCTAAAAGAGCAACTAAAATCACAAATACACAAAAAGAGGCTATTAAGATTGCCACTCAAATTGCTAAAAATGAAAAGACAGATACTAAAATACATGGCAGGGACGGAAAGATTAGAGCAGGAAATAGTTATGGAAATGATCCGTATCCCCCTAAAGATAAAAAATAGAAGAAAGTAAAAACTTAAAATAGTTATTAAAGAAGGTGAATAATATGCCGGATCATAAAATTTTTAATGAACGTCCTGAGAGCCAGGATAGAATGATTAAAATATTTCAAAAAATGGGTTACGAATATGTGTCGAGAGCCGAAGCAGAAGAAAAAAGAGACTCAAAGACTCGTGTACTTTTTGAAGATGAAATGCAAAATTTTTTGCAGAAGCAAACATTCCCATATAAAGGTAAAAAATTACCATTTTCAAGTGGCTCGATAGGAAAGGCGATAAGAGAAATTGACCTGCCCATTAACAATGGTCTTGCTATGACGAATAAAGTGATCTATGACCTTATATGTACCGGAAAAAGTTTAGAGCAAACATTACTTGATGGTAGTATGCAGTCATTTGATATCAAGTATATTGACTTTGAGCATCCGGATAATAATATTTGGCAAGTTACTGATGAATTTGAAATTGAACGTTCGAATGGAAAATTTGTAAGACCTGATATTGTTCTTATGATAAATGGGATTCCCTTGGTTGTTATTGAATGTAAAAAATCCAGCATTGATGTAATGGAAGGTGTAAAACAAAATATAAGAAACTGGCAACCCGATTACATTCCCAATCTATTTAAATTTGCTCAAGTTGTTATTGCAGCAAATCCTAACAAAATTTTATATGGAACATGTGGTACATCATCAAAATATTATACTTTTTGGCGCGAAGAGAATAAAAAATGGCAAGAGGATACGTGTAGACTATATAGTCCGGATGGGCAAATAACCGAACAAGATAAAGCAGTTGTTTCACTATTAACAAAAAAAAGATTGCTTGATATTATTTATAATTTTATCATTTATGATAATAATGTAAAAAAAATTACCAGGTACAAGCAGTTTTTTGCTGTCCATAAGTGTATGGATAGGATTAAATTAAAAGATGGTAAAAATACGAGAAATGGCGTTATTTGGCACACACAAGGTACCGGAAAAACAATCATCATGATCATGCTTGCAAAAATGATTCAAAGAGACAAAGACATAATAAATCCAAGATTTATTTTGGTAACTGATAGAAAAAATCTTGATAAACAAATAAGAGATAATTTTATAAATACAAATATGAGACCAATTAGAGCGGCAACCGGCAAGGGGCTTGTTAATCTTATTAAAGATGAAGGTAACTCAGTAATTACGACGGTTGTTAATAAGTTTGAGATAGCAATAAGCCAAAATTTTAAAAACGAAAGTGAAAATATTTTCCTATTAATTGATGAAGGACACAGAACACATTATGGAAAACTTAATACATACATGAGAACAGTTTTACCGAACGCAGTGAAAATAGCCTTTACCGGAACACCATTAATTAAATCTAAAAAGAAGAGCACTTTTAAAAATTTTGGTCCGATTATTGATTCATATAAACTTGAAGACGCTATTAATGATAATGTAACCGTTCCTCTTGTTTATGAAGGTAGAGTTATCCCTCAAAAAGTGACCAGTAAAAAAATTAATGATCATTTAAAATACATCACTGCTTCTTTAAATAGTGAGCAAACCGATGATTTAAAACGAAAATGGAGCAGATTTGTTCCATTAGCACAAACTAAACAAAGGCTTGATATGGTTGCCTTTAATTTATATGAACACTTTATCAAATACTGCAAGCCAAAGAAATTTAAGGCAATAATTACCTGCTCTTCCAGGGCTTTTGCCATTGATTTGTATTATAAGCTAAAACCCTTAGAAGGTATAAACCCAGCAATTGTTATCACGCCAGAGAATATACAGGAGGGGGAAGATGATGATACTTCAACGCAAAGCTTAAAAAAAATAGCCAATTTTTTTAAAAAAGAAATAGATCCTCTTTATAATAATAATTACGAAGCATATGAAGACTATGCACGCAATACATTTATTGACCCTGAAGGTGACATAGATTTACTTATTGTAAAAGACAAGTTGCTCACAGGGTTTGACGCACCAGTAGCAGCTGTATTATATATTGATAAACCTATGAAAGATCATAGTGTTCTTCAAGCAATAGCAAGAGTCAACCGGTTATATGAGAATAAGGATTTTGGCCTTATTGTTGATTATTACGGTGTTTTTAAAAAACTGAACGAAGCCTTGGACTTATACAGTGATGATAAAACAGGATTTGACAACTTTGATGAAGAGGATATAAAAAATACTATATTTGGACCAGCTGATGAAAAACGAAAACTGGTTGAATCTCAGCAAAAATTATGGGATATTTTTACCGGGATTGCAAAAGATGAAACAAGATCTAACATATGGCAAGAAGCCTTAGAAAATATAGATAAGAGAAAAGATTTTTATGAAAAGCTTTCAGTATATTCCAAATTAGTGGATTTAATGTTTTCCAGTTATGAATTTTTTAACCTGGTTGGATTGAAGGAATCTGAAATATATAAATATGATTTAATTCATTTTAATAAACTAAGAGCGGCCGTATCACTCCGTTATAATGATAGTGTTGATTTTAGTAAATATGAAGATGGCATAAAAGAACTTTTGGATAGTTACGTTCAGGCAGACGATGCGCATATCGTTGTTGAACCGTTATATATTTTAGATAAAGATAAAATGCTAAACCAGCTTGAAAGGCTTGGGTCGAATAATGCTAAGGCAGATGCGATAAAAACCAGAATTGCGGCAGAAATAGATACAAAGCAGTATGATGACCCTATTATGTTTTTGGAATTTTCCGAAAGAATAAATGAAACACTTGAAGAATATATGACGGACAGGAACTCGGATGCTTATTATAATTCAATGGAACGAATGGCCGAAGATTTTCGGGAAGGTAGAACGGCTCACAATTATCCGCCGTGTATCGAAAACGACAACGATGCAAAATCATTTTATGGAGCAATGAAAAAAGTTTTGCTAAACAAAAAAGAAATAGAAACAAATATTGAGATGGAAGAAAAGCTTGCTGCTTTGTCGATTAAGGTCAAAGAAACAGTTGTTGCTAATGCAAAACGTGATTGGCGGGATAATGTTATGGTAAATCGGAAAATAGTTAGCGAATTGGATGATGTTATTTTTGACTTTATCGAAGAAAACGGTCTTAAAATATCAGTTGACATGATTGACTTGTTGTTAGATGAATTTATGATGGTGGCTAAAAAGAGGTTTTAAGATGGGGAAAATAAAATTAATGATTTCAAAAGATAACAAAGAAATTGATATTGATATTTTACGGAAAAAAATGAAAAATGCGAGATTAAAAGTTTTTCCAAATGGTAAGGTAGCAATATCAGTTCCTTACAATGTTTCTTTGGAATGGATAAATCAATATCTGAAAGACAAAAGTGGATGGATTAAGGAAAAACTTGATTCATTTAATAAAACAGCAGGTATAGAGGCTATAAGATATATAAAAAGTGGAATATCCACAAAGTTTTTTGGAAGACAAGTTATAATTATTGTAAAACAATCAAAGAAAAAGCTAGTGTATCGGGATGAAGACATCATATATATTCATACACAAGATAAGAAGAATGAAAATATAATGAATAAACAATTGGATAAATGGATAAGAGAAAAATCTAAAAAAGCTTATGAAAAAACAATCGATAGGTTATTCCCTATTATTAAAAAATATGGATATGAATGTCCTGGAATTCATATAAGAAAGATGAAAACACGCTGGGGGAGCAGCAATAAAGAAAAGGGGCGTATCACGCTGAATTTTTATTTATATAAAGCTTTACCACCTTGTATTGAATATATTGTACTACATGAACTTGTACATTTTTTATATCCTAAACATAATAAAGAGTTTTATAATTTTTTAAGTATTTATATGCCAGATTGGAAAGAAAGAAAAAAAATCCTGGATTATGAGGTAGTGCAAGGGATATGAAAAAATATAATGGTGTAAGAACATATGAATAAAATAAATATCTTTAAATTATTTTATAAAAAAGAGGAGAAAAGATGAAGTTTAATAATAGATATTTAGATATTAAATCAAGAGGGGAGGTTTCCGAATATCTTATTCAAATTTTATTAAAAGAAGGCAAGATTAAAGAATGCAAAAATCTTAAAATAGAAGAAGGATACCTTCATGCATTTTATCCAGAATGTACGAAACAATACGCGTCAAGAATTCCTGCATATAATGTACATACCGATATGTCAGCAGGTAGTGCTCCAAGCAGTTATTTCTGGCCTAATTGTCCAAAAAATTGCCCACATTATTCAAAGTCTAAAGATTTTAATTGTTCATTAAATAGTGCAGTAGAAGAAATTAATAAGAACAAAGTTATAATAAAATATTTTGATAGTACTTTGAATCCATTACCAATAATTATTTCAGCATTATCTAGTATTGGAAACAGCGATATATTTCTTGATATTATTCATAAAAGTGGCATATCGATAGAATTAACTCTTAATAAAGAACAGGATTACTCACATAAAACAAAAACACGTGAGTATTTAAAAAGATTAAATGATGCTCTACAAAAAACAAGCGAGAACGATTTACTTCACAGTTTACATCTTTTAGTAAAAAATATACTTGATAAATTTCCTGAAAAGAAAGCCATCATAGAAAAGGAGTTATTAGAAATTGGATGGGAAATTAAAAACACAAATTTATTCCCAAAGAGTAAGGATGTTATTGAACTTTTTTTCTCGCCGGGTTTAGTGCATTCAGCTTATAAAAGCATTAGAGATATTATTGAGCAAGCCCAAAGTAATATTGATATCATTGATTTATACATTGATAAATCTTTATTTGAAATTTTAAAAATAAAATCTAGTTCAAAAAATATTTCCGTAAGAGTATTAACAAAAGTAAAACAAGATGATTTTGATCATGAAAAATTACTTTTTAATAATCAATATACGAATATCTCAATTGAACGAAAAAATGTTACTGACTTTCATGATCGCTTTATAATAATTGATAAAAAACTTGTTTACCATTTGGGCGCATCAATAAAAGATGTAGGAAAGAAAGCATTTATGATAAGTAAAATAGAGGATGATGAAATCAAGAATAGTATTATAAAATCTTTTGAAGATCGATGGGTATAGCCGCCACTTTGTCAAACAGTTAATAGCTGGTTTCTCGCTTAATGTTTTATACAAAATTGTTCCTTTGCTGATCTCTCAGGTTTTATGAAACAAAGATAGGTTTATTTTTAGTAAAAAGAAGGATTTTTTAAAAGAAGTGTCGTATATAAAAGATAGCGTTATGTTTCTATAATTATGAATAAATTTAATATTGTAACCTGTATGAAGGTAACGGGAGAGACTTTTTCTTTCCATCATAAAAGAAAAAGAGCCGAAGAGGTAAGATACCAAAAGTATTGAAACTTTCAGGCAAAAGGACTGTTACCGGACAGAACTCTGGAGAGCTTTATACTAAAAAGCACCGAAGGGGCAATTCCTAATCTTTAGGAAAACCCATACAGAGTTTACTCATAAAGAACTATCTCCTAATTTCTTAGGAAGAATCTTTCAGGTAAAAAGACAGAGTAAGAGAGTAATATTTTTATTATTTTACTTTGTCTTTTTTGTTTGCGAAAAAAAATTTTTTAAAGAATACAATAAAGGGATAGTTTAATTTTAGAAGAGCACGTGTTAAATGTTTAGAACTGGCATCTATGTTTAGTAAACTAATATTTGTGTTTAATACTGAAACCAGGCAATCTCTAATAAATTTATAAAAAGTAATTTAATTGGAGGAGAAATATGGATGAATTTGAAGAATATAAATTATGGATTGAGAATGTAGAATGTAATTTTAGTGATTATGCATTTAGTAATTTAGATATAAAATATTTAGATGGAACAAATTTTAGTGACCACTATAAAAAAATTTTTAGTGGATCAGATATTATCAAAATGCAAAGGAATAAATATAGAACTCCATTCCAACTAGAGAGAGATAGAATATTATATTCTTTAATGTTTCAAAGGCTTGCAGACAAAACTCAGCTTTTTACTTCAGAAAAAATAAATTTTATTGAAAATAGACATACTCACTCATTGAAAGTAATGCAGATTTCGAGATCAATTGCTAGAGGTCTAAAACTTAATGAGGACTTAGTTGAAACGATAGCACTTGGACATGATATTGGTCACCCACCTTTTGCACACATAGGTGAAAATGCTTTAGAAGAATGGATTAAAGAAAAATTACCTATTAAAAAGAATGTGCTATTTAAAGATTTGCCGATCTTAGAAACAATTACAAACGGCAATAAAAATAGCAGAGAAAAAGTAAAAGAATATTTTACATTAGGCAATGATCCAAAAGAAAAGTTTTTCATGCATGGGCGTCAAGGTTTCAGATTATTATTAAAACAAAAAATTGATTTTTTTAGATTTTCAAAATCTGTTATGTATGGAATATGGAGACATTCAATTAAAAACTTTAATACGGATGAAGAATTTTATTTTGTTATGAAAATAAAAGAAAAAGAAATTAGTTTATCAGGAAAAGAGGATTTGACTCTCGAAGCGCAAGTTGTACGATATGCAGATGATATTGCATGGGTTGTATCTGATTTGCAAGAAGGATTTCATAATAACATATTAAAATACAAGCAAATTAAAGAAATAATAGATGAAATTTATGATCAAAATACTACATTGACATTAAGAATTAAGGACATTTTTTCTGAGATGCCGATAAAGGTTAGTGAATTATTAACTATATTTATATCAGATATTATAGAAAATAATATGAAAAAATTTAAAGACGCAGAGAATCCTAAAGCATTAAAAATAAGCTTTTCTGAGGATATTAACACAATTTTTGAAGAATTGAAAAAATTTATAAAAGAAAATTTACATAATAAATATTTTATGGCAAGAGGTAGTCAAGTCAATAAAGAACGAATTAAAGCATTGTGTAATTGGTATTATGATAATCCAAATGAATTTTTAAATGAAATTGCCAATAAAATGAAAGAAACAACTTTCCCAATTAATCTAAAAATAAAGAAATTCACGAAAAAGGAAGGTTTTAATCATTCAAATGACGAATTGTATGAAAATTTAGTCAAAAAAGATAATATTTATAAAATTACAATTATTGTAGATTTTATATCAGTTCTTACAGACCATGAAGTTTATAGAATGTCTGAAACTATGCCCACATTTTAGCAAATATAGCATAATATTATTTTATAAACATAGAATGAGTAAAAGAGGGTCAGGTCTTGAAATGACACATTTTTTTAACAACAAGCAAGTATTGATGGAAAATGTGTCATTTCAAGACCTGACCCCAAAGCTCTTTAGACATATAACAGATAACAGGGGATAATTTTTCATGCATAATGCATCAGTAACTTTTTTAACTTTTCATAGAAGAGATTGATTATGGAACTGTTAACGTGAAAAGAAAAAGATCGAAGGAGAAGTTTTTTAATAATACTAACTTGAAGGATTTATTTAAAAGAAAGAAATGTATTTTTAAAGAACAAAAAATTGACCCCGGTAACAATTAATCAAAAAAAGGGAGGGGAAAGATGAATAATTATCCAAAAGGTTCAGAATGGAGGAAATGGGATTTACATGTCCACACAAAGGGAACTTTAAAAAACGATCAATTTAAGAGTGAAACTTTTGATAAATTTTGCGTTATTCTATTTCAGAAGGCTTTGGAGAAGGAAATTGCAGCTATTGGCATTACTGATTATTTCAATATAAAGAATTATAAAAAAGTGAAAGAATTTGTTAGTAACATTGATTCGTGCAATGATTTTAATTGCGAAGAGAAGAAAAAGATAAAACATATCTTCATTCTTCCAAATGTAGAACTTCGCATGATGCCCGTTACAGATAAGGGGAGACTAGTAAATATTCATTGCTTGTTTAACCCAGATTATGAAGCTTTATTGGAAAATAATTTTTTTGGATCAATTGAATATTCTGCTGGATCAGGGAAAAAATACAAAATGAATGAGCAAGGAATGATTAATTTAGGCAAATCCCTAGATTCTAGCTTGGATGATAAGATGGCTTATAAAAAAGGCATTAATTCTTTTGTGGTAACTCACTCCGATTTACAAAAACTTTTAGATGAATACAAATGCTTTAGAGAAAATGTGATTGTGGCAGTTAGTAATTCGAATAAAGATGGAGTATCTGCTTTCCAAAAACATTATGATTTATTTGAAGATGTTGCAGCAGGATCTCTTGATGCTGTAAGAAAATCGATCTATAGCATTTCTGATTGTATTTTTTCAAGCAATGAAGAAGATATAAACTATTTTTCAGGATTAAAAAAAGACAATAAAGAAATTGTAAAAAAGAAATGCGGTTCGATCAAGCCTTGTATACATGGATCTGATGCTCACATTGAGGATAAGCTCTTTTCGCCCGATCAAGATAAATTTTGTTGGATTAAAGCAGATCCAACTTTTGAAGGACTAAAGCAAATAATTTATGAGCCAGAACCTGGGGAGCGTGTTAAAATAAGCCCGGTTGAGCCTGATCAGAAAGATGGCTACAAAGTCATATCAAAGATTCGATTTAATAGTACAAATGATGATTTTCCAAGTGAAATTGAATTCAATAAAAATCTCTGCTCAATTATAGGCAGTCGGTCATCAGGCAAATCAGCTTTACTAGCATATATTGCCCACGCTGTCGATGCAGCACTCGCCGAAAGATTGATGATTAATGGACCGGGCGAAGGAGAAGATTATCACTGGGACAAAATAAAATTTGAATACTTGACTGAGTGGTGTAACGGAAAGACAAGCAATGAAAATATCGGAAATATTGTTTATATTCCCCAGAATTACCTATTTGAAAAAAGTAAGGATCCAGATGAAATAAAAGAAAAGATTAAGCCGGTACTGTTTAAACGTCTTCCTGATTTTGAAGTAAATCACACACAGACAGAAAATAATATAGTTACACATAATCAGAAAATTTTAGAACAGGTTGATAATTATTTTAAGTTATCCCAATTTATTAATTCGCTTGATGAGCAATTAAAAAATATGGGCAACAAAAATGCTATTGAAAAAGAAATAAAAGAGGTTCAATTAAAAATAAAAAAGCTAAAAAAGAAGAATTGTTTAAGTGAAAATGAGATAAAGCAGTATCAAGAAATAATAACTGAGGTATCAAATCTTGATAATAAAATTAAAAAAATAGATACGGAACTCTCACAATTATCTAATGTTTCAAAGGAACGTAATTTTTTCAATACACTAAAGATTACCCTTTCTCCAGCGTTGGCGAGTTTACCAAAGGAACTCCAAGATAGCATTAAAGAAAGTTTAGAGAAAACAGAGGATGTAATTTTGGAAGACGTTAACAAACAAGTTATTGAGTATAAAACCATCATCGAAGGAGAGAAGAAAGGAGCAAAGGAAAATGCTTCAAATATTAAAAAAGAAAATAATGCACTTATTGAAAAATATCAGAAAAATATTGAATTAGAAGAGCTTATTACAAAAATTAATGATTATACAGAGATTTTAAAAAAAATTACTGGTATAAAAATAGAAAAGAAAAAAGAAGAGGATAAGTTAAAATACTGTGTAGAGGCTATCAAAATTGAAATAAATCAAAGAAAATTACTTATCGAAAAATTAACAACCGACCTAGAGAATTCAGATCAAAGTGCACTGGGAACCATTAAATTTAAGGTAGAAAATGGGTTTGACGGTAATCTTGAAGAAGTTACACAAAAGATAAATATAAGAGATAGATCGGATTTTATCAAGAATCGTCATCAATTGAATATTAATTATATTAGAGAAAACCCTGGTAAATTTTTACATGCTATTTATTCAGGGGAGCAAAAAGTTATTGCGGGCAACGACAGGAAAAGGATTGCACGAGACACTTTATCACTAACAGAAAAAATTCTCTTTGCTGCCGAAATGGAAGGAGATCAAATTGGTGGATTTTCTGAACCAACAATGACACCGGGAAAACGAGCATTGTTCCTATTAAAGTTAATACTCGCAGAATCCGAAGTTACTTGGCCGTTACTGATTGATCAGCCGGAAGATGATTTGGATAGCAGATCTATTTACGATGATATTGTTCCATTCTTGAAAAAAAAGAAAAAAGAGCGACAGATTATTATGGTAAGCCATGATGCAAATCTTGTAATTGGATCGGATTCTGAGCAGGTTATTGTTGCTAATCGACATGGAACTGATAGAGAAAATGAGGACAGGAAACAGTTTAATTACCTCACTGGTAGTTTAGAATGTTCTAAGAAAAAGGATAAAAATTGTAAAGATACACTTAAATCTCAAGGTGTGTGTGAGCATTCTTGTGATATTTTGGATGGAGGAAAGATTGCATTTGAACAAAGGAAAAATAAATATAATATTAAATAAACCAAAAAAATTTACCAAACTAGAAATTAAACAATTCTCCAAGTTTGACGAAGTACGATTTTTGCACACTTTAATATTAATATTACATTTCGAGTGATGTGACAGAGAACCATCGTACTAGATCAATAGAATATCTCTTTAGCACATCATATTTAATTTTTATAATGAATGAATTATAGAAATATTTCCGTAATACTGCGGATATTAGTGGTTAATTACGATTACTTCGACCTAAACATTGAGTGTAATAGATAGATACCCATTAATAAAAACCATTAATAAGTATAATAAATGGCACAGTGTAAAATGTGTGAAAGAAAAGGCATCTTTCTTTCGGTAAGCGAAAATGGTCTCTGTAAATCCTGTGAATCAATTGTTGTGATGGACATCCAGCAAAGAGTACGAATTATTAATGATTGTATAAAATTAGTTAATGAATCCAAAAATATGAGTACACAGTTATCACGTTATGATCTTCTTAGGGAACACGCACAGGCTTTACTAAAGTACGAGCATAAGAGGATACCAACGATTAGTCCTTCTCCCTCGAAGTTTTTGTCGGAATATACTACCAACCGTGATCAAATTGTGTTAGAGGGTGTTACAGCAGAAGTCGAAAAAGTCTTGGCTAAGGCAGAAATTGCAACAACTCCCCATACGAGTATTAATGAAGCTAACAAAGCACTATTTAAAATAATAGAAAGCAAAAAAGAACTTAATGACCAAGCAAAGCTAGATCAACTAGAGGCCCGTATTCGGCATTTTTCACACGAAAAACAACTAAATGAGTATCTCGAAGCAGCTCGTAAAGCAGAGTTTAAAGGAGAAAAAAAGAAAGCCTTAGACCGATACCAAGAAGCATTATACTTTCTTCGTAATGATGATATAGACGATTCATTGCAAAGAGGAAAAATCTGTGAGATTGAAGCAAAGATTTCGGAGCTTTCAAATTAAATACTCTTAATTCAAGTAAATATTGGACAATGGCAACAAATAAAGAGAGAAGAAAGGGATATTTACATTTTTTGTTAAGTGAATAAAATATTGCATATTTTGATTAACAAAGATTTTATTATCACAGAAAGAAAAAAAGACTAAAAAGCTTTCAGGCGAAACTGAGGTAAAAATAAAATGAAAATACTTCATACTGCAGATATACATTTAAGGGAATATGAAGACGATAGATGGGAAACTCTCCAAAGGTTAATTGAAACCGGTAAAAAGGAGAAGGTTGAAATTTTTGTGATAAGTGGAGATCTCTTTGATAAAGACGCTAATGCTGAGAATCTAAGACCTAAGATACGAAATATATTTTCAGGTAATGGATTTAAAATTGTTCTACTCCCGGGTAATCACGATTCCAACTCCTATAAGAGTGGTATGTTTTTTGGCGAAGATACGACTATTTTAAGTGATTTAAACACTCCTTTTGAATTGAAAGATATCAGAATATGGGGACTACCTTTTGAAACTATGGAGGGGAAAAATATTCTTATTAAATTACACTCTCTTGCAAATAAATTAATTCCCGACAAGAAAAATATTTTGCTTTACCATGGTGAGTTGCTTGATGCATTCTTTTCCAGGAGAGATTTTGGTGATGAGGGAGAAGAAAGATATATGCCTGCCAAACTTTCTTATTTCAAAGATTGGATAAAACAGGGGGACGGTTCTTGGATAAAACAGGGGGACGGTTCTTTGTTTGACAATTTCCTATTACCGTTAGCAAGATAAACTTTTATCGGGATGATTTTATGCCCGGGGAAACAAGAAGGATAAGTAATAGTAAAATAAAGAAAAATATAAAGGTATACACCAAAAAAATATTTGTAGATGATGATTATTGAAAA
>Ga0268280_1001180_pt1 | contig 18283 bp, 18 predicted proteins | sample saktaG_9_FD_190139 | JGI IMG/M metagenome (GOLD analysis project Ga0268280, IMG submission 190139) | Saline water microbial communities from Sakinaw Lake, British Columbia, Canada - sak_2011_5_24_40m | ecosystem: Environmental > Aquatic > Non-marine Saline and Alkaline > Saline ... | reverse complement strand
AATTAGCGGTCTGAAATATGAAAAAATCTTTAGGGTCTCTCCATAAACCAAATCAAAACAAAAGTAAATGGGGTATCCATTTGGCACAAGTTTTGTCCTAATTCACGATTCTCCAACACATTATGCTGTGGTAGCCGAGATGGCAAACACCATATCTTGTTGGCGTTTGCGTGAAGTGGATACCCCACTTAAAAGTAAATTATGTCCGACCGGATTTAAATCTGCCCCGATGGCAAATTTCATATCTTTCTCATAACAAAAATTGATAATATCTGCCTGATACAAGGCCGCATCAGCCCGCAACGCTTTTATCCGCTTACCCGGGGAAAACCACCGGGACGTCCGTGCTGGGCGTGAAACTCCATTGAGCTTTTTCTGTCCCAAATTGTGCTTGTCAAAGTCATAAATATGGACTATTTTAGCAAGCTGAAGGTAAAAAACAAGATGGCAGGGGATTGAAAATCACCAGAGTCTTCGCTTTTTTCAAACTGTGCCTAAATTGTGCCCGTCAAGGTCAAATTTTTCCAAATATTTCCAAACGAAACCAAAAGTAGGTCAAAAATATCGAATGGAAATAAGCAGTTAATAATACAGACAATTTTGTTTTTTTAATTTTCGGACTGAAAATCCGCGTGTCGACGGTTCAATTCCGCCCCTCGGCACCTCCTGTAAATTCAGAGGCTTGGCTAAGATTTTGGCCAAGCCTCTTTTGTTTTAAAAACGATGTTTGAATTTATCCCAAAGCGTGCTATTTTTCCGGCCTGGAAGAAACTTATAATTGAAGGCCGGAATGGATATATTTCAAATTATAAAGTTTGCCGGAGTCGTTATCGGAGCTTATCTGCTCGGTTCCATTCCTTTCGGGCTGATTCTTACAAAAAAATTTAGATCCGTTGACATCAGGGCTGAAGGAAGCGGGAATATAGGGGCAACAAATGTCAGGCGTGTGGCCGGGACGGCTCTAGGAGCCATGACCCTTGCCGGAGATTTTCTAAAAGGGGTGATTCCCGTATATATTGCCGCTGTTCTGACAGGGGATAAAGGGTCATGCGGCGAATTTTATATTTCTGTTACGGCAATTGCCGCTTTCTGGGGACATCTTTATCCGGTTTTTTTGAAATTTAAAGGCGGGGGAAAAGGGGTCGCAACGGCTGCCGGCTGCTTTTTTGTAATCTCGCCGCTGTCATTTATTGCGGCAATAATGCTGTTTGCAATTGTAGTTTTTTTTTACAGGCGCGTTTCCGCCGGATCTCTCGCGGCTTCCGCGCTTCTTCCTTTTGCGGTATGGGTTGCAAGCCACTCCTTTTTCTATACCTTTTGTGCCGTGATTATTGCGGTATTCATTTTTTTCCGCCACCGGGAGAATATCCGGCGGCTTCTTTCCGGAACCGAACCGGAAATATGAGAAGGGATCAGATTTTCACCGATACCCGCAGATAACTATTTTCTCAAATTATCAAATGCCTTATGTTTTGGTACACCTAAAAAGGGTTCAAGGATTCGAGGGGTCAAGTGAAGGTTGAAAAACGGCTTTTTCACTTTCGCCTTAAGCCTTTAGTTCTTTATATTGAAATTTCCGGCAATCTGCGTTTATCTGTGTCCCAAAAGGAAATTCCCATACAATCAAGCTCAGTGGGCTTCAGACCAGTTTCTGCCTGATGAAATGTTTACTTTAAGAGGAACCTTGAGATTCCATACTCCTTCCATGACGTCTTTCACAAGCCGGCTTACCGCGTCAAGCTCTTCGGGCGGCACTTCAAAAACAAGCTCATCGTGAACAGAGAGCAGCATCGCGGTCTTCAAGCCTCTTTCATCAATCGCCCTGTCAATATTTATCATCGCAACCTTTATAAGATCGGCCGCCGTTCCCTGTATCGGAGTGTTGACGGCAATGCGTTCTGCCGCCGCCTGTACAATTTTATTGGAACTGTCTATATCGGTAAGAAGCCTGATACGCCCGAGAAGTGTGCCGGTTTTTTTGTTCTCGAAAGCCTCTTTTTTTGTCCGGTCAATAAATTCTTTTACGCCTTTATATCTTTTAAAATAATTCTCGATGTAGGTCTGAGCCATCTTCTGGCTGATCCCAAGCTCTTTTGAAAGGCTGAAAGCGCCCATTCCGTATATGATGCTGAAATTTATTATCTTTGCCTGCCTTCGAAGCTCAGGCGTTATAAATTCAGGAAAAACCTGGAATACCTCGGTTGCCGTTCTAGTATGAATATCCTCATCTTCCGAAAAAGCCTTTATAAGGATTTCGTCATCAGAGCAGTGGGCAAGTATTCTGAGTTCAATCTGGGAATAATCGGCTGAAAGAAGGTGCCATCCCCTTTGAGGTATGAAAGCGCTCCTTATCTCTTTTCCCTCATCGGTTTTTACAGGAATATTCTGCAGGTTCGGGTTGGAACTGCTGAGCCGTCCTGTCGCAGTGACGGTCTGGTTATATGATGTATGCACACGCCCGGTTGCCGGATTCATCATTTCTATCAGGGCATCGGCGTATGTTGATTTTAATTTGGCAAGCGTTCGATGTCTTAATATCAGCGCCGGCATTTCATGCCTTGAAGCAAGCTGTGTAAGCACATCTACATCGGTTGAATAGCCCGTCTTTTTTTTTGTCTTCTTCATAACGGGAAGCGACAATTTTTCAAAAAGAACTTCTCCCAGCTGCTGCGGCGATTTTATGTTGAAAGTCATGCCTGCGAGAGAGAAGATCCTGCCTTCAAGCTCTTCTATCTGTGTCTCAAAATGTTTGGATAGCTCGCGAAGTCTTTGCGTGTCGACACATATGCCTTTCATCTCCATCTTCATAAGAACGGGAATAAGCGGCATTTCAACATTCTCAAAAAGATCCTTTACCCCGATATCCGAAAGCTTCGGCATAAGAACATCATGGGCCATAAGGGTGATGTCGGCATCTTCACAGGCATAAGATACGGCCTTTTCAACAGGAACACCGGCGAAACCCGAATCCGGCTTTTTCTTTCCAACAGTCTCTTCAAAGGTGATTTTTTTGTGGCCCAGAAAATCGAGCGCTATCTGGTCAAGGTTGTGTGCGCGCTTGGAGGGATTTATAAGATAGGACGCAACCATTGTATCAAAGGAGACTCCGGCAAGCTCGGCGCCATGCCGTTTCAATACGACCCAGTCATACTTTATATTCTGGCCTATCTTTTTTATGGCAGGATTTTCAAAAATGCTTTTAAGTTTAAGAAGCACTTCATTCCGGTCAGGCTGTTCGGGCACACCTTCATAGTAATGGGCAAGCGGTATATAAAAAGCCTCGTGGGGTTTTAATGAAAATGAAATTCCAACCAGTTCTGCTTTCATCGGGTCTTCAGATGTCGTTTCTGTGTCAAGGGCAAAATGGTCTGCCGATTCAAGCCTTGAAATTACCGCTGAAAGTGTTTCCATATCAGGAATCAGCTTGTATTCTTTTTCCGAAAGATCCGAATGGCCGGATACACTCTGCTGAAGCTGCCTGAACTCCAGCTCCTGAAACAGCTCTGATAATCTCTGGTTGTCCGGATTTTTATAACGAAACGAATCTATGTCAAAATCGACAGGGACCCTTGTATCTATTTCGACAAGCCGCCTGCTTAAAAAAGCCTGTTCTTTAAACTGAATCAGGTTTTCATGCTGCTTTTTTTTGGTGACGGAAACGAGATTGTCATAGAGATTCTTCATGTTCCCGAAAGTTTTTATCAGATCAAGAGCGGTCTTTGGTCCTATACCGGGCACCCCCGGAACATTATCCGAAGTGTCTCCTGAAAGCCCCATGACATCTATCATCTGTTTCGGCTCAAGTCCGAATTCTTTTCTGAAAGAATTCAAATCGGTTGTCTTATCCTTCATCGGATCCCAGATAACGGATTTATCGGTCACAAGCTGGAAAAAGTCCTTGTCACCCGTCACCATTACTACGGAAAAGCCCGACTCCTCCGCCCGGCGCGCAAAAGTCCCTATAAGATCGTCCGCCTCATACCCGGGCATTTCAATTACGGTAAGGTTAAACGCCCTTGTTATCTCCTTTATATAGGGTATCTGCACCTGCAGATCTTCGGGCATGGGAGGGCGTGTCGCCTTGTATTCTTTGAAAAGAGCATGCCTGAATGTCGGCCCTTTTGTGTCAAAAACCATAACCGAATATTTTGGAGCCCAGTCATCCATGAGTTTGATAAGAATCCTGGAAAATCCAAATATTGCGTTTGTGGGGAGGCCCTTTGAATTGGAAAGACTTCTTATGGCATGGTAGGCCCTGTGAATATAAGCGCTTCCGTCAATAAGAAAAAGTGTTTTTTCAGGATAGTCGGATTTTTCCCCCACGATAATTTCCTTATTTAAGACTTCGTTAAAAAAATAATCTCTAACCAACTAAAGTCCGAGTTCATCTGCGATTTCAGACATAGCCTTTATGCTTATTCCAACAAACTCATCAAGGGGAATGCCTGTCTTCTCGCACTCCAATATCCTTTCCCTGCTGACCGCACGGGCAAAATGCGGGGTTTTCATCCTTTTTGTGACAGAGCTAACCTTGACGCTTGAAATTTTTTTATCCGGATAAATAAGGGCTGTAGCCACTATCATCCCGGTTATGCTTTCGGCGCAGGTTAAGGCGTGCTCTAAAAGCGTCGAACGGACAAGGCCAAGCCCTTCGGCATTATGCTTTTTAATAACATCGGCTATCTCAGAAGAAACACCTTTTTCTCCAAGTATTTTTGCCGAAACAGCGCCATGACTTGCCGAATCCTCTCCTGTAATCTCATAATCGAGATCATGGAGCAGGCCCGCGATGCCCCACAGGTCCTGATCTTTTTCAAATTTTACGGCAAGCGCTCTCATGATTGCTTCAGACGCAAGGCAGTGAGCGACGAGTTTTTCATTCTTTAAATGCTCCCTTAAAATCAGAAGCGCATTTTCTCTTGTAATTCCGGCTCCAAAGTCAGTTGACATGTTACATCTCCTGTTACTATTTTCATATATATAAATTTAGCCTGGCAACAGGCATTTTCTAACTATCACAAAAGCAAACATATAACGCTTGAATTTATTTGCATTTTGAGGCGAAGCGAAAAAAATGTCAGGTGGAATGATTCATTATGTATCACTTTTTAGCTAAATTAGAAATCCATTCTCAAGACCGCTTTTTAATCAACGAAAGGCTTCGCTCAATTGTTTTATATCTCTGCCAATAAGTACTTTTTCTAATTCATTCAATGCCGCTTGTCCAAAACACACAAGTGTTCTACCCGCGATATCTCGTGGCAATGGGTAAACACCTTTTTTAAATTCTTTTTCAGGAACCCTCGTGTGTCGGTTTGTTCCAATTTTTCCAATAATCTTAATTAGTGATTTAATCGAACGATGCCCGCAAGAAACCAATGCATTACAAATTTCTATTTTGGTATACAATTTTTTTTCAACCATTAATGCATTTATCAAACAATTGATAACTTTACCATTCTTTGAATTTGCCAGCAATCTTGCCCCAAGAGTCCTATCCGCCGGAGTTTTACATTGAAGCAACTCAATTTTCTCGTTCAATGATTTATGAAGATATTCAGATTCCACTCCTTCGGCTAAATATCCTCGACTTATCAATTGTTCCTGGTTGCTTTTCATCATTTAATATCACCGGGGGCGATTGCTGGGGACATCCCATAACCTGTTAATCTGTCTCGACTAACTCCTTACAACTCCCACAGCGCCTGGCACCGCGAAAGAGCTGGACACTGCAGTGAGGGCATCTGTAACGATTTTCCTCTTCTTGCACCCACTTTTCGGTACCCAGATTTTTTCTGGCAGGGACAGAGCGGAGTATAACTTTTTTGCCAACAGGAACAGGAAAATCATCAATCAATTTGCAAGGAAAATTATTACATTGATGGCAGCCTTCATAATTTTTCTCCATTACACATGTCCGAATACCACATGTCTGGCAGTAAACAAATTTTTCATCTGACAAACAGCCTTTGCAGGCTATTTGTTCAGGTGTAACACCATAAGCATTGGCCAATTTATCTTTTAGTTTTTGATTATTGTCGCGACTGGCCATATAAACTCCGCAAACGCCACAATACAGTCCGCAAGGTGCTAATAATTCTGTGTTCATTGTATTGTTTCCTTTCTCCCAAATCTATTTAGTTTCCATCCGGAAATGGCTCTTTTGTGCGATCTCGGTGTCAATCTGCGGGATTTCTTGTGCGGCATACATTGCGTATGCCTCCACGCAATCCCTTGATTTCCTTGAGCTTGCCCAAAATTGCCTATTTCCGGATTGGAAACTCAACTGTGTCCGAGCTTTATTTCGGGATGGATACTATTTATTCTGATTAAGTCATTGTAGCAATTTAAATTTGCCTGAATCCAGCATCTCTTTTATGCTTCCAATGAATGTTTCCGGTGCGGCATAATCAAGATGACTCCGAAAGAGTGTGGAGATCCGGTTTAGCTCATTAAGCTCATGAAGATACGACTCGTCAAAATCATCAGCCTGATCTTTACGTTCATGATTTGCAAATATTAATTTTTCTGGCTTGATCCATCCGGTTTTAACTGCGGAAGGGGCAAAACGTGTGCAATGGCAGGGATTTTCTGAATTTATAAGACCGCAGTTTTTTTGCATGAATTTTCGAATAGGTTTTCTGGCACGGGAAAGACGCTGCCGGAACGCTTCAGGCGTGATATCTAATATATAAGCGCCCTCATTACTCTTAACTTCAAATATCTCGCCCAGCGCATATGCAATTCGAAGGTCGCGATCCAGACACTGCAGCAATGCCTGAAGACAGTTTAGTCTTAATTCTTTTACAATAAGTCTCTGCTCGGCTTCTGACACGGATGGATGCCATTTGTCTGCATATCCCTTGTCAATCTGCTCCTGACATTGCTCAAAATTAATCTCTATAAGTTCAGCACGCCGTTTGCGTGTAGTCAGCAGGTGGTTGGCCGAGATACGATATACCCATGTCATAAACGCGCTCTCTTTACGAAAGCTGCTTAGATGGGTTATGACTTTTATCAGAATTTCCTGGGCGGCGTCTTCGGCGTCTTCAGGGTGCGCGAGCATCCGCAGAGCAAGCTTGTAAACACGATCCTGTACACACGCGACTAGATTTTCGAGAGCCTTCTTTTCTCCGAGAACTGCCAAATCAACCAGTTTTTCAATATCTGATTCCATTTTCTAAAAATCCTCTTTTTCCGGCCTTTTAGAATTTAGACAGTTGGAATAGCAAAGTGTGACTGAAAAATTGATATTTCATGAAATATGCCGGTGTCCCTCAATTCCAAATTGGATATTTTGTTATTGACGTTCCGGATACCTTAGAGACTACTTCCCCACCCATACAGAATTCCTTCCGCAAGCCAGTTCCGTTAATCGTCCTTCAAAGTTTATCGCTTTTTCAAATACTTCATCTGGATATTCGGCGCTATGAGCCATGAGCTCTCAGGGCGCTGAGGCAGGAGACCCTTGATTGCGGTAACGATCTTTTGGGCGTCATCCGACTGGGACGCAAGCTCTTTTGCCTTTTGATCAAACATAAGAATATACTCTTTCATATCCTCAAGATCCTTCTTCCCCGAAAGAGGGCCGTGGACGGGGATGATCTTTTTTATCCTCCAGCTTATAGCAGCAACGCTAATACTGTGTCGCCCGGCTTTTTGGGTCGGTACGAGTGTTTTGTTATGCCAGAATTTCATCTATTGGCAGTATCTGTTTGCCATGCCGAATTGTGAGAATTGATATTTGTTTCTTTTCAATGCGATAAATGATGCGATAATTTCCGTAAATTAGCTCTCTAAATTGGTCGTTTCTAATTTCAGGGATAGTTCTGCCGATTTCAGGAAAAGATTTTAGTTGCTCAACTTTTGAAAATATTGTGTCAATCCATTTTTCTGCTGCTGATGGTTTGTCTTGGGCTATATATTCAGCGATTTCCGAAGCTCTATCTACAGCCAACGGAGACCAAATAATTTTCATTTTTGGGCTCTCTTCAAAACTATATCTTTTGCATCATCGTGATCGATTCCTTGTCCATTTTCGAGTTGGTTAATGGAAACCTGAACATCTGTCAAAAGCTCAAGTTTCTCCTGCATCGCTTCATATTCGTGGGCATCCAATAAAACGGCAACGCCTTTTCCATGCTGAGTGATGATCACAGGTCTTTTAGTATCATGAACTTGTTTTATAAAGTTTGCGATACCCGTTCTTACCTCAGATAATGACTTGATATCTTGATCAATTTTTAGTCTTTGCATTTTACACCCCGTATTGTTTCTAAATTTTGTACATTATAACGTACATTATTTAGTGTGCGCAAGAGTTTTTTCCAGGCATAACGAAACGATCACCGACCCGCGGAACGCGGAGGTTAGAGCATCGCTTAAAAATTTGTTGGAGCGGAAGGCCAAAAGGTGCTTTCATATTGCTCGTTGAATACCGGTGCGTTTGCAGTAAGGTATTCCAGCACATCATCGCCAATGTTCTTTATGCCATGTTTCAAATTTGAGGGGATATATACTGCGTCGCCTGCAAATACCTCTCTTGATTCCTCTTCTATTACCATCAACCCCTTACCTTTGATAATGTAATAGCATTGTTCCGGCTCATGATTGTGGATCGGTTGCTCCGACCCCACCGGAACTTCTGAAATTTGAATTGATAAATTTTGTGTAGAGGAATTTTTAGGGCTTATTAGCATCCACGATCTAAGAATCAGAAGTTTGCCGGTATTGTTCGAATTGTTTCGGTTAAAGACTTCCATCATTTCCGCCTTGGGAAAAATACTGTTGAATTTCCAATATTTTGAAGATATTAATTGTTACTTTGGAAATCAAGAATTAATTTTCACCAGATTCCAATTTGACAATGAAATCTTAACGGTTCATGACGGCAACATAGTAACGGAACATGCCAGACTTAAAACTTAAATCTTTATACAGGCAAAAGCGCGAAAAAGCCAAAGAAATCAATTGTAACTGCTGCAACAATGCAGCTCCTTTCTGCTGGAGATGCAGGTGCGGGTTTGCCATATGCCAGGACTGCATGGAAGAAAATTTTTGGGGAATGTCGTGCAATGGAATTACCTGGCAGTGCCCGGACTGCGGCGGCCAGAACGGTTTCGGAAATCAGTAATGTTATTGAAATCAGACGGGAAGTATTTCTTCGAGTTCTTCTAAGTTTGTAATGTGGTATTTGGCGGAAAGTTCTTTGTTGTTGTATGCAACAAGCGGAATGCCGGCGGCTTTTGCAGCCATTTCATCAAGTACCGAATCCCCCACGTATAATGCCTGGGAAGGTTTAATGCCGAAATGTTCCACGATCTTTATCAGGGATTCGGGATGAGGCTTTGGATTTTTCACATCAAGGGCGCAGACAACAAGATCAAAGAATCCTTCAAGTCCATGTTCCGTAATAATTCCCTGCATAGTATCGCTCCTGTTCGTGGCGATGGCGGTTTTATATTTCGGCCTGATTTTTTCAAGAAGACTCTTTAAACCGGGCTCGATTTTCATATCCTTGATAAACGGCCAGTATGACATTTTTTTCCGGAATTCAAGCGCTGCTTCCAAAGCCTCCGGATCTGAAAAAAGATTGGCAAGCACATCATTTGCAGTATGCATATGGGCGTGGACAAACTGTTCCGGGGTCATCAGCGGTTTCCCGAAATGCTCAAGAATGCTGTTGTAATAATCCATGTTGGCTTGTACCGAGTCAAACATGACTCCGTCACAGTCAAAAGCAATTACCCTGATATCCGCATGTCCCGGTTTCACAATATGTTCCCTAATACGGGAATTCTAATATCAGGATGAATTTTGTTATCGGTTTTAATAATGACCGAATCAAAATATTTACCTTTGACTTTCGCAGTATTTTTGACCGTCAGAACATATTCGGTAAACTTCTGATCATTCTTTTTGTCAAGTTTTATACTTATGTTGTCGCCGTTTACTGCCGATGTCCCGAGTACGTTAAAAGGATATTTTTTTTCCGGTATTATCGTTACTGTTATGGCAAGATCGATGTTCGCATAACCGTTTAAAAAGATTCTTTCCGGTTTTATACTGGCAAATTTTTCAACGAACCCGAATACAGTAAGATAAAGCTTCGGGTGATCAGCATCGTTTGTGTGAACAACAATATTTTTCTTGATCGGCTGTCCGCCATATCCTGCCGTATCAACCCTGATTGTGATTTTCCCCTCGCCGCCGGCTGGGATCTGTTTCATAAAAGAAACAGCTGCGCACCCTCACCCGGTTTCTACCTTTTCTATCTCAAGAACCGCGCTTCCCTTGTTCAGAACAAGAAAATCATGAACTATATGGGCACCGTCCAAAACAGGCTCAAATTCATGGCTGCTGTCAAGTACAGCGGCATTAGGCCGTTCCTGCTCGCCGCTTCCGTAGGAGAAGACCGGCAAAGTCATTATATAAATCAGAAAAAGACAGGCAATAACCAGTTTTTGTTTCATATAAACCTCTTACAATATTAATCGGTTTCCTGACTGTAAACCAAATAAATCCTATTTTCCAAGGATGTAAGAATAGAATTTTAATCAAAAATGTCAAGAGATTCATTAACATTATTTTATATGATGTCTGTACCGGCAAGGGGAATACGCCTGACGCTTCCATTCACAGTGTCAACCATACAGAAGCCGGGGTTGCCGTCTTTTCCCATGATTTCACCGGGATTTAATAAAATGGTATTCCCGACCTTTTTTTTAAGATAGACGTGCGAATGACCAAAGCATACCATTTTATATTTCGCCGTTGCAGCAAGACCCTCTCCCACCATTTGCTGGTGAGTGAAGGCTATGGGAAAGCCGTCTGCATCAACTTCTCCGATGAGCCCGTGAAGAACTATGTTTTTTAAAGAAGTCAGGGATAATTTAGTCAGAAGGTACTGGTCCCCGTCGTTGTTGCCGAAAACGCCGTGAACCTGGATTCCGGCTACTTCCAGCTCCTGAAGCATGAAGGGAGCCGTAAAATCCCCGCAATGGATAATCATACCTGCTCCCTCTTTTCCAATGATTGAAATTGCCTTGCGCAGGTTCCAGATATTATCATGGCTGTCGCTCATAACAGCAATCAACATGCTTGCCTCCGGAAATTTTTTCCGAAATGTTAAAAATAATGAACTCGTAAAAACTCTATTTTCTCACAAAGTTGCTAAGCGAACCAAGAAAATATCATTTAATATTAATAAGTTAATTTTGTGATCTTTGTGGCTTGGCGTGAGATCCTGGCTTTTTACAAAGCCGTCATTTTTACATCATAAAATAAGGGTCCACATCTACTATCATACCAACATCCCTGCCGCATATTTTTTGTGCATTTTCGAACACAATCTTACGTACAAACCTGTGAAGCTGTTTTGAATCATCTCCTTTTAAAAGAATCTGCCATCTGAACCGGCCTGCTATTCTCGTAACCGAAGCTTCAATCGGGCCAAGAACATCCACCGATTTTTTAAAGGGTTTATTCTCCGCTCTCAAAGCGTTGCAGCATTCTCCAATGGCTTTTGCGCACTCGCGGGTCCTTTTCTTATCTCTCCCGGAAAGTCTTATCATTATCATTCTCGAAAAAGGAGGATAATTCAACTCTTTCCGGCAACGGATCTCCTTTTCATAAAAAGACTTAAAATCCTGATCTCTTGCGGAAAGAATAGTGAAATGCTCCGGATTGTAAGTCTGAAGTATAACCCTTCCTTTTGCGGTTCCCCGCCCGGCCCTTCCCGCAACCTGAGCCAGAATCTGAAATGTGCGCTCTCCCGACCGAAAATCCGGGAAAGCAAGCGACAGGTCCGCGCATATTATGCCTACAAGTGTAATATTCGGATAGTCATGCCCTTTTGCGACCATCTGTGTTCCGACAAGGACATCGATACTCTTTTCACTCAGGCCCTTCAGGATTTTAACTGTCGAGCCTTTTCGTACCGTCGTGTCCGAATCCATTCTTTCAACTCTTGCCTCAGGAAAAAGGCTCTTTACGGCAGTTTCTACCTTTTCGGTTCCAAGCCCTAAATTTTTTATATCGGAAGAGCCGCATTTGCTGCAACCAGAACCAGCTGCTTTTGTGAAACCGCAGTAATGGCATTTGTAAGCATTCGCCGATTTGTGAAGAGTAAGAGAAATATCGCAGTTTTTGCACCTCACCGCCTCCCCGCACGTTCCGCAGACAGGAAAGCCTGAAAAGCCCCTGCGGTTTAAAAACAGGAGAACCTGCTCTTTGCGGGACAGGGTTTCTTTCATGCGGTAAATGAGCTCCTCCGAAAAATACCGTCTTATTCCCCGGCTGTCGCGGTTCTTCTTCAAATCAACAACGGTTATTTCGGGCAGCGCCCTGTTTTCAACCCGCCTTGTCAAAGTAACTTCTGAAAATTTATTTAATAAAACATTATGGTATGACTGAATGGAAGGCGTTGCAGAGCCGAGAAGCACAATGCAGTTTTCAAGCTTTGCCCTGACCACTGCAAGATCTCTCGCGTTATATTTAAGGCCCCCTTCCTGCTTATATGAAGAATCATGCTCTTCATCGACAATTATAATGCCGGTATTGCAGAGCGGCGCAAATATGGCGGATCTTGCGCCTATCACAACCGGGGTTTTTTTATCGGCTACCCTGATCCATTGATCAAACTTTTCTCCGGCTGAAAGGCCGCTGTGCAGAATCGCCACGCATTCGCCGAAACGTGCCCTGAACCGTCTTTCCATCTGGGAAATAAGGGCTATTTCAGGCACAAGAACCAAGACGCCAAATCCCTGCTTTACGGCAAAAGAAGCAAGCTGCATGTAGACTTCCGTTTTGCCGCTTCCGGTGACGCCTGTCAAAAGAAAAGGCGCGAAACCTTTTCCTAAAAAGCTCCCGGTTTCAGAAATTACTTTTTCCTGCTCCGGGGTTAAAACTGGTGCAATATCCGGGCTTATGGTTTCTCCAAAGGGATCCCGGTAAACCGGTTTGCGGGAAGAAATTATATATCCCTCATTTTCAAGAGCTTTAACCGCTCTTGAAGCGCCGGGCACAAACTCTTTCAGACGCTTTAGCGAAAGCTCCCCGTACGATTTAAGACAATCTATAATCTTTTCCCGAGATCTGGAAAGTTTGCAGGTAGGGAAACCGTATCCTGACAAGGAAATATAGGATTCCATAATAGTTTTTGTCTTTCCCGGCTTTATCTCTTTTCTCTTATCTATCAATTTGCGTTTTTCCATTGAATAAAGAAGCGCGCCTGAAATATTATCATTCATTTCCCTGCGCAATTCTTTAAAGCTCATCGGGCATTTTTCAAGCAGTCTTAAAACTCTTTCTTCCAAAGGCGCGGCCTGCTTTCCGCCTGTTGCCTCTTTTCCCTTATCCGTAATCGCATAACTTACAATTTCACAAAGATTCAGACCGCCGGGAAGGGCTGTTTTTATGACTTCTCCGATGGGATGAATGTAATAATCCGAAATCCATTCAAAGAAGGGAATCATTGACGGCTGAAAAAGAGACCTTTCGTCAAGAACATCTATTATAGCCTTTATTTCTTTATCATCTATAACTTCATTTTCACGTTCTATCTCATTAAGAACATATCCGGTTACCCTGCGCTGCCCGAACGGAATAAGCACTCTTTTCCCCGGCAATGACATATCAGCCATCTCTTCAGGAACAATATACGTGTATAAGCCGTAAACCGGCAAAGCCACGGCAACATCAATATATTTAGGGTTTTTTACCATTTTTTCTTTTCAAAAGTTATAGATGCTGTTAAAACACAATAGATTTTAATGTAACTATTCAGGAGCCAGAAGTAAGGGGTCAGAATTCAGAATAGAAGCGGTATATGCCTCCACCAATTTATTCACCTCTTCAAGTTGGGGCATTAACTGCGAGGTATCACCATAACCAAGGTCTTTTGCCATAATCAAATTGTTTCGGCACTCTTATAATTAAAACAGTTTGATGGGTCTTTTGTCAAACGATTAAGCCTGCCTGTCTGTGCGTGCCGCACGCAAACAGGTCTTGAAAATTTTGAGCTGGCATCTTTTTTTGTTCTGGCTCCTGAACAGTTACTTTTAACAATATAGCATAAAATACATTTTTGGAAAAATTATATACGTCAATGTCCGGCTCTGTCGCAACTTCCGATAAAGTGCCTGCGTCCGCCAAGGCAGCGTTAAGTATCGCCTGCTTTCTATGGGCAATCTCTTTTATAGCAACCAAAGTCGCGGTTGCAAGTGTTCCGCCTTTTACGCTTGTAACCTTGAGGCTTCTGATATCATCATTATGCTTTTTTGTCTGGTTTATCGTGAGAGGTTCTAAGCTAAAGTATGAAGGCTTAACATGGCTCGGTCAAATGTTCTTGCTCAGCCTGTTCGGGACAGGCCTTCACTATTCCGTACAGACAATAGGTCTTAAGTATACAACCGCATCCAATGCATCCCTTTATGCGGTCACCGGTCCGGTTACAATCCTTATTATTGCGGTGCTATTCCTTGGTGAAAGGCTGACCTTTAAAAAGGCCGGAGGACTGATCCTTGCTATGACAGGGGTTATTATCGTCATGGGCATTAAAACCCTTGCGTCTTTTGATGTTAAGGGCCACATTCTCGGTGATCTTCTTGTTTTTGCAAGCATATTCATGTGGGGCGTGTTTACCGTGCTCGGGAAAAATATGACAAAAAGGATGAATGCGCTTGAACTTACCGCGATAGTCACATTTATCGGATCACTCTATATGATTCCTTTCGGCTGGTTTGAGATGCGCACAAGCTCTTTTTCAATTCTTTCAATAGACAGGGAGGCCTGGCTTGCCATAGCCTTTCTCGGAATAACATGCTCTTTCCTTGCCACCCTGCTATATTTCAAGGCATTGGAGCGGACCGAATCCCAAAAAGTCGGGGTGTATCTTTATACTATTCCTCCCATGACATATATAATCGCCTCATTTTATCTGGGAGAAAAAATCGGTGCAAACCTGATTATAGGTTCACTTTTTGTTCTTGCGGGAGTATATATTACAGAGAACGGATAAAGATGGATAAAGAATTGAAGTTCCCGGCAGGAGGCTGCGGTTAATGCGCTTGCTATTGCGGTTCAATCTATGATAATACGAATCAAACGGAAAGGAGGAATTCTTATGCGTATCTTATTTAAAAAATCAATTGTGCTTTTTACTATCGTCGCGCTTCTGATTATCCCTCTGGGTTCGGAGGTTCTAGCCCAGGAACAGATCCGGAAAGAAGCCCCGGACGGGGGGGCAATGGTTGCCGATTTCGTAATTTTAAGGCCGGTTGGAATTGTCGGTCTTATTACAGGCTTTACTTTCTTTGTTCTTTCCTCGCCATTCTCGGCTCTCGGCGGAAATATCGAAGTAGCATGGAAACAGATGGTGGCTGCCCCTGCAAAATATACCTTTGCAAGACCGCTTGGGGATTTTTAACAGCTTATTTTATAGAGAATGGTTAAAAATATTTGAAGCTCCCCGCTGCCAGGCCGCGGGGAGCTTCGCTCGCTGTTGCGGTTAAATTTTTTGTCATATCCGGTCTTCTATAGGAACGTAATCTATAGGGGGAGGGCCTGCATATATCTGACGCGGGCGACTTAATCTCCAGTTCGGATCATCTACGCTCTCTTTCCACTGAGCTATCCATCCGGGAAGTCTCCCTATTGCAAACATGACAGTGAACATATTGGTAGGTATTCCAAGCGCCCGGAGCACAATTCCGCTGTAGAAATCTATGTTCGGGTACAGGTTATGATCAATAAAGTAATTGTCTTTTAACGCGACAGCCTCAAGTTGCTTTGCGATATCAAGCAGGGGATCGCTTATTTTAAGCTTCTCAAGAACCCCGTCACAAGTCTTTTTCATGATTTTTGCTCTCGGGTCATAAGTCTTATAAACCCTGTGGCCGAACCCCATAAGCCTGAAGGGATCATTTTTATCCTTTGCTCTTTCAACCGCTTTTGCCACATTCCCGCCGTCCTCCTTTATCTTTGTGAGCATCTCTATCACACCCTGATTTGCCCCTCCGTGCAGCCGACCCCACAGAGCCGCAATTCCTGCTGAGATGGCGGCATAAAGATTTACCCTTCCGCTTCCGACCATCCTTACCGTTGAAGTTGAACAGTTCTGTTCATGATCCGCATGGAGAATCCAGAAAACATTCAATGCCCTGACCTGATCCTCATCAATCTGATAGGGTTTAACCGGGTTATCAAACATCATATTAAGAAAATTGGCGCAGTAGGAGAGGTCGGGGCGAGGATAAACCACCTTGTGCCCTCTTGATATCTTGTAAGACATTGCAGCAAGCGTGCGTACTTTGGAAAGAAGCCGCGTCACCATCAAATTGATCTCTTCCTCTGTAATTATTAACTCCGGATAAAAGCTTCTAAGGGCGGTAACCATTGAAGAGAGAATTCCCATAGGGTGAGAAGCCCTGGGAAAGCTCTGGAAAAACGACTGCATATCCTCGTGTATGAGAGAGTTGTCGTTCAGCAGGATGGAGAAATGGTTGAGCTGTTTTCTTGTGGGCAATACTCCGTTTATCAGAAGATATGTTGTTTCTGTAAATATCGAGTGTTCCGCTAGCTGCTCAACCGGTATACCCCTGTAACGGAGAATACCCTTCTCTCCGTTCATGAAAGTAATCGTGCTCACACAACTTCCGGTATTGGCAAAACCCGGATCGAGAGTAATTAATCCCGTTGTCTGCCTTAGAGTGGAAATATCGATGCCTTTTTCACCTTCTGAGCCGGTTATCACCGGTAACTCGTATGTCTTCCCGTCGTAAATCAATTTAACATGTTCTGACATTCTCTACCCTCCTGTCCAAAAAATAGATTATATATTATACAAATAAACAACCCGAGGTCAAGCATCTTGAACAGAAACAGTGTGCGCACCCCTTCTGCTATCGGTGGGGAATCTTCAAAAAGCTTTAATTTACTTAAATTCTCCTTTGTGATAGAATTAATAATACAAATTTTATGAAATTTAAGGGGGGGGTGCTCATGTCTTTTAAGGAAAATCTCTTAAAAAAAATCAGGATCGATAAGATGGCGGAGAAGGTGCTCAACTCTATCGGACCTTCCGATAGCGGGCGCAAGGTTGATAAAGAAACAATGCGCAAAATGCTTGAAATGAGTGCCTATCAGACAAGAAAAGAGAGGGATCTTGAGCTCTACATGCAGGACAAAGCCGATGGCATAAAAAAAATCCTTGTTCTTGACAATGAACTGCCTCTCTATAACACTACCGTTGACGACGTTGTTCTGCGAAAAAGCCCTACCCTTAAAGAGATGCTCAGCATCCGGAATGCACTGAAAATTTTAAATGACACGGATGTTATTGTCTGCAAGAAGGAGGATTCCGTAAGATTTTTCCAGAACGAATGCATAACTCTTCTTGACCTTTCATTCGGCGTTTCGGATTTGCATGAAATTGAAAAAGACGGAGCAGCTTCTCTTGAAAGAGGTTATACGGAAGGTGTTTCGGAAACCCTCGATCTCTTTTCCGAGCTTCTGAATTATTCCCATTTGCCGAAAGATTTCAAAATAAGCAATCACATAATTATCGGTCCATCGATAAAAGAGCCCGGCAGAGAAACGCTCTTTGGTCCTCTTATTATCTACAGCATAATTCATAATACAATCATGTTATTCGATGATAAAATCGGAATTAAGGAAAAAGAAAAAATCGAACTTCTCCACATGACCGCATCCGGCAGGGAAAAAGCTCCGAAAGAAGGATACGCAGTATTTGAATATCTGGTGGACTCTGTATTATTAAAGAATCCTAATTTGACCTGATTCAGTCAGTTTCAAAAAGGATAAACCGGATTTCAAGTTCAGACAGGAATTAGTCGATTCTGATTAAACGGCTTATATACAAAAAAGCTTAATACATATTTGTAGGAATTTCAGATCATCTCGTTTTGTATTATGTGGATATCTTAAACGATCTGTAACGGCTGGGCTTTCGCTCTGGTTTTCTTTTTTGGTGCCGTCTCCTTTTCAGGAGATGATCCGGGAATTGCCTGTTCCCCGTCATGCTGATGATTTCCTGCTGCTATACCCTTAAAATATGCTGCAATCGATTCCATTGCATCCGCTTTTCGTTCTTCAGCTTTAGCTCTTCTCTCAACAGCATCGGCCAGGCGCTTCTGACTGTCTGCGAAACCCTCCATTATTTTATTGAATGCCGGAAGATGATCTGATGCGATAGTCTTCAGATAAACTGCTTCTGCCGAATCCCTGTGCCTCTGTTTGTCGGAACCAGGGTGTTGTTTCCCGT
>Ga0268280_1001178_pt1 | contig 18302 bp, 14 predicted proteins | sample saktaG_9_FD_190139 | JGI IMG/M metagenome (GOLD analysis project Ga0268280, IMG submission 190139) | Saline water microbial communities from Sakinaw Lake, British Columbia, Canada - sak_2011_5_24_40m | ecosystem: Environmental > Aquatic > Non-marine Saline and Alkaline > Saline ... | reverse complement strand
AGAACAAGCCAAGGACATCCAGAACCAAAAACAACAAGCCGATAAACAATCCCAGGACGTCAAGAATAAGGAAGAATCTCTAAAGAAGTCCTTCGACGAGAAGATGCAGGACTTAAAAGACCAATCCGAGAAGTTGGATGAGACGGCCCAAGAGCAGGAGTCCGATAAGTCGGCTCAGGAGCAGAAGCCTGAGGGGGGAGAAAAGTCTGAAGAACAGAAGGCCGACACGAAGAAACAACAAGGAGATCTTCAGGAGTCTTTCGATAAAGAGATGCAGGATCTGGCCGAAAAGAGAGCTAAGGCGGAGAAGGCATCGCAGGATGCTAAGAATAAGCAGGAGGAATTGCAGAAGTCCGCAGGCAAAGATCTGAAAGATCTGGATGATATGGCGGCTCAGGCCAGGAAACTGGACCAGGAGGTAAAAGAGAAGCAGGGGTCCGTTCAGAAGTCCTTCGGCGAGAAGATGCAGGCCTTGAAGAATCAGGAGGCCGCGGAGGAGATGTCGCCGGAACTTAAGAAGGGCGATGTAAAGGCTAAGAGAGCGGCTCTACAGGAGGCCTACGAAAAGGGCAGGAAGGATCTCGCGGATGAGAAAGCAAAGAGCGAAAGGGTCGTAAAGGATCTGGAAGAGAAGCGCGATGAAATGCAGAGATCATTCGCGAAAGACATGGAAAACCTGGAAAAAGAAAAGTCGGAGTCCGATAAGGCCGCGCAGGAAATAAAGGATAAAGAAAATTCCGCCAAGAAGTCATTAGAAGAAAAAGTCAAGGATCTGAAGAAAGAAGCTGAAGAAGGCAAGGTAACGGTTAAGAAGATTCCGGATAGAGACGCAAAAGCCAAGGGCGAAGGCGCTCCCGCCGATATAAAGGAAGCGTCGATGAAGACCGAAATAGAACCGGAAAAGAGCGAGGAAGCTTCTCCTGGAAAGGGCGATATTCCCTTGAAAAAACCCGAGCCTGAAATGTCCGAGAAAGGGGCTCTGATGCTTATAGACGGCTACTGGAACGGAGAAGCCCCTAAAGAGCCTATAAAACAGGATAAGCCGTTTGCCGAGAAGGAAGTGGCGAAAGATTGGTAGAGATTATGAGAGCTAAATATCAAAAGACGGCATTATCGACGCTACTCGCATTTATAATATGCCTGACGTTGTCCGTATGCGCGGCATATGCCAAGGATGTATCGTTCGAATTAAAACTTGAAAGCGATACCGCCGCCGCAGGCCGACAGATAAACCTTGAGATGGTATTCCGGGGAGCCAGGGATATCCAGGCGCCCGAGATCCCATTTATAAATAACCTGAATATAAAATACGCCAAATGGTTCGAGACCAGTACGATCGTCGACGCTCAAGCAGTGCCGGTCCTGACGCACGTATACCGCATTGTCGGCACCATCCCCGGAGAATACGTGATCGGTCCGATCTCATTCACGCATAATGGCGATAATTACATCTCCGACGCCGTAACTCTCAAGATAGAAAAGCGAGCCAATATCCGCGCGGCTATTCCCGTCGCCGGGATGCCAGCGGCGGGCAATATCGGAACGGATATATCGCAACATATCTACGCTACGGTCGAAACGCCGAAGACTACAGTGTTCGTAAATGAGAAGATACCTCTTTTTCTGCGGTTACACAGCGATTGGCTGGATCTGGAGAATATGGAATTCAGTCAGGCCTCGAGCGACTATCTCATTGCCGATAAATTTTCGGACAGAAAGAGCGATATCATAGTAAAAGACGGCGTTAAATATGTCGTGCTCGAATATAGATCCTCTCTATTCGCCGTCTCGGCCGGCCGATTTGATATGGATCCGGTTACTCTCTCATTTGATATCGCCATGTATCGAGATGATTTTAAAAACGGCACGAGGTCGCTTCTCAATGACAACGCCGACTTCTACTCGTCATTTATAGGCGCATCCGACAGGCGCGCTATGAAACTTAAGACGAAGCCGCTTTCGATCACAGTGGTGCCTCTGCCGGCTGTGGAGCAAGGGCAGGATTTTGGCGGCGCCGTCGGAGATTTTAGGTTCGATATGTCAGCGTCTCCGGTGAAGTTTACCGCGGGTGCAGAGACGCGTCTCAGGATGACCATAAGCGGATACGGAAATTACGATACGGTAAGCGCCCCTGAGATAAGGAAAACGGAATGGATAAAGTCTTATGAGGTGAGCGCTGTTAGGGGTAAAGATACCGTCACCTATGAGTATTCGGTCTTTGTCAACTCTCCATCGGTAAAGATGATACCGGAGATAACCTTCAGTTTTTTCAATCCTCTAAGCGGACGATATGAGTCTATCGCGAGAGGTCCGATAGCTCTTGAGGTTACCGGCACCGCGGTGGCCCTTCCGGAAGAAAAAACAGGCCAGGGCCGGCATCAGTCCGTCTTTCCTATGAAGGATCTTTCCGGTAAGCCCGGCAGGTCCGATTCGCGTTTTTATAAGAGCGACGTTTTTCTTATCATTCAATTTTTACCGATCTTTTTGATGATATCGGCCCTGATCGTATATTTACTTAAAAGATATTTAGACACGCATCCCCGGTATGCCGCTTTTCTCTGGGCATCGCGTAAGGCGCGAATAGGAATAAAAAAAGCAAGGAGCGCTATCGATAAGGGTAATTCAAAAGAATTCTACGGACTGACGTTCAGGATACTACAGGAATATCTGGGCAGGCGAAGGCTTTTAGAGAGCGCTGGAATAACCGGTCACATCGTAAGAGAGATAAACCCCGGAGCTATAGACAAAGAAACGCTTAAAAGTATAAGAGATCTTTTTTATGACTGTTATGAGGCCCGTTATGTTCCGGGTGAGTTCGGCGAGCGCGAAATGCGCCAGACCTACGACGCGCTCGTGCATACCATAACAGAACTTGATAAGGCAAAAGAACTATGAATATGATAAGGGTTCTTATTGTAGCCGCCGCTTTGGCCTGTATTCCTACTGGCATAGCAATATGCTCCGATATGACTGCCGCAGAAGCGAAAGATGTCTTTAGCTCATCCATGGTTTTTTATGATGCGGGTGACTATGACAAGGCCATATCGGTTATAGCCGACATGGTGGACGCTGGATTTGAAAGCGGGGATCTTTATTACGGTCTCGGTAACTGTTATTTGAAGAAGGATGACATAGGCAGGGCGATATTGTACTATGAGGCCGCGAAACGATTTATTCCGCGTGATAGCGCGCTCGCCGCGAACGAAAAGTACGCCAGGCTCCAGATGAAGCAGCAGGATCCGGCAAGCGGCAGGGCAGCCATCCTGCGCCTCATAGAAGGAGCATTCGAATATCTGACCTTGGGAGAATTGATAATTCTGTTAGATGTGATTTATTATCTGATGGCGGCATGTTTTATATATTTCCTTTTTTTTACCAGGTTAAGGAACTGGCTGGGCGCCTCTTTTGTGCTGCTTCTATGCGGGATGCTGCTTCTGACCTTTCCTGTCAATGGCAAACTAAGAGACTATGGATCTCTGGCAGTTGTGGTTGCCCCTGTAGTGGATGCGAGGCTCGAACCGGACCAGGAAGGCGATATAGTCTTTCCTCTATACGGAGGCATGAAGGTATGCGTCCTGAAGACCACGAAAAGTTGGCTTAAGATAAAACGCCTGGACGATAAAGTCGCATGGGTGAAGAGGGATGCCGTGGAACTAATCGATTGCCCGCGCCGACGCGCTGTGGTATACTAAAGGCCTAAAATGTATCCGGACCTGTTTAAAAATACTCCTTATCAAATTGCCACGTGGGACCTATTTCTCCTGATAGGCTTCATATTCGTCATCGTTCTGGCCGCTATAAAGAAGCCGCGCGATTTTCCTTTAAATAGGCTAACAATAATAATTCTTCCTGTGCTCTTACTGATATGCGGATTTTTCGGAGCTAAGTTGCTTTATATATATCTGCATCGAAAAACAATATTCGTGGTGACGCGCTCTACGCTGGCCGAGGCTTTCCCTTCTGCAGGATACGCTTTTCTGGGAGGGCTATTTGCCGAGATAGCGGCGCTGGCAGCGTTCGTAAAGATCCGCATAAAGAGGATAAGCTTTCTGGTCTTCGCGGACTATGCGGTGCCTTTTTTGATCCTGCACGAAGCGATAGTGCGGATAGGGTGTTTCTTCGCCGGATGCTGCTATGGCAAGCCCACCGATCTTCCGTGGGCCTGCGTATTTTTGAAAGACAATATAAGGCGCCACCCGACACAATTATACGAATCGCTTATTCTGGCGATTACGTATTTTTCGATGAGGCACATCTATAAAAAAGGCGCTCCAAAAGGGGTGGTCTTTTTTGGAACTATAGGAATGTATACGTTCCTGAGGTTCTTTGTCGAATATTTTAGGGCCGACAGCTTTCCTGTGATAGGTGATATAACCCTGGCGCAGGTAACCGTATTTGCTATAGCGACCGTATGCGCTATCGCCTTACTTATAATATTAAAAAGGGGGAAGAGATGAAAAAAATAATGATCGCTACAATATTTGCGGCAATTTGTTTCGCGTTTGTTTCTCCCGCGGTATCAGCAGCGGAGCCTGTAAAAGAAGCTGAAGTAAAAGCAGGTGAAAATAAAACGGTCCCTGCGGCGGGAGATGCCACGCAGGAGCCGGCGATCACAAAAGAAGAGATTCTCAGCCGCTTGAATAATGTATTCACGTACCACCCTAACATAGCAGGCGGGATAAAAGGGCTTGAGACAAAACAGGATGCATCCGGTAATCCATATTTTCTCCTTAATGGCGTTAAGCTCGAGGATCTCGACCAGAAGACATTACTCGGAATACTCGGTATAGCCAATCAGCAGGTGTCTCTTGAAAATTTACAGAGGATACAGCAGCAGGAGAGACAGGCCAGGTCATTGAGACAATTGAACCAGATGAATCAAATTAATCGCGTAGACAAAAATCAGCAGGTTATCAGGCAGCAGCAGAATATCAGCCGCATGAATACTCCTAAAACATATTCCCCTTCAAAAACTTACACTCCTCCGAAGACATACAAGCCGCCAGCAAAGTACTAAATTAGGATATAAAAAAGGTAGATTCTGTTCCTTGACGATTGAGGATCGGTAGGGTATACTATATTTGAAAAGACAGGGATAAGGTATATTTTTTTTGGTGCAAAGATAAATAGTTTTAATAAGTTATTAAAAATGAGGCATGATATGAGAGAAGTGGTATTTAAAAACCTCACTTCATTAAATTCACGGAAAAAGGACATCGTCCTTACCGAGGCCTTCGAAAAGAACGGGGTTCTGGCGAAGACCGAGAGGCGGTGTTTTTATTTTATACGGAACATTACCAATATAGAGGGGAATAACAATATCGATAAGTGGATCGACGCGAATAGCGGAGGGAAGAAGAACGCGCGTCGTTTCCACATCTTTAAAGAGCACAGCGATGCGTCCAGTACGGACAAGGTTGTATGCAGAATCGAAGGTGAATTTTACGCCGTGCTCAATGACGCCGTTTACACGATAGGTTTTCTGCATTACTTTAAGGTGTGTTTTACAAAGATGGGTTTGGCAAAATAGGAGGTCATATGCCGTATACAAGCACCAGGAGATTGTATAATGTGTTCGGTAGGAAGGTTTCCAGGTTCTTCGGCTACAAGAAAGCGAAGAAGCTATATAATGAGATAAACCGCGGCATGGAGGCGGTTGAATCGCGCTTTATAAGGTCTAAATTAAGCCAGTAATGGGCATGATATTTACCTGTAATGCGCAATGGTCAAGATAGGCCCCTTTAAACCGGGAGGAATTCTATGGAGGGGCCTCTTTTTATGCTTATTTTCCCCGAAAATCCCGCCACCTTGACAATGCCAATATCGTATGATATACTTACTATTCGCTGTATAGGAGGTTTTAGTGGATGTGATCATGAGGCTTAACTGGGTAGATCTGCTCGTTCTAATTGTAATGCTGAGAACTATTTATGGCGCATTCAAAGAAGGTTTGAGCCACGAGATATTCCCTCTATTCGCTTCGATCGCTAGCCTGTTATTGGCGCTTTTTTATTACGAAAAGATCGCCGAGGCGGCCAGCGGCATTCCTCTACCGATATCGGTCCTGAATTTTGCCGGTTTTTTCCTGGTAATATTCGTAAGTAAGATCCTCTTTAAGATCCTTAAAGGGCTGCTCGATGCTCTTATAAAAGTTACATGGCATCCTTTAATAGAGAGGCTGGGCGGGCTTTTGGCCGGCCTGGTCCGCGGCGCGGTCGTTACGAGCACAATACTGATAATACTTACGCTTTTGCCTTTATCGTATCTGCAATGGTCGATACGGGATAAATCTATGTCCGGTATGTTTTTTTTAAGGATCGGCCCGGCCATTTATGAGACGATATCCCGGGCTCCAATAGCGAATCTTTTGCTATCGAAGAACCTGATAAATAGTAGAGTTGCTCCGTCGAACAACAAGAAGAAGCCTGAAAATATCCCGGAGTGGGAGAGGGCTTCTAAATTATAACTTTTCAAAGAGGAGGTTTTAATTGAAATTAATAGATATTTATAGAATGGCGATAAAAAAAGGAATCGGCAAGGATCCCAGAACACCAAAAGAGATCCGCGAGGAGTTTGCATCCGCCAAGCGTGAATTCAAAAAAGCATCCGGAGCCGACAAAAAAGCTTTTGATAAGGAACGGTTCACGAATCCATACGCCGACACCAGGATCCTTTACGGGGATCCGGATAAAGAGATCCGCACGGTTATGGTCGGCATTGATATGGAGGCGCCTGAGATATTGGCCGCCGACAGGCTAATAGAAAAAGGTTTCCCGGTAGACCTCGTCGTTGCGCATCATCCTGAGGGGGCAGCCTGGGCGAAGTTTTACGATGTCATGAAACTGCAGGTCGCGATGCTCGCGAAATGCGGCATACCGAAACATATAGGCGAGATACTTTTAAAGGACAGGATGGGCGAGGTGGAGAGGGCCGTAGCTCCCGCAAATCACCTGCGGTCGGTCGATATTGCCAGGCTTCTGGGCGTTGCCTATATGTGCATTCATACGCCCGCCGATAATCATGTCGCGGCGTACCTGCAAGGACTGTTCGATACGAAGAAACCCGAAAAGCTTTCCGGCGTATTGGCCATGCTGAAGGCGATACCCGAATACGCGGATGGATTAAAAAAGAACTCCGGACCGAAGATATTGATAGGCTCTCCCGATAAGAAAGCGGGTCGTATATTTGTCGATATGACCGGAGGCACAGAGGGGCCGAAGAAGGTATTCCCCAGGCTTTCCCAAGCCGGCATAGGGACCATCGTGGCAATGCATCTCAGCGAAGAGCATTTCAAAAGCGCCAAGGACGAACATCTTAATGTCGTGATAGCTGGGCATATAGCCAGCGATAGCCTCGGGCTTAATCTGCTGCTCGATTCGATAGAGAAGTCGGGTCGACTGAATGTTATACCGGCGTCAGGATTTGTGAGGATAAAAAGATAAGTGTCGATACCGGAGCGGATAATAGAAGAGATACAGGGTAAATCCGATATAGTCGAGATAATATCGGGCTATGTACTCCTGAAGAAGATGGGTAGGAGTTATAAAGCCCCCTGTCCGTTTCATCACGAGAAGACCCCGTCCTTCATAGTAAGTCCCGAAAAGCAGATATTTCATTGTTTCGGATGCGGCGCCGGAGGAAACGTATTCTCTTTCATAATGAAACATGAGAATATGCAGTTTCCGGAGGCCGTAGAATTTCTGGCGGAGAAGGCCGGTATACGGCTGCCTAAATCTGCCGGCAGAGAAGAGTCCGACTCTTTCGCTAATGAACTCTATAAGATAAACGATGCCGCGGCTAAGTTCTTCCAGGCGTCTCTTGAGAATAAGCCGATCGCTAAAGAGTACTTAAGTTTGAGGGGCGTGGGAGATGAAGTTCGCTCGAGCCTGAAGATAGGCTATGCGCCGGACGCGTGGGAGAGCCTGTTAAATTTTTTTAAGGCCAAAGGAGTGGATGTAAAGACGCTGGAGAAGGCGGGTCTGGTGATCTCCAACGAAAAGGGCGGCTATTACGACAGGTTTAGGAATAGGATGATATTCCCTATAATGGACTTGAAAGAAAGGGTTCTGGGATTCGGGGCCAGGGTCCTTGACTCGAGTCTGCCGAAGTATATAAATTCTCCGGAGACTTCGGTATATTCAAAAGGAAAGAATCTTTACGGCCTTAATTTTAGTAAGGATAATATACGCAAAGAGAAGCACGCTATAATCGTCGAGGGGTATCTGGATTTCATAGTGCCGTATCAGGCCGGCGTTAAGAACGTAATAGCGACGCTCGGGACGGCCCTTACCACAGACCAGATAAAACTTATAAAGCGCTACGCCAATACGGCGATAATACTGTATGATCCGGACGCGGCGGGGGAGTCGGCGAGTTTGCGGAACCTCGACCTGTTCATAAGTGAGGATGTAAATGTTTACATCGCGGAGCTTTCGGATTCTCTCGACCCGGACGCTTATATAAGAAAGTTCGGTGTTGGAGATTTTTTAAAGAAGATCAAGAGCGCGAAGAATATATTCGAATATAAGCTCGAAAAATTAAAGAAAAGATATGACGCCGGCTCCACGAACGGGAAGGCGGCAATAGTGGCCGCGATGCTGCCGACGATAGCGAGGATAAATAACGCCGTGTTGAAGTCGGAGTTTTTAAAGAAACTTTCGGAGCGCCTTTCGGTGGATGAAGAGGCCATACGCTCGGAACTTAAAAAGATAAAATCCGGGAGTTATGAGCCGGCGCAAATTCCGGTCGTCGCAGAGGCAAGGCATAATTTTAAAACAGCTGAGATGATGCTTCTGGCGCTTATGCTTGAAGATCCGATTTATATCGAGAGGATAAAACTGGAGCTTGGGCTCGAGGATTTTAAGGACACTTCTGTGCGGGATGTATGCGCCGCGATATTCAGGCTTCACGGGGAGAATATTCAGGTGACGCCGGTCAGGCTTATAACCGATCTCGCCAGGAGCCCGGAAGGAGCCAAGATAGTATCGGAAGCTTCAGGGATGCTGGAGAATATGACCGATAAGGAAAAGGCTTTTTTGGATTGCATCACCAAGATAAAAAGGGACAATGTGAAGGATAAGCTTTCCAGGATCCAGGAAGAGATAAAGATGGCTCACGGCAGAAAAGACGAGGATTCCGTAAAAGACCTGGTCGCGAAATACAGCGAACTTATAAAAGAAGCAAGGTAGCGAGGTTATGAAAAATATCATGAAGAGAAGAAGGTCCAGGGGCTTGATGAAAAAATTTGTGCGCAAGAAGCCTACTTTTGAAAAGCCCGCGCCGCTCGAGGTCAAGGAGCCGGCGCACGCGGCCTCCGACAAGGGTTCAAATAAGAAGAGGGCCAGGGAGATATCGGAGCTCATAGCTCTCGGCAAAGAGAAGGGGCACCTTACCTTCGAAGAGGTAAATAATATACTGCCCGTCGATATAGTGTCTTCGGAGGAGATAGATGAGATACTTGGCATATTGGGGGAAGAGAATATAAAACTTGTCGACAGCGAAGAGGATACTGTTAAAGAGGCGGTGGAAGATAAAGAGCCGGAAGAAAAGAAAGAAGAGCGTCCTGTTGAAAAAGAAGAGACGGTAAGGGTCACCCAGATAGACGACCCTGTAAAGATGTACCTGCGCCAGATGGGACAGATATCTCTTCTCACGCGCAAAGAGGAATTGGAAATAGCCGAACGCATAAAGATAGCCGAGGGCAGCTACAGGGATGTCGTCCTGGGCTTAAAGCACGGTAAGACCAGGGCTCTCGAAGTGGCCGACGAGATCCTTAATAAGGACATAAATCCCGAGGAGTTTTTAAATATAGACCCGAAATTAAAAGGCGCCAGGCTTAAGAAGAAATTCCTCAGGATATCGAACAGCCTTAAAAAGACCAGGAGCCAGGACGCCATCGCCAAATTGATAAAAGAGATGAATCTGGCGATGAACGTAATAGACGAGATAGCTAAAAACGCGGAAAAACAGATAGATGAATATCAGAGGATAGAGGCAAGATTATCCTCCATCAGGGATAGAGACAATAGAGTTGAGAAGGCCGAGCTAAATAAAAAGAAGAGAGCTATAGCCCTGGAGTTCGGGGAACCGATAAAAGAGATAAGAGAGCACTTTAAGCTCGTCCGCGCCGCCGAGGTCAAATTCACCAAAGCTAAGAAGGAGCTCGTCGGGGCGAACTTAAGGCTCGTGGTAAGCATCGCGAAAAAATATACCAATCGCGGGCTCTCATTCCTGGATCTCATACAGGAAGGCAATATCGGCCTGATGAAGGCCGTGGATAAGTTTGAGTATAAACGCGGGTATAAATTTTCCACTTACGCGACCTGGTGGATAAGACAGGCCATAACCCGCTCCATAGCTGATCAGTCGAGGACCATAAGAATACCTGTGCATATGACCGAGACGATAAATAAACTTATAAAGGTCTCAAGGGCGCTCGTGCAGAAGAACGGCAAAGAGCCGACCCCTGAAGAGATAGCTTATAAGATGAGGACCCCGGTCGATAAGGTTAGAGGAATACTAAAGATAGCTCAGGAGCCGATAAGCCTGCAGACGCCGATAGGGGACGAAGGCGATACGCATTTTGGGGATTTTATCGAGGACAAGCGCGCCGTATCTCCGGCTAACGCCACGGCTTATTCGATGCTGAAAGAGCAGATGGATGGCGTGCTCGGCACGTTGACCGAAAGGGAGAAGAAGGTCCTGCGCTTAAGATTCGGAATAGGCGACGGCTATCCAAGGACGCTTGAAGAGGTTGGCGCCGTGTTCAAAGTCACAAGAGAACGCGTCAGGCAGATAGAGGCAAAGGCTCTCAGAAAACTGAGGCACCCGACCCGCTCGAGGAAACTTAAGAACTTCCTGGCGGTAGGCGGCGGCGAGTAAAGTTATTCAAATAAATATAGCCTATTGAACTTCGCTCCTCTTTTTGATATAATCAACTTTCGAAAATTCGGGCCTATAGCTCAGCCTGGCAGAGCAGGAGACTCATAATCTCTTGGTCCAAGGTTCAAATCCTTGTGGGCCCACCATGTTGTAAAGCCTCTCCAGCGGTAGACGCTGGAGAGGTTTTTTATTGTTAAGCGAGCGAAAGGATGTTAGAATAAGCCCGATATGACGGAAGAAAAGAGATGTAGTATATGCGGAAAGCCCTTTAAGCCCGCCATTCATCGACCGGACCAGTCGGTATGCCTGTCGGCGGAATGTCAGCATAAGCGTCAGCTCGAGAATATGAAGAAGTGGCGCGCGAAGAAAGCCGATTCTCCCGACAGCGTTTCCTGGAAAGAGTCCTGCCGCCGCAAATCTTCGGAATGGCGAAAGAAGCATCAGGCCTATCTGAAGCTCTACAGGGAAGAGAATAAGGAAAAGCGCAGCGAGTATATGAAAGAATACATGCGTAAGTACAGAAAACTCGCCAAGCTTAACGGCAAAAATAAGGAGGATATCGCAAAATAAGCGGCCCATATTGTAAAATGCTTATAATGTGCTATACTTTATCGTAATAAAATATGGAACACTATAATATATCCAGAAAAATCTTCATACCCGTCCTTATACCGTTATTTCTGATCGTCTTCACCTCTCACGCATCTGCGCAGCCTCCGAATATTCCCAGCGGCGATCAATCCGGCGCCCAGGCGAGCCGTTTTCAAGCCGAAGCCGAAAAAGCAAGGGCTAGAGCCGAAAGAAAAGAACCTAAAAAGCCGCAGATAGATATCGAGGAAGAAAAAGCAAAGCCCGTGGAAGAGGCCGGGCCGGTATTCGCGCTTAAGGAAGTCAATATCACCGGCTCTTCTATATTCGGCGCGGAAGATTTTCGGGCCGCCTATGCGGGCTACATCGGCAAAGATGTTACATTTAAGGACGTCGAGGCGATAGCCGCGAATATAAAAGAGGAGTATAAGAAGAAGGGGTATTTTACTACCATCGTGTATATACCCGAGCAGGCGATAGCCGGCGGTAAGGTCGAGATCAGAATATCCGAAGGCAAGGCCGGTGAGGTAAGGGTAGAGGGCAATAAATGGTTTTCCGATTCCGTGATACGGAAGTACATACACGTAAAAAAAAATGAACTTCTCGATATTTTTAAACTTCAGCGGGATCTCATAAGGCTGAACCAGAACCCGGATCTTGAGACCAAGGTAGTCATAGCTCAGGGGTCGGAACAGGGGACCTCCGATATCACCATAAAGGCCGTCGATAAATTTCCGTATCACGCCGGGACGGTCGTGGACAATCAGGGGACGCGGCTTACCGGCAAATACAGGGATTCGTTCACGTTCCGCAGCACAAATTTGACCGGCCTTAACGATTCGATGTTTTACAGCAATATAATGAGCGCCACATCTTCCGGAAACTTTCTTACCTACGACATACCTATCGACACATACGGCACCAGAGCCGCATTCGACTTTACCCAGTTTTATTCCAAACTCGGAAAAGAATATAAGGTCTACAATATAACCAGCGATACCCAGATATATACTCCGCATATATCCGGAGAGATATATCTTTCCGACGCGTTTCAGGCCACCGTCGACGCTGGCCTTGAGATAAAGTCGACGAAGAAATTTTCAAACGGCACCATAACGGCTAATGACCAGCTGCGCATGCCTTACTTCGCTTTTGATATCATGAAGCTCGACTCTTTTTTAGGAGGAGGCCAGACGTCTTTTTCGCCCAAGGCCACATTCGGGACATCCGGATTCCTGGGGGCGTCTTCGCGCGGCCATCCTACATCGACCAGACCCGGTACGGGCGGGTTCTTCGCGAAGTATGAGCAAAGCGTCAGGCGTTTTCAAAAACTCTTTTACGAAAGCTATTTGGTGCTGCGCTCTCAGTTTCAGTTCGTCTCCCGAACGCTTCCTCCATCCGAACAGTTCCAGCTCGGTGGCGCGTATTCCGTAAGAGGATACCCTGAAGGCGACTACCTTTCCGACTACGGGGCCTCGCTAAGCGCGGAATGGTACTTTCCGTGCTATCTCTTTCCGAAAGAGATCAAACTGCCGTATGCCGATAAGCCTTTGAGATACCAGGTGGAGCCGGTCGTATTTTTTGATCTGGGCGGCGGCGGCCTTATGAAGACCAACCCCGGGGAGATAGAAGCCAAGATACTTATGGGTATCGGCGGCGGCGTAAGGATAAGCTTCAACCGTAACTTATTCCTGAGGCTCGAGTGGGCTCAGGCTCTAGGAGGCGACGGTCCGGCGCAGGGTAACGGACCGTCAAGTTTTTACATAACATTCCAATTTGAGGTATAATAAAGCCTATGAAAAAACAGAGAAGAGATATCGGGTCAAAGTTGACTTTGATAGTAGCCGCATCGACGCTTATATTTTTATTCATATCGGTGGGGATGAGTTATTTTTATCTATTCGACTCTTCGAGAAGCGATACCATGGACAGCCGCAGGAATCTGACCAAGCTCATGGCCGGATCCATATCGGATATCATAGACAGCCAGGAGGATATCGCGAAGATAAACGCTTCTTCCGCCATTCTGGAGGATGCTGTAGAGGCCTCAAACGCAAAGTACAAAGGCTCGGACGCGGAGACGGCGCGAAAGCAGATACTCGATATAGACAGCATGTGGATAAAATCGCCTGCCGACCATCCGCTTATAGCTGAATATCTCGGAAACAAAGCAAGTATGTTCTTAAAGGCCAATACAAAACAGAGGTCCGGATTTTTCAATATACTCGCCTGCGATAAATACGGCTCACTGGTAGGGGCATCTTACAAGCCGCGTGTTTTTTACTGCGGGGATGAGGAATGGTTTAAAGAGATATTCTCGGGATCGAAGAAGAGGACTATTTTCGGCGATGCGGTATTCGACGAGTCAACCGGAAAATGGTCCTTTTCAATAACGACTGCCATAGAGGACGCCAGAGGCGAGGTATCCGGAGTATACAGGGCTTCCGTTGACATATCGGCCTTATTCAAGCCGCTTGAAGAGTTCACAGCCGGCAGGGGCGCTCGGGCCGCTCTCATAGACAGCAGAGGGTATCTGATATATTATCCGGGAGTAAAGCCTTTCAGTAATAAGTTTTGCGAATACAATGAGCTCAAGAGACTTTTAAGCGACAATAACGGGTACTCCGTGGTCGATACTGCATACATGGGCAAAGGCAAGACGGTCGTTGTGGTATCGCCTGTAACAAGTCCCGCTCTTTCGGATAGAGCCATAAAGCTATATGTGATCTTAGCCGGAAGCAGCAGCGAGTTGTTTTCTCCTCTGAACAACCTTGCGGTAAAGATGGTTATATTCTCGATCATCCTCGGGTTCACAGTCCTGGTATTGACAGGGGTGGTTTTTAAGGGCATATTCGCAAGCCCGATAAGGGAGCTTATAGACGGGATGAGGCGTCTTGGCGAGGGGAGGCTCGACTATAGGGTAGATATAAAGACGGGGGATGAGATGGAGGACCTGGCGGAAGCTCTGAATAGCACAGCGGAGAACCTTAGCCATATCACGACATCCATAAAAACGCTGGACAAGGAAAGGTCTGAGCGCAGGGTGAGCCAGGAAAGATTCGAGAAAGAAAACCTGGGTTTCTTATCCCTCATGTCGCAGGTCCATAGTCTGCTATTTGATATTTCCAGAGGAATAGAAGCGGCCCGGCAGGAGGCCATCAAATCCAATAGTGATAAGCCGAAAAAGGACCTTGAGATACTGGAATCTCGGGCAGGGAGTCTTATAAAGAATCTCGAAAAGGACATATACGCCTCTAAGCTCGAAACCGGAAGCCTGGAATTCAACATGGAACCGAAAGACATGAAGGATATCATAAAAGAGCTGATATTTACATTTGAGCCGAGAATTAGGGAAAAGGGGCTGGACCTCAGGATTGATATACCAAAGACCGCGCTACCGGTAAGGGCAGATATCGATAAGATCAGGCAGGTCTTCAGTATTTTGATCGAAAATAGCCTGGCCTCAACCGAAAAGGGCTATATCATGATATCGGCAGTGCCGGTAAAAGACGGCATAGAATGCGCTATTTCCGATACCGGCGCGATCATACCAAAAGAGGCTTTAAATGACGTATTTGAGCGGTTTAGTGACTTCTCGCGCATAGGCAGGAGAGAGGGGCCATGGACGGATCCCGATTTCTATATCATCAAAAGGATAATTGAAAGGCATGGTGGAAGGGCTATTGTGGAGAGTATTCCGGGAGAGCGAACGGTATTTAAATTTACAATACCAAATGCTTCCACGGTTCTAAAATAAATAGCTGAACATAGATCAAGTAGACGGCCGGCATTTAAATATGCCGGCCGTTTTTTTAGTGTTAACAATGAAAAATATGGATTTATGCTATTGACAACGATATATTATATGATATACTCGTTAATATAAAGATAGTAAGAGTTAGGTGATAGAAAGTTATAGTTAGGAGTTAAAAAGTTGTAGTTAGGAAATAGAAAGTTATCAAGCTGAATCAGGAAGAAGGCGAGAACCATGTTAGCTTTGATGTACCACCTGATGGAGCAAATAGACGGCGAGAGGGGCATATGTCTTATGCCTTACTGTTGGGCCGCGAGGATAAAACTATGGCTCCTCAAGAGAATAGATTGTGCCGAGTGTCTGTGTGAACGATACTCAAAAACGCATCTTCCGGCTAGACATTCCCGTGCGTCCACGTATATATTTTCATCAAGGCTCCTTAAGATATTGTCATATTTATACATAATAGGCTTCTTGGTAATGGGGGCGGCCGCCTCCGTATACTGCGATGACGAGCAGGTTCCGGTTGCGCCGGTTATTGCCCCCACTGAGGTCCCGCAGGTATCCAACCCCGGCACCGTGCTGGTGACTTCAGATCCCGCTACAAACTCCCAGACATGGACTGCTCCGGATAATGTAAGCGTAATGCAGCTTTTAAGCGGGAATATTGGTTCGGAAGCGCACCTGAATATATATCTTCCAAATGACGACAGCAGATTATTGGCAAAGGTCACGAGCGGTGGCGCGAGCTATTGGGATGGCAGCGTATATTGCCCCAGAGGACTGTTCGTATTTGAGAACATAAGCGGTCTAAATATAGGCCCCGGGGCTAAGGTGGAGGTCAGTAATTTCATCGCGACTACGCTCGATATATCAGCCAATAACTTCATTCAGGGTAATTATGAATTTCAACAGAACCTTAAATATTCGCAGATAAGGAATGAAGGCTCAATAATCGGCAATAATATAGCGCTTTTGGCAAGTTCGGTCCATAACGCCGGGGCAGGCATAATATTGGCCAAGGCGGGTACCGTTCACCTGGCTTCAGGGGATAAAGTCACCGTGGCGTTCGATATGAAGGGCCTCATGAATGTCGAGATCAACGAAAAGACTACGGGTAAAGTGGTGGATATGCAGGGCAATACCGTAAAAGACGCCGTAGCCAATGCCGGGACTATTGAAGCGACTCAGGTAGTCATGAGCGCGAAGACCGCTAATGATATATTTGAGAATGCCGTAAATCAGACCGGTATAGTAAAAGCTACCGGATTCAGGTTAAACGAGAATGGCGTCATAAAGATAGTTTCAAATAACAAGGTCCAGGTTTCTGGAAAACTTGAAGCCAAAAACGGCGTTGTCAGGGTTTCATCGGAGACTTTTACGGGTGTTACGGCGAAGTTGGTGACTGCGGGAAATACGCTGATAAGCTCAAACGGCGATATAGTCGTGGATGCCGATATAACCACTGATTCAGGCGATCTCAACCTTATTGCCGATGCCGATATGGATGGGGTAGGTGCGTTCAGACAGGCGAAGGGCACATTCATAATGACTGTAAATTCAGGCGATATCACCATCCAATCATCAGGCGCGGGTACGCTTGCCAATATAACCTCAGCAGGCGATCTTACGCTTAGAAAAGGTGGCGCGCCGGCCACATTCACCCAGTGGGCGAATTCCAGGATATTCACCACGGGTTCTATCCTGATAGGCAGCGGCGTCACGATTAACGCCGCCAATACCGTTTATGAGATAGGCAGGGATTGGCGTAATCTCGGATATTTCAACGCGGAACTCTCGAGCGTACGGCTGGTATCCGACCGGGAAGCGATAGTTTCAGGCGATAATACATTTAATGATTTCTCAGTCACGGTGCCCGGCAAGATAGTCAGATTCGACCCCGAAGGGATCCTGGTTATAGCCGGCACGCTCACTTTAAGAGGCGCGTACGGCAGACTTCTTGTATTGACTTCGATAGAGCCGTCCAAGCAGTGGACTATATTGCCGCTGGGCGCTACGGATATAGCATATACGCAGATAGGGGATTGCTATAATGCCAGGGGTCCTCCGTTAAAGGCAATTCACTCTAGTTCATTCGGAAACCTCACCAATTTTGATCTCGATCCATATTGGACAGGGCAAGGTCCAACAAATAATTGGTCCGATCCCGATAATTGGGATACGGGCACAGTTCCCACAGCGTTTGATACGGTCACATTTGACGGAATAACAGGCGCAGGCCCAAACAAGGATTCTTTTGTAGATCCAGCGTTCCAGGGCGCTATAGATAACGTATATATAAACGGATATACCGGCACCATAACCCTCGGCCGCAACCTCACCATAAGCGGGAACTTCGGGCACCAGACCGGGACTTTCGATCCCAATGGCCATACCGTCACATTCATTGACTCCTCAAAGCCATCAATAATCACCGGAAATAGCACATTTTATAACTTTACCTGCATGACGCCCGATAAGGTCCTGGTATTCGAAAAGGGCAAGACCCAGACCATATTGGGCCAATGGACGCTCCTGGGCGAAAAGGGACACTTTGTAAAGCTCATTTCGTCCGAAAACGGCTCGCAGTGGATGGTCGATTCAAGCGGCGCGAGGAGCCTTAACTACGTATGGGTTGAGGATTCAAATAATATTAATCCCAGCGAGATATATGTCGAGATCGGTACGGATAGGGGTAACTGTGTTAACTGGGACCCTACCGCTACCTGGACAGGTGACGGCCTCGATAATAACTGGACTACCGGCGATAATTGGCTCTCGGATGTTGCCCCGGGCGCCGGGGATGATCTGGTATTTCCGGCAGGCGCGTTAAGAATGACCACGAATAACAATGATTACACGGCCGGCACCATGTTCAAATCGATAACGCTCTCCGGCAGCGGTTATATCCTGTCAGGAAATGCCATTACTCTGGATGCGGGTGCCGCGGGGATAACCGACAGCACAACTTCGGGGTCGAATACGATCGCGCTCAATCTCGTCTTCACCGGCGGCAGGACCATTACCGTCACAAATAGCGCCCAGACCCTGACGATAAGCGGCATTATAAGCGGCGGTG
>Ga0268280_1001174_pt1 | contig 18318 bp, 15 predicted proteins | sample saktaG_9_FD_190139 | JGI IMG/M metagenome (GOLD analysis project Ga0268280, IMG submission 190139) | Saline water microbial communities from Sakinaw Lake, British Columbia, Canada - sak_2011_5_24_40m | ecosystem: Environmental > Aquatic > Non-marine Saline and Alkaline > Saline ... | reverse complement strand
TCACTCGCCCTACGGGCTCCTTGCGTTCCACCCGCGGCGTTGTTCTCTTCCTTCATCGCTCCATCTCCCGTTTTCCTGGTTATCTTATTCTACTATTCTGTGTCCAGGAAAACTGGTGGCGATATAATATTATACTATGGGCATTGATGATTATTTGTGCACCATTCTAATTCGTTTGGCACATCAGTTGCTTATCCAGTTACTGAACACGTTAGGTAACCAAGGATACAACGATGGAAATGAATATGAACACCAACCCGCATGAAGATGTCGACGTGACTGTGAAGACGGTCCTGCTGGACGTCACGTTTATGGAGTGGAGCGTGCTAACCGGTCTACTCAGTGCCATCGTGGTATTGTCCGTCAACTTGCTTAAGTAGTAGTACCCGTATCAACATTATATCAACACCAAAGTAAAGGAGCAGCGTCATGAAAAAGATTCACAAAGGTTTCACCCTCGTCGAGATCATGATCGTCGTCGCGATTATCGGTCTTTTGGTTGCCATCGCCCTGCCGAACTTTCTGATTGCGAGAAAGAAAGCACAGATGAACACCTGCAAGTCGAATCTCAAACAGCTTGATGGCGCCGTTCAGCAGTATCTGCTGGACACGCCGAATGCAGTGATTGACAACACCTTAGTCAACACCAACAGTACGCCGTTAGTTCCTAGTTTTATCAAGACGTTTCCAGTGTGTCCGGCCTATGGTCTGTACACTCTTGTGAGTTCGAACATCGTGTGTGCCACTGGCGGTGCTGCCACGGACTACCCGCACAAACTTTGAGCATGCAATGGTGCAGTTGTCACAAGCGGGCGGGTTGGTGGCAACCCGCCCCCTTTTCTTGTCAAGTCCATGCACAAGCCCTCTTTATCCCGCGGTTTCACGCTGATCGAAATGCTGATCGTCATGAGCATCCTTGGCGTCATCACGCTCATGGGCATCTATAGTCTCAGCGGCACGCGCGCGCGCATCTACGCCCAAGACTGCCGCAGCACCTTGCAGATGCTGCATACCGCCATCAGCACCTTTGCCATCGAGCGCCACTTGGTGCGCGGCGCCGGCGTGCACATGACCAATCTCTATCCGCGTTTCTTTCCCAAGCCCACGCCCGGCACATGCCCTGCCTCTGGCGCGGCGTATACTTCGCAATTCACGTATGGCACCGCGCCAGTCTGTCCCTCGGTGGCGCTCTATACCAATCATGTTTGGTCACCAAGCCAATCCCTCAGCTTGTGAGTTTTTGTATGCACAGGTCACGCTTTCATATTGGTCCACGCGGCGTCTCGCTGATCGAGGCCGTGATCAGCACGGCCATTCTCGCGCTGTGCGTGGCCACGGTCTTTCAAGGGCTGCACTTTGGCTACTACTGCTCCTTGCGCGCCACGCGTGCCACCGAAAGCCTGGCGCGCGTCACCAAGCGGCTCGAAGACATCAACTACATCCCCTACGACTCGGTCACCAGCAACATCTATCCAGTCGAGTATGTCTGCAGCACCAGTGGCACAGCCATCGCGCTGGTCTATGCCATGACCACCTCGGTCCGCACTGTTTTGCTGCCGATTGAATACAAAGTCATCACGGTTGATTTCGCCTGGCGCGTGCGCGACAATCAACGCGCGGCCCGTTATTTCACCATCAGAACGCCCTGACGACGACACCCATGCCTGCTCCACGCGGTTATACCTTGACGGAATTTATGGTGGCGAGCGTGATTATCGCCATGGTCTTGATCACGCTCATCAGCGTGTATGTCAACGGCTACGCCATCATGCGCCGCAGCGCCATCCAGACCTGGGCGCAACACAAGGCTCACGTCGCGCTCGCGCTCGTCGCCGAAAAGACCCGGCCGGCCTATACCTTTGACATATACAATGCCTACGCCGCCAGTCCCGGCACCCAAGTCATCTCCGGCAATTTTCTGAAAGTAGTGAATATGTACTCGGTCACCTCCGGTTTCTACAAGAGCGGTACCACCCTGTATTTCGTCGAGTCTGAGGCGACCGACAACAAGAACTCGAGTACCGATGACTTTCCGCTCGTCACCGATCTCATGGCCGGCAACACCTTCATCGGCATGTACAGTCAGTTGCAGGTTGTTTTTCGGGTGTACGACCCGCGCGAGACCAATCGCGTGCTCGTCAGCCTTGACGCCTATGTAACACCCCGTAACAGGTGACCCATGCGTCCCATTGTTTTACGCAGGTTGCGCAGTGTGCCACGCGGCACCGCCACAATTGCGGCAGTCGTGGTGCTAACCACGGCCTTGTTCATTGGCACGGCCGGCCTGCTGAGCTGGTCCATCAATGGCTATCGGCATGCCAGCCGCGCCACCACTCATGCGCGCCTGTTTTACGCGGCCGAATCCGCCCTGCAATACGCCGCCGGCAAGTTCAAATTGTTGCCGCGCGGCGGTAATTTTGATCACAACCTCTTGTCTAATGAGTTCGTCGCCATCGCGGCGTCCAATTTCCCGTCCGATATTCGACTGGTCAAATTCACCATGACCGACAGCGTCACCAATGCGCCCGTAATGCTGGGCAAGTACAAAGGCCTCTACCAAATCGAGGCGGTCTATGACATTCGCTGCCGGGTCAGCGATGCGAACGATGCCACGCATGCAGTTGAATTGCAGCTCAAGATGGGCTCGCTTTTCATCTCGCCCTTTCAGTTCGGTGTGTTTTACAACGATAACTTGGAAATCCATCCGGGCGCCGACATGACCATCAGCGGCCGCATCCACTGCAACAAGAACATCTATATGTCGCCGACGAGCCGGCTGAAGTTCAACGATTCGATCAGTTGCGTCGGCTCGTTCATTCAAGGCTATGATGCCGGCTGGAACATCTTCGACAGCAGCCGCCAACAAGGCCAAATCTTTGTCGCGACCAACACCTCCGGTTCAGACGCGTACGTCAAGCTCGGCAAGCGCACATCCGACAACTACGAGTTCGACCCCTACGTCACCGGCGCCACCGCCACCGAGTATTTCGACACGTACAACGCGCAGTGGGCCGATACGGCGTTGCAGCGTCTGAACAGTTGCGTGTTGGACTCGACCTTTGGCACGGATGCACTAACGCTGCCGTTCGAAGGCGCCGAGGACTACACGCGCGTCCTGATTGACCCGCCGATCGATGGCGAGACCACCGATGTCGCCCGCGTCCGCATGGCTAATCGCGCCGCCTTGCTCATCGAAACAAACAATATCTTGTATTATCAGACCGGGCCGATCACGAACAGTGAACTAACTACCCGTACGGCGATCGGCAACGTCACCGGTAAGTTCGGTACCATTAACTTCGCCACCCGCACCAACTACTTCTGGAACGGCCGCCAGGATTATACGATCAACCCGCTTGACTTCAACATGGATGCCTTCAAGACGTGGGTGGCCTCGGGCAGTTGTCCGACGGCCGCCAAAAACGAGTTCACTGCTTCTGCCGATGGCCGCAGCGGCATTATCTACGTCAACCAGCCCGAGACCGGCCAACGCACCTACAAATCGACCAACATGGCCATTCGCATCATCAATGCCGTGGCATTGCCGCGTGCGCTGACGTTCGCCACTCCGCATGCTTTGTATATCAAAGGCGATTACAACACAAAGATCGGCACGACCGCCAACACGAATTATCCCAGTTCCATTCTCAGTGATTGTTTCACGCCGCTGTCGACCGCATGGAATGACAGGAAAAACATCGCGAATAATATGGTGGCCGCCGCCAACACAACCTATAACACCGCCATGATCGTCGGCAACAGCACGTCGACCTACCAAAACACCACCGGCGGTGGTTTGCACAACTTGCCGCGCTTTTTGGAAGCCTGGTCCGGCAAGACGATCACGATCAACGGCTCGATGGTCTGCTTGTATGCCGCCGCGAAGGAACTTGCCCAACACGTTGATGACGGTTCCGATTACTACAGCGCGCCCACGCGCAATTATCTATACGATACGCGGCTCAGTCGCTATGAAACGTCACCGCCGGGCGTGCCGAATATTTACAAATATGGCCTGCTCGAGTGGAAGCAGATCGAGTAGCCCGCGTACTTTGTTTTGTTTAGTTTGTTCGCCGCGAACACATTCATAAAAACTCATTCGCGTGCATTCACCGCAGATTCGCGGCACGGAGGTCGCTCCCCGGCCTGGTTTTCAGTTTTCGGTGGCGGCTTAGAGGTGCGTAGCCGCGGAACGGCGTTCCGCGTGGCCGCCGCTGTGCTGCAATAACAGTCCCGCCCGCAGCGGAATGGATGCCGGCTCCGCCTCCATTGCTGCGCTGCACGCGGAACGCTGTTCCGCGACTGCATGACAATGGTTGTCGATATTTTCTTTTGCAGCAAAAACAATTATGGTGCCGCGCTTTCGCTTCTTCGTGGCTTCGTGCCTTTGTGAGAAAGTAATTGCTGCCAATCTGCATCATCTCTAGAATAAATCGCTGCATGCCCCGCGCGGCGCGCGTGGCTTACTTGCGGCAGTGTTCGCTGTTCGGCTACAACCTGAATGCTGAACCGCTGATAGTTCAATATTTAATTTGGACATTGAGTGTTCGATATTGGATATTCATCAGGGGTCAGGGTTCGGTAGCAGCCTAACACCTACAACATCTAGACCTCAAACCGCACAGCACCAACAGCAGCGCCAGCGCCGCCGGCTCGGGCAGCGCTTCAAACGCGCCCAAGTCAATTGCGCTGCCGCGCAGGCGCGGCACGTTGGCCAGGTCACGCGCGGTCGATGCCCACGCAAACGTGTAGCCCTTGTCGACGCACGGTGACACTTGCGGCAGCTCATAGCCGGGCAGAAACGCAGGGTTGACCATCATATTGCTGATGCCGCCGGGCTGTGGTGATGTGCAACTGTAGCTGAAGGCATTTGTGCCGGCGACGCGGTAGTTTGCGCCGCTCGGCGCCGTGTTGTTCCAGACGATCGCATTCCACAAGAAGCCATCCAGGCTGTCCGCGCCGCCCGCCGTGCTGTCGGCGGCGTTGTCCACAATCGTGCAGTTGTAACTGGTCGCATTCGAGACCAACGCCAGTCCGCCGCCCAGCGCCGCATTGTTGGAAATGATCAGCGTCGAATACAGCGTCGCGCCCTCGTCTGCAAAGATGCCGCCGCCCTGCCGTGCGCGGTTGTTCAGCACCCGGCAGCGATCCACCTGCGCGCCGGCCGTGCAATACAGCCCGCCGCCGCGTCCGCATTCGTTGCTGCCGGCGGCCACGCCGTTGTACAACGTTATTTGTTCGACGCGGCCACCGGCCAGATACCCGCCGCGCAACGTCGCCTGCCCATCTATGACCACATTGTTGCCACAGCCCACCAGCGCGATGGCATTTGTGACCACAAACACATTCGTGCCATCCCCTTCGTAACCGTTCGAGGTGTACACGCCATTCGAGATCAAGACGACTCCGCCGGGCACGCTCAGCTCGATGGCGTCTTGGATATTCGTCGCCGCCGTCGCCCAGGCGTCATAGGGTGGTGTGCTGGTGCCGTTGGTCCAGGCGTGGTTGGTCAGCCCGCCGGTGATCACGGCGATCATGCGCGTCTTGACCAGGGTCGCGGCAGAGTATGCGTTGCTGACCAGCAAGCGCACGGACTTATAGCCGGCCGTGGTGTAGGCGCAGGTCGGATTCTGCTGCGTGCTTTCAACTGTGCCGTTGTTGTCGAAATCCCAGTACCAGGCGTCCGGCCCGTTGGCCGACAGATCGGCGAACTGCACGGGTTCGTTGGTGTACACGCGGGACTTGTCCACGCTGAACGCGGCAATCAGATGAGGATAGACCTTGATGAAGTTCGTGCGCGTCAGTACATCATACGAGGCGCCGCTGCCGGCGCCAAAATGGTTGCTGACGGTCAGGCGCACGCGGTAAAGACCGGCGCTGGTAAAGGTATAGAGCGGGTTGCGCTCGCTGCTGTCATCGGTGCCATCATCGTCGAAGTCCCAGCGCCAGTATTGCGGCGTGAACTGCGACTTGTCGCTGAACTGCACACTCAACGGCGCCACGCCCGTCAGCACATTGGCGGTAAAGTCGGCGGTGACGCCGCGCGCATTCACGGTGATGAAATTGGTGCGGAAAGAGAGCGCGCTCTCGCCCACAAGATTGCTGGTAAACAGCAGCACCGAATACACACCGGTCGTGTACAAATAGCTCGGCGCGCTGATGCCGAAGCCCTGTGCTTCGTTCACTCCATCATTCTGAAAGTCCCATGCAAAATAGATGTTGGGCACATTCGTGCTGCTGGTCTGCCCGCTGAACTGCACCGGCAAGGTGTACAAGCCACTCACCCGGTCGGCGCTGAAGCGGCAGGTCAAGCCGGGTACTTTCAGCGCGACACTGTGGGAAAAGCCCGCCGCAATGTCCGTAAACAGATAGCCTTCCGGCGCATTCGTCTGTCCAGCGTAATTGTAGCCCCAGCACACGACTGAGCTGTCCGCGCGCAAGGCTAGGCTGTGATAATAGCCCGCCGCGATGCCGACATAATCGTTGCCGGGTGGACAGTTGGTCTGATCCGCCGTATTATCACCCCAGGCCACCAAGGTACCGTCGCTGCGCAGCGCGATCGTATGATAGCCGCCGGCCGCGACGGCAACATAGTTGTTGCCCGGCGGGCAATTGGTCTGTCCATCGGGGTTGCCGCCCCACGCCAGCAGCGATCCGTCGGTGCGAATGCCGACCGTGTGGCTCTGACCAGCCGAAACCACGCTGAACTGCTCGTCTGGCGGCACATTGGTTTGGCCGCTGCTATTGCTGCCCCAGGCAATGACGCACCCCTCCTCGGTCAATCCCAGCGCATGTTCGCCGCCGGCCGCAATCGCCACAAATTGTTGATTGCTTGGCGCATCCAACTGTCGTTGGTCATTGTTGCCCCAGCCGATCACGTGCTTGTTCGACAACGCCAAGCTAAAAGAACTGCCCGCAGCCACGCTTGTGAAATTAGTCCCCATCGGGCAGTCCGTCTGGCCATAGTCGTTCTGGCCCCAACCGATCAGCGTGCCGTTGGTCGTGATCGCCAACGTGTGGTTGCCGCCCGCGGCTAGGGCAATGTACTCCGCGTTCTCCATGCCCGGCGACCCATAGGCCTGCCCATAATAATTATCCCCCCAGCCGACCACCTCGGCACGGTCAGCCAACACACACGTGGCGCCCATCAATATGAGAACAATACTACTACGTCCACGTGCGTGGTTTTTCACTGGCCTTGTCTCCATAGCAGGTCAACGCATGCCATCAGCATGCAATTCTATTAAGTATAGCAGATTGTATGCCGCAATGTATTTCGCCGCGAAAGAAATTACTCCAAATGTTGCAGCAGGATGCGGCGCACTTCGCGAATGGCATTCAGATTCTCCTCGACACTGTGTCCGGATTTCACAATCAGCTCTGATTGCGCGCCCTCGAGGTGGGAACTGGTGTAGGGCACGATGCCGTCCGTGCCGCCCGGCACGCCCGCCTGTTTCTCGTTGCCAATGACCGAGTGAAACGGCACGGTGAACGGCAGGTCACACAACACACCCAGCGCGGGATTGTCCGGCGACAGACTATCAATACCGGTCATCTTGTGGTCAATGCGCTGGGCCGCATCACTGCGCGGGGTGGTTGCGGCATGCGCCGCGACGCGCTCGACAAGCTGCATGCCGGGCGCCACCAGCGCGCGCGGCAGCGTGGTCATCATCGCGCCCAGGCGGGCAATCGCCCGCGTGGCCATGCTCGAACCACGATGCGGCGTGGCCATGAAAATGACGCGCGCAATGTAGGGCTGCGCATCAAAAAAGAAGACGTTATCCACCAGGGCGCGCTCGTCCGGCGCCAGCTGCAGCTGATCGGGAGAAACGTCCGTGACCTCGCGCCACAATGCGTTGCTGCTCGTTTCCACCAGCGTTTTGGCCAGCAAGCCGCCCATGCTGTGACTGACCACCACCATCTGATTGAAGGCCGCGTTGGTGCCGGCCGGATCGTAGAGGTGCCGCGCGCCCTTGAGCGCTTCACGCAAGATGGACGCCGAGTACAACACCGGGTTGCCGGTCGGATACTTGAAAAACCAGAATTGATAACGCCGGCGCAGCGCGGGATCGCCCATCAAATAATTCAGCATCTGGAGCCAGGCTTGCGGCGAGGACATCAAGCCATGCACAAAGACCACCGGGATTTTGTCAGGCTGGTACGGTTGCAGCATGAACAACCCTTGGTGCGTCTGGTACGAAGCCGGATTCAGCATGCCGGCAAAACCGCTCGGCGAGGGCGCCTGCCCGATCATGTATGCCAGCGGCGTCGTCAAATCCGCCGCCAGTGGCAGTGGCCGCGCGCCAACCGGCACCACCTCCGTCTGCACCGGATCGCAGATTTCGAGCGTCGCCTGCCAGACGCGCCGTCCGCGCGCGTCAACGGTGGCGGTCGCCGCGCTGCGTAAAATGACCGTGGCGGCATAGGTCAACTCAGCCTGCGGCAGATAGCGCTCTTCTGCCGTGGCAACTTGGTTGGTGGGTGGCCGGCGAATGGCAATCATCGGCACGCCAATCCCGCACTTCACTTGATACACATCCATGCCAGTCGCTTCGTACTCGTAGGCAACTTTGTATTCATCCAACTCACCCGGTTGCCAGATCAGTTGGTAGGCGCGCTGGTTAAGCGCCACATAGCCGTGCGTCATCCGCAGACGCAGGCCTTGCGCATACCGCAACTGGGCGCGCTCGGCCAGCACCAGGTAGCGCCCCAAGGTGTAGTTGTAGAAGGCCAGGGCGTTTTGCGCCGCGGCGTCCGGCGGCGTGCCGGCGGGCGCGGCCGCCACACCCACCACATAGGCATAACTGTAGACGACACAGGCCAGGAGCAGCGGCGCGGCGCGCGCGGGCTTCGCCAAGTTGTCTTTGGCACGCAGATAGGAAAGTTCCGCCAGCGCATACAGCACCGGCCGATTGGTGGTTGCGTAGTAGATGTCGTCCAACGCACGCAACACGGCCGCGGGATCGCTGCCCCACTGCGACGCCAAGCCGCGGCTGCGCAGCACATCCTGGGCGCGCGCGCCCGGCTCGGTGACACTCAGCGCCAGCCGCTCCGGTTCCGGGATGCGCTGGTCAAAGTCAACGCGGCGCACACCCACGCTCGCGCAACCGGTCAGTATCATTAACCCGACCGGCAACACCAGGCAGGCACACCGCAGCACCCACGGGCGTGCGGTGGCTGACCTACGCACTGGCGGCGTGGGTCGCGTTGCTGTCGCAAAGGTAATCAGGTCAGGTTGCATTGGCGGCCGCTATATTGCGACCATCATACCAAAACATCCCTTAGGTTACAAGCATGCAAGAACTCATCATAGTGCCGCACGCCGACGCCGACCGGCTCGATCTGCGCATCGCTCATTGCCAGCCCAATCGACCATTGCATTTTCCGCGCAATCTTGCTATACTTTACGCAACCAATATGCGTTCCGGCGCTGTGGCGCCGGCACCCGTACGGTTAGCGCAGTTGCCATCGCGGTTTGTGCAACTGCCGTTTGTTATTGGATAAACAGGTGAGAGGGACCATGACATTGCACACACTCTTGTATGGGCGAACCGCGTGCGGCATGCGGGCCTTGCTGTTGGTGGGCGTGCTGTGCGCACACGCCTTCGCGGCCGATGCCGACTTGCCCGGTGCCAGCGCGCCGGTGAAAAACACGGCGCCGGCCGTGCCGCACACCGGCATGCCGTCGAGTGTCGGCGTGGGGGCAACCGCCAATGGTTTTGCCACGGTGGCCATCCGCTGTCCCGATGCCATTCAAGTCAACGAGCCGTTTGTCTGCGAGATGAACGTGACCGCGCTCGACACGGTGCGCAATGTCATTGTTGACCAGCCGATCCCCGACGGGCTCGAAGTCGTCGGCAGCAGTCCGGTGGCCGTGCTGCACGGCACATTTCTCGAATGGCGCCTGGCCTCGTTCGCGCGCGGCGAACAGAAACGCATCCTGGTCAAGTATCTAGCCAAGACGGTCCAACCGGTGACGCTCTGCGCCAATATCGCCGCCGAGGCCTATGTGTGCGCCACGACCCGCATCACCCAGCCGCGCATCAGCATTCAGAAAACCGGCCCGGCCACCGCCCTGCTCGGCAGCACCGTGACGTATACCATCCTCGTGCGCAACACCGGCGACGGCATCGCCCGCACCGTCGTGGTGCGCGACACGCTGCCGGCAGAATTGCGCCACGCCGACGGCACACCTGAACTGACGTTCCAGATCGGCGACCTCGGGCCCGGCGAGGAAAAGAGCATCGCCGTGCCGCTCCAGGCCATTGCCGCCGGCCGGCCCTGCAATCGCGCCCAAGTCGAGACCAGTAATGCCGGCGTCGCCGACGCCACCGCCTGCACCGATATTCTGCGCCAGGGTCTGGCGATTACCAAGACCGGCCCACGCATGCAGTTCTTCAACAAGCCTGCGCGCTATACGATTGTCGTCGAAAACACGGGCGACACCACCTTGCGCGATGTGCTGGTCGCCGATCACTTTCCGGCCGCAACCCGCTTCGTGAATGCGCCCGGCGCGACCCGCGACGGCGAACTCGTGAATTGGACGATTCCCACGCTCGCGCCGCGCGCGCGCCAGTCGTTCATCATCACGCTCACCTCCTCGACCGCCGGCACGCATCGCAACACTGTCGAGGCCGCGACGCGCGAAGGCTTGCGCCGCAGTGCCGCCGCCGAAACGCTCTGGAAAGGACAGGCTGCCTTGCTGATCGAGGTCGTCGACGTCGAAGACCCGCTGACCATCAATGAAGAGGAAACCTACACGATCAGCGTCAAGAACCAGGGCACGGAGGCCGACCACAACATTGTGATCGCCGCGACGCTGTCCGCCGAAGTGATGCCCATCGCCGCCAGTGGCGTGGCGCGCGGCAGTGTCGCCGGCCAGTCGGTCACCTTTGCGCCGTATGCCGCACTGGGCCCGCAGCAGGTGATCACCTACACGATCAAGGCCAAGGCCGTCAGTACCGGCGACGCGCGCATCAAAGTGCATTTGAGCTCGGCCTTGCTCACCAATCCCGTGACAGAGGAGGAGAGCACCCAGGTGTATTGACGCGGAGAAAAACGAATGCGCCGCGCATTCATTTTGTACAAAACGGTTTGCCGCAAACCGTTTTTCTCCGAAACTTGCTATACTTTTGTTGCCACGCATGCAGTGTAGCGGTTGCACTCGCAGTGTGGCTGTTTATCCAGTAGCTCATGAGGAAACTATGAAGTCCACCTTGAACAGCATGCAGCGTTTCACTCTGTTGGCCGTGCTCAGCATGTTCACCGGCTGCGCCTCCACTGACACCAGCGTGACGCCGCCGTCGTCCGTGGCCGAGCCCGCGCCGCGCCAGACACCGGTTGTCGTTGCTCAAAACGATCTGACGCTGCCGACGACGCCCCCGACGCCGGTCGTGCCGCAAGTGCCGCAGCAGACCTTTCCACAGTCCAGCCCGCTGATTCAGCACGCCGGCTTGGTCGCCTTGGATGCCGTCGCGCCGCAAGCAGTCGGCGAGACGGAACGTTTTACCGTCGAGTTGCGCCTGAAAGCGCTGGCCAATGTCGCCCGGGTCGTGATCCGCCAGGAAATCCCGGCCAACATCGAGTATGTCGAGAGCCAGCCGGCCGCCGAACACGAGGGCAGTGAATTGATCTGGAATATCAAGACCATGCGCGCCGATGAAGCCCAACTCATCAGCGTCACCTTCAAGGCCCTCAAGCAGAGCACTCCTGAAATCTGCGCGACCGTCGAAGCCCTGCCGCTCACCTGCGTCGCCTTGACGATCACCAAACCGGCCATCTCGATCCGCAAGACCGGGCCCGCAACCGCCATGCTCAACGAGGTCGTCACCTACACCGTCACGGTCAAGAATGACGGCAACGGCACGGCCAAGAACGTCGTCGTGTATGATAAAGTGCCGAATGGCCTGCAGCATGAAAGCGGCGAGAAGACCTTGCGCTTTGAGGTCGGCTCGCTCGACCCGCAGTGCGAGAAATCGTTCGCGGTCAGTCTCAAAGCCATGCAGCGCGGCCGCTTTGCCAACCGCGCCAGCGTCGAGACCAGCAATGCCGGCAAGGCTGAAGCCGAGGCGCCGACCGTCGTCATGCTGCAAGACTTCGCCGTCACCAAGACGGGCATTCCAGTGCAATACTTGAATAAGAAGGCCAAGTACGTCATTGCAGTGACGAACCTCGGCGACACCACGCTCCAGAATGTTGAGGTGGCCGACAACGCCGCGCCCGAAACGTCAATCGTCACCGCCGAAGGTGCGACTGCTGTGACCGGCACGCGCGCGGTCTGGACGATCCCGCAGCTCGCACCCGGCGCCGAAGAGTCCTTCGAAATAGTGCTGACCTCGCGCACGCCCGGCACGCATAAGAACGTCGTCGCCGTCACCGCCGCCGACCTCCAGCGCCAGGCGGATTACGATACCCTCTGGAAGGGCTACGCCGCCCTGCTGATCGAGGTGATCGACACCGAAGACCCGCTCCAAATCGACGAGGAGACGACCTACATCATTCGCGTGACTAATCAAGGCACGAAGGAAGACAACAACGTCAGCATCCGCGCTGAATTCCCTGAGGAGATCGGGCCGCTGACCGCCACCGGTGACAGCGCCGGCGCCATTGATGGCAGTGTCGTCACCTTCACCGTCATCCCGTCTCTGGGCGCCAAGCAGAGCGCCACCTATAACATCAAAGCCAAGGCTGCCAAGATCGGTGATGGACGCGTGAAAGTCTATCTCAAGTCCGACCTGATCAAGGCCCCGGTGGTCGAGGAAGAAAGCACGCACGTGTACTAAGTCCACGGCGCAAGTGCAGTCTGTGCGGCAGCCGGCCTGTGCCGGCTGCCGCCTTTTCACCCGGGAGTGCCACCTGGGAGCGCCGGGCTCCAGCCCGGCTCTGCGCCCGGCTCTGCCCGGCTCTGTACCCTTGACACGCGCCGCCTGGCGCACTATAATCATTCATAGAGTTTGTTATGATTGACGTCTCCGCCAAATTTGCCACCTTGCGCACCGCGCGCGCCCGGGCCGTCGTGCTGGCCACGCCGTCAACGGTCACGCGCCTGGCCGCCAATGATGTGCCCAAGCCCGATGTGCTGGCCGTCGCGCGCTGCGCCGCAATTCAGGCCGCCAAGCGCACCAGCACGCTGATCCCTGCTTGTCATCCCGTCCCGCTTGATTTCATCGAGGTCCTCTTTGCGCTTGATGAAAAAACCGGCGCGATTGCCATCGCCACCCACGTCAAAGCCATTTACAAGACCGGCGTCGAGATGGAAGCGTTGACCGCCGCCGCCGTCGCCGCACTGACGGTCTACGACATGCTCAAGCCGATTGACGACACGCTGGCCATTCGCGACATCACCTTGCTCGAGAAAACCGGCGGACTGCATCAGCACGCCCAACCGGCAGAGGGGCCCGCGCTGCGCGCCACGGTTGTCGTCATTAGCGACAGTGTCACCGCCGGCACTCGCGTGGACGAGAGCGGCGCGTGCGCCTGCGCGCTGCTGAGTGAGCTTGGCTTTGCCGTCAGCGGCCCGCTAGTCGTGCCGGACGACGCGCCCCGGATTGTCGCGGCCTTGACGGCCGTGTGTGCCACGCCCTGTGATCTCATCATCACCAGCGGCGGCACCGGCTTTGGCCCGCGCGACACGACCGTCGCCGCCGTGCGCGGCCTGTTTGAACGCGAAGCGCCCGGCATTGCTGAATGGTTGCGCGCCTACGGCCGCGAACGCAATCTGCGCGCGATCCTCTCGAATGCAACCGCCGGCCTGCGCGGCCGCACGCTCATCATCACCCTGCCCGGCAGCCCGCGCGGCGTGCGCGAATGCCTGACCGCCTTGTCCCCCACCCTGCCGCATGCCATCCAGATGCTGCGCGGCAGCGGGCATGCGCCCACTGTGTGATCTGAACTGTTACATGTGAACTTTCACATTTGAGATCTGACATTCATGACGAAGCAGCCATGACGAGCGCGTGCCCGCTTCCCCTGCGCGACCTGCACGGCCGCCTGATTTCCTATTTACGCATCTCGGTGACAACCCAGTGCAACTTGCACTGTGCTTATTGCACGGCCCAAGCCGCACCGCCTGCGCCCGACCCAACCTTGACCTTTGACCAGATTGTGCGCGTGGCGCGCGTCGCCGCCACACTTGGTGTCACAAAAATTAAACTGACCGGCGGCGAGCCGCTCTTGCGCGACGGCCTGCCGGACTTGGTCGCGCGCCTCGCCCGTATTCCCGGCATTCGCGACCTATCGCTCACCACCAACGGTCATTTGCTCACCGCGCTCGCGCTCGCACTGAAAACCGCCGGGCTGCAGCGCGTCACCGTCGCGCTCGACACGCTCGATCCGGCAGTCTATCGCGACCTGACCGGCGGCGAGTTGCAGCCGGCCCTCGACGGCATCCAGGCCGCGCGCCGTGTCTTCAGCGATGTGCGCATCAACAGCGTCGTCATGGCGGGCATCAACGACCACGAGATTTGCGCCCTGGCCGACTATTGCGTTCTGCACGACTGCGCCCTGCGCTTCCTCGAGGTCATGCCGACCGTCACGGGCGACTGCAAACGACATTTTATGTCGAATGAACTCGTCTTTCGACGTCTGGCCGAACAATTCGTCCTAAAACCTTGCCCTCCGAGCTGCGAGCCTTCGACTGCCTATTGGTACTCGGTTGATGGTGGATCCGGGCGCATCGGCTTCATTTCACCGCTGTCGCGCCCGTTCTGCGCCACCTGCAATCGCCTGCGCCTGACGGCCAGCGGCGAGTTGATCCCGTGTCTGCATGCCGTCGCGCGCGTCAGTGTCCGCGACTTGTTTGATCGCTCCGCTGACGATGCCGCGCTGGCCGACGCGCTGCGCCGCGCCGCCGCACAGAAGCCGGCGACGCATACCTTGAACACCACACCAAGTCCTTGCAACATGCTCTGCACCGGCGGCTGACGCTGCAGCACGCGCTGCGATGGCAGTCTGACGATCTTCAACGTCCTGGTCGCGGCCAAAAAAAGCGGCTTCGCCGGACAAATCCGGCATCCGGCAAAGAATGTGATACTAATGAATGCGCTTGCTAGGTGTCATGCCAATTGTAGCCGCAGGCGCCTGCTTGGAGCTGCTTGGAGTCCCGCCAACGGCGTGGATCCCGCCATCGGCGCGGATGACCGCGGCTGCAGAAGCCGCCCTCACCGCGGGCGGCTATAAGGACACTGCAACGCAGAAAGCGCTCTCACTGGATAACAATCTAGCAATCACTGAGTGTGGTGCCGCGTGCTTACGTGTGCATGCCGTCGCCGTGCGAAAACGCAGGGCAGCCTTATCTTATTTTTCCTCATTGTATTCTGTTGCATCCCGCGGGCGCGTCGGATCAAAGACATAGCCGCACATCCGCACCAAACTAAACAGCGGCCGGCTCGGGTCGAACAACTGATCCGCAGCTTCACCCGTCGGCACGGTCACCGAGGCGATCTGCATACTCGCCACGGCCACGCCTGCCATCACCAGGCCCAGCACCGCGCTGCAGCCCCAATACATCCAGCCCGCGCCACTATTCAGCAGTTGGCCGACCGCCACCGTGACGATGCCCGCACTGAAGGAGGTGCCGGCGATCCAAACCGCGCTGTAGCCATGGCGCAGCCCTTCCTTGGCGCGATGCATAAAGCCGCGATTGACCGCGACAAAGAAGCCGGCCTCCGCATTGATCAGCAGCATGAACAACGGCACGCAGATCCAGATCATGCCATGCCGCGGATGCGCCAACGCCAGTGCCAGCAGGGCCACGGCCATTAGCAGTGCGGAGGCCGCCATCGTGCGCGGACTGCCGTGCCGATCCGCCACATGCGCCCAGCGATTGATCGTCAGCGCGACCAGCCCGTTGCCGCAGGCACTCAACAATAAAATGGTGCCGGGTGACATGTCCAGAAAATCGCGCAGGTACAGCGTCAACAGCAGCATTTGGCCGCTGCACACCATGATCCCGAGCGACGCCCAGACGGCAAACCTTAGAAACGGGCGATCATGCATGACCACCAGCAATTCGCGATAGGAGGCGTGCGCCGCGCGTGCCGCCGTCGGACTTGGCGCGCCGCCCGGCACCCGGCGCAAAAAGCGCACGCTGAACAAGCCCATGCACACGCCCACGACGGACACACACGCAAAGCGCCACAGCGCCGGCTGCCCTCGCAAAAACAAGAACAGAATGATGCCGTACCCGACCGCCATGATGCGCGTGATCATGCTCTCGAAACTGAAATACATGCCGCGCTGCTCGCGCGGCACAATCTCGTGCAACCACGCCGCCCAGCCAATCCCGCCCAGCGCGCGCACCAGGCAGAACAAGCCAATTGTAATGAACAGCAGCCAGGCTGCGGCGAGGCTGCCCCAGTAATGAAACACCCAGGGCGTTAGGACAATCGGCGCAATCACCACGTTGCGCACCGTCCAGCCGGACATCAGCAAGCGCTTCGAGCCGACTCGTTCCGCCACCGGCTTCATCACCAGCGCCAGCATCATGGTGAACGGCTGCAAGGCGCTGAGAATGCCGATCCAGCCGGCGTCAATGCCCAGCGCGCGGGCATGCAGCACCAGGGTCGTCCCAATCAATGACTGCCAGCACAGCACATTGAAGACAATGAACACCAGGAACTGATGCGTGGAGGGCGACATGCGCCGCCATGACGCGCGAATATCATCAAGGAAATGCACGTTGCCTAAAAATCGCCGCGCAGCTCAGTCACGCTACGGAGTTGGTGTGCGCGCAGATAAGCCTCCAGCCCGACAATGATCTCGAGCGCACACGTTGGATTGTAAAACGTGGCCGTGCCGACCTGCACCGCGCGCGCGCCGGCAATAAAGAATTGCAGCGCGTCGTCAAGGCATTCGATGCCACCCATGCCGATCACCGGAATCCGCACGGCCTTGGCCACTTTCCAGGTCATGCACACCGCCACCGGCCGGACTGCGGGGCCGGACAGCCCGCCAATTTTGTTGGCCAGCACCGGCTGGCGGCGGCGCGTGTCAATCACCATCCCGACCAGCGTGTTGATCAGTGAGACGGCGTCGGCACCGGCATCCTCAACCGTGCGCGCCATCAGCGCGATGTCGGTCACATTTGGCGAGAGCTTCACGATCAATGGCTTGCGCGTGGCCGCGCGCGTGCGCCGCACCGTCTCGCGCAGCAACGCCGGGTCGGTGCCAAAGGCAATCCCGCCGTGCTGCACATTCGGGCACGAGACGTTCATTTCAATCGCATCAATCGCCGCGCCCGCATCCGCGCGCGCCGCCATCTCGACATACTCATCAATCGTTTCGCCGGAAATATTAATGATGGCCGGAATGCCGAATTGCTTGACAAATGGCGCTTTCTCGCGCAACGTTTCCTCAAGCCCCACATTCTGCAGGCCAATCGCGTTGAGCAATCCCGACGGCGTCTCGATCACGCGTGCCGGCGCATTGCCGCGCCGGGCTCGTAGCGTCGTGCCTTTCAACACGATCCCGCCCAGCGTGCGCAGATCAAGCAACTCAGCCATCTCCTCGCCGTTGCCAAACGTGCCGGAGGCGACCAAGACGGGATTCGGCAGCGTCAGCGCGCCAATCTGGACGGCGAGGTCAGGCATGGCAATCATCGGTCGGACGGATCGGACCGATCGGGCGGATCAGTTCGGCGAGGTGCGCCAGCATCTGCTCAACGGTCTCGTCCGGGCCGGCGTTGTGGGTGGTGTCAATCATGATGGCATCGGGCATGCGCAGCAGCGCGCCGACCGGGCGCGTGCGGTCGCGTTCGTCCCGCGCTCGCGTGGCCGCTTCCACTGCATCCAGCGTCAACGCCGGATGCTTCTGAATGTCATCCGCCAAGCGGCGGCGGGCGCGCTCGCGCACGTCGGCATCCACAAAAAACTTGACCGCTGCGTCGGGAAACACGACCGAGCCAATGTCACGCCCTTCGAGCACGGCATTGCCGGCCGCGCGGCCAAGCCGCTGTTGCGCGCACACCAGCACTTCGCGCACGGTCGTGTTGTCGGCAATGTCCGAGACAAACGCACCCATGTCCGGCGCCGTCGCCGCCGCCGTCAGATCATGATCATTGACATAGACATGCTGCCCGTCGGGCTCGTTCCGCAAGTCCACCGCGAGAAATTTGACGTGCAACGCGACCGCGCGCTGGTCATGCGTTGGAATGCCGTGCTGGCGGCAATAAGCGGCCACCCCGCGATACATCAAGCCGGTGTTGATGTACAAGTAGCCCAGGCGCTGCGCCAAGCGCCGCGCCGCCGTGCTCTTGCCCGAGGCAACCGTGCCGTCAATCGCGATGATCATGCATGTTCCAGTGCCGGGGTGCAGGTGATC
>Ga0268280_1001170_pt1 | contig 18356 bp, 18 predicted proteins | sample saktaG_9_FD_190139 | JGI IMG/M metagenome (GOLD analysis project Ga0268280, IMG submission 190139) | Saline water microbial communities from Sakinaw Lake, British Columbia, Canada - sak_2011_5_24_40m | ecosystem: Environmental > Aquatic > Non-marine Saline and Alkaline > Saline ... | reverse complement strand
AGGCGGGGGAGAATAAAAGAGGCTGTTAAAATGAATCTTTCCTGTTATTTTGTAATCAAGTTTTCTGTCGTCGTCCAGTTTTGATTTCAGTCTTTTGAGAATAACTGATATTATATCAAAAGAGGTTGAATGAACTTCGAGAGGCACGACGCCTGTACCGAGTGAAGGAATCACGGTTTTTTCTTCGGTAACAGCGGCTGCGATAAGCCTTCCGTCCATCTCAACATCACATTCAATGCTTTGTATTTCAAAAGACATGAAATTCGGGTTTGATACTTCTATGTCCACTCTGAAGAGAGCTTCAAGATTTCTTATCTTTTTGATATGGATTCCAATTATTTTAACGTCTGGCTGTTCAAAAGTCTTTCTGCATCCTGCAAAGCATGAAAGGATGAGAAATAAAGAAACAAGACCAGTTAAACTAAAAAGTATTTTACCCGGCCGGAAGGCTGTCATCTCTTTTCTCTTTTTTTAGGGACCGTTAGTAAGTTAGACATTATTTCCCGCGTTTTTCTACCCCTCAAGATGGTACTGTTATTTTTCCCAACGGGCTTAAAGATTATTTGTCCGATAACAAAAACCAACGCGGTTCAGAATGTATCAGAACAAATCTGTTACGGCAAGCAAAGAGAGCATCAAACTTAAATTGTAATAAAAATATTGAGTATTATTAATTTTATTGATATTGTTCCATCAACCTCGCCACTTCCGAACATCAATTAAATTAGGAGGCTAATGGCCTATCTTGAATTACTTAAACGCGTTGACACTTTTTGCGCTCTGCGTGATGAAGAGTTATTGGTGATTGACGGTTTCTGCACCCGAAAGAAATTTATCCACGGCCATCGTTTGTTTAAAGATGGAGATTCAGCCGCCTATCTGTGGGTGGTAGAAGACGGGTTGATTGACTTGAGGTTTGATCTGCCCGATAGTGATACATCCGATGAGAGCACTCTCTCGTCTCTATCTGAAAATAATATTATCGGGTGGTCAAGCCTTGTCCCGCCTCACAGATACAAACTTTCAGCTTACTGCGCTTCAGATGAATGCACTGTAGTGATGATTGAAAGAGATCGGTTGCTCGGGTTTATGAACGATAACCCGGATGCCGGGTATAAAGTACTCTCCGCACTGCTGAAGGTTATCGGAAACCGTTTTGAAAGACTCCGTGAAACGGCGGACGAATCGCCCTTTTCCCCTGTGCGGGTTACTGTCCATATGGGAACCTGCGGAATTGCCGCTGGCGCCCGTGAAATAATGAAGGCGCTTATAGAGGAAATAGCCAGGTCCGGTCAGTCCAGAATTAATGTATCGGCCGGAGGATGTATCGGCAGATGCGCAAGCGAGCCCAACGTTACTGTTGAGATTCAAAATGAAAAGCCTGTTATTTATCAGAAAATGGATTCGGCAAAGATGATTCGCGTATTCAATCAACATTTAATTTCCGGCCGGGTTCAGGATGATTTGATGCTTGAAGGGGGCAGATGATGATAAGCCTTGATTTTCTTAAAAAAACGGATGTTTTTAAAGATATGAATGATGACCGTCTAAGGGCGGTTCTGAATTGCGCCGAACTGGTTCAATTTAAAAAAGATGAGCGAATATTTACTCACGGAGCCGATGCGACCCATGTATGGATACTGAGGGAAGGCGCTGTTGAATTAAGATCAGAGCCTTCGGGCAAGAATGTTTCGGGGCAGGTGCCGGCCGTCTCGTTTACCTCGGAAGCCCAGGCATTCGGATGGACGTGCTTTGTTCCTCCTTATAAATACCGCCTTTCCGGATATTGCGCATCTGAGCAATGCAAAGTGATCAAATTTAAAAGAGAGGATCTTCTCCGTCTATTTGAATCCGACAAAACCACGGGTTTTCAGGTAATGCTATACTTGTTAGGTGCTGTTGGCAGGCAGTTTTTGCAGCTTCAAGATGAAATTGCGCGAAAAAGAGGGATAGAGGTCATGAGCCGGTGGTAAACGGCACCATCTGACCCATTTATTAAGCGAAATGGAACGCTCTTCAGCAATTCTGCATCAGGCAGCTTCTTTATCGTAACATATCCGGCAGCAGTTCAAGCAGCGTCCGGATTCGTAAATCGCATCGTTTTCGCTTATCACAAGGTCAGATTCCACAAAGGATACAATCCTCTCGCCTACCGGAAGCTCCGGCATGGGCGTCCGTTTCGAACGCACCACACCTTCAACGGCCGTAAAAATAGATTCCCGGATATGCCGCTTCCTTAAGGATTTGGGAACAGGCGTAACCTCCTCTCCCGTTAGATAGAGGTTAATCGCCCGGGCCGCCCTTCTCCCGCCGCCGATTGCCTCAATAACCAGCGAAGCCCCGGTAAACGCGTCTCCGGCGGCAAACACATATGGGATGCTGGACTGGAGGGTTTCCGGATCAGCATCTATTGTGCTCCACCTGGTAATTTTCAATTCTTTTATTAATTCGTCGTCATTTACAAATGAAACATCAGGTCCCTGGCCTATAGCTGAAATAACCATATCCACATCAATACAGGTTTCAGAGCCTTTCACCGGCACAGGGCGGCGTCTTCCGCTTGCATCCGGTTCTCCCAGTTCCATTCTAAGGTACTCAAGTTTGGATACCTGGTTGTTCTGGTCGGCGATTACCTTGACGGGTGCGGCAAGAAATACAAATTTTACTCCTTCGTGCTCCGCCGCCTCGATTTCCACCTGATTGGCAGGCATCTCGTTTCGGGTTCTGCGGTAAACAATGGATACCTCTTCTGCTCCGAGCCTTATCAAGGTTCGGACACAGTCTATAGCGGTATTTCCTCCTCCGATTACGGCGCATTTACGACCGACAGGAAAAGAGCCAGCCTCCTTTCCTTCCTGCTGATGTTCGGCAAACCGGGACAGAAAATCAATTCCGGTATAACAACCTTCAAGGTTTTCACCTTCAGCACCAAGCATGTAATCCTTCCATGCGCCGATACCGAGAAAAACGGCGTCGAATCCATCTGTTTTTAAAGATGCGGTATCAAAATCCCTTCCCAGTCTGACATTGGGTCTATGCTCAATACCAAGCGCCAGAATACCGTCTGTTTCCCATTTCAGCACGGCTTTTGGAAGACGGTACTCCGGAATACCGTAGCGGATCATGCCGCCCAGCTCCGGCATCATGTCGAATATGGTGACATCATGGCCGAGCCGTCTCAGAAAATATGCACAACTCAGCCCGGCAGGCCCGCCACCGACAACAGCTACTTTCTTTCCGGTAGATTGAGCGCAGGGAATTGGAAGACGCTTTCCCGAGTTCATTTCATAGTCTGCAACAAAACGTTTCAGCTGGTTGATGGATACAGGCGCATCTTCAATACCTCTCCGGCAATAGGACTCACACGGATGCGGGCAGACTCTTCCACAGGCAAGAAGAAGAGGGTTTCGATCCCTTATTGTATTGACAGCTCCGGAATAATTACGGCTCCTGATCTGCGATATGTATTGTGGAATATTGATTTCGGCAGGACATGTCTGGCTGCACGGGGAAAGAGCATCGTCTTCCGCATTGAAATGAAGAAGCCTCTCGGACATTGAACGAACGTTCAAGATGCCTTTCGGGCAGATTTTTTCGCATGCGCCACATCCGACGCATTTTGCTTCATCCACGACAGGATACCCGTCCGGCCCCATATGAATGGCATTAAACATACACGAAGTAACGCAATCTCCAAGCCCTATACAACCTACACTGCAAAGGCGTTTTCCTCCATAAAAAGCTGTCATTGCCCGGCAGCTTGTGATACCGTCATAGATAAACTTGTCCTCGGCCCTGGCTCCTCCGTTGCATTCATTAAGGGATTTTTCCGGTTCCGCCGTTCCGGGGTCTATTCCCATGACCCTTGCTACATTGACTGCCGATTCAACTCCGGCAACAAGACAAGCGCTCGGCTTGGCTTTTCCGGATACAATGGCGCCCGCAGCCGCAGAGCAGCCGGCAAAACCGCAGCCTCCGCAATTGGCTCCTGCGAGAAATCCCTCAACTTCAGCTATCCTTGGATCTTCATACACATAAAAAATTTTGGAGGCTACACTCAATAGAGAACTGCAAACAAGCCCCAGACCCAGCATAAACAGAACCGCTTCAATCACTCCGGCCTCCTGTCTGATCGGTAGCAAGCAATATCCACATCAAATTAACAACAAAAAGAGTTCTTCGTATAAAATAAAACCCCAACCCGCCTAACACAATGTTCAAAGGCTTTCAAGGGTTATTTTATTGTTGAGAATCAGGGCAATAAACATATAACATATTAAAATTCTTGATAAATGCTAAAAAGGGAGAGGGGCTTTTCGCCATATTACGATACAATCATTATTTTACAATCCCTCAATTTTTTTATCCTTAGGATGTCTGATTGAATAAACAAGTTTTTTTGAAACCGACTTTCCAGCCTCGACATCGACAAGCCATTTAAGTTTGCCCTTTTCAGGATTGAATTCGGCTCCGGATGTTTCAACCAATTTGACAACTATATCTTCATTCTTTGATATTGGAATCTGATCTTCAATCAGTATTTTTGCCGGAATTTTCTTGTTGTTCTTTACTTTAATCTCAAAGGCAAAAACCCTTTCCACATCTCCGCTTAAAAGTTTGTCTTCGGCAAAGTCCTTTAAGGCTTCCCTTGAAACCGAGATGTTCTGGTCCCTGCCGAGAGAAATCGAGAGTTTATCCTTTGCGGATTCCGGATTTATATAGGCCTGACCGATGTAGGAATTTTCAAAATATATATTGGATTGACCCGCCAAAAGATTGTAACCCGCCCAATCGGTTAAGCCTGCAACCAGGAATGCATTGCCGTCTATTTTCGGAGCCGCATAATACTCATAGCCCGCAGGAACGGAAAACTCCTGCAACGCTACATAATGCGGCTTACCGTCTGAGGGGATTGAATATTTTATCTGAGGCTTGAATTCAACCGAGAGCTGCTTTGCGTTCACATCAAAATAATCGGCCATTGTAGCTGCATCCTGAGGTGCGCCAGCCGTCTCCTTTGTATCATATTCTTCAAGCATCTTCACGGAATCGGATTTTTTCTCAAAAGACTTCATCCTTGGATAAAAGACCGGGCGCGGAAAATCTATAAACCACGTCGAAATCTCAGGTTTTTCGTTGCTTAATGAGGGGTTTCTTGTCGAAAGAACCACCTCAACATCCTTCCAGTCGATTCCGCTCTGTTGCCTTACATCGGCTTTAGAACTCAGTTTTGCGGGAGTGTTTATTCTATCAACACGTATATCATAAAAAGGCTGCCAGCCTGCATCAGGAATGAAATATGACAAATTGAGTTCGGCGGGACCACCTGCTTTTGACAAAACGGAAATGACGACTTCGTTTGTTGTTTTCTTAATACGGGCGACAAGTTCGTTCAACTGGTTTTTGACCTTGTCTATATCTTTTTGAATCTTCTTTGCATTCAGGGAGAGATCAAGCATCCTGTTGTTTATTTCGGCATGTCGCTTCGTATAATATTCCGCCATCTTCTGAAGATCAGGGACTGAAATGCTTTTTTCCTTTCCGCCTATGCTTCTGTTTGCTGCAAGCAGATCAATTTCGGCTTTAAGCACATCGATCCCGATCTGATTCAAAGAAAATGATTTATTCAGCGCATCAAGAGAGTCTTCGAGGGCTTTTATCTGGGGAGTCTTTTCTACCGGGCGCAGATAATCAAAACGCTGAACAACCGACATAATTACAACATCACCTTTTCCGGAGACATTTATGCTGCCGTTTTCAATTTTTAATGCAAGTCCGGTATAGACAAGCTCGTTTAATCCTTTGTCAAGATGTATTCTTGCCGCATGAGAAAGCTCGGCTCCTTTAAGAAAAACCTTCACACCGGAAAGGTTGGGAGAAACAATAATCTCGTTCGCGGCAAAAAGAACAGACGGAATAAAACAAACAAATATGAGCATAAAAATATATTTTTTCATTTAAAATTTTCCTCACATATTTTTCAGAATTTTCTAAACGAGTGAATGATCTTTTTTCCATCTGAACGATAGGATTATTTTGTGTTTTTTACAATCGAATTTTCAACAATCTTTGCTTTGGTTTGCAAATCCGACATTTATATTGATTTGCATATATTTTTGGGTTACTCGGAGCTACTGGTTAGCAGTATCTACGCTCTTTTATCAATCAATTGTGTTTTTATCTTCTATTATAAAGAGGAGAACATGAATCAGTTGCTGCGGTATGTTGAGAAAGATTTCAGGGTGGGAAAACAGTATAAGGCGAGTCTATGAATATAAGTCAAGACAAAACGATGAGCTTGAAAGATGCGGTCGATAAATATGTTGCAGACGGCTGCCACATGTCTATCGGCGGATTCACAGCCAGCCGTAATCCGATGGCGGCCGTCTACGAGATAATCCGGCAGGGGATCAAAAATATACATCTGTATGCCCATTCAAACGGACAGGGCGTTGATGAGCTTATCGGCGCAGGCTGTGTATCCTGTCTCGAAATCGCCTACGCCGGGAGCGGACGTTTTGCCCCGACTTGTATCCGGTTTAAAAAGGCCGTTCAGGAAGGCTCAATTACAGTAGAGGATTATTCCAATTACCAGATGACACTCCGATTTCTTGCCGGCGCGATGGGTGTTCCGTTTTTGCCTACACGCTCTTCACTAGGCACCGATATTATCGAAAAATGGGGGTTCTCTCCCAAAATGCGCGCGGCAGACCCAAGTCTTCCGGATCAAAAGCTAATGGTGATGGATAATCCGTTCGGTTCATGGGGAGATGCCCCCAAAATTGTTCTCGTCCCGGCCATTAACTGTGACATTACAATAATCCACGCACAGAAAGCGGACAGAGAGGGTACAGTACGGATGGAAGGTCTCTCCTTTTCAGATGTCGAACAGGTCAAATCCGCAAAGCATGTTATCGTTAGCTGCGAGGAACTGGTCACGTCGGATTACCTGAAAGCAAATCCGGATCAGAACCAGATACCTTCTTTTTGCGTCGATGCAGTAGTGCATGTGCCCTATGGCGCCTATCCCACGGCCTGTTACCGCTATTATGATTATGACCCCAATTATCTCAATGAATACCGCAGATATGCCGAAGATGACGGGCTCTACAAAACCTACCTTGAGGCTTTTATATATGGATTAAAAGACCATAAAGCGTTGCTGGATAAGATAGGAAGGGATCGTCTTGAAAAGATCAGGGCTGATCAGAGAACCGGCTATGCCGTCGGACTGGACAGGAGATAATGATGCCGGATTATACCTTGAAAGAGCTTATGACAATTGCAGCTGCCCGCGAAATCAGGGACGGGGATATAGTCTTTTGCGGCACCGGCATTTCCATGCTTGCCGCTATGGCCGCTAAAAACATATCCGCCCCTAACAGCGTTATTTTTTTTGAAACCGGGGCGATAGATTCCCTTCTTGAAGAGGTTCCTCTTGCCGTGTCGGATTCCCGGGTGATGTTTTGGACATCGGTAAACGGAAACCTTGCAGACGCCTTTGCCGCCATGCAGAACAGGATTACAGGGCCGCATGTCGTCGGCATAATGGGCGCAGCACAGATTGATAAATTCGGCAATCTGAATTCGACGGTAATCGGGGATTATTTCAAGCCGAAGGTCCGATTTTCGGGAAGCGGCGGTGCCTGTGACGTTGCTTCGTTTGTAGGCAGAACCATCACCTTTATGCAGCATGAAAAACGAAAGTTTGTTCAAAAATTAGATTATATCACAAGCCCTGGATGGCTGGACGGCCCGGACGGACGGGAAAAAGCCGGACTTCCGGCCGGAGGACCCGCGTCAGTTATCACCAACATGGCTACAATGGGCTTTGATGAAACCACAAAAGAGATGTATCTTACCGGCTTTTTCCCCGGAATAACCCCTCAAAAGATTCTCGACAACATGGGCTTTGATATTGATGTGTCGCGGGCAAAGGAAGTGGAACCGCCGACAGAATCCGAACTGAAAATTCTTAGGGAAAAGTGTGATCCCCAGAGGCTTATACTGGGGTAAAAAGAGGTCTCAGGAGTCGGAAGCCGGCAGTTCCATCACCCGGTCTGCGATCCGCCTGATCTGATCCATGTAGTGGGATATCAGCAGAATTGTGCAGCGCTCTTTTAAGTTCAGCAGAAGATCTTCTATTATCCGCCCCGATTTGGCATCCAGAAATGATGTAGGTTCATCTAAAAGCAGTATTTCAGGATCAAGTGTGAGAGCACGTGCTATACAAAGACGCTGCTGCTGGCCGCCGGAAAGGGACCGGGCATCATCTGTCAAACGGTCTTTTACTTCATCCCAGAGAAAAGCCTGTTTCAGGGCTGATTCCACTTTCTCATCCACTGACTGCTTCTCTGTCTCTCCGGACAGCTTCAGAGGGAAAGATATATTTTTAAAAATGCTCATAGGAAGAGGATTGGGCGTCTGGAAAACCATGCCTGCAGACCTTCGCAGCTCCGGAAGGGAAATAGACCGGTCATAAATATTTACCCATTTGTTCTTTAAACGGATAAAAGCCTCACCTTCCATTCTTGCATCCGGAATAGTCTCCCACAGTCTGTTGAATATCATCAGAAAAGTGGATTTACCCTGTCCGGATGGGCCTACAATTGCTGATATCGACCGCTCCGGAAACTCCACCGAAATCTCTTTTAAGACCTGATGACGGTTATAATAAAAAGAGAGATTTGCGGTTTTGATTTTAATTCCGATGGATTTATTTTCTGTCATTGCCGGTAAAGCATCCGATTCATCAGTTGATTTTTAAGATAAAAAGCCGCCAGAAAAAGGCAGGCGCATATGATAAGCAGGATAACTGCCGCGCCATAGCCGGTCTGGAGTTCATAAGCATCTCTGTACTGGGAAGATATGTAATAAATGTAGAATGGAAGCGCCTCGTAGGCGGACAGCAGGGATCCGGGGATTCCGGCTGAGGCAACAACGCCGGTCAGCATTATGACTGCCGTATCTTCGGCGCACCGGCCTATGGCAAGAATCACGCCGCTTGCAATGCCCGGAAGGGACTTGGGAAATAAGACATACGCAATATTTTGAAGTTTGGTGGCCCCAAGAGCAGGCGCCGTTAATCTCGTTTCAGAAGGAATGCTTTCCATTGCGAACTGCGTGGTGCGGATAAGGTAGGGAAGCACCAGAAAAGCCAGTGCCAGCGCTGAAATCAGCAGGCAGGGATAAATTTCCTTTACATAATGATGAAGGGAGATTGCGAGAGAAAATCCGAACAGTCCTATTACAATCGAAGGTATCCCGGAGAGAATGTCGTAAAAGAGACTGAAAAAAGATTTGAGATTTCCCCGGCTGTATTCCGCCAGATAAATTCCGGCCGCAAGACCTACAGGAGTTGCCAATCCGACCGCCAGAAGAACCAGCAGGCATGTCCCGGCTATTGCAGGAAAAAGCCCGATCAACACCTGGCGGCGCAGAAGAAGTGCGTCCGCCGGGGATGTGTCACCGAAAATAAGCGAAAGGCTGAGAGTCGGGACTCCTTTTACAAGCAGAAAACCGATAATCACAAAAGCCGCGGATAAAAGCAGAAGGCCGCTCAGCCAGGCGAAACTTTTTATGAATATTTCGATAAGGCGCTCTTTCATCTGTTTTTCATACCCGTTCCGCCGATTATCCGGACAAGCAATATAAAAAACGTGGTTAATACATAAAGCACAAATCCTGCGGCAAAGATTGTCTTAAACTCGATGCTGTCAAAATCGGCCGCTATAACAAGCGCTATATGGGCGGTCAGGGTTCGTGCTGAATCAAGAATAGATCCCGGAACCCCCACGGCATTCCCGGCAAGCATCAGGGCAATAAGAGTATCTCCCATGGCTCTTCCAACAGACAGAACCAGTCCTGCAAAAATCCCGCGCCGGGAATAAGGAAGAATCACATATACAAGTTTCTGAACGGGACTCGCACCCAGGGCATCTGCCGCTGTAGAATATGACGCGGGAAGACTCTCAAAAGTATCCGTAAAAATGATGATCATGGTCGGTGAAATAACCATGGAAAGCATAAGGGAAGCTGATAAAATGCTCATGCCTGACCCGGACGCAAACAATTCCCGAATAAACGGCACAAGCAGAAATACCCCGACAAATCCGTAGATAACCGTAGGTATCCCGGTCAGCATCTGAATCGTTTTTTTGCAGAATGCTGCAAAGCCCGGTGGCGCAAGCACCGATATTAAAACCGAAGCCCCGAGGCTCAAGGGGAATGCCCAGCACAGGCTTAAAAAAACAATCGACAGCGTTCCTGTCAGCATAGGATAAATGCCGAAAAGCCCGTGGTCTGGATTCCACGGAGTCCTGAGCAGGGTAAAAAAATAACCTTCTCTGAACAAGGGAAAGCCGAGAAACAGCATAAAGATCAGAATAAATGCTGTAATAGAAGCGCTAAAGACAGCCGCTCCAAGAAAACCTGTTTCCGCAATTGTTGTTTTTTTCATTGTTGATGGTACCGCAGAAAAACATATTTTGACGGCAAAGTAAAAAGTTTATTATGCAAGGCGCACGAATCTTGAGGAATGAAGAGTACATATTAGTACGCTGCAATGGCGAAAGATGAAGTGCAACAAAGCAGAATGACTTTTTACAAAGCCGTCACTATTTAACAGGGATGAATCCGTTCTTAGCCGCTATTTGCTGTCCTTCCGGACTGAATAGAAAGTCGATGAATTTTTTTACGAGCTCCTTTGGTTCTCCCTTTGTGTTGCTGAATAGGCCGCGGGCGATTTTATATGACCCGTTTTTCACGTTATCAATGGTAGGCTCAGCGCCGTCTAATATGACAGGTGCTGTGCTGTTATCCATATGGCCCACAGATACATAGCCGATGCCATAAGGATCATTTGCGACCGCAGTTTTCATGGCTCCGTTTGAAACCACTACGTTTGCCTTGTCCGTGATTTCGCCTTTATCCAGAGCTTTTTCCCAGAAAACTTCACGTGTGCCGCTTGAATTGTCGCGTGTATAGACATTGATGGTCTTGTCAGGACCGCCAAGGATTTTCCAGTTAACGACTTTTCCGGCAAATATTTCAGAAAGCCGGGTCTTGCTCAATGCTTTAACCGGATTCTGCGGGTTAACAACCACGCCTACCCCGTCTATTGCCCATTGAAACAATTTAAGGCCGTATTTCTGAATTTCATCGTCCGTAGGCTTGCGACCTGAATTGCCTATATCGACAAGCCCTTCACCCACCTGCTTGATGCCGACACCGGAGCCGCCGCCTGCTATGCTGATCCTTATGTCCAGGTTATGCTCCATGATCAGTTTTGCCGCGTCTTTCATGACCGGAATATGGGCGGTGCCTCCCGATATTCTGATATCGCCCTTTTCAGATGTGAAAAGATCGATTGTTCCGGCCGGAGCGATTGAAGAAACGCTGAAAAAAAACAAAATCAAGATGCCGGTCAGGATGCAACTGCGTTTGACAGTACCGAGCTTCATAAATTCTCCCTTGTGTATTTATTAACATTTGTGATGACAACCGAACCCATTATCGGATTTTTGAAATCGGCGATAGAAACATTTAAAATAGCGGTTATCACACCATACAAAAGAGTGTCCAATTGATAATTTTTATGTAAACTTCGCTTGCTATTGAGAGACTCGATAGAATTACCCGGAGACATTTGAACTATAACATCCGTCAGCCCTGTCAGCCGGATATTCATATATTGACTGATTAACTCTTAAAGTCTAAAATGTAATAGAGCTTATAAAAAGACCGTTTGTTCACTTCGAATCCGTCTGAGGCGGAGAAGAGCTCAAAGTGGAGAATAATATATGGAGGAAGAGATATGACAAACTTAAAAAATAAAGTGTTTTTTATCTGCATTATTGTTCTCTTACTGCAAGTTTTTGCATATGCCGAGGAGACAAAAACAAAACAATACAAGTATGCGGAGTTCGTCGTGGTCAACAGGTTTTATGATGAGGCTGACGGAATAGCACAAATGTCTACAACCGTATATTTAAATGACGGTTCAGAAAAAGAGATATCATCCTACCGGAAAGAAAGCATAATCTCATACAAGGATGCAAAACATGAAGCATTTAAGGATTTTATTGAAAAATATAAAAATATAAAAATAATCAATCAAAAAGTATCGGAAATATATGTATTAAACACACTGGGCTTGGAAGGCTGGGAAATTATTAGTTATGACGATAAGCCGCTCAATTTTGCGGAAGGCAGCGGTTCAAAATTGAGATATTTGATGAGAAAAGAGATAAGTATAAAATAAAAGTGCTTTTATGAAGGACCTGGAGATCGAACCAAACGCTGTTCCACAAAAGAATAATAATTCCGTTTCAATAGCTTATCTCCTGCTTGTTCTCTCTGTCCTATTCTGGTCAGGCAACTTTGTTGTAGCCCGCGGTATTCATGAAGCGGTACCGCCGGTTACTCTGGCTTTCCTTAGATGGGCAGTAGCTCTTGTTATATTTCTGCCGTTTACTTTTCGAAAACTTGTCCGGAACCGCAACCTGATCATTAAACATTGGGGCTGGATTGCTATTTTAAGTCTGCTTTCTGTTAGCAGTTTCAGTATTTTCATTTATATGGCTCTCAACAAAACCACCGTAGTCAATACTGCGCTGGTAAATTCATTTTATCCGGTACTTATAGTAATCGGCTCGTGGGTCGGTTTCAGCGACCGTATCACACTCAGGCAGTGTATCGGTGTGATTGCTTCACTTTTAGGCCTAATGTGGATTCTTTCAAAGGGTCAGCTCTCTATTCTGCTGGAACTCCGTTTTGCGGAAGGCGACCTCTGGACTCTTGCAGCAGGAGTAAGCTGGGCTCTTTACTCGGTTTTGTTGCGTAAAAAGCCGCAAGAACTTGACCATATTACATTTCTTGCCGCCATGATGGTTTTCGGGACATTTTGCCTGTTTCCGATTTTTTTGTGGGAAATTGTTAATACAGGTCTGCCTCATTATTTGCCGCAGACCTTTGGCGGGATTTTATACGTGGCCGTGTTTCCCTCCATACTCTCTTTTCTGTGCTGGAACAAGGGAGTGGAGAGGGTCGGTGCCAACCGGGCCGGAATCTTTGTTCACCTGATTCCGGTTTTCAGCATATTTATGGCTGTAATGCTGCTTGGAGAGCGGCTCCAGAACTTTCACATCCCAGGGATGGCGCTCATTTTTTCAGGCATTTTTATGACTACTTTTGTCGGGAGAAGTTCTTAGCCCAAAAGGGGTCATCCTCAGGCCGATAAAAAACACGGGTGTTTTTTTATCAGGGCATACCCGTTACTGATTGCCTTTCGTCCCTCCGAATTGGTTACAGCAAAAAACAGCTCTTTATCATTCTCCCGGTTAATTTTATCAATTAATTGAATTCTTATTTCAGTGCCGGGGATTACCATTCCGGTAAACCGGCAGGAAAGAACTTTCAGACAGCGCGGATTCCCTCCGGCTTCCCTGTTGATTAATTCCTTTACCGCAAAGGCAAGCGTAGCTGTTCCCTGTAAAATTATCCCAGGCAATCCCACCATTTTTGCAAACTGTTTCGATGTGTGTATCGGGAAAAAGATATTTGTGCATCCATCGTAAATAAAAGGGCTCATAGGATCAACCGGAAGAGTTGCTTCCCAGATTGAACCGCTTTTGCTCCCGCATGCAGGTACAGGCGGAAGCGTTTCATCGCCTCTGCCCGAATCCGTGCATTTCACATTGCGCAAAAGAGCCCCGATGTGTTCGGTAAAAACCGGCTTTCCTCTGTCATCGGACACATCATAACGTATTATGATGTGAGCTCCTGCCCTGTGAGGCAGAATCGCAGCTATTTTCCCTTTTACGGCAAGAATATCTCCCGGTTTGACCGGACGGTGAAATTCGATATGCTCGGTATAATGAACCTTTGTTGCGGAAATCTCAGCGGGAAGCAGACCTGGTTCCAGGAATTCATCAAGTTTTTCAGTCACAGGCCATGTAACTGCAACACAAAACATGGGGGGAGCAATAATGCCATCCAACTGTTCATCATCAAAATAGCAGGAGTTATTATCGCCGACCGCTGCGGCATAGTTCATGGTCTCGCGCCAGCCGATCTCTTTGCGGTACTCTTTTAACCCTGATCCAACAAGATGTGAGTCAAGCTCCATTTAAGGCAAAACCTTTGACAGCCCTTTTTCCCCGAATCGCATGGGGAGAAATATTGCGAGCATACTGATAATAATTACCATTGAAAAAGATATGCCCGTCCATATCCATTGCAAAATCGTCATCGATCTGTGATGTACTGAAGCCATGAATATACTGTAAACCGGTCCTGCTTCAAGAATTATTACTGTCATTATGTACCCTGCACAGATCATCATGAACAACAGGCCTCCGAAACTGGTTACCGACTGGGCGGGATTTTCAGATTTAAAATCAGGATATGCAGCTCCAAAGCCTATTCCTATTGACACGATTCCCGGCACCATAAGAAATACTGTTATAAATGAGAGAACCATCATGAAAGTGTCGACCTGTAAAATTATGTTCGTTGCTACTATCAGGATTTCAGAAAGAATGAGCAGCGGGAAAAAGTATATGAAGAACTTTATCCAGAGAATCGTTTTGATTTTGACAGGTGACGCCTTAACTAGCCAGAAGGCATCTCTTTCAGAGCTGACAGCCGGATATGCAAATCGGCCGGCAACCGCCGTCAGCACGAAAAGGCAAAGACCCATATTAAGAAAAGAAAGAAGATTCTGAAGGTATATTGTTTTTATAGGCGACTTTTCAAGGGGAAGAACGCTGAAATTGAATATATATATTATTACAAGGGCGCCGATAAGCAACAGTTGTGACCATTGCGTCTGGTCCCTGAAAAAAATTTTTATCTCTTTTACCACAAAGGCTCTGCTTGCACCGGAGAGAAATCCAGTTAAAGGAAAATCAGAATCTTTATACCTGAAGACCCTGAAAGATGCTGTCTGGCTTTTGGAAAATCCACGGCAATATACCAGGTCGGCAATGAGCATGTTTATAAACAGCATAACGGCGACAAAGCTCCACGAAAGGCCTGAATGGAACAGGCTGCTTTGGACCGAACCGGAAAGAGACTCCTTTATGCTGTCATAGACCCAGGTGCTCGGAAGAAACGGAGATGACGGGGCTTTCAGGGTGTCTAAATAAATAACAACTGTTGAAAAAACATCGGGATCAACGAGTTGCTCCGGTTTTAACAGCCTGAAAACTATAAACAGGATCAGAAAGAGAGTAAATCCAAAAAACAAAAGAATGTTTTTCATACGGCCGGCCGGAATGATAAAAACGGTAGCCATGACAAGAATCGAACTTATACCGGAAGATATAACCGAAAGAGATAAAAGCACAAATGCTGTGTTCAGGTAGAAAAATAAACCGGCTTTGTTAACGATTCCCAGGGCAACGAAAACAGGGAGAGTGTATATGACAACCATCCATGAGCTGTCTGCGGTGCTTTCAATCCACCTCGCGATAAAAATCCTGTTGCCGGAGACGGGCATAGAATGGACCAGTGCAAGATCCCTTGAAAGATAGAGTTTTGAAAGCGAGGTAAGGATGCTGCTGAAGATAAGAAAAGAAAAAGAAGTTAGAATGAGCATGGATAAAAGTTTAAAAACAAGAATATCTCCCAGCCCCTCTATCCTGTAAAAGTATTTAAGGGTTCTTATTGAAATGATAAATATACCTATCCAGAATAAAAAGCCCGCTATTCCGAGAAAAAGGTTCCGGTAAAACTCTTTTTTTGAATTTGCGGCAACAAGCGGATTTTTAAAGGATAAAAATCTCGGCCGCAGCAGAATTAAAACATCTTTGAAAAATCCCGGCATCTGTTGTTCCTGTTATTCTTTTATTAAGAGGTCAGCTTGATGAATGCGTCTTCAAGATCCGCATCAGCAAGGAGTGATTTTTTCTTCAGATCATCGACAGTTCCTGTTGCAATCAGCACTCCCTTGTTTATGATACCGATCCTATCGCATACATCTTCCGCGACCTTCAATGTGTGAGTCGACATGAAAATCGTCATGCCCTGTCCCGAGAGGTGCTTGAAAAGGTCTTTAACCATCCTGACGGCAACCGGATCAAGTCCCACCATAGGCTCATCGACAATTATCACTTCCGGATCATGTAGAAGGGCTGCCGCCATAACAAGCCTTTGCTTCATGCCGTGAGAATATGATTCTATAAGTTCATCAGCCCACGCAAGAAGCGAAAACATTTTAAGCTTCTCTTCCGCCTTTGCAGTGAAGGATCTGTTATCTACCCTGTAAAGGTTTCCTATAAACCTTAAAAACTCTTTTCCCGTCAGTTTTTCATACAGATAAGGCCTGTCGGGAATAAAGCCTATGTTTTTTTTGGCTTTTTCGGGTTCATCTTTCATACTTATACCGCAAATATAAATGGAACCTGAAGTCGGGTCCATTATTCCGCCCATCATTTTAATGGTAGTTGTTTTTCCGGCTCCGTTAGGTCCGATAAAACCGAATATTTCACCTTTTGGAATAGTAAGGCTTAAATTGCTTACCGCTGTGAACTCACCATAATTTTTTGTCAGATTTTCAAGACGTATCATTTGTAGTCAACCACCTTCAGTTTAACTTTTCCAATTATGCCCATAAGATCGAGTTGCTCTTTAGAGTCTCCCGATGAGAACCTGATATGAGTCACATCAGCGGGTATCTGTCCGAAGAGAGGATCAACAGTAACCCATCTCCCGAGATACACAAGATTCCATGCATGGTAATAAAACCGGCCGTTTAAATAAACAAGTCCCGATTCGATCTTTGCTGGTATTCCTGCGGCTCTTGAAAGAGCGGCCAGAAGAACCGCGTGTTCATTACAGTCGCCTGCCTTGTTTTCAACGGTTGATACCGCGTCTGGCAGAGATATAACCGGCCTTTTTTCAATATTAGTATTTATCCATTTCACAATTTTCTGCACTTTTATCAGAGGCGGATCAGCCGGATCTGTCGTTTTTGCAACAATATCGATTATTTTTTTGTTATCGGATTGTATGAATTGTGTGGGTTTAAGAAAATAGAGCCAGATTATTTCAGATTTTTCGGTGAACGGGTGTTCCGGCAGGGCAATAAGGGACTCTTTTTCAACGGTAAGAATACTGTTTTCAAATCTCTGCCGTTCGCCATTTATCTTTAATGAGCCGGTCTCAATCCCTTCAATTTTGACTTTCAATAAAGAGAGTTTTCCGGGATCATCTATTATGACATTGGACTGGACCGAAGCGATCTTTGTCAAATCTTCGCTTGCCTGAAGGGATAATCCGTTCAGGGCATCTTCTTTTGTTGTTTTTTCAAGGCTCATTCCCAGAATGCCTTTTTCCCTGAGGATTTCCCCGTTATTTCCAATCCACAGATACTGTGTTGTTCCTTTAAACGTAAGCAGCAACTTTATCGCGGTTGTTTTTTCTCCTCCTGTAATAATCTCTTCTTTTTCGCCGACTTTCACAAGCACAGGTACCTGTCCCATTGTTGCCGGGTCAAAAACATCAAGTGTGAAAACATCACCCGGATTTGCTCCTCCTGCAAAAGCAGCATCTGCTACCCCGGCAGCAAGGTAAGGCTTATTACTGACTGGAATATCGATTTTGCGCAGAGTTCCTGAATCCCGGGTATAGATTGATAATATTTTCCCGTTGATCTCTCCGTTTGCCTTAAAGACAAATTTTCCTGAGCTTATTTCAAAATCAAACGCCCTTAGGGTCAGATCCGGATTCAAATGTCCTTCCGTTTTAAGGTTTATATCCTGGATCATTCCCATTGTATTGACTCTCATGAAGACATACTCTTGCATCTTGTAACCGTTCGCCTCTTTTGAAAGAACCGAGCGGGAAAACCCTATCTTCCTGTCATGCTGCAGGATCTTCATCCAGGTATCTCTCTCAGCCAGACCTTCTGCCGGAGATATGAAGGTATATTCGGGTATCTCTTTTTTAAAAAATCCGGTTCGTACTGCCAGTAGAAAGGCAAACAGCAGGCACAGGAGCGCGCCTGCAACCAGAAATGATTTGTTTTTATATAATGGCATATTAAAGTTTATAAAGTTTTATGTCTTTAAATATTAGACGACATACGTATTAAGTCAAGTATTTGATAAAAGAGCTTCTTGAATCTTTTCGCAAAACATGTAAAAAGTTATGCAAAGCACTCAAGAGCAGAGTATAATGACCTGCTGAATATAACAACCCTTTATGCTGGTTAAAGGCAACCTTATGGGATTAAATAAGAAAACAACAGGGCAATCGCCGCTTGATTTACAGGAGTGATGAAATGCTGACTTTTAAGCAGGAAACCTTTTACTCCCACATAGTTCTGCCCACAGGGGAAACCGCGCAGCGCC
>Ga0268280_1001169_pt1 | contig 18375 bp, 19 predicted proteins | sample saktaG_9_FD_190139 | JGI IMG/M metagenome (GOLD analysis project Ga0268280, IMG submission 190139) | Saline water microbial communities from Sakinaw Lake, British Columbia, Canada - sak_2011_5_24_40m | ecosystem: Environmental > Aquatic > Non-marine Saline and Alkaline > Saline ... | reverse complement strand
GCATGCTCGTGTACGGCAACCTCTTGCCCAGCCGGACAGGTATGCGGTAGCAACGGAGCATGCTCGTGTACGGCAACCTCTTGCCCAGCCGGACAGGTATGCGGTAGCAACGGAGCATGCTCGTGTACGGCAACCTCTTGCCCAGCCGGACAGGTATGCGGTAGCAACGGAGCATGCTCGTGTATACAGCCTTCGTCTTGTACGAGCCAAACAAATAGTTGTGGCGCATCTGGCGTGTATGTTTGTGCATCTGGCGGCGGAACATGTAACGTCGGCAATAGTACTTGTGCAGCGCCAACATTTAACTCAATAAATACACCAACTAGGATAATTATAAACAGAAACACAAAAGCAACCATAATATGGGAGGCTGTTGGACAAAACGCAACCGCTACAAGTCACATTAAATGCCGCGTGGCTAACTCCAGTGGCACCAACTCCAGTGGTGCTGGTTTCGACCAACCAGACTCAGGAAGCTTTATAACGTCAATAATATCAGCAGAAACCAAATACACCATTTCCTGCGCAGTGGTTGGAACCCCGGCTCAAGGCAATGGACCAACTGAAACCAAAAACGTCTACGTAAAAATTAACCCAGAGACCAAACCGATTTAGGTTGGTTAGGATTGTACCAATACACTAGAGTTTTGATGTTGTGTAGGTTTTTGCCTGTATACTATTAGTATGATTGTTGATGAAAATAAATTATGCGAGTTTCTTGTAGGCACTGGTATAGTGTCTCGCTCGCAGATTGATGAAATAAATCGGCAGGCTAGTAATAATCCTGATGGTGTTATTGAAAACCTAGAAGGACGTGATGATTTGCTACAGCGCACTATGTCAATCGCCGACCAACTCTGTTCCGCCGGCTTACTTTCGCGTGACGACATGTGTCGCGCACATGCGCATGTACTTGGTGTACCATTTGTCGACTTGCGTGGTGAACGCATTGATCCTTCTGTTCTGACACTTATACCAGAACCAGTATCGCGTTCGCATAACATTGTTTCGTATCGACGCGTTGGAGATATTCTTGAAGTTGCCATGCTTGATATGCGGGACATTCGTGTGTTGGATTTTTTGCGTGAGCATTTGCCTAAAATAAAAGTCGCACCTAGGCTCGCAAGTGAACAATCTTTGCGTTCTGCTTTGATACAGTATCAGCAATTATTACGCAATGATCTTGGTGATACAATTGCACGCGAGGCTGGCTCTTTAGATTTTTCTCCGAATGAAGCCGCTTCTTTTGAACCAGAACAATTAAAAAAACAAGCGAAAGTTCGTTCTGCAATGTGCGCCGTTGACGCTCTTCTTCGGCATGCAATGTCACAGAGCGCTACTGATATTCATTTTGAACCTAGAGAAAAGGAACTTATGGTTCGGTATCGTATTGGTGGAAGATTGTATGATGCAATGACTTTGCCAAAAACAGCTATTTCAGGAATTGTATTACGCTTGAAGTCGCTAGCCAATATGATTTTACATGAACGCAATACATCACAAGAAGGTGTATTTAAGGTGTACGATGGTTCACGGTGGATGTCAGTGCATTTGGCCACACTTCCTGTTGTTTGTGGTGAAAAAGTAATTGCACGACTGCATCGTGAAAATCAATCTGGAGTTTCCTTGGAGGGGCTTGGTTTTCGTTCATCAGCTGTCGAACATTTACTCAATGCTTTAAGTGGAAAACATGGTGGAATGGTAGTTGCTACTGGCTCATATGATGCTGGCGCGCATGCTACGGATTCGCTTTATGTGATGCTCGAAATGTTAAATACTCCATCTCGAAGTCTCGGTACTATAGAAAATCGCTTTCTTCGACAGATGCCACATGTCAGCCAGACTATCGCTAATGGTGAATCTGGCGGTTTTACAGATGGTCTGCGTGCTTTGTTACGACGCGACATGGATGTAATCATGGCTGGAAATACTGATGAAGAAGAAATGGCGAAATTGGCTGTAAATGCTGCGCTTGGTGACCGGATTATGCTTGTTAAGCATGAAGCGCCTTCCGCAATGGAGGCAGTAGCGAAAATTCGTTCGCTTGAAGTAGATCCTGTTTCTCTAGCTTCCGCGTTGCGTGTGGTTGTTGGACATTGTTCTGTCCGTCGTTTGCATACTACAAAAAAATCATATATTCCCACTCATCGCGAGTTGGAAGTTTTGTATGAACTTGCAAACATGAATCTTGTTCTTGATACACTTAAAGAAGAGAAAATTGTCGGGTCGCGAGCCACTTGGCGTGACATTCCTTTTTATCGTCCAACGTCATCAGGTGAGTGCGAAGATGGTTATAGTGGAAAATTAGCCTTGCAGGAAGTTGTACCGATTGATGCAGCAATGAAAGAGCTTATAGCCTATGGCGCAACATCTGAAGAACTCGCATCGCGCGCACGCGCAGACGGACACCTCTCGCTCTTTGAGGATGGGATATTCAAAGCTGTACAGGGAATCACTTCACTCGAAGAAGTTTTGGGAGTTGTTCAGGCGTAATAAAGTGTGTATGTGTTTTCAAAGCAGAAGCGCTAATTAGTACACTGGAACACGTTCAAAATCTTTTTGTGTCTGGCAAAAAGATTTTGAACGTGTTCTGAGGTGTGGAGTCCTATTTTTTTACAATCTCTGAAATGCTAGGCATTGTGTCTGTAAGTACGTCGTCAACAATTCCGTATTTCTTTGCTTCTAGAGCATTCATAAAGTAATCTCGGTCTACATCTTGTGCTACTTTTTGGAGCGTCTGTCCTGTGTTTTTTGCGAGAATTTTATTTAATTGGTCTCGTGTTGCTAGGATGCGTTTTGCTGTTATCTCAATTTCTGTAGCTTGACCTTCAACACCGCCAAGAGGTTGGTGAATCATAATCTCAGAGTTAGGTAGAGAGAATCTCTTACCCTTCTTCCCAGCGGAAAGCAAAACCGCGCCCATTGAAGCGGCTAGACCGACACATACTGTAGCAACATCAGGTTTAATGTAATTCATTGTGTCTAGAATCGCGAGTCCAGCAGTAACCGAACCGCCAGGAGAATTGATGTAAAGTTGTATGTCTTTTTTTGGATCCTCAAAGCTCAAGAATAAGAGTTGGGCGATGATAAGGTTGGCGGTGTGGTCATCGACTTGTCCGCCGAGAAATATAATACGTTCTTTTAGTAGTCGCGAATAAATATCAAAAGATCTTTCGCCGTAAGGGCTTTTTTCAATCACCATTGGGACTAATTGTGCTTGTGTGTTGTTATTTTTCATATATGTATAATACCATTTTTCGTATTTTAAGCAAAGCTGTCTTGCAGAGAGTCGGGAAGTGTGACATTCTAAATAAGGAGTTCTTGTGTATAAAACAGCCATATCATAAGGGAGATCTTCATCATGAAGAACACTATTACGCTACCTCTTCTTGGAGAGAGGCTCTTTAATAAAACGCCCACATTATGTGTTGTAGCTTACGTGGTATTCAATATAAAGAATTTTGCAGATGATGTTGAGGAGGTCTTGGCGTTGCGATTAGAATACGTGAACGCATTGTGTGTCGCGCATAACATTAGCGCTAATTGGGTCGCATCCTTAACAGGAATTTCGGCTCCTTTTGGTACAACGGCGTTAATCAGGCAGGTCACAGCACGGTGCAAAACAGAGTCATGGGGCACGGGTAATACGGAGGCTGATAGTCTTTTGTGTCCTAGAAGCAAAGATGCTGAAGTTGTGCTTGATAATATAGACAGTATTGTTAGAATCATGCCAGCGCTTACTGAAAAGAAAGCGGAGGATTGTCTATTTTCTGCACAACATGTATTGAAAACTATAGTTTGGCGGCTAGGAGGTCGTGCAAATGAGGTTTGTTTTCCGAGTTTTACGGTATCAAACAACGGTTCAATATATGTGCGCGATATTGGTATATTGTGTGGTCTTGGGCAGTCTGTGCCGAACATCTTGATAAGGATATCAGATCATGTGCGTAGTGAGACGGGTCGTACACCTAATATAGATGTTTACTGCGGAGACCGTGATGAAGTTATTCCGAGTGGTATGGTTGGAATTAAAAGGTGTTTGCAGAAAATACACCGATTCTGCCCAGAGCTTAGGAGCGAGTTTTCGTTTTAAGTGCGTAAGAGTGATTTGGAAACAAGTCACTCTTATTTATTTTTATAGTTGTATATTGCGAGCGTGGTATGTAATCATGCGGTACAATTAAATTATGAAAAAAATACTCGTGATAGGGAATTGGAAAACATATATTGGAACTAGGGACGAGGCAAGTAAATTGGTTCGTTCAGTTAAAAAATTAACTGTATTGCATCAGTGGTGCGATATTGTTATTGCGCCGTCATTTCCACATATTTTGGTTGCTGCTGTTGCGTTAAAACAAACGTCCGTGCGTGTTGGTGCTCAGGCTGTGTCTGCGCATGCGGGTGGAGCGCGCACTGGCGATGTGTCTGCTGTAACTCTAAAAGACGCTGGCGCATCTTTGGTGATTGTTGGGCATTCGGAACGCCGCGCCATTGGAGAAACTAGTGAGATAATAAGTATGCAGCTTTGTAATGTAGTGCACAATGGACTGCATGCGGTTCTGTGTGTTGGAGAGCTTGAAAGAGATACAGAGAGTTGCTCATATTTTGAATATATTAAAGAGCAATTAAACTCATCGCTTGCTGGAGCTACCCAAAAAGATGCGGCAAAAATTACCATAGCATACGAGCCTGTGTGGGCTATTGGCAAAAATGGAAATGATGCTGTGTCACCAACTGAATTGCGCGAGGTTGTGATATTTATACGTAAATCTTTGGTTGAGATTTTTGGACGTATTGCGGCGTTGAAAGTTCCAATTATATATGGCGGTTCAGTAGATTCATACAATGTTGCCGAGCTTTTTGCAGAAGGTGGTGTGCATGGTTTCCTCGTCGGGCGAGCAAGTGCTGATGCTAAAAAGTTTTCAGAATTACTTGTAGCTTTAGACCTGACACAGGTTTCTGAAGTACAAAAAAAGAAATAATAATATGACAAAAAATCCAAACATATCCATGCGAAGTGTGCGTGATGTTGAAGTCCGCGGTAAGCGCGTGGTATTGCGCGCTGACCTAAATGAGCCTATATCTGTCGACGGAACTGTTACAGATATTTTTCGTCTTGAGCGCGCGCTTATGACTATTGAGTATTTGTCATCGTGTGGTGCAAAAATTATTATAATTTCGCATCTTGGGCGCAATGGGAATACTCTTGCTCCGATTGCAATGGCGCTTGCGAAAATTACAACAATACCGATTTCTTTTTGTGCGGAGCCGTTTAATGATGAAAATTGTCGCAATGCTGTAGCGACGCTTCGCAATGGAGAATGTATTTTATTGGAGAATATACGCCGTGAATCTGGTGAGGACGCAAATGATTCAGAGTTCGCTGAGCAAATTGCTTTATATGGCGATGTATTCGTAAATGATGCTTTTGCGGATTCGCATCGTGCGCACGCGTCAATTGTTGGTGTAACTGAATTCTTACCGTCGTACGCGGGATTGCTTATGGAGGAAGAGGTGCGGAATTTGTCTCAAGCTGTTACGCCACCAGCAAATTCGATTGCTATCTTGGGTGGTGCAAAATGGGAAACAAAGCTACAGCTTATTCGCGCGCTGTTGGAACGTTATTCACTTGTATGCATAGGAGGCGCTCTTGCCAACGATCTTTTGCGAGCGCGAGGATATGCAGTTGGAATATCGGTAATTTCTAATTTTGTACTGCCTGAAGATTTGGTACACAACGAAAATTTGATTGCGCCTGTGGATTTACTCGTAACGTCTTCTCGTGGTGAGCGTCAGTGTGATGTTAAAGATGTGTCGGAGAATGAACGTATTGTTGATATAGGAAAACAAACAGTCAAGGTTTGGGGTGAGTCGATTACACAGGCCCCTTTTGTTGTGTGGAACGGACCACTTGGTATATATGAAGGTGGACATGTTGAGGGAACTCAAGGTATTGCAAAGGCGTTGGAACTTGCTAAAGGTAATTCCGTTATTGGTGGTGGAGATACGCTCGCGGCGATTCGCGCGATTGGTTTCAAATCATACGACCATTCTAATATTTTTTTATCAACAGGTGGTGGAGCGATGTTGCAGTTTATTGCAGATGGTACTTTGCCTGGAATTGAACCACTTTGCGTGATAGGGCGTCCTTAAGATTTTTTGTCTGTAGACATAACCTTGTCGGTCTAATTATTTTATGGTTAGAAAACCTACAATAATAATCGAGATGTTTGCTGATAGAGTTATACACTGGGTTGGTTCTCTTTATTCTATTGCGGTACACACGTTTATTTTTGTAGCTAGTTTTTTGTTGGTATGTTTTCATGTAACGTCTCTAGATCGGATGTTGTTAGTACTCACAACTGTTGTTTCTTTGGAGGCGATTTATCTCGCTATCTTTATTCAAATGAGTCTCAATCGCGCCACCAAGGCTATTCAAGAAGTTGGGCAAGATATAGATGAAATCCAAGAAGATGTCGGTTAGATTCAAAGGGGTGTTGGCTAGATTCAGGAAGACGTTGAGGAGCTTGGTGAAGATGAAAGGGGAAGTATAAGTGTGGTTGCTACTGCACCAATTGTTTTAGTACAAGAGATTGAGACAATGCGTCTGCCAAAGCTTCCACATTAATTTTTATGCGATTACTCACAGTGATTTTCTTGCACGTAATTATTGCAAGTTGTATTATGTCTATATGACACAAGAACAAGAAAAAACGTGTGAACCAAGTGGGCGTAGTTCGTCTGCGCTATCATTGCCGGTAGCGATTGTTTTCGGCGCGCTTATTATTGGAGGTGCTGTTCTTATTACTCGTAATCCTCAGGATACTAAAGCAGCTGTGCTTGCTGGTGCGCAAAACGCTGCGCAAGTTGCTCCTCAAGCTATCAATGTGCGACCAGTGTCTGCACAAGACCACATATACGGCTCTACTAATGCAGCTGTTGTTTTAATGGAATATTCAGATTTTGAGTGCCCATATTGTTCGATGATTATTCCTACACTTAAGAAGATTGTGGACAATTCTGGTGGAAAAGTCGCTTGGGTATTTCGCAATCTGCCATTACCTGAGACGATGCACCCAGAAGCGCGACCAGCAGCCGAAGCTTCTGAATGTGTTGCAGCGGAATTGGGCAATGAAGCGTACTGGAAATTCTCAGAATCTGTTTTCAGTAATCAGAAAGATATGAATTCCGCATTTTACCGCAAGACCGCTTTGGCGCTAGGTTCTAGTCCTGCCCAATTCGATAATTGTGTAGCGAAAAAGACTTACGATAAGCGGATTACAGATGACTCTGTTGAGGCAAATTCTAACGGTGGTAACGGTACACCTTTTACAATTGTAATAGGCAAGAATGGCAAAATTCCACTTTCAGGCGCTGAAACTGAGGCAAAATTCCAATCAGTTATTCAGAAAGTGCAGTAGATATCCGATTGTATAATCTTCTAACGCCCGACTTTTCAAACGGATAAGTTGGGCGTTAGAGTTATTAGTTAGTTAACATAATATCTATGAACCAACTTTTTAATGGGCGTAATGCAGGAGTGTTTCAGTATACGCTAATTGCTGGTGGAGTTTGTCTGACCGTGTTCATTTTTGCGCTTGCAGTGCAGACGTTGCTTGGTTTGCGATATGTAGGAGCTGGAATCGCGCCAACGACTACTATTACCGTTTCAGGCACAGGCAACGCGTATGTTGTTCCCAATTTAGTTGAGTTCTCATATTCTGTTGTGTCCGATAAACCAACTGTTTCTGAAGCTCAAAGTGAAGCAACAAAAAAATCAAATGAAATTAGTGGCTACTTAAAGCAATTCGGTATTGATGAGAAAGACATTAAGACTACCGGCTATTCAATCGCACCACGGTATGAGTGGAGACAGGTAACATGCCAAGCAAATCTTCCGTGTCCTTCAGGCAAACAAGTTCTGTTAGGTTACGAGGTACGCCAAACAACTGATATAAAAGTGCGCGATACAGCCAAGTCTGGTGATTTGCTTGCTGGCGTAGGTTTGCATGGAGCTATAGAAGTATCAGGACTTTCATTTACCGTTGAGAATCCAGATGCAACACAAGCGGAGGCACGCGATAAAGCAATAGCTGATGCAAAGACTAAAGCAGGTGTGCTAGCAAAATCGCTCGGAGTTTCGCTTGTGCGTATCGTTTCTTTTAATGAAAGTAATGGTTCGTATCGGCCACCTGTAATGTATGGAATGGAAAAAGGAATGGTAGCAACAGATATGTCTGCATCAGTAGCTCCAACTATCTCAGTCGGTCAAAATAAAATTGAATCCAGCGTTTCAATAACTTACGAGATTAGGTAGATGAGGCGTGATAATAAATATAGACAAACTCCGACTGCTCGCAATTTAGTCCGCCCAGAAGGATTCGGCCACGGATAATTTCCTAGCTGTCGCGATGAAATTTCCGTTGCCACGCCTCACGACCCATTCTGTTGAATGGGTACCCCGTTCCGGCTTTCGAATCCTTCTGGGCGGTAAAATAACAGTCGCCCGAAGCTACGCTTCGTTCTCCTTTATTTTTAGTCCGCCCAGAAGGATTCGAACCTTCGACCGTCTCCTTAAAAGGGAGCTGCTCTACCGACTGAGCTATGGGCGGATATTAAATTACAATAGAACAAGGCGGATTGATAAATACCGCCACTACGCACAGAATGTATTCTAACACATGTCTGCCTATAGCGGAATATCAAAAGCAAAAGCTCCAGCGCCGGTTATTATGAGAGAAAGGGACATAACTAAAAGCAGAAACGCATTCATTCTTCCGAAAGGTGAAATGGAAAGTGGTCGTATTACGCTGAGTTTTAACGCGAGGGCGCTCGCTAATATGGCAGCTATCTGCGTATACCATCCGACGAATAGCATCATTGCAACAATCGCCTCAACTAATACGAGTAGTTGAATAATCCACTTGCTATGCTTGCCTACAAGTGGCGACACAAGTGCTTCGATGTGTTTGTGTTCTCTATAGTGGTGTATAGCGAGTATTCCAAACGCAATCACGCACGACATGCGAAAGATGATTGGAACAAAAAATGAAAATGATAATAAATACGGGAAAGTGTTAAATGGGTGCATAAATTAAGCATAGCACATGCGCTTTTAATCAGTACGTTATTGTTGTAATGGTTTTACCTTCCATATCGAGCAGGTCAATGGTGTCGCCGGCGTTGTTCCAAACCTCAGAAGTCTGTCCTAAAAATATATACCACTGTGTTCCTGCGAAATCAGCATCGGTACGGTGCGCGTTTACGCAACCATTATAGGTTAGACGATCTTGTAATAAATTACTGCACTCAGCCGTAACATTGCTAGGTGGCCGTGTGAATGCTTTGCATGGTTGCATTGAGTTGGCAGCATTCGCGCAACTTTTGTCGTTAGCTAGATCAGGACGCGCAGACGCTAGTTCTGGTAAGGGATATGGACATTTGCGCGCGAGTGTTGGTGTAAATGTTTGAAATTGTGATAGATAGCCAGTACACTTATTTTCTCGGAATGAGATACCAACAGGTGAACGTCCTGTTGAAATTACAGCGCTGTGTCCCGGTGCTAACATTACTAGTGTTGGACTAGTTGGTTGTCCTATAAGTGCCGTTTCTATTCCTCCTCCGATGGATACCGTGCGCGCTGTGCGCCTACTATGCAATTGCCACCCTGAGATTGAAATTGGAGCGGTGTTGGTTCTGTTGGCGTAAAGAACGAGGTATTCTTGTTGTGGATTGCTTGATCGAGCTCCATAGTAATCAAGAATAGAAACGCCATTGCCTACGATAGTTGCTTGATTGTTGGATAATCCATTCTTAACAGTACCACCAACTACAGAGCCTGTGGTAATGTCCAAAAATGGTAACCATTGATGTTTTGAATTGGCTGCAATAGGTGATTGCATTGACGCTAGTGATGCAAATGAAGCACGTTTTGAACCTTGCGCAAACCATAGCGCAATAAGAACTACTATAACCAAAATAATCACGCTACTATCGCCACTTCCTGGCGCTACTACTTCTTTTTTTACTTCAGCCATAAATTAAGTATATCAAATAGTTTAATTAGTTGCTTATCAGCAACGCAGTATCCTGAGGATTTATTTGCCCATGTCAATCTTTTCGTAGGCACTTAAAATCGATATAATACAAGGGTTCTTGAGTGTACGCATTAATTACATGGCGACAAAAACATCAAAATCCTTTCAAGATCCGTTTGCAAAATTATTCGGGTCAGTAGCTCGCGTGCGACTACTGCGCCTTTTCTTGTTCAATCCAAAAAAATCGTTTACTGAAATTGAGGCCACATCACATTCCAGAATTGCAGGTGCAGGTACGCGTCGCGAATTACGCATGCTTATTGATGCTGGTTTTGTACACAAATCATCCAGTAATCCTGCAAGATATAATGCTGAAACAAATTTCCCATTTTTGCTTCCGCTTCGGGAAATGTTGCTAAATGCGCCCCTTCAGGGAAATGACGTGTATGCACGCGTGCGCTCATCAGGAATCATTAAGTTAGTAGCCATCTCAGGTATCTTCGTAGACGGCGCAGACGGACGTTTGGATATATTAGTCGTTGGCGACCGTATAAATGAGCGGCGCCTAAATAATGCGTTGAAACTTCTGGAAGCCGACATAGGCACAGAACTTCAATTTTCAGCGCTATCAGTAAGTGATTTTATGTATCGCATCACTGTATCAGACCGCTTCATTCGCGATGTTTTCGATTACCCACATCGCATTGTATTCGATAAGCTCAATATTGGGTTGAAATAGCAAGTCTGTTTAAATGCTACAAAACAATGAACAAGGCTTGATCTTTGCCATTGTTGGATAGTTACCCACAGATTAGTTTGGCAAAGTCTTGCAGACTGGTATAATGTAAGTAGGTCGCGTTGTGTTCTATATTACTAATTTATTTTTTAACTTATCATCATGGTAGCTCAATCATGGCTCGGCGTTCTTGAACAGTCATTCATCAACCTATTTTATGGGGTGATGTCCTTTGTTCCAAATCTATTGTTCGCTGTTATTATTTTTGTCGTAGGTCTGTTCATTGGTGCTGTTCTTGGACGTGTTGTCGCGCAGGTAGTAAAGGCAATGCGCGTTGACAATGCTTTGCGTGTAGCTGGTGTGGGCGACGTTGTTGCGCGCGCAGGTTATGCACTCGACTCGGGCGCTTTTGTGGGCGCTTTGGTGAAATGGTTCGTAGTTGTTGTGTTCTTGCTCGCTTCTCTTGAAGTTATGGGCTTGACGCAGGTAACTATGTTCCTAGATCAAATAGTGCTCTTTTATTTGCCACAGGTGATTGTTGCAGCTATAATTTTGCTCGCCGGCGCAATGCTTGCGCAGCTAACACAAAACCTAGTAACAGGTTCTGCACGTGCTGCAGGAATTTTATCGGCTACATTTGTCGGTACTGTTGCCCGTTGGTCAATCTGGATAATTTCCATTCTCGCAGCATTATCGCAACTAGGTGTTGCTCCTACCATACTTCAAACACTATTCACAGGAGTTGTCGTTGCGCTTGCTTTAGCATTCGGCTTAGCATTTGGACTTGGAGGACAAGAGGTCGCTGCGCGTATTCTTGAAAAGACTCGCGAAGCTTTGACAGAAAGGAAATAGTATATAAGTTTGTAAAAGCCACAAAGAAAAAACACCGCAATTAATCGCGGTGTTTTTTCTTTGTGGCTTTTACCGCTCGTTATTTTGGCTCGATAGTTTGATAACGGCATCGATATTATCATTGTGTACAGTTTTATTTTTTCTTTCGAAGCCACATTTGGTGCAGTGGTGAAGTATAGTATATGTCCCACCTACAACCTCCATATCAACTGGTTCCATTGATCCGTTACATAATGCTAGGCGGTCACCTGGATTTATATCTACGTGCTTGCTCCATAAGCACTGTGAACAGTGGTTAGTGTACCCACTTCCATTCATAGAGAATCCGCAATTTTCACAGATGAAATCCTCTTTTGTGCGCTGGAATCTCTTTGTGTCAGTCATCTTACAGGCTAGCAAATGAGTCTGTGTGTGTATCTAGTTCAAATTCGATATATGGGATACGGGGTAGTTTGGTTTTGGTTTTTAGGTAGTCTTTCATTTCTCTAACGCTACGTGTGGCGAAACCAAGCGCGGCGGTTTCTTTTTCGCGTGGGAGGACTGATAGATATATTGTGGCGCGCGATAAGTCTGAAGTATAGCGAACGTTTGTAATTGTTATTAGCGACTGTGGTCCTGCTTCGCGCGACAAAAAATGCGCGGCTGCGTCGCGTAAGATATTGCTTGCATTTTCGGTACGATTGTCCATAAAAATTATTTCATTACGATAGTAAATGCCTCGATATAATCGCCTGCTGAAATTGCAACATTTGTCTTTATCATTGCACCAAATTCGCTTCCAGCGTCGACTTTTTTGACGGCGGTTTTGTGTGTTTGTAAGCTTTCGATTGTGCCGGTTCCGAGCTCGGAATTATGACGAATAATACGAACCATCTCGCGTTCGCGCAATTCTCCGTCTTCGACGCGTCCGCCTAATACAACCATATTTTTTACTGTGCTGAATATTTTTAGTACTTTTGATGAACCTGTGCGTTCTTGTGTGCGCTCAAGAGGGCGGCGACGCTCGAGCTCAACACCGAGCCATTCTCCGATTTTATAAATAATATCAAAATACATAATTGTAACGCCGAGTCGGTCTGCAAGTGACTGCGCTGGCGCGTCCGTCTTAACGGTAAAAGCAATTATAATACCAGGATTCTCGCCACTGCCAGCTAGTCGTACATCCGCTTCGCTTACTGCGCCAACGCCGTGTGACACTACGCGCATTTCGAGCCCAGCGACATTCGGCAATTTTTCTATCTCGTGGACAATAGCCTCGAATGATCCTGCGGCTTCTGTTTTTATAACAATCGGCACGGAAATTGGCGCCACCACTTTTTCGCCTGCAATTTCATCTGTTGTTGCTGTCTGTTGTTGTGGTTCTGTGTGTGCGGATTTGTCGAGTCTTTCTTCCATATGTCGCGCGCGCGATTCAAGAGCGAGTGACTCCGCTTCTTTTTTGCCACCTACTGATACAAAAAGCGTGCCGACTACTGGAGCTGGGGAGAAACCTATTATGCGCACGGCGTGTCCTGCAGAAGCTGTTTTAATGGGTTGGCCTAAGAAATTTTCCATAATACGGACAGGTGCCGTGCTTTCTTCAGCTACCACATACTCTCCAGAGGAAAGCGTGCCGTCCTTTATTATTAGCGTCGCCGATGCTCCGCGCTTACTGTCCACGTGAGCTTCTATAACGATACCTTTCGCTGTAGTAGCATTGTTAGATGTGACATCTCCAATGTCTGCAGTAAGTAGAATCAAGTCTAATAATTCTGGAATTCCGACACCTGTTTTACTTGATATTGCTACCCATGGAAGAGTTCCACCGAGTCCCTCTAAATATACGCCGTGTTCAACTAGTGAAAGTTTTGCTCGCTCCAAGTTCGCACTTTCTTTGTCGATTTTTGTAAATGCAACAACGCTCGGTATTCCAGCCTCTTCAATCGCGCGCGCTGCTTCTATTGTTTGAGGTTTTGCACCGTCCTCAGCAGAAACAATTAAAACAGCAATGTCAGCTGCTGAAAGCCCGCGTGAACGCATTGCAGAAAAAGCCGCATGGCCGGGTGTGTCAAGAAAAGTTATTGTGCGCTGTCCGCTTGGTGTTTCGCGGACTACTTCATATGCGGAAAGTCTCTGTGTAATTCCGCCAGCCTCTCCAGCTACAACATTTGTTTTGCGCAAATAATCCAACAGGGTGGATTTTCCGTGGTCAATATGACCAACAATAGCGACGACCGGTGGACGCGGTGTAATTTCTACAGAAGTCGAATATGTTGTTTTTTGTTTTTTCATAATCGTAAAAGTGATGTTGATTTCGTGGTGCTTTGCTCATGTTGTTTTTTAGTGCCTATCCAATGCGTTAAGCGTTAGACATCTAACCTTCTTTCTTTACTTTTTGCACTACGACGCCAAACTCAGGTCGTGATTTTTCGGATGCGATTCTTACGGCTTCGATTTCTTCCTCAGTTAACTCGAACGGTGAAGCGCCGTTTTCTATTGGTTTGGCGTATGTACTGGACGCTCCAGTACGAGCATACAGCGCCGAAAATACAACACCGTTGTTGTGTTCATCTAGAAATGCCGTAGAAAAACTTTGATTTCCTCCGGATCCATCGCCTTGAAATGGATTGAATCTTACAACACCAACACCTCGAACGCTTCGACTTATGCGCTGCTCAGCTTTTGAAAGATATTGTTCTGTGTCCTCGCGGAATACCTGCATTTCGCGCGAGCGCCGAAGAAGTTCTTTCAGTATTTCTTCAACGGATTCGTGTTTGCCTATATACAATTTGCGTACGCGTCGGTGCGCTGTCCAACCGATTATGATTGCTGTTAGTGCAAATAGTATAGCGCCAAGTGCCATGTATGGTGCGCCTGTAGTTAGAATTGCAATAATGCTTTCATTTCCAAACGGTGACATGCTTCGCAGAATACCATATAATGATGATATGAAGAAGGGAGAGAAGAAAACTGGATTATCTGGCTCCAAAAAAGTAAGCAGGCGAGCCGTAGCTTACTCTCCAGAAAGAATTTACGCTGATGCAGCAGCTTCGACCCCACTGCATCCTCGTGTGCTGGCTCGTCTTGTTAAATCGCTCGGTATTTATGCAAACCCTGGCGCTTTACATAAAGAAGCTGTTGCTGCGAAGGAAGTTTTGGAGGATGCGCGCGCAGAAGTTGCTGTTGCAATTGGAGCACATCCAGATGAAATATATTTTACTGCGAGTGGGACAGAATCTAATAATCTTGCGCTATTAGGTACTTTACGACCGTTATTGAGTTTATGTATAGGAAGGAAAAAATCTGCACACGCAATTACAATAAACATCGAGCACTCATCTGTTTTGGAGCCACTTGAACATTTATGTCGGTACGGACTCGAACTTTCTGTTGTTCCTGTGGAAAAGGACGGTGTTGTTTTACCAGAAAAAATAGCTTCAACCATACGCCCAGAGACAGCGCTCATATCTGTGCAGTTAGTTAACAGCGAAATAGGCACTATTCAGCCGATACGCGAAATTATGAAAATTGTGCGCCGTGTGCGTAAAGAACGCGAGACACGTGGCAATACAACACCACTTATAATTCACACTGATGCTGCGCAGGCAGCGCTATATCTTGCTCTTCGCGTGGAAGCGCTGGGTATAGACTTGATGACACTTGATGCACAAAAAATACTTGGTCCTAAAAGTGTTGGGGCGCTCTATGTTCGTCGCGGTATAAAAATAGAACCGATTATGTTTGGCGGTGCGCAGGAAAAAGGATTGCGTCCAGGTACGCCAAATCTAGCGCTTGCAGGAGCATTTGCCGAATCATTAACGCTCGCACAAAAAGATGTTGAGGTTCGTGCAAAAAAAGTCGCTATGGTGCGAGATGCACTTGTCCAATATTTACGTCTGTATATTCCTAATATTGAGTTTAACGGCTCAATGGAAGAAGGGAAGCGTGTCGCAAACAATATCAACGTATCTGTTCCGCGGCTTGAAGGAGAGACGGCCGTTATCGCGCTTGATTCTCTTGGTGTGTGTGCGTCTACTCGCTCTGCGTGTAGCAATAGTCAGGAGCATGGCTCACATGTACTTAATGCGCTTGGTTTGCCGAATGAGCGTTCGGCTGGAGCCATTCGTCTTACCTTGCTTCCAAACACAAACAAAACCGAAGCACGCCACATCGCCCAAGCCCTCACTCAAGTGCGAGCCTTGTATGGTAAAACGACGTTGGGTTGATATCTACATTACGTTGCATTAAATTTATCTTCATGTTAGTTTGTTAGTGGAAGTTTTCTAGTCTCGTCTAATAACCCTTTGGAGGGTTTATGAGTACTGAACATAAATGCTCGTGCGTTGGCGAAAAACCCATCAATTGCAATGGTAATGGCGAATGCGATAATTCAGACGTTGTTAATACTTCGACTGAAGTAGTCGTAAAAACCACCCCAAAAAGCGTGAGTTTTGTGGATGCTCATGAAGCAGACAGTGTTGGAGTGTGCTTTGGAAGCAAACACTACATTGACCACATGGAAGCGTATGGTTGGTGCGGGTAGCAGTGCGTGGCCGGAGGACTTTTAAAGTTCTCCGGCCATTTTGTTTTTTATATGTGCGATAGAAAATAAAAGTTGGAGCAGGAATAAAAATGTAGTATGTTGTTAGTACGATGGCTAAAAAGGAAAAAATACTAAAAAAGGTCGTAAAAAAGCTTAAGCTTAAGCTCAAAAAAGTCCGTACGGTTTGCGGGGTGACTGAATACAATCTGCCAAACGGTTTGCGCTTGCTGTACAAGCGCGAGCGAGCTGTTCCTGTGGTTGCGGTATGTATTACATTTCATGTTGGCTCGCGTAATGAGGATATAGGACATACAGGTTCAACTCATATTCTTGAACACTTACTCTTTAAGGATTCCAAAAAATTTAATCGAAAGAATGGAAATTCAATATCAGGTTATCTTGATTGGTTTGGCGCAAGCACTAATGCGACTACATGGCTAGACCGTACAAATTATTTTGAATTATTGCCACGTGAGCACATGGATAAAGCGCTAGAGCTTGAAGCCGACCGCATGCGCGACTCGCTTTTTTCTGCCGAGGATTTAGCTTCTGAAATGACTGTTGTGCGCAATGAGTACGAGCGTTCGCGAAACGATCCGTTTGAATTGCTCGATGAAGAAATGTGGCACACGGCTTTTTCCGTGCACCCGTATCGAATTCCTACTATAGGTTTGAAAGAAGACATTGAGGGCGCAACAGCAGAGAAACTGCGCGAATTTTATGACCGTTTCTATTGGCCGGACAACGCTACGCTTTCTGTGTTTGGCGATGTTTCGTTTGCCGAAGTTGAAACGTCGGTTCTAAAGTATTTCGCGCCCATACCATCTTCGCCACAACCGATCCCTGAAATGCTTACGGTGGAACCTGAGCAAACGAAAGCGCGTGCTGTTGTATTGGAAAAACCACTCGATATTTCTATCGCCTCACTTGCGTATAAAATGCCTGCGGCAACGCACGCGGATTATCCTGCGATGATATTATGCGCAACTATTCTTGCAGGAGGTTTCTCTGCGCGCCTACAAAAGCAAGTTGTGGATAAAGGTTTGGCGACGGAAGTATATCTTTCATCTCCAGCATTGCATGATACAGGACTTCTTTCTGTAACCGCGCACGTAGCGGAAAGTGCGGACGCGAAACGAGTTATATCTGTTATGCGAAAAGAGATAAGTAAGTGTGCTGACATCGCGCCATCCGCAAAAGAAATTCAGCGTGCAAAAGAACGTCTTATTTCTGAAATTGCATCCGAAAATGACGGCGTATTTACTGAGATTCGCGCAGTATCAGAAGCAATTGCGGCGGGAGACTGGACGCTCGGGTATCGAATGGAGGAATTATTCGCAAAGGTTCGCGCTTCTGATATTTTGAGTGTTGCACGTAAATATCTCGTGCCATCTAAAGAAACTTCTGGAATGTTGATTGCACCCTCCCATGCCTGAGGGGGTGGTTGGGGAGAGGCGGGAGGTGAAAGCGGTTCTGGAATTAAATAAATTTTATGTATACAAAACTAATACAAGAGAAAAAACTTCCGTGTGGCGCTAGGGTTCTGGCGACTCATTTTCCCGCACACGGTTTGGTGTCGTTCGTCGGAAGTGTGCTCGGAGGAACGCGCTCGGTGTCGAGTACAGAGTTGGCAAAAATACATTCCGCGATGTTGCTTGAAGGGACGCAGCGCAGAAGCAAGCAGGACATACAAGAATTTTTGGATAGTGTCGGAGCAAATTTGTCATTTTCAGTATCGTCCGACCGTCTAATATTTTCCGGTCACGTATTGGAGAAACATTTTGATAAATTACTTGTGCTTATTGCTGAAGCTTTGACAGAGCCTATATTTCCAGCAAAAGAATTGGTTGTGCTAAAAAAACGAGAGGAAGGAGCGCTGTCGCTTGAAGCACGCGATACTCGAACACAAGCGAGCATAGCCCTGTCGCGCATATTGTTTCCAGTTGGTCACCCGAATTACTCAGAGACAACCAAGGAGTTAAAAAATGCGTTAAAAGAAATTACACGGCGTACTCTACAGGACTATCACACAAAAACAATCGACCGCTCATCTTTGGTATTGTCTGTAGCTGGCGATTTAAAACACGCAGATATTTTTTCGCTCGTAGAACGCAGATTCAAAAAAATCCCACAAAGCGGAATAGTGTTGCCACCTTTTGAACCGGCGATACCAGCAACAAAGGCGCAGACGGTTATGTTGTCGATTCCGCACAAATCCAGTATTGATT
>Ga0268280_1001168_pt1 | contig 18389 bp, 18 predicted proteins | sample saktaG_9_FD_190139 | JGI IMG/M metagenome (GOLD analysis project Ga0268280, IMG submission 190139) | Saline water microbial communities from Sakinaw Lake, British Columbia, Canada - sak_2011_5_24_40m | ecosystem: Environmental > Aquatic > Non-marine Saline and Alkaline > Saline ... | reverse complement strand
GCCACGGTGGAATTTCTTTCCGGTGACATGCTCACGCCGCTTGCCGGCCGGAAATTCGATATCCTCGTATCCAATCCGCCCTACATCCCCGTCGGCGAACCGCTCGAGAAGGTGATCGCCGGCCATGAACCGGACATCGCCTTGTTCGGGGGGGACGACGGACTCAAATTCTATCGGATCATCCTTGCCGGCGCCGCCGCGATCCTCGAACCGCGTTCGATCATCGCGTTTGAACACGGGTTCGACAAGGCGGAAGAACTCCGCGCCATCGCCACCTCGTATTTCCCCGCCGCTGATGTTTTCACGCTCAGGGACATGCAGGGACGCGATCGCATGACATTCATTCTTAACAGATGAATGTCGCTTTTTTTTCAAGTGATATTTGTTGACAACGACACACGATGTGCGTATATTAGTATAATGAAACGGGGTAATACATGATGGCTGAAAAACTGGTAATCGTTGAATCACCGAGCAAATCGAAAACGATCGAACAATATTTGGGATACGACTACATCGTCAAATCATCCAAGGGACATGTCCGCGATCTGGCGATCAAAGGCGCCGGCGGCCTCGGCATCGACGTCGATAACGACTTCAAGCCGGTCTATGAAGTCATTCCCGACAAGCGCGCCGTCGTCAAAGAATTGTACGATGCGAGCCGTCAGGCGAAAGAAATCTATCTGGCAACCGATCCGGACCGCGAAGGGGAAGCCATCAGTTGGCATCTGCTTTCCACGATCGAGACGAAAGGGAAACTCGTCAAGCGCATCATCTTCAACGAAATCACGAAAACGGCGATCCTGGAAGCCTTTCAGCATCCGACCGACATCAATGATAATCTCGTTTCCTCGCAGGAAACGCGGCGCATCCTCGACCGCATCATCGGCTTCAAGCTGAGCAAACTGCTGCAAAGCAAGATCAAGTCGAAGTCCGCCGGCCGCGTCCAGAGTGCCGCCCTGAAGCTGATCGTCGATCGCGAAAAAACGATCGAAGTCTTCATTCAGGAAGAATACCATGAAATCTATGCCAAATTTCCGACCTTTCAGGCCCAACTCGCAAAGCTTGATGGCAAGCCCGTCAAACTGTCGACGGCCGCAGCCGCCAAAGCGGCGATTGACGGCCTTGATGCGATGTTCGCCGTCGATTCGCGTTCGGTCAAGCGCAACAACATCGAGCCGAAGCCGGCTTTCATCACGTCGACGCTGCAGCAGGATGCTTCGAACCGGCTGGGATTCACCGCCACAAAGACGATGCAGATCGCGCAGCGGCTCTATGAAGGCATCCAGATCGGCAGCGAAGCCGTCGGTCTGATCACCTACATGCGGACCGATTCGATCCGGCTGTCGGATTATTTCGTCCAGCACGCCAGCGAGTTCATCCTCGGCGCCTATGGCAAATCCTATCTCGGATCGTTCAAGAAGACAGCTGCCAAGAACGGCGTCCAGGACGCTCACGAGGCGATCCGACCGACCGATCTGGCGCGGACTCCGGAGCGCATCAAGTCCTATCTTTCCAAGGACGAATTCAATCTTTACCAAATGATCTTCGCCCGCGCCGTCGCCTCGCTGATGAAGCCGGTCATCCTTGAAGTCGAAACGCTGTTTTTGACTTCCGGAACGGGTCTGTTCCGGGCAGTATCGACGAAACAAGTCTTCGACGGTTATCTGAAGGTCTATGGCAAATACGAAGCGGAAGAAGATCCGCTTTGCTGCGTCCTCCCCGAATGTCTGCCGGGAGATTTGCTGAAACCGGATGAAGTCACGGCGAAACAGTGTTTCACGCAGCCACCGCTCCGCTACAACGAAGCCCGGCTGATCAAGGAAATGGAAGATCTCGGCATCGGTCGCCCGTCCACCTACGCCCAGACGATCGCGACGCTCAAGGATCGCAAATACGTTCTGCTGCAGGAAAAGAAGTTCATGCCGAGCGAACAGGGTCGGATCACGATCGACCAGCTTGACTTGTATTTCACCGAATTCATCGGCGCGACCTATTCGCGCGACATGGAAAACATCCTCGATCGCATCGCGGACGGCGATGCCATCCAGTTAAACGTCATCCGGGAATTTTATTCGTTCTTTGAACCGCTGTACGAAAACGCCCGCACCAATATGGAAAAGATCCAACCGAAAGAAACCGGCGAACTCTGTCCTAACTGCGGCGCGAAAATGGTATTCCGCAAGGGCACCTATGGCGAATTCGAAGGCTGCGGCAATTATCCGAAGTGCAAATACATCAAACCGCAACCGCGGGTCGGTGCGCCTAAGGAAGTCGCCGAAGACACCCATGTCACCTGCCCCAAATGCCATAAGGGCACCCTCGTCGTCCGCACGGCCTCCAAAGGCCCGAACAAAGGAAACAAGTTTTTCGCCTGCGGCAACTATCCGAGATGCAAGTACGTCGCCCCCCTGAAAGCCACCGGCAAGCACTGCCCGAAATGTGGTAAGCCGATGGTCGAGGAAGAAAACGGCACGATTCGTTGCATCGACGCCGACAAGTGCGGGTACGTCGCCCTGAAATGACATCGTCCCGGCCGCTCGGCCGTTGACACGACGAACGGATCGTAGTATGATACATGGTAGCCGGAGTCCGCTTCGGCTCACCGAAAAAAAGAAGTGTTAATGTGACGATTAACACTTACCCTTCCTTCGTCCGCCTCTCCCAAGGCGGATTTTTCTTTCCACTGCTTGGCGTAAAAAATCGAACGCGCTTGTGATATAATACTTTTGTCGGGTCAGGTGATGCAGATGGGTATTTTCGCCAAATTATTCGGCGGCAAGGAAAAACGGCTTCAAGCCCAAAAATACAAGATCGGAATGGCGAAGACGCGCAGCGGTTCGCTCTCTTCGCTGAAGACGCTGTTGACGTCGGCGAAGAAGATCGACGCCGCCCTTTACGATCGTCTCGAAGAGATTTTCATCATGGCCGACATCGGCGTCGACACCGTCGTGACATTCACGAACGCGCTGCGGACGGAAGTCGGCAAGCGCGCCATCACCGATCCCAAGGAACTGGAAAACCTGATCGTCGACAAGATGTTTGAACTGTATCTTCAGGGTCAGATCGTCGATGCCAACATCCGCTACGTCGAGCATGGCCTGACTGTGATCCTCGTGATCGGCGTCAACGGCACCGGCAAGACGACTTCGATCGGAAAACTGGCGTATCGGATCAAGAACGAGGGAAAAAGCGTCATGCTGGCGGCGGCGGACACGTTCCGCGCCGGTGCCATTTCGCAACTGAACATCTGGGGCGAACGGGTTGGCTGTCCCGTCGTGGCCAAAGCCGAAGGCGCCGATCCCTCCGCCGTCGTGTTCGACGCGCTCCGACGTGCGAAAGCCGAAGCCGTCGACGTATTGATCGTCGATACCGCCGGCCGGCTCCAGAACAAGGTCAACCTGATGAAGGAACTGGAAAAGATCGCCCGCACGATCAAAAAGGAAATTCCGGCAACGCCGTACGAAACCTATCTCGTAATCGATGCGACGACCGGCCAGAACGGCCTCAACCAGGCTAAGGTATTCAGCGAAGCGACGGACGTCACCGGCATCATCCTGACCAAACTGGATGGTACGGCCAAGGGCGGAATCGTTCTCGCCATCCGCAACGAAATGGGCATCCCGATCAGTTTCGTCGGCATGGGCGAAAAGATCACCGATCTTGAATATTTCGATATCGAAGGTTACATCTACGGCTTATTCGCCGACTTTTTCGAGTGAGGACGGAAACGACCGATGGAAGAACGCATCCTGGAAAAGATCCGCATCAACGAATTGTACGACGTGTATGGCGTTCTGCTGACCGACAAGCAGCGCGCGTACGTCGAATATTACTACCATGACGACTATTCGCTTTCAGAAATCGCAGGATTGATGGAAGTCAGCCGCAACGCCGTCTTCGATCAGATCCGGATTGCGGCGGATCATATGGAAGAATATGAGTCCAAACTCGGGCTCCTGAAACTGAAAAAAAATGCCGCGGCTGTCATCGGCCGCGTCAGCGAACTGAAGATCGACGACGCCGAACTGCTCAGGCTGCTCGGCGAATTCGAAAAAACGGAGTGAAACCATGGCCTTTGAAAACTTGACATCAAAACTGCAGATGACGTTCCGCCGGATTACCGGCAAAGCCCAGCTGACGGAAAACGACATCGAAGAAATGATGAAGGAAGTCCGGCTTTCGCTCCTGGAAGCCGACGTCAACTATCGCGTCGTCAAAGACTTCACCGAGGAAGTGAAGGAGCTCGCCAAGGGCGAAAAAATCCTCAAGGGACTGAACCCGGGCCAACAGGTCGTCAAGATCGTCAACGATGAACTCGTGAAACTGATGGGCACGGAAGCCGCGCTCGTCCGCTTCAGCGATTCGCGGCCGACGGTGATCATGATGGTCGGCCTCCAAGGCGCCGGCAAAACCACGACCGCCGGCAAGCTCGGCTGGTTTCTGCGAAAAAACCACGCGAAGAATCCGCTTTTAATCGCCGCTGACATCTACCGTCCGGCAGCGATCGAACAGTTGAAAACCGTCGGTGCCAAACTGGATATTCCGGTGTTCGAAATGGGAACCGGTACCGACCCGCGCGACATCGTCCGCCTTGGCATGAAGAACGCCCTGGATTCCGGCCACGATCTCATCATCATCGACACGGCCGGCCGTCTGCACATCAACGAAACGTTGATGGATGAACTCGTCGACATCAAGAAAATCGCCAAACCGGAAGAAATTCTGCTGACGGTCGACGCGATGACCGGGCAAGATGCGGTCAACGTCGCAACCGCTTTTCACGAAGCCCTCGGCGTCACCGGCTGCATCTTGACGAAACTCGACGGCGACACCCGCGGCGGCGCCGCATTGTCGATCCGAAAGGTCACCGGCGTGCCGATCAAGTTCGCCGGCACCGGTGAAAAACTGACGGAAATCGAAACCTTCCATCCCGAGCGGATGGCATCCCGGATCCTCGGCATGGGCGATGTCTTATCACTCATCGAAAAGGCGACGGAAGAGATCGACGAAACCGAAGCGATGTCGATGATGGAGAAGATGATGTCGGGGAAGTTCAACTTCAACGATATGCTGAAGCAGATGAAGATGGTCAAGCGAATGGGAGCCTTTTCCGGCATCCTCAAGATGCTTCCGGGGATGGGCGCTCTCGCCGATTCTCCCAAAGTCGATGACAAGCAGATCGTCTACATCGAGGCGATCATCAACTCGATGACGCCCGAGGAACGGAAGAATCCGGATCTGCTGGAACGCAGCAGTTCGCGCCGCAACCGCGTCGCTTCCGGCTGTGGTCGCAGCACGACCGAAGTCAACCGGCTGATCGGCATGCTCGACAAGCAGCGCCAGATGATGAAAAAAATGGCGGGCATGAACCCGGCATCGGTCGAAAAAGCCGCCGGCGGTGATTTGCCCGGATTCGGAGTTCCCGGGAAGAACAATCCCGGCAAGGGCAAAGGCAAAGGCGGATTCCGCATTTGAAGCCGCCCATGAACGACATCGAAGCGGTCGGAGCGCGCATATCGCGCCGCGCCTACCAGAACACCGGCCTCACCGAGAAACAGCGCTCACAGCTTGACCAGGCCGTCAAAAGGTGCAACGAAACGTCCGGACTGACGATCAGTCTTTGGTTCGATCGGCCGGAGCTGTTCGGCGGCTTCCTGAAAAGTTACGGGCTGCTCGCCGGCGTCAGGAACCTATTCGTCATGGCCGGACCCAAAAACGATCCGCATCTGGCGGAAAAGATCGGCTACTATGGTGAACGGCTCGTTCTCGAGGCAACGAAACTCGATCTTGACACCTGCTGGGTCGGCGGATCCTATGACCGAAAGGCCGTTAGAAGCATCATCGCCGATGCCGACACAGCGCTTGCGGTCATCGCTTTTGGAAACGCCGGAAAGGAATATTCACCGCGTGAACGGTTCATCAGGCTGCTTGCCCATCGCCGGAAAACGAATCGCGACCAATTCTTCCTCTCCGACGGTACTGAACCGGCATGGTTCCAAGCCGCCATCGATCTCGTCGTCAAGGCGCCTTCAGCGGTCAATCAGCAACCGGTTGTCTTCACCGTCGAAAACGGCGTGATCCAGAGCGGCCTGCGGATCCACAATGCTGCTGCCATGGTCGATCTTGGCATCGCGAAACTCCATTTCGGACTGGCTTGTCCCACTGGGTTCTGGGCCTGGGGCGAAAACGGTATTTTCACCTACCGATGAATCAAAACGGCTTCCCCGAAGGAAGCCGTTTTGTTCACTTGAGATCAAGGAATTCGCGCAGGAACGTTCCGACGGCGCCTTCCCGGGCGCCATCCGGAAGAATCCGATCGGCGATTTTCAGCAGATCGGGATGACTGCCCTTCATCGCCACGCCGAGCCCGGCATACGCGAGCATTTCAAGATCGTTGTGGCCGTCCCCGATGGCGATCACCCGCTCGCGTGGAAATCCGAGCCACTCGGCTACATGAGCCAGCCCCTTGCCCTTGTTCGATTCTGGGGTGAAAACTTCGACGATCGAATCGTATTCTCCGGAAAGATGCCATACCCGGGCGAGGACGGAGCCACGGTATTTCTCGTTGATGTAGTTCTCAATGAACGTGCCTGTGCCCTGCTTGCCGATGATGATGAAGCCGTTGGGGTCCTGTTTGAGGATGTCGTGGAGCGGGCCGATGTGCACTTCGGAATCCGGCGTACGGTGCAGGAGCGGTTCGATGGCGGCTTCTTCCCGGTACAGATAGATGGTGTCCCGGACTTCGCTGAAGGCGTTGCGGATGTAGTCGACGTTGTGATCGAAGATGTCGACGATCCATTCCTTGCGGACGGTGAAATTGATGATCGGGAACGACGGATCCTTGGGGTGGGTAATGAGGCCGCCGTTGTAATTGATGATGGGGGTGTCGAGCCCGAACCGTTCATAGACGAAACGACTGCTTCGGTAGGGCCGACCGGTGGCGATGACGATCTTGTGGCCGGCTTTTTGGAGGTCGCGCATAAACGAACAAAACGATTCGTCCAGCGAATCGAAGTCGTACAAAAGCGTGCCATCTAAATCCAAAGCAATCAGATATTTGTCCATCGTCTCACCTTTTTTTTAATTATCTCATAAAGGGGCACCTTATGCAAACGTTATATGTTTATTGCTAATTAGGTATATATATATTATAATTTTCACGATAGAGAGGTGTGCGCGCATGAATGCGACGATGGGTTTGAAGACGGCTTTGATCATGGCAACCTGGTTTGAAACCTATTGGCCGGCCATCCGGAATTTTTTGCTCGGGATGGTGACGGGATTCGTGCTTCTCAGCATGGGAATCGCGTTTGCGATGATTTCCGACCGCAACCGCAAGCGCAAGATCATCATGAGCAAGGAAGAGCCGCTGGAAAAGTCCGCTGTCCGCGCGATGATCAAGCAAAAACAGGATCTGCTCACGGAAACCGCGCGGATCGCCGACAACGCCTATTTCCGCGTCGCCTTCGATCTGTCGCTGGAACTGATGAACGAAATCGCCAAGTACTACTTTCCCAATTCCCGGTATCCGATGTATGAACTGTCGCCGCAGGAACTGCTCGACCTCAACAGTTACATCATCAAGCGGCTGGAAAAAATCATCAACGGCAAATTCATCCGCCGGTTCAAGAATTTCCGGATTTCGACGATCATCGACATCCTGAATCGGAAAAAGGCGATCGACAACAGCAAGCTGATGAAATTCAACCGCCAGTTCAAAATCTCGAAAATCCTGAGCTATGGCGTCACGATCCTGAATTATGCGAACCCGGTCTACTGGTTTCGCAAGCTGGCGCTGAAGCCATCGACGAACCTCGTCACCAAAGAACTTTGCAAGATGATCATTTCGATCGTCGGGGAAGAAACCAGCAATCTTTATAGCAAGAAGATGTTCGCCACCCCCGATGACGCGGCGGCGATCGAAGCCCAGCTCGACGAAGTCATCGAGCTCGCGAATTCAGAACCGGAACCCAAGCCGCAATAAGGAGGCGTGTCCGATGTTGTTCAAGAAAAAGAAGATGCCGGAACGGATCGTTCCCGGCGTGGAACGGACGGCGGACAACCGCACGTTCTTCATACCGAAGATAGCCGAAATCGAAGACAAAGAGACGATGAAACGCCGTTTCGTGTCTCCGATTTTCGGGCAGCACGTCAAAGACGACATCATCGTCCACAATGATCGCGGCAGCACGGGCGACATCGACAAGAAGTACGATGCGTTCCGCAAAGGCAAGGAGAAAGTGCTGACCAAGGAAGAAGCCAAGAAACGCTATGGCGATTCCTATTATGAATTCCAGACCATCAACAACGCCGACAAATCACGGCTTCTGAAAGGCGAGATCGACGCCGAATACCTCGCCAACCGCAAACGGGAAAACGTCGCGGAACAAAACGAACCAACACCGGCGCCGATCGCGGAACAGGTTTCGATCGACGCGTTTTTCAATGCCGTTGCCAAGCAGGATGAAATGGCGGATGATTCCGGCGAAAAGGAAATGCCGGAGGATTTCACGATGGAACATCCGACCGGCGGCCTCGATTCCGACCGTTTCGGACCGATTGACGAAGAAGAGGAAGAGAATATACTGTTCGCCGAGAAAACCCTGGACCGGGAACAGCCCGCTTCCGCAGTCGTTGAAACCGAACCGATCGAACCCGTTTTCGACACTGAACTGGAAGAAGTCGCGCAAAAGCGGGCGGAAACCGCTCGGATGAACATCATGACCGATTATGATGATTATCGGCTTCCACCGCTCGCGTTGCTTCGGAAATCACCGCCGAAGAAGGCCGGCACCGACGAGTGGATCGTCAAGAACATCGATATCATCAATCAGACGCTGATTGCCTTTGGCATCAGCGGCGAAGTCGTCGCCCATACGAAAGGACCGTCGGTCACGCGCTATGAAATCGCGCTTGACGCCGGCGTCCAGACAAAACGGATCACGGCGATTTCCGATAATTTCCAGATGAGCCTGAAAGCGCTTTCGATCCGCATCGAAGCCCCGATTCCGGGAAAAAACACGATCGGCATCGAAGTACCGAACGAAATCCGCGAATCGGTCTGTTTCGGCGACGTCGTCGACAACCCGAAATTCATCCATTCGCACGATCCGCTGTTGTTGGCGATCGGGCTCGACATCGACGCCAATCCGGTATACACTTCGATCGAAGGCATGCCGCACGGGCTCGTCGCCGGCAGCACGCAAAGCGGCAAGTCCGTCTGCATCGCCGCCATCATCGCCAGCCTGATCATGCGGAACAAACCGGATCAAGTCAAACTGCTCCTCATTGACCCGAAGAAGGTCGATCTGCAGCAATTCGCCGATCTGCCGCATCTCGTGACGCCGATCATCGACGATCCGAAACTCGCGATCGAATCGCTCAAGTGGGCCGTCAAGGAAATGGAACGACGTTACGACGTGCTCAAGCATTTCAAAAGCGTCAACGTCAAGGACTATTACGAACGACGGATCAACGATCCCGAATTTGAAAAGATGCCGCGGCTGGTCGTCATCGTCGAAGAAGCGTCCGACCTCCTGATCAGCGGCGGTCCGGAAGTCGAAGACAACGTCCTGAAACTCACGCAGAAATCCCGCGCCGTCGGCATTCATCTGATTTTGGCTACGCAGCGGCCTTCCGCCGATATCCTCAAAGGTTCGATCAAGGCAAATATTCCGACCCGGTTCGCATTCAAGGTTCCGTCCTCGACGGATTCGATGGTCGTTCTTGACACCACGGGCGCGGAAAAGCTGCTCGGACGGGGCGACATGCTGCTGTCGGAAAACGGTCTGATCCGCCGGCTTCAGGGGGCGTTCCTTTCACCCGATGAAATCGAAGCGATGACTACCTTCATCAAGGATCAGGCCTATCCGCAGTATCTGTTCACCCATGAATCGCTCGGGCAAAACGGCAAGAACACCGAAGAAGCCGCGGAACTCGACGATCTGTTCGCCGCCGTCGCCCGCTATGTGGTCACGGAAGAAAAATGTTCCCTCAACAAAATCACGCAGGAATACGGCGTCGGATTCAATCGTGCGACGCAGATCGTTTCGTCGCTCGAACTGTACGGCATCGTTTCGGCCAACGTCGGGACCAAGCCGCGCGAAGTGCTGATCACGCCGGAAAAACTCGAGGATATTCTGCAGAAACTGGGTCGGAGATGATCATCGATGGTTGATTTCGAACAACAAGACGAGCCTCAAGTACAACTACAACCGATCCTTGAACTGATCGATCCCGCGTTCGCCGCGGAAAACGCGAAGCTGATGAAAAAAGCGTGGCGCAAGGTTCTTTCCTTCACGATTGCAACGGCAATCGTCGTCCTGATCGTGATTCTCCGCCAGGGACAGCATCTTTTCATTTTCAACTTCGCCGACCAGAACTTGAACGCGACCACGACCAGCCGTTTCTTCAGCATCGTGACCTATGCGTTCCTGATCTTCACGGCGGCCTATGCGCTGCACTTCGGCACCGTGATGCGCCGCCGGCGGGCGATGTCGGAACGGGAAGCCTTTGATTCATTCGCCGTTTTCAAGAAGAAATACGATACCTTTGACATGATCGGCGTCATTCCCGCGTTTCTGGCGCTGATCGTGATCGCCAATGCCTTCTTCCTGTCTCCGGCCGTCGTCGACGGACCATCGATGCAGCCGACCTTTTATACGGAGGACGCCGTCATCGTCTACCATTTCAATGTCACGTATGAAGAAGGCGACATCATCGTTTTCGCTCATGGTGACAAATTGTTGATCAAGCGTTTGGTCGGGCTTCCTGGCGATCATCTGACGGTTTCGGCAGACGGCGTGGTGCTGAACGGCACAGTGATCGAAACCAACGTCGGAATCCCCTATATTCCCTATGACGGCGACATCCCCGAAGGCATGTACTTCGCCATGGGAGATAATCGGAGCGTCTCGACCGACTGCCGTGAATTCGGACTCATTGCCGCTGAAGACATGCTTGGCATCGTTCTCGTCAAAATCGATTTATTCTGATTTCACCGTGAAAGGGGGAAACCGCATGAAACAAATCCAATGGTTTCCCGGCCACATGGCGAAAGCCAGACGGCTCGTCGAGGAAAAGCTCGGCTTCGTCGATCTGGTTTTCGAACTGCTTGATGCGCGGATTCCCGTATCCTCGGCCAATCCGATGCTCGATGACATCATCAAGGCGAAACCGCGGCTGATCGTGCTGAACAAGGCCGATCTCGCCGATCCGAAAGACGTGGCCGACTGGATCGGCCATTTCCGTAAAATCGGCCGCCCCGCGGTCGCGGTGAATTCCCTCGCCGGCGATCCGAAAAAAGAAATCATCGCCGTTTCGAAACGAATCCTGAAAGACGCCCTGGCCAAAGAAGCGGCCAAGGGCATGAAAGACCATCCCATCCGCGCTCTCGTCGTCGGCATTCCGAACGTCGGGAAATCGGCGTTCATCAACCGGCTCGCCGGCCGTCCGGCGACCCAGACCGGTGACAAGCCGGGGGTGACGAAAAGCCAGCAGTACATCAAGGTCGCTTCCGAACTGGAGCTGCTCGACAATCCCGGCATCCTCTGGCCGAAATTCGATGATCCGGAAGTCGGTATCCGCCTGGCCCTGCTCGGTTCGATCAAGGATGACATCCTGCCGCTGGAAGAAATCGTTCATTCCGGCATCCGGTTTCTCGCCGCGAACTATCCCGGCGTCATCGAAAAACGCTTCGGCATCGCCGCTTTCGATCCTGAGGATCTGGCGGGAGTCCTCGAAGCGATCGGCCGCAAACGCGGCTGTCTGATTGCCGGCCACGGCGTCGACTACGATCGCGTCGTCAAACTGTTCCTCTTCGAACTCCGCAATCAGAAATTCGGAAAACTGACCTTTGAGAAGGCGCCACGCGATGTATGAGTATGAGCTGGCGCTGATGCTGCGGGGCTGCAAGGCGATCGCCGGGGTTGACGAAGTCGGCCGCGGTCCCTTGGCAGGTCCGGTCGTCGCCGGCGCCGTGATTCTGAATCCCGCCGATGAAATCGCCGGCATCGACGATTCCAAACGGCTCACCGCCAAACGCCGCGAGATTCTCGCCATCGAAATCAAGAAGCGGGCGATCGCCTGGTCGACGACGGCGGTGAGTGAAACCGAAATCGATGCAATCAACATCTACCAGGCCTCGCGGAAAGCGATGATGCAGGCGATCGCGAAACTTTCCGTCGCCCCCGATCACATTCTTTCGGATGCCATGCCGCTTCCCGATGCCGGCATTCCCTATACCGCGATCATCCACGGCGATCGGCTTTCCGCCTCGATCGGCGCCGCTTCGATCATTGCCAAAGTCGAGCGCGATGCCCTGATGGACGCAATGGCCATCCGCTTTCCCGGATACGGATTTCGAAGAAACAAAGGTTATCCGACGCCCGAACATCTCGATGCCCTGACACGGCTTGGCATCACCCCGATCCACCGGAAAACATATCATCCGGTCCGCGTCGTCTATGAACGCCAGACCAGTCTCGACCTAGGAAACGGAGGACACCCCGATGAAACCGATCAAAGCCGTCATCTTCGATCTTGACGGAACCCTGCTCGACACGATCGCTGATATCGCCGACAGCATGAATCGGGCGTTGTCGCTGTTCGGGTTCCGAACGTTTAACATCGCCGAATACAAGCTTTTCGTCGGCCGCGGCGTCGATGTCCTCGTCGACTGCGTCCTTGGCAAGACGGCCGCTTCGGAAAAAACCTGGAACGCCGTCCGAAAGATGTATCTTAAGACCTACGCCGAATGGCAAAGCCGGAAGACCCAGCCTTATTCAGGCATCGTCGAAACGGTGATGGCGCTCAAGGCGGCGGGCATTGTCGTGAACGTCCTTTCGAACAAGCCGGATCCCGACACGAAAGCGGTCGTTGATTTCTATTTTCCCGCCCGCCCGTTCACTCACGTCATCGGCCAGCGGCCGGGACATGCGGTGAAACCCGATCCCAGTTCGGCGGAAGAAATCGTCGCTTTGCTCGGTTGTGACAAAGAAGAAGTTCTATATGTCGGCGATACCGCGACCGACATGATGACGGCGACAAACGCCGGACTGGAATCCGTCGGCGTCCTCTGGGGATTCCGCGATCAAGAAGAACTGGAAGCCGGCGGCGCCATCCATCTCATCGAACGCCCGGAAGAACTGCTCACGATCGTCGCAAGGAGGGGAACGGCTTGATCATCACCCTGCAAAAACTTCTCGAAACCGACCTCAAAGGTAAAGTCGTGGTCTTCGAAACCGATACCGTCTACGGCATCGGCTGCCTGCTAAACGATGAAGCCGCCATCCAGCGAATCTATGCAATCAAGAACCGGGAAGCGGTCAAGCCGATGGCGGTGCTCTGCGCCGATGTTACCCAGGCGGCACCGCTTTTCGCCGATTTCCGGCCAGCGGCGAAAATCGCCCAAACATACTGGCCAGGAGCACTGACGATCGTTTTGCCCAAGTCCAAACTCGTACCTGCCTTTGTGACGGCCGGGATGCCATCGGTCGGCATCCGCGTTCCCGCCTGTCCGACCGCGCTTGCAATTCTGCGACGTTTCGGTCCGATGGCGGTGACGAGCCTCAATCTCAGCCATGAACCGGCGATTCTCGCCAGCGCCGATGCGCTGAAATATGCCGATATCGTCGACTACCTCGTTAGCGGGGGCGACCTCGACGGCATCGCATCCACGGTGTACGATCCGCTTGCGAAAAAGACGTTGCGTCAGGGCGCCATCGTCATCGCTGAATGACTTTTCGGCAACGCTGTTTGCCGGAGGGTGGAACGATTCTTGGAAATAACGTTGTAAAACACACCGCTTTTGGCTATAATTGTTATGAAATGCGGCCGGACCCGCCGCTTTGGCTTTGCCAAGGGTCCAGGAGGGGGATCGTTTGATGAAAATCGCCATCGGTTCCGATCATGCGGGGTATCCGTACAAAGCCCCGATCATCACAGCGCTTCAGGAGCGGGGCATCGAAGTCCTTGATCTTGGGACGGACTCGACCGTCGCGACGGATTATCCGATCTATGCTTTTCGCGTCGCCCGCGCCGTCGTCGGCAAGGAAGCGGATCTTGGCATCCTGATCTGCGGGACCGGCGTCGGCATGGCGATCGCGGCCAACAAGGTCAAAGGCATCCGGGCCGGCGTCGCGGAGACGGCGTTCGCCGCCAAGGCGACCCGCGAACACAACGACGCGAACATCCTCTGTCTGGGATCGCGGACTAATACGCTACCCGAAGTGCTGGCCTACGTCGGCATCTTCCTTGACGCCGCGTTTGCCGGCGGCGAACGCCATCAGAAACGCATCGACATGATCCGCGATTTCGAGGAGGAACAGGCATAATGGGCAAACTGACGATCATCAATCATCCACTAATCGAACACAAGCTGGCCATCATCCGCAACAAGAACACCGACACGAAAACATTCCGCGAGAACGTGAACGAAATCGGCAGCCTCGTCACGTACGAAATCACCCGCGATCTGACGACGCGCCCGATTGAAGTCGAAACGCCGATCGCGAAGACGATTTGTCAGGTCCTGGCGAAAGAAGTCGTGATCGTGCCGATCCTCCGGGCAGGTCTTGGCATGGTCGATGGCATCCATATGGTTATTCCGACGGCCAAGATCGGTCATATCGGCCTCTATCGCGACGAAACGACGCTGTTGCCTCACGAGTATTACGTCAAACTGCCGAAGGAAGTGTCGGAAGCGACCGTTCTCGTCGTCGATCCGATGCTTGCGACGGGCGGTTCGGCGATCGTGGCGATCAACCACATCAAGCAACGCGGCGGAAAAGACATCCGCTTCGTCGGCCTCGTCGGCTGTCCCGAGGGCATCAAGGCCCTTCGCGCCGCCCATCCTGACGTCGACATCTATCTCGTGAAAGAGGACGAACGGCTGAATGAGTTCGGCTACATCGTGCCCGGCCTCGGCGATTGCGGCGACCGGCTTTTCGGGACCAAGTGACGAAACGATCGGGAACAAAAAAACAGAAGATCTGCTGATCTTCGTTTTTTATAAAAAAAACGCTTTGTCTTGCGTGAAAACGGTCTTTTCCCAGTCAATTTCCCGGTATTGGTTTGACATCCACATCCGGTTTTGGTATAATCCATTTTACAGTTAAACTGAAGCGAGGTCGATTCATCCATGTTGATAAAACGCATTCAAAACAGCCGCCTGCTGCAACTCGCCGTCCTGATACTCGCCATCGGCGTTATTTTCGGCTCGATTGTTCTCATTCGCAACATCCCGATGTACCTGCCGGTCGGTGTCGACATCAACCAGGATGCCATCGTGTCCGGCTCATCTCGGACCGTCGCCATCCGCGGCAACGACGTCTTCTATTTCGCCGACGGCCTGTCGGGAAAAGGCATCTACCTGCTCGCCGACGGAGCGGATGAACCCGAACTGATCGTTTCGACGGACGCCGTCGACGCGGTTGCGGCGAATTCCCTGTTCCTGTATTATGCCGTGCCGCAGGCGGATGACTATTCCGTCATCAACCAGTTTGATCTCACGGCCGCCACCGTCACCGCGGCGACGATACCAATCCGTTTTCTCAAAGGCGTCGGCGCCACCGACGGTTATCTGTTCTTCCAGGGTTGCATCGAAAACGAAAACACCTGCAATTCGGTTTCGGCGATCGTCGAAGCGGACGTTGTCGATGAACTGATCGACGAAGAATTCCGGATCTACAAGAACGACATCGTCGACAACGAACATCCCGATCGTTTCTGCAACCGCAATTTCGATTCGATCTCGACCGACCCGACGAATCCGAAACTGATGTCGATGTACATCAACACTACGGAAATTCCCGGGTTCGCGATCGTCTACCTCGCCATTCCGAACATCAATCCTTCGACCGTCCTCCTCTATCCGCTCATCATGTCTTCCGTCGACATCTATCATATCGCCAGCGGCCAAAAGATCGTAGCTTCGACGAGCAATGAGATTTCCTATTACGTTTCCGCGACGCGGCAATTGACCCGGCTCCAGAACTATGCCCGCCTTTCTGGAACGGTCAAATACACGCGTTATCAGTTGGCCATCTTTGCCAGCCTGATCGAAACGAAAGTGCATGCGAGCGTCAATTTCACCGACCATTATCCCGAACTGTACGACAACGACCTCTATTTCACCTTCGGCGCTCCCGCCTCCCTGGATCATGAAAACCTGACCTACATCGGCACGAAATGGAACAACACAAGCGACACCTCCATTTTCCAAATGGTCGAGAAGCGGCATCTCGAAGACGTCGTTCTCAACTATGTGCTTTCGACGGGGACGCTCACGATCGTCTACACGACGGTCGAAGACGAGCGGATCATCGGCCGGACCGATGACGCCATCTATCTATATGATGAAGGCGACATTCTCCAATATGACATCGCCAGCGGCGAAAAGACGCTCGTCTACCATATCGGTCGATTCACCATCGGCAAGACCCTCAACATCGATTTCGCCGGCGATTTTCTCATCGCCTACACCTCCGATTACCGCTATGTCGAGAAAATCGACCTGACCTGAGAAGGAACGATTATGCAGACACGCGGATTCATGATCGTATCGGCCTGGCGCAATCGCGGCGTCGTCCTGCCCAAGCGGGCAACGGCGCACGCCGCCGGCTACGATATCGCGGCCGCGGAAACGACCGTTATCCCGCCCAAGGCCGTCGGGTTCATATCTACGGGGTTGAAAGCCTATATGCTTCCCGATGAAGTGCTGCGCGTATATGCCCGCAGTTCGCTTCCCAAATCCCGCGGGCTGATGCTGGCGAATGCCGTCGGGATCATCGACGCCGATTATTTCGACAGCGCCGAAAACGAAGGGCACATCCGCATCCAACTTTACAATTTCACGAACGAAGCGGTCACGATCGTGGTTGGCGAACGCATCGTCCAGGGTATCTTCCAGAAATATCTGACCGTCGATGATGAACCGGCTGTCACCGATCGTCGCATCGGCGGCATCGGATCGACGGGGAAATGACCACCTAAGGGTGGTTTTTTTCACGGCGACGGATTGTGCTTGCTTTCTCGCGGAATATTTGATAAAATATTGACGCCGTAAAAAATACACACACCGACGAGCGATGCGCCCGGAGCCGGACCCCCGGCGGCGCTAGCGATGAAGGCGGTGGAGGCAAAATCAAAAACAGGAGGATTCAAAAGCAATGGGCGTTATTTCCATGAAAAGCCTGCTCGAAGCAGGCGTGCATTTTGGACACCAGACGCGTCGATGGAATCCGAAGATGGCCAAGTACATCTTCACCTCGCGCAACGGGATCCACATCATCGATTTACAGAAGACGAGTGATTGCATCGACATCGCCTACAAGGCCCTGTTCGACATCGTCGCCGCCGAAGGCAAAGTGCTCTTCGTCGGAACCAAGAAGCAATCCCAGGAACCGGTTCGGGACGAAGCACTCCGTACCGGACAGTTTTTCGTCGACAAACGCTGGCTCGGCGGCACGCTGACCAACTTCAAGACGATCAAACGCTCCATCAAGAAGCTCCAGGATCTGTACAAGATGGAAAAAGACGGCACGTTCGCCGTTCTGCCGAAAAAAGAAGTCATCAATCTCCGCAAGGAAATGGACCGTCTGGAAAAATTCTTAGGCGGCATCAAGGAAATGAAGAATCTGCCGCAGGCCATCTTCATCATCGACCCGCGCAAAGAACGCAACGCCATCCTCGAAGCCCGCAAACTGTCGATCCCGGTCTTTGGCATCGTCGACACGAACTGCGACCCGGACGATGTCGACTACATCATCCCGGCCAATGACGACGCGCTCCGTTCCGTGAAACTGATCGTTGCGAAAATGGGCGACGCCATCGCCGAAGCCCTCGGCGGTGAAATCGGCGCCACTACGACTCCTGCCGCTCCGGTCGCTTCCGCCACTGCTCCGATTACGCCGACTACCGCTCCGGTCACGCCGACACCAACTCTGGTCACTCCCGCCCCCAAACCGGCCGCAGAAGCGAAACCAGCGGTGACGCAAAAACCGGCAACTGAAGTGAAACCGGCCGTGACGCAAAAACCGGTCGTTGAAGCCAAACCAGTCGTTGAAGCCAAACCGGTCGTTGAAGCCAAACCGGTCGTTGAAGTCAAACCCGCCCCCGTCGCCGTCCAGGAACCCGCACCGGCCGCTCCCGCCGCCGTATCGGACCTCGAAGCGAAGACCGTCAAAGAACTGCAACAGCTGGCCAAGGAACGCGGGTTGTCCAATTATTCCGCTCTTCGCAAAGCCGAACTTATCGAAGCCTTAAAATAACCTTGATCGGGAGCTGACGTCAGCTCCCTTTTTTCTCTGAAATATGCGCTTCACATTGTTTATGCAAATCGTTTATGATAATATTACTATAGTATGCTCAGGAGGATTCAAGCATGG
>Ga0268280_1001164_pt1 | contig 18428 bp, 12 predicted proteins | sample saktaG_9_FD_190139 | JGI IMG/M metagenome (GOLD analysis project Ga0268280, IMG submission 190139) | Saline water microbial communities from Sakinaw Lake, British Columbia, Canada - sak_2011_5_24_40m | ecosystem: Environmental > Aquatic > Non-marine Saline and Alkaline > Saline ... | reverse complement strand
AATACCTGACTTAATATCCCCAAGTATTTTCTTCCGGTAGAGATCACTATTTACGAGCCGTTCTATTAGTCCATCATTAAAACTTCGTCTAAACATGAGTTTCCTCGCCCATTCCTTGTTATCTCATCCTACCGTTTTGTAAACGATCTAACGTTTTTTCAAATAATTTAAACCGCCGCCATAAAAAGTTTTGATAGCTTCGCGCAAACCGCCTTTGCTTGGCTCTGACACCTTTATTCTTGAAAGCCCTCTCATATCTGCGAACATCCTTAATCGTCTTAAATGGTAGCAATTGGCTCGCAAAATACTTTTCAACAGCAAAACGATCAACCCCGATATCCTTAATTCTTTCCTGTAACCACGCAGAGGGTAAATAGTGCTTCTTTCTGCTATTCTCATCGCCATTCAGAAAGTGAATGTTCAAAATATTATTGATTTCCTGCCCGGCAATTCCCTTGCGGTATAAATCATATGGGAAAAAGTGATCGTCTTCCGGCTTATGTTGTCCGGACTCAACATCATCACGGCTTACCTTATCGCCATTTATAAAAATAGGCCCCTGTTGCCACAGAGCCTGTTTAATAATATTTCGATAAGTCGACCGGCCAGCACGAATATCAACACCTCTGACCTTTGCAAAGATTTTTGTCGATGCTTTGGGAATATTCAATTCACGATTATGCTCGGCAAGTTCGTGCATTTTCTTAGCATCAACACTAATATGCTGGGAATAACCGGATCCAATATAATGATTAGAAAGCGATGATCGCCAAAACCATTTTCGTAATTCGATCGCCTGCTTTTTCGTAAGGGCCTTCTTGTGGTAATAGAAGAATATCGTTAAAACCGTAATCATTGTCTGCGAAGGCAATTCGCTGAGAGAAATAATCCCGTATTCCTGCTTTAAATACTGGACAGCCCGCGCGACCGAACTCACCACTTCCTTAAATATCTTGTTATATTTATTACCGGCGTCCTGATGCACCTGTTCTGCTATTCTTTTCAGTGCGGTAATCCCTATCTCAACCGTTTGTTGTTTCCTTGCTTCCAACTGTAAAATTATTGCGAAAACGTGAATAAATATTACGGTATCAATACCGCTGGTAAGCGAACCGCCCTTCTGTCTTTTCCAAGTGCGTAAAATCTTTCCGATATTAGAATGCTGGTTCCAAGTCTCAGACAAGAAAATCGACTCCGTTGAAATACGCGTACCAGCCTGATTAATACGTTCAAACACCTCTATGGCATGGCGGTAATCATTTAATGAAATAGTTATTACTGGAAATCGGTAGCTATTGCGTACTAGCCGACGAAATTTATTAAAATCCAGCTTACAGGAACTTTCTTTGGCATATTCAAGAGCCGGGCCATTATCAGACCTATCGATATAAAACTTCTCAAAATCAATGACATGCCGCTCACGGTTATCGCAAGTCTCATGGAATTTATCTTTAACGTGCGGCTCTACGAACTTTCTTTGACGGCAAAGATAATAAATGCTCGCCATTCGCTGTTGCCCGTCCAATATGAGGAACTTCCTTTGAGGTAGTTTTTCACCATCTAATGTCCGCGCATCGATGTGCTTGTTTGTCTCCCAGAGAATAAAACTACCAACGGGATATTGCTTAATAAGACTATCAAAAAGCTTTTTTACCTGCCCCGTCTTCCAGACAAACCCGCGCTGAAACTCCGGCACAGCAACATGTTTCGATTCGATGAATCCAACAAGTTGTCTAAGATTATATTTCCGTATTTTAGTGGCCATTCATGCTCCCCTTAATCAATCAAAGCGCAGAGAAATTTTTCAGAGCTTCGATCTCCTGCCTCCCCAAATCAGTTAACCTAAACGCTTCTCCTTTTAAATCTATCTTCTCAATTCGTCGACGTTTGCACAGGAGTTCTAATGCCATTTCGTACCCAACATACCTGCACCCATTAGTTTCAAGTTTCAGCTCTCGCCCCATTAATCCCACGACAAGAACCACGTTTTTTGCATCATTAGCGATTTCTGTAAGTAATATTTGAGCGCGTTCTTCAACCATTCTTTGTGTATCAATAAATTTCTGCCGAAAATATGTATTTTTATGCACCACTTGAGATAAATTAATAAAAAATTCATGCCCAAGATCAATACAATCGTTATATTCCTTCCATATCCCTGATAGCTTTTCCTTGTACTGCGCAACTTTTTCGTCCTGCGATGACGAAAAGAAATAAACCGAGACCGGTTTCTGAATATTATCCCTGCGAAATAGCTCGATCTCTTCCAATGTCCCGCTTTTCGCCTTTCCTGTAGGCGTGCCAATCTTATTCTTAAAAACGGCAATTAACCAATCACTAGACGTAATCATATACTCATTAATTACTGCCTGCGGCCTAGCGTCATCAGGCCCTGCTAAAATAGCGGGCACATGTGTCTTGTAAAATGATGGGAGCAAAACAATGGATGTCCTTTCTGAATGAACGTCATTCCATCTATTTACATGTTCTCTCAAAGCCTTCTGCTCATCTTCAGCATCAGAAGGACAAGAAATCATCAATGTATAAACAGTTGCTTGGTATGCCATACGCTACTACCTTGAATGAAAGCGGTTCTCTTCTTCCTTCTTGTGCTCCTCAATCATCTGCTTTGAACCCCGCACACACTCATCGAGAGCATTTCTTAGCTTTCCATCCGGGGCTATGTTTTTTAGTTCTTCGAAGCATTCTTTTTTTTCAATAAATGCAGGCGGTACCTGGCCAACAGACGAAGTCCAACCGCCTTCAGGGTATATTTTGCTTTTTAACAACTTAATCATTTCATTCTCATATTGCAACTCAACACTTTTAATAACAGCCTCTTTGAATGTACCTAAATTGTTCTTATTTAATGGGAGCCTAAATAGACACTGCAGGCATTTAGGAAATCCTTCTTTGTTATAAAATTCAGCTTTTACGTGATCGAAATATAAAGCGCCGGAAGCATCTCGAAGAGATATAAATTGTTCGAAGACCTTTGAGACGCTATAGCTTGTAATTCCATCATATTTTTTATCCCAATCGATCGCCTTATTAATAGCTAATCGGTAACTATCCACTGTAGTCACAAATTTATTGATGAATTCTATTCCATGGAATGGGATAGCTTCATATTCCGAATATCTATTAATGGCTTTCTCTTGTTCCAGTCGAGCTTCAATAAAACTTAGAATTCCTGCAATATTCGTAAACACATGAACAGCTACTTCAAAATCGTGATAATCCAGCTTGCTACTATTTAAAAGCGTTTGATAAAGAACATCATGAGTTGTGCTCAAAAAATCACTGATATATTCCTTGCTTTTGCTATATAAAATAAATGCGACATGATCGGTCGATTTGGCTTGTGCATGTGGACTCAAATGGGTTAAAACAATCGAGACAATCTCTGCCATGGCTTTGGCTGGAATCTTGTCGCCGACAAACCTCATTCTTTCTAGTATAGTCAAATTTAAATCATCTATGTTCTTTTCTGCTACTGCCTTAATAATTCCAGGCTTGTCCAAAGATGGAATATCATACGAAAGAATATCTATGGCGATCTTGGCCTCATCTGTTGGCATGTGCGGTGTCATTAATACTTCATCGATGATTGGCTTTACCATCTCAGGATATTTTTGAACCAAGTCGTAGGTGATTGTATATTTGAAAACCAACGGAATCTTTGCCCATAATTGTTTATCATTTCGTATTTGCTTGAAAGCCTCTGAGTTCTGTTTAAACCATGCTCGTAAAAATAACGCATTGGCAGAAGAAACCGTTACAGTTTTTCCTAACTGATCGAGAAAAGTTACAATGTTTCCAGAAGTAGGATATTCTTTATTTAATGCTATTGCATCTTTCTCGAAATCATCGATTGTTAAATGCCATTTTTTCTGCATTATGTTATCAACAACCCAAGGCCATCTCTCTTTTACAGGGGCATCTTTTAATTTGTTCCGTACATCGCCAGTAATATCCCATCTTGAGGTGTAGTATCTAATAATCCTATATTCGGAGTCGTACTTAAATTGGTTAAGAAGCGCTAATGACTTCTCGTCAGAAACATCTTGCCGCGCCCACCAGCTAAACAATAAGTCCTCATACGAACTTAAAACATGATGACTTGTTTCCTTAGTAACAAGCCCTTTTTGATCTATGAAATCAAGTATCTCTTGCCTCTCTGCGACTATCTTTTCCTTAAGAGGGATGTCCGATGAAACCCCGGGACCAGAATGGCAACGTCCTATATCTTCAGCAATATCAATACCTGCTAAACGAACTTCCGGACGTAAATCCAATAACATCATTTTTACGATTTCAACCGCCTTATTTCGCATCAGCAAAACCTGTTCTGTTGCTTTTAAAGCACGACTTCCGAATTGCATGCTCTCATAAGTTGAATGCGTCCACTCATGCGCTGAAGCTAACACCTCCTGCAAAGCCGCCTTTGAGAATTCAACCAGTGGATCTTGTCCCGTTAATGAAGTTTCTACAATGCCCAAAATCGGCATTATTTTCTTTTCAATATTGTTTCTTAAGGGAGTAACGGCTTCTCGTGTTAATGTATTCGGCTTATAATTATCATAAGTACCAATTTTTACCTTCTTTCGTAGCACTTCGACTATATTTACGATCTTCGCCCTCTCGCAATCGCTACGAATCAAACGAACGACGATAGGCCCGAACGTATCTGTGGTCAAATCAGGCGTGCCGATAAATGCCCATAGCATATCTAGCGCTTTATCAGGTATTAAGTAACAAATCTCCTCGAGATTCTCCAAAACACGTCTCTTCTCATAACTGTCATATTTATCAACATTATTTATCCAGCCAGAAACGATGTCCGTTACCACAGGAACCAAACAATCCGGATCCCCATACCGCAAAGTCGCCCCTAAGTTGCAGAAAATATTCTTTGCATGTGTATCAAGCCAATACAAGAACGCCTCTTTTCGCGACTTTTCACTAAGGCTCTGCATTGTTTCCAATAAATAAACATCGCCAATCATGTCCGGGATAAATCGCAACACAGAACCAATTTCCCGAAGTACTCCCCCCTTGCTAATCTTCTCTAATGCTTTCGTCATTTCCGCTTCAGTAACATTAACTTTTTGAGCAAGCTTAGTAACTGTGCGATAATCTGAGGTGTTAATCGGAGTAATTAATGACAAGTGAAAAATCAAGTCCTTAACATCAAATTTCTCGGCAGGCAAAATCTTTCGGGCATCATTTAGCAGGGACTGGAGAATAGCTTGTTTTATTTTCTGAAAATCGTAATCACTTCGCCCTTTTATGTTTAATCCGATTTCTACGATAAAGAACGGATTCGGATACTTTTGAACTATATCATTTTCATCATCAACTTGATCCTTCTGAGCAGTCACCCTTAACAATGTTTTGAGTTCATCTGCTGACCATTCTGGAATAGATGTATAGACAGCTAAATCTCTACACCTAACAGAATCAATAATCTCTTCTATGGCAGTTAATCCGGACGTCCTAAGTGCCATGACAAGCTTTGCATCAATGTCGGATTTTATTATGCAATTCAAAATATCTTTTACATCATCCGCTCGATCTGCATCATCCAATACAAAGATATATTTATGCTTTTCGCTATCACTATCTCTGACGCCAATTTCATCCTGAATAGCATCACATACGTTTCGAATACCATCTCTAATAAACCAGATTTCTCTATCTAGCCCCGAACATATTGCCTTTTGCGGAAATTGCTTTAGGAAATAACTCTTGCCGAATCCCCCAAAAGCATGAAGCACAAATACCTTTTTTTTATCATCTTTTATAAAGACAATTACCTCATCAATCCTGTCTTCTATGCTTTTAATACCTCCCGGGACATTGATATCCGCGAGTTTGCGTTCCACATCTTTGAAATATATACTTGGGGGGACAAATAACGGTATTGCTGGACTATCAAAATAATGCGAACGCAAAAATGGTTCGCGTTCAATCCTCATCAAGAGATCGTGACCATGCCATACCTTAAATGTCTTGACTCGATCCTTCTTCAATGCCTCAATTTTAGTAATATGCTCTTCTCTTAAATCTGCGCATGTCGCCAATCGAAGATGATCAACCTGATTTGCCTTGGCCTTCTCTAACTCCGACTCTGCCCATTGCATAAGCGAAGGCATAGCATCGTTTAAATTATGCTTTGTATATTTTGCTTGGATACAAAATCGGCCTGTCAAATCCTCTTTTGGATAATGCCCCTCATATTTTCCATCCCATCCGCCGTCCTTGCCAATATATGGGCTAAAAGGCACAAAGCCGAATACAGAAGGACATTCCAAGAAAAAAAGATGATTAACTAAGTTCTGGAAGGTTTTTTCGTTATCGATTTTTGACCAATTCAACATACTTCGACTCCTATGAAACAAGCTCACCGCGGAAGGCTTTGGCTAAAATAGACTGTTCGAGCTTATTGGTATAGCTTTTGATATGTAGATATCTCGACTCAATCTCAGCAATAACATGAAACTGGTGCTCAACACGTCTTACAATTTCGGCCTGTTCTTCGTTTGGTGCGAATGCAACTGGTAATGGATTTAACGTTTGTAGCTTAATATTCGGCTGGCCACCACTCGAGTAAGCTTCTTGTCGGATATCGTGTTTTTTATGCCGAAGGAACAGCTCGCAATAACGGTTGCGGATTTCATCTCCAGTTTCAATACCCACCATGCTGTCAGGAAAACACATTTCATACCCCAAAATACCCGTATTTGCTATCGTTGCGCCTACGATTGCAATAGCGACCGTTCCTCTTGGAAACATCTTACTAACACCTAAGCCTAAATCGTTTAAAGTCTGAGAATGCTTATTGATATAACCGCCATCCCTGGGCAGGTCTCCTATCTGAATAAAGGGATATTTTCCTCCATAATAACGCGGATCATTTCGTGGTCGTATAGAAAATCTTCCTCTCGAGCAATCTGTGTAGTTTCCCAATGCGCCCCATGCCCATGAGTCAGGTAAATCAGGCAATTCAATCTCATCAGCAATCTTGTATTCATTACGCTTTAATAAAGTATCGACACTCGAGCATTTATTTTTCTTGCGCCATTCTTTTGTGAGTTCACCAGAAAAAGCCGCGGCAAGAACGGATTGACGAAAACGACCTAAGATCGTGGGAATTCTATCGAGGCGGGATTGAGCGTCTTTGACTTTTGCCAGTAATGTGTCCAATTTTTTTATAATTCGTTCTTGTTGGCCATCGGGAGGCAGGGGAATCTCCAGTGTTTTAAGTAAACTCTTATTGATATGCTGAAGGCCTGACCCAGTGCTTGTTTCCGTAATATAATTTTTGTTCCGCTTAATAAAATATTCCAAATATTTAGTGTTTAGTCCATTTTTAGGGGACAAAACTGCCATTGTTGAGCCAACTGCCCCTAATAACCCACTCGCACATTTGCCTATACTACCATCCCAAACCAGTAAAACATCCTTTTCTGTTGCTCTGGGGACTTTAGGGTCATTCGTATATGCCCGCGGCAAGTTGCCTTCCAATTCATCAATTAATATATAAGGATCGTATCCTTTTTTGGCATGATCTATTACGGCACTAGGTTTCTTTCCCTTGCGAGAAGAAACAACGTCTTTTAAAGGACAAGCCGTCCATCCGTTTGGTAATTTATTCTCCATTATTCCCTAATTCCGTTACAATTTCTCTGAGACTATCAACTACTGCCTCAAGCTCAGTAATTGCCTCGCTGGCCAAATCCTGAGGCTCTGGGAGCTCATTACTATCTTCGAGCGAGTCGTCTTTTAACCACGTCATGTCAAGCTTATAACCACGCTCTTTGACTTCCTGGATATTAAACTTACGGAAGCGGCCTTCAACACCCAAATCTGTCCGCTTGCTTTGACCGTTTGTATCCATGCCATAGCACTTTTCAAATTCTTTAAAATGCTCGGATGAAAGCGGCCTATCTTTCTTGGTAATCCCGGGCACATTAGAGCGCGCATCAAATATCCATACGTTTTCGGTCGGGGCGCCTTTTTGGAAGAAAATCACATTCGCTTTTACTCCTTGACTGTAAGGCGTAAATGTCCCGCGCGGTAGGCGTAAAATAGTGTGCAGATTGCAATCCTGCATAAGAATCTGCAAAACCTCTCCAGCTTTATCTTCAAATAAGCAATTATCCGGCAAAACCATGGCCGCACGGCCACCGGGCTTTAAGGTATTCATAACATGCTGAATAAAATTGAGCTGTTTATTGCTTGTTGAAATCGTGAAATCATCTCTCTCCGGAGCCTGATTTGCGCCCTTTGTTCCAAATGGAGGATTAGTAAGAATACAGTCATACCTTGTGCTTTTCATCGGTTCATAAATAGAATCGCCAAGATAGATGTCCGCATGAATTCCGTGCAGGTATAAATTCATAAGTGCAAGGCGCCGGGGCCGAGCTACAAGCTCTGTGCCGGTATAAACTTTAGTGGTAATCCGCTTAGCGTCATCACGCTCAAGACTACCTTTAGTCTGCTCTATAAGCCATTCATAAGCACAAACCAAGAAGCCACCCGTTCCAGCCGCTGGATCGTGAATAATAAAATCCTTTGATTTGCGAGGATCCGGCCTCATACATTTAACGATTGATTGAATAAGAACGCGTGGAGTGAAATATTGCCCCGCACCTTTTTTACCCTCAGATGCGGATTTCTCAAGCAGGCCCTCGTAAGCGGCTGCCTTAACATCGACATTAAGGCTCGTCCATTCAATCTCATCGATGAGATTAATCAGTTTCTTGAGATTAACTGGATTGGCAAATTTTGATATGGCACCGGCATAGATATCGCCAAGCGTTCCTTTCTGCTTGCCAAGGCCCCGCAAAGCATCTACATAGAAATCAGTTAATTCTGTGCCGGACTTCTCACGAAGTACCGGCCATGAATATTCCTTGGGGATGCTAGCACCCTTTTCCTCTGCCATCTTCAAGAACAGCAAATAGGTAAGCTGTTCGATATAATCCCCATAATCAACGCCATCATGCCTTAGGGTATGGCAAAACCCCCATAACTTACCGACTACATCGCTCATGTTAGCACCGCCTCATTTATCTCTTTTAATAGCTCATCGAGTTTGCCGTCAAAGACCCGGTTTAATTTTGAGTAGCTTATACCTTGCCTTGTAAAAATAGGCAAAGTATTGATATCGTCTTTTTCAATCAACAAATTGGCAATCAAGTGACGCCGAATATGCTCAAGCCACTTTTCCTGCGCTTCGGTGAAATGATGTTTTGCTTTTACTTTGGTTAAAGCCCGATCAATACGAGTTTCTACTGTCAAAAGTTCGTCGTTCTTTGCCGCATGTCTAATCATGGACACGATATCAGCGAGATCTTTGTTGTAGGCCCTGCGGAGATTACGCTCGTTAAACTTATCAAGTAAAGCATCTGGTTTGGTTGCGAGCTTTTCACGCAACGCCTTAAGCTCATCAGTGTGAAAATCCTTCGGCTTGTTAAGAAGGATATCTATAGCGTCAATATGTTCGGGATTATTCCTGACGAACTCTTCAAATAAGTTTAGATAATCCGACGGTTTAAGCTCTTTACCATCGGCTGCTCTAAAAATAAACTCGGAAGTCACGAGATCTTCTGCGGATTCCGCAATAATAAATTCGCGCTTGGGCCTTTGGTAGTTTTCGCAGATATGAAGGAACGCCTCACTCTGAAGAAGCTTGATCGTGTCAGACCAATTTTTTGAAAGCTTATCCTCAAGGGTCATCGCGAAATCAGCTATATCTTCCCCTAGAATATAATTAAATTCGTTTCTGCTTTCCTGCGTAATGTTCTTTGAAATACGCTGAAGCCTTTTCGATAAAACTTTGATGTTATACATCCTGCTTTGGTTGTCCGCAATTGCTTGAACAATTTCACGAATAGTTTTTGTGGGCTTTATAGGAGCTTCTGCGGTAATACTGGTTGTCTTCTTAAAGTATTCAAGTAAAGTGCCACCAAAACAGTCAAAAACAGTGAAGTGCGTCTTGCTGATCTCCGGACATAGACGCGTCCCCCGGCCCATCATCTGCTCAAAAAGGATTCTTGATCTTACCGGACGCAAGAAAACGATATTTTCGATCTTGGGCACATCCACGCCCGTAGAAAGCATATCAACGGTCACAACAATGCCCGGATTCTGCCTATTTCTGAATTCTCTAATACGTTGAAGCGGCCTATCAACCGTAGGACTGCCTGTTATCTTTTGTACAAAAGAATCGCCTCGATTAAATTCGTCCCGAAGCATATCAACCAGCTGGTCGCAATGCGATGTATGGGCCAAATCGTTCTCAGCAAAGATTAAGGTCTTAGGAAAATGTCCCAACGCTTCCTCTTGGGATAATAGATATTTTTTTAGCTCTTTAACAATCTTTCTGTTCCTGTCAGGCGCTGTCCATTCCGCTTCGTTGTTCTCCGGAGCAAGAATTCGCTCGTCCTCTAAAATATCAAAAACCAACTGGCCGGTTTTCGTATCTTTAAGCCCAATTTCTTCGCCTTCCTTTAGAAATGCTCCATTAAACGTTATGTCTGACTTAATCGATACTGCGTCATAATCAACCAGAAACCCTTCTTTTACGGCACGCTCATATTCGTAGCGAAATACTACATCCTTAAAAAATGCAGTTGTATGTGCCGCAGGTGTTGCGGTAAGACCAATACGTATGCCGTCAAAGTGCTTCAAGGTCTCACGCCATTTGCTTTCTTCTTGCGCGGTATACCCGCGATGACATTCGTCCGCTATTACAACATCAAAAGCATGAATAGGAATATCCAGTTTTTCGTCTGCGTCGGATTCATCATCCAAATCGCCGGTCGCCTGCCCAAACATGCCATCTTGACCAAAAAGATTAATGCCCATTCTTTGAATGGTGCAAACATAAACGAAGCTGTCACGGCTTTTCGGATCCGTTAAATAATCCGTAGGCAAGACTTTCGGGTCATACTTTATATCCTCGTCCAGATCCTCGCGTCTAAAACGCTGGCTATACACTTCGTAGCATTTATCAAATTTAAGATTTGGCTCCGCCTCAAAACTGGCAAGAGCAGTAACCGCCTGTGCCGCAAGCGCGCGCCTATCTACAAGGAATAAAATGCGTTTGGCAAGGCCGGACTTCATAAGACGGTATATCAAATTGATAATCGTGAATGTTTTTCCCGTTCCGGTTGCCATAGCAACAAGCATATTGCGCTTTCTGTCAGCAATGGCCTGCTCGATAGCCGCGATAGCTTCTTTCTGGTAAGGGCGTAAAACCGGATTGTCAATTGCATTGTTTCTCAGCCACGCTTTTGCAGTGTCTTCATCCTTTGATAACAATTCCTCTAAAGCATTGGGTGTGTGGATTGCGGCTATTTCTCTTGAACGGTTCAAGGGATGGCGTAAATCCTGAAACCACATAATCTTGCCATTAGTGGAATAAATAAATGGGAGATGGTATTCGCCAAAAGTGAAAGGGCTCTTCTGAAATCCCCGAGCGTAGCGTTGTGCCTGCTGAAGCACGTTTTGAGGCCCGACCGAAACCTTCTTCCCCTCAACGGCCGCCAGAGGATGCTTCGAATGAAAGAGCGCATAGTCACAAGGCCCTGTCTGCGTGGGATATTCTTCTACTGAGCCATGATCGTAATTTTTGCCTTCTTCAAATGCAACTATCGGCCCCCATCCTGAATTAATAAGGAGTTTATCAATATACTGTTTTCTTGTCCTATGTTCATTCCAATTTTGCTCTGGCATACTTACCCTTATTTATACGTTATAAGTTCGCCGCTATCAGCGAAACTGTGATGCTGGTTGTCTCCGATAATAAGATGATCTAATATTTTAACCTGCATTACGTTTCCAGCTTGGCATAGCTCTCTGGTAAAATCCCTGTCCTCTTTGCTAGGCTTGGGATCTCCTGAGGGGTGATTATGCGCACAGATAATTGACACCGCAAATTTCTGTAAGGCCGAATGAATGATTTCTCTCACTATAGGCATGGCCTTATTTACTGTACCGGTAGCCGTGTCCGCTATATCGATAATCCTATTGTCTGAGTCAAGATAGACAACCTTAAAAACCTCTGTCTTAAGATCGCGCACTTGGGGCATGATAATAGCCACAACATCTTTGGTAGAAGCAATTTTCTGCTTTCCTATGCTTGCCTCATCCTCGCGAAATCGTCTTCCAATCTCAAGCGCTGCCTGAATGTGGGCGATCTTTGCCCCACCTAAGCCCTTGAGATCCTTCCAATCGCGCGAATCGGTATGCGCCATGTTCCTGAACGTACCGAATTTCTTCAAAACCTTACGGGCAAGGTCAATGGCGCTGGTACCATGGGTACCGGTGCGAAGAAGAATAGCCAGAAGCTCGGAATTACTTAAAACCCCCGCGCCCTTCTTTAGGAGTTTCTCCCTCGGCCTGTCATCCTCCGGCCAGCTTTTTATGCCAGTTGCCTTACTTTCTCCCGCCATTGACCCTTATATCTCCTTTATGGCCCATTTGAGCCCACCATGAGCCGTTTGAGCCCTTTATGAGCCGATTGTCTTTTTCTATGCCTTCTGCAAAATTACATTAAATCGTTCAAAAACCTTATCGAGATCAAAGCTCTCGCCTACACGAATAACTGGTATCAATTCTGTTCCCACCTGCCTATGAAGCAATTCTATGGATTTTTGATCCAATCCAAAATTATGTGTAAAATTCGCCCTGTATTTTTCTGATTCGAGTTTCTTTTTGAATATGGATAGAAAGTGCTTGTCCTTAAAATCAAACTTGGCCTCTGCTATAAACCATAAGTCGTAATAATCCCGAATCGCCACATCTTTTCTGGTAATCGCGGCTTTGAGTTTTTCGGCCACGGCTTCATTTAATGTAAGAGATAATATCTTATTCTTGGGGATCAAATCCTCGCCCGTAAAAGGATCTTTATAAAAATGCGTGATCACGTTATGAACGGGTTTGTCGATTGGCGTTTGCCTGAGCGAAACTTCAAGCTTAATATTTTCATCTTTCCCTGTAATAAATGAAGGGTAAGAGATGTTAAATACATACTGGGTAGAGTTGTTGAAGCCCTCCCCTTCGGGCTTTTCGCTTTTTAGCTCCAATAGCTTTAGCAAGCCGGGCATATTCTCTCTTATTGGAGTGATCGCCCTGGATCGCTTAGAACGGGTTTCGAGGCCTTCAATACTAAAATATGTAAAGTCGATATCTTCACTTAACCTGTGATAGTTGAGATGAATTTTATTTAAAAGCGTTCCGCCCTTAAAAACGATCTTATCGCTTAAGTGCGACTCGACGCTGTTTAAGATGAGCGTTAAATAGTAATCCTTTTCGATGGTTTCAAACCTAAAGTTATATTTTTCAGCTATAGCGGGTATTATTTTTTCAAGCTTATCTCTATCCATTTACGATAACTCTCCATATTTTATCGGCTTTACCTTTTTTCACATCCGTATCATACAAGAAAGAATATCCTTTTGTGCCCACATCTATTTTACTAAGTAGCTTCCGCGATACTCCAAGTCCTCCCAGGAAATATCCCATGCGTCTGCGGATGAGCTGAACGGGATATCGCGCAATATAATCCACCAGCACTGCTACATCTATCTTGCTGAGCTGTTCGGCTAAAACGGTAGATCCTTTTTTCACATCATAGAAATCAAAAACGTCTATCAGCGCGCGTTCTCTTGACGCAAAAACAATATCCTCTTTATTTATCCTGCGAGATTCCAGACCGTACATCCTATTTGGCAGCGCCTTAATAAGCTTATATCTGATCCCGCCGACCTTTTTCATTAGTGAATATTTTTCATTGACTACATGTATCATTTGCGCAACTTGATCGGTGAAGCCATATGAATTAAAAACACTGGAATACCCTATATAATAAGTTGACCCTCTGGCCAAAGCTTTCGCGATCACATACTCATTACCCGCCCACTTGCCTTTAGGCGCTTTCATAGGAATAAACAAATATACATTCTTAACGATAGTCCTTAATCTGTTTTTTATCAAAAGCATCCTGATAAGATAATTTACGCTCTTTTCACCGCCACAAAAAGAGATAATATCCTTCCGCGTATAGACCTCTTTACCTTCATACTCGAATCGAGCCAGAAGGTCTATTTCGTTAGATGTAAGTCCATTATACCTGTTTATTTTTGGTTTCATATTTCTGCCCCCCAGTGCACTTATCTCAAACTAAAAATAATATACCCTTAAGCCATCTTTTTGTCAATAAATTTCATTTGTGAGTAGTGTCACAAAAAGTATATAGCTTTTGTGATTAAATTATCGACATAACCAGTTGAAATGCTTATAGTTGAGGTTCTTTGCTCAATTTATGTCACGATCTCGGATTACCCAAAAAGCGGGATTTTAGGATATTTAATAAAGGTTGGCTGCCCCATCGATCCTCATCATTGCTGATCTATGCATCGGAGAGTGTACTCAACATACATTGCCAATAGTTCCTGGACCTTTATTGGCACGGGAGTAGGAAAATAATGACATATTATGGCATGACTCATTTCGTGTCCGATGATCCCGGACTTAAATCCGTCTTCAGAAACATATATAGAATTAAAATCAGAAGCATAAAACGAACTCTTGCCGTCAAGACTTGACTTAAATAAGCGGCTGTAAATATCGCTCAACTCGGTATTGTTTTTAAACACTTTAATATTTATTTTAAGGCTATAAAGATGCATTTCCAGAATATCGGAAACCTGGATGAAGAGAGTATCGAGCATCTGCGCGAGCTCTTCTTCGCATGTATCTTTACATTTCAGTGGCTGGCCTGCGCTTATCTTATCTGATGGCCGAATATTAAGTTGCTCCGTGAGGTGACGCGCCATATCCGGTACGGCTGGATAATACACTATTATGTATTTGCCCTCTAATTTTTTATCGAAACTTAAGCCATCGTCAGCGGCAAACGCGTGCGATACGCCTAAAATAATGGCAATACATACTAGAAATACATAATAACGTTTTTTAATAAATGTCATTAAAATTTAAAATTGTGCAAAGCCTTATCTGCTTCAGAAACCGATTTTTTAATTTCTTTTAAATCACCTGTTTCCAACTTTCCTTTTAAGTTCTTAAGGTCTTTATCTATTAGACCGAGTATTTTTCGTACATTGGCAATCATATCGTTAAACGCTAATGCCACATCTTGCAGGGCATCTTTGCGCCGGATCTTGCAGAAGATTGAAAAATTTCCTTCACCAAGAGAGCCTAATACTTTCTTAAAGCGGTATAGAGGTCCGGCTATACGGTGAGAGACAAATAATGTAACAACGATAGTCGCCAGACCTACTATAATAATTGATACTACGAAGGTCTGTATGAGCAGTGGGAAAAGAAAATCGGCTGTATTCTGCACGACTACACGTGAATTCACGAACGACACCGTATTCGCTCTTCCCGCCAAAGCGTAAAGTATCGTCATTATAAGCACGCCGGTCACTACGACGATAAAGCAGAATCTCAAGATGAAATTCGATTGAAACTTTTTGTCGATAAAATAATTTCTTCGTTTAATCATGTCATCGCCCCCTATTTTTATCGGCGGCGTTATTTAAAGTGCCGTCTTTTATGGTGATATGCGCATTCTTACGCAGTTCGTTCATCCAGTCACCCATCATCTTCGTCTCTTCGGTTCTTTTGGCCTCCCAGCCCGACGAGGATATCTTGGATTCTATTTCCCTTGTTTTCTTATCCAAGGCGACTTTTAGAAGAGACTGTTCCCAGAATTTTTCTATCAATTTGAGAAAGCCCTTTTCTTTGTCATAATCCTTTTGCTGGGCATACTGCAGAATAAGTTTGCGATCGATAAGGGTATTCAAGAAATCTCTGCGAGATTCCGGGGTGTCTGTTTTCCCATAAGGCGATACCTTGAATTCGTTTTCGAATTCAGAGCGTGTGATTTCGTAATTATTGACCTTGGCGAGTATGTCTTTCTGGGCAGGTGATCGTGAACATCCGGTTAAAAGCAACACTACAAATAAAAGATTTAAGTATTTTTTCATCTAATCCTCCTCGGGGTTTAAGTACTAATATACTATCAATTTTATCATTTTACCATTAAAAAAGGGGTAGCCCTATTACGGCTACCCCTTGTGGTATCACAATATTTTAGTGTCTCATTCTATTGAATTCTTCAAACATGGATATTAATCCTTGATGACCAATAAGATTGAGCGAACCATTTATAAGCTCATAATCGCTAGCACTTAAAATCATGGCGTCAAACGCAGCCATATCCGCTGGTGTCAGCGGATGATAATGATATACTGAACCACCTGTTGGGTTAACAATGCTCCCCTGATATCCATACAACTGGAACGCGTCAGGCGGTGGAACTACATTTGTTGTTAAAGGTGAAAGCTGGTTAATTATAGTTGTGGCGGCCGTAATATTAGCTGTGGCAGTTGCTGTCGTTGAACTAAGCGTATAGTTTCCAGCATCGGTACCGCTGATCGATATGTTGGTGACATTAATTGTTTTATTTGTTCCGGCGCTCCCATCGATAAAGTTGGCTGTATAGCTGTATCCAAATATATCACCAGCTATTCTATCATCGGAGAGGGTTACTGTCGCTGTTGTGCCATTATCGTAAACTCTATTAACACCGGTAGCGGTAACCGTCAATGTTCTAGGCGTAATATCAGCTGTGGTGATAGATTGGGCAATAATGTAATTATCTGCGTCGATGCCGCCTAAAGTCATACCGGACACAGTTACAGTCTTATCGGTTCCTACGTTCTTATTGTCAAAATTACCTAACGCACCCGTGTTATTAACAGTGACGATATCTAGCCCGACTATCCCAGAAAGCAATGCGTTAGTGGTATCAACCGTAGCAGCGGTTAAGCCGTCATATACCTTATTGCTGGCTGTAGTACCTGTAACTGTTAGTGTTTTAGGTGTAATATCGGCTGTGGTGTTTGCTGTCGTTGAGTCAAGTGTATAGTTACTAACGTCAGTACCGCTGATGGCAATACCGGTCACGCTAACCGTTTTACCTGTTCCAACATTCTTATCGCTAAAGGTGGCGGTAGTGTAACTATCGGTAAGAACATCGCCGGCTACTCTGTTATCCGAAAGTGTTACTGTGGCTGATGTATTGCCATCGTATGTCTTATTAATGCCAGTAGCAGTAACTATCAGAGTGCGGGTATTAACAACACCGGTCGTATTATTAATGAATGTGACGCTGTAATTGTTGCCGCCATTACCGTCGGAGACTGTGCCTTGAGGCATGATGCTCTTGCCACTACCAGCGTTTTTATTGTCAAAGGTTTGAGTCCATGCATCGGTATCGGTGCCGACCAGGCTTCCTGAAGTAATAGTGGGAATGCCTGTGGAGCCCGTTGAACCATCATATGTTTTGGTGTCGGTAACCGCTGCGACTGTAATAGAACGGGTATTAACAACGCCGGTCGTATCATTGATAAATGTTACGCTGTAATTGTTGCCGCCATTACCGTCAGAGACTGTGCCTTGAGGCATGATACTCTTGCCGCTGCCAGCATTTTTATTATCAAAGATTTGAGTCCATGCATCGGTATCGGTGCCGACCAGGATTCCTGAAGTGATCACAGGGATTCCAACAGAGCCTGTAGTGCCATCATATGTTTTGGTATCGGTAACCGCTGTGACTGTGATAGCTTTCGGTGTAATATTGGCTGTGGTAGAGGCTGTTGTATTAAAGGTGTAGTTACCAGCGTCAGTGCCTGTGACATTGATGCCTGTGACACTTACCGCTTTACCATCCGCGACATTCTTATCTAGGAATGAGGCCGCTGCATAGCTTAGTGAGAGTGCATCGCCTGCGACTCTATCATCCGAGAGGTTTACTGTGGCTATTGTTGTGCCGTCGTAGATCCTGTTGTTTCCGGTGGCAGATACTGTTAAGGCTTTGGGTGTGATATTGGCTGTGGTAGAAGCTCCTGTATTAAAGGTATAGTTGCCAGAATCAGTGCCTGTGACATTGATGCCTGTGACGCTTACTGCTTTACCGTCCGCGACATTCTTATCTAGGAATGAGGCTGCTCCATAGCTTAAGGTTAATACATCGCCTGCTACTCTATTATCCGAGAGGTTTACCGTCCCTACTGTTGTGCCGTCGTAGATCCTGTTGTTTCCGGTGGCTGATACTGTTAAGGCTTTGGGTGTAATGTTGGCTGATGTCGTGGCTCCTGTATTAAAGGTATAGTTGCCAGAATCAGTGCCTGTGACATTGATGCCTGTGACGCTTACTGCTTTACCGTCCGCGACATTCTTATCTAGGAATGAGGCTGCTGCGTAGCTTAGTGAGAGCACATCGCCTGCGACTCTATTATCTGAGAGGTTTACTGTGGCATTTGTTGTGCCGTCGTAGATTCTGTTGTTTCCGGTGGCGGATACTGTTAAGGCCTTCGGTGTAA
>Ga0268280_1001163_pt1 | contig 18441 bp, 18 predicted proteins | sample saktaG_9_FD_190139 | JGI IMG/M metagenome (GOLD analysis project Ga0268280, IMG submission 190139) | Saline water microbial communities from Sakinaw Lake, British Columbia, Canada - sak_2011_5_24_40m | ecosystem: Environmental > Aquatic > Non-marine Saline and Alkaline > Saline ... | reverse complement strand
TTTAACTCGAGAGAGAGTATGGTGCAATAAAAAATTCTTGGAGATATTAGACTTAAATGGAACTGTTTTGGCTAGACTAGATAATGGTATAAATGTTCCTGGGGTTCTAAAATCTGATTATTTAGATGTTAATATTAATTTGTTAACTAATGGATATTGTCCTTATTGCTTTAATAATAAAAAAGATTATGATGAGACTGGAAGAGATTGTGGAGGTAGTTGTATTCCTTGTGGCCAGGTAAAGAAGTGATAAATAGGATAAGACCAGATCATAATAGTGCTAAGTAATAAAAAAAATTAAGTAATAAAAAAATTAAGTAATAAAAATGGATGAAGAAAAAAAAGAGTTTAGTTCAGAGTTGTTTACTAAGGTAGCAGAGCAACTTAAACATGAGACTAGTGTTATTGGTGGGCAATCTGAAAGAGAGGATAAAAAAGAAGATAAAAAGGGGGAAAAAGAGAAAGCAGATAAAACCGATAAAAAAGAGAAAAAAGATAAGAAGATATCTCAAGATACTCCCGGAGATAAAAAAAGAACTAAAGAAATAATTAAGAAAATAACTAATACCTTGTCTAATTCTGAGATTGTTTCTAGTGAATCATCTAAGGCCTTTTCTGAAAAAGAAGAAACTCGCGAAGAGCCTTTTGAGGGTATAGATGAAAGAAAATTAGACCGGATAAAGGAGGCGTTGGAGAAAGAATTAGAAGAACAAGAAGAAAACAAAAAGCAAAAAGAGACCAAAAAAGAATCTAAAAAAGATGCTGAATCTTTCTTTGATTTTGGAACTAAGATACATCATTTTTATATTAAATCTAAACTCAAGGCAAAACGAGCAGAAGAGAAAAAGCAAAAAGAAAGAAAACAAAAATTAAGGCTTGCTAAACTAGAAGAACAAAGAAAGCAAAGAGAAAAAGAAAAGTTAGAGCAACAAAGATTAGCTGAGCTAAGGCAAATTGTGCAACAAAAGAGATTAGCTGAAGAGAAAAAGCAAAAAGAGCTAGAAGAAAGGCTTGAACAAGAAAGAAGAGAGAAACAGAGTCATTTTATGCATAAACTTTGGGAAAAGAGAAAGCTGGAGAAAGAATTAAAGGAAAAAGAAAGACTTGCTAAATTAGAAGAACAAAGAAAGCAAAGAGAAAAAGAAAAGTTAGAGCAGCAAAGAATAGAAGAAATAAAACAGCGGGAAAAACTCTTTAAACTTGAAGAAAGAACAAGACAAAAAGAAAAAGAGAAATTAGAGAAGCAAAAACAAAAAGAACAGGAAAAGAAATTAGAACAGCAAAGAAAAGAGCAACAGGCTAAACTTGCACATGAACTTTGGATAAAAAGAAGAGAGCAAAAAGAGAAATTAAAAAGAGAAAAGGAGTTAGAAAGAGAAAAACTCGAACTAGAAAAACAAAGAGAACAAGCACGATTGCAGTTAGAAAAAGAAAGAAGATTAGCTGAACTTAAAGAACAAAAAGAAAGAGAAAAACTCGAACAACAAAGATTAGCTGAAAAACTCGAACTAGAAAAACAAAAAAGAATATCTGAATTAAAAAAACAAATAGAAATAGAAAAGTTAGAGCAGCAAAGAATTACTGCAATAAAAGAAAGAGAAAGACTTGAAAAATTAGAAGAGAGAAGAAAACAAAGACAAAAACAAAAGGAAGAAGAACAAAGAGAAAAGGTAAGATTGCAGTTAGAAAAAGAAAGAAGATTAGCTGAACTTAAAGAACAAAAAGAAAGAGAAAAACTCGAACAACAAAGACTTGCTGAAAGACTCGAACTAGAAAAACAAAGAGAACAAGCACGATTGCAGTTAGAAAAAGAAAGAAGATTAGCTGAACTTAAAGAACAAAAAGAAAGAGAAAAACTCGAACAACAAAGATTAGCTGAGCGATTTGAGAAAGAAAAGCTTGCTAAGTTAGAAGAGCAAAGAAAACAAAAAGAAAGAGAAAAACTCGAACAACAAAGACTTGCTGAAAGACTCGAGAAACAAAGACTTGTTGAGTTAGAAGAAAAAAGAAAGCAAGGGGAAAAGGAGCAACAAAAGAGGTTAGTTGAAGATAGAAAAAAAAGAGAGTTAGAAGAGAGAAGAATAATTGGGGAGAGACTAAACAGGGAGAAACAAAAACAAAAGGAAAAATCAGAACTAGAAAGACCGAAAGAACAAGCAGAAGTATTTGAACAAGAAAAAAGAGAGAAACAAAGACTAAGAATTCAAAAAATAAGGAATAAGAAAGAACGAGAAAGAAAATTAAAAGAGTTTGAGGAAGGTTTATTAAAAGAACAAGAAAAAATAAAGCATTTTCTTCAAAAGGAAAAAAACTTTTTAAAGAGAACCCTTTCGAGAATTTCTATTTTTAATAAAGTTAAAGGAGGGCGGGTAAATGAACACGCCTCTTCTGAATCTCCTAGTAAGATTTTAGTAAAGAGACCAAGACCTGAAATAACTTTTACAGTAGAAAAAACTTTGGCAATTCCTGTCAAAGACCAATCCACTGGAAAAAATGATGTTTTGAAATTTAAATTAGCTTCTAAAAACAATAATCTCGATTTAGATAAAAAGGATTCTGAAATGGATTTGGAATTTGAAAAACCAATTAGAACCCTGCCAGATATAATCATAAAACCAACCAAATTTAAGAAGCCTGATGGGAATAGATTTGAAAGTCTAGAATTAAAGGCTTTAAAAAAGAGAATCGAGCAAGAAAAAAATAAAAATAAAAAAATAAGTAGAATAAATGAACCTACTACTCCTACTTTTAATTATGAGCAAGAAGATGAAGAGGTTCAATCTGATTTTGGAGAAGTTCTTCCAGATTTAAATCCTAAGAAATTCAACCCCGGTTTTTTTAAAGATGTTTTAGAAAAACCCCATCATAACCCTAAGTTTTTTAATTCCTTCAATTCTTTTGATTCATCTAAGGTAGAAGATAATTCTTCTAAAAACTTTGTTGAATCTAGGAAAGAAATAAAAGAGGGTTTTAAGGATTTAAAGAGAGTAGAGGTTGAAGAGAAACCAGAAAAACCAAAAAAATTAGAATTAGAGCCTAAATTAAAAACCGTCTTGCCTAATCTTTTTATTTCTCCTGCTAAATTACGAAAAGCTTTTGATAATAAATTAAATGGTGATAAGAAAAAGATTCCTAATAGTATTCTTTTAGAGTCTAGAATTATTGAAGACGCCCAAAATTCGTTTATAGATTTAACGCAAACACTTAATAAACTTGTTAAAGATGTTCATCTTTCAGAAGAGTCTTTTAAAATCGATTCGAAACATCTTGAAAAAATACTTGATACTAATGAAGTTCTGAAATCCTCGGTTGGTAATTTTAAAAAGTCTTTTGAATTTAAGGATTAACTTTTTGAATTTAAATATTGATTTTACCGTCGAGTTATATTAAAAGGGTATTTTTAATAATGGGCATTTTAGGGCTTAAAATAGCTTTTTTTTGGCAGAAACCTTTTTAAACATCTTTTGCTTTTGAGGTTTGAAATTAAAAATATTAACGGTGTTTTTAAGAAAAATTTAACAAATTATGGCAGAACAAAAAGAATATAATGCAGATAGTATTAAGGTTTTAGAGGGCTTAGAAGGGGTTAGAAGAAGGCCTGCGATGTATATTGGCGGTACTGGTAAGGATGGGTTGCATCATATGGTTTATGAGATAGTTGACAATGCTGTTGATGAGTCTATGGCAGGTTATTGTAAGAGCATACAGGTAATTATTAATAAAGATGGTAGTTGCACTATTATTGATGATGGTAGGGGCATTCCTATTGAAATTAATAAGCACTATAAAATGAGTGCTTTGGAGATTGTATTTACAAAATTACACGCTGGAGGTAAGTTTGATAAGGATTCTTATAAGATTTCTGGGGGTTTACATGGTGTCGGAGCTAGTGTAGTTAATGCTTTATCTTCTAAGTTAATTGTTCAGGTTAAAAGAGATGGTAAGATTTTTGAGCAGACTTATAAAAGAGGTAATTCCCAAGGAAAGGTTGAACCAGTAGGCAAAATGAAGGATAGTGAAAGAACAGGAACAATAGTTACATTTTTTCCAGATACAGAGATATTTTCGACTCTTGATTTTGATTTCGCGGTTCTTAAAAAAAGATTGCAGGAAATTGCTTTTTTAAATGCAGGATTAAAAATTATTCTTGAAGATTCAAGACATGATAAAAAAGAAGAATTTTATTATGCTGGTGGTTTAATTGAGTTTATACAGCATATAACTAGAACAAAAAATCCATTACATAAACCTATTTATTTTCAAAAACAACAGGAGACAACTATTATTGAAGTAGCAATTCAATATACTGAAAGTTATAATGAAAATATTTTTGGTTTTGTTAATACTATTAATACAACAGAAGGTGGTACACATATTTCAGGGTTTAAATCTGCTTTAACAGGAGTTATTAATGATTATGCAAAGAAAAAGGGAATGTTAAAAGATGTTTCAATTGAAGGAGATGATACTAGGGAAGGAGCTACTGCTATTATTAGTCTAAAACTTGCTGATCCCCAATTTGAAGGACAGACTAAAACCAAGCTTGGAAATAGTGAAATTAAGGGTGTTGTTGATTCTTTAACAACTATGGCTCTTAGTGAATATTTTGAAGAAAATCCTGCTATTGCTAATAAAATTGTTCAAAAAGCAATTGCTTCTGCAAAAGCCAGAGATGCTGCAAAAAAAGCTAGAGATTTGGTTAGAAGAAAAAATGCTCTTGGATTTTCTGGTTTGCCTGGAAAACTTGCTGATTGTTCAAGCAAAAAATTTGAGAAAACAGAATTATATATTGTTGAAGGAGATTCAGCAGCTGGTTGTTTTTCTGGTGAAACTAAAATCGCTCTGGCTGATGGAAGAAATCTTTCATTTATTGAATTAATAGAAGAGCATAAAAGTGGAAAACAGAATTATTGTTATACTATATTGCCTGATGGAACGATAGGTATAGAAAAAATAGAAAGTCCAAGAATGACCCATAAAAATGTTTCGGTTATTAAAATTCTGTTTGATACAGGAGATGAAGTTATCTGCACTCCTAATCATAAATTTATGTTAAGGGATGGAAGTTACAAGGAAGCAAAAGATATTAAAAAAGAAGATTCTTTGATGCCCTTTCATAAAAGAATATCTAAAATTGGTGGTAGAATAACAATTGATGGTTATGAAATGGTTTATGATCAGAAGAAGGGTTGGATATTTACGCATATGCTTACTGATGAATATAACTTGAAAAATAGAATTTATTCTAAGGAACAGGGAGATGTTCGGCACCATATTGATTTTAACAAATTGAATAATAATCCAAAAAATATTATTCGTATGCCTAAGGTAGAGCATCTGATTCTTCATACCGAAAAATTAGAAAATACGCTTCATAGACTTGATACAAAAGAAAAGGCAGCTAGGGCTCATCAAACAGAAGAATATAAACAAAAGATGCAAAAATGGGCAGGTCAACCAAATGTTAAAAAAGTAATGTCTGAAAATTCTAAAAAATTATGGCAAAATCAAGACTATAAAAAATTTATGGTTGAAAAGTTCTTGGATTTCTATAACTCTAATGAAGAATATAGAAAGAGTAACAATGAGCTATTAAATAAAAGTCAAAAGGAATATTGGGGAAAAGAAGAGAATAGACAAAAAGCTGCAGAAAAGGTTAGGCTCTTTTTTGAGCAAAATCCTGATGCTAAAGAATATCTTTCTAATTTAGCAAAAGAGCAATGGAAAGATGAAGCACTTATAATCTGGAGAAGACAAAAAACGCACGAGCAATGGACACCAGAATTTAGAGAAAAGAGAAAAATAGCTTATAATAAGACTTATTATGAAAAAACAATTAAATTGATGAAAAATACAATCGAAAATTCTGGCACCTTAGAAAAATTTGATGAGTTAAGAATACAAAATAATGATAAAACTATTTTAAGCAAAAATACTTTTTGTTCAAGGTTTTTTAATAATAATTCTGAGAGAATGCTTGAAGCAGTTAAGAATTATAATCATAAAATAAAGAAGATAGATTGGCTTAATGAAAAAATTGATGTTTACGATATTGAAGTTCCAAATACCCATAATTTTGCATTGGCATCGGGCATTTTTGTTCATAATAGTTCAAAAATGGCAAGAGATAAAGAATTTCAGGCTATTCTTCCATTAAAGGGTAAAATTTTGAATGTAGAAAAAGCAAATCCCGTTAAGGCTCTTTCTAGTGAAGAAGTTGCTAATTTAATTACTGCTGTTGGTGCAGGAGTAAAAGAAAACTTTGACCAAACTAAGTTGCGTTATAATAAAGTTATAATTATGTGCGATGCAGATGTTGATGGCCAACACATTACTACTTTACTTTTAACTTTCTTTTTTAGATATTGTCCGCAATTAATAGAGAATGGAAATATTTACATTGCTGTTGCCCCCTTATTTAGAATTAGAAAAGGAAAAGATGTTTATGTTTATAGCGAAGAAGAAAAAGAGAAAAGAGTTAAAGAGCTTGGTGGAAAGGCAGATGTTCAAAGATTTAAGGGACTTGGAGAAATGAATCCTCAGCAGTTATGGGATACAACAATGAATCCAAAATCAAGAATCCTGAAGAGAGTTACAATTGAAGATGCTGTTGAGGCAGATAATACTTTTAGCATGCTTATGGGTAATGAAGTTGGTCCAAGACGTGAGTTCATTCAGAAAAATGCACATATTGCTGAGGTGGATATCTAATCCAATCTTTCTTTAGAAAAGAAAGCTTAGATGCCCCAAAGAAAATAGATAGGAAAATAAAAAAATGGCAGAAGAAAAAACAAAACAACAAGCAAAACAAGGAGTAAGAGAAGTAGAAGAAGTTAGTCTTACTAAAAAAGAAAAGAAAGAAGTTGTAAGAGAATTAGAGAAAAGAATAGGGACAAGTCTTTTATCAAAAGCAGAAACCTTAAAAACAGAATTTAAAAAACAAACTACTACTGCTATTATTGCTGCATTTGGTTTAATTATAGCTTTAGTTTGGAAAGATGTTATAACTGACTTACTTAGTAAAATTGATTTTATTAAGGGGTATGGTCTACTAGTAACTGCTGTTATAATTACTTTAATTTCAATTTTAGGAATTTTATTAATGAGTAAATGGGCAAATTCAGGAGTTAAAAAATAAAAAATGGCAAGAAAAAGTGAAGATAAAATGAAGTTAAATAAAGATAAACTAGAAAAACTTGAAGAGCAAATGCAACAAATGAATGATACATTAGTTCAAGATGGAATTCCTGTAAAATTTTGTCCTGGATGTGGTAGTGAAGAGATTGGAGTCGAATCTGAAGCTCTAAGTCCTCATGATTTTTGTAGGGCTTGTGGTTTTAATAGTATAAAAAAAACTATTGTTGAAACAATGCATTTTCCAACTAAAATAAAAGAAATAAATAAAAAATAATTAATAAAATAAAAAATGGCAAAAGACGAAAAGGAAAACATGAATGATGAAGATAATGGAAATGGAGAAGAAAAGATGAAGAAAACACTTGAAGAGGAAGAAGAAACAGACAAGGAAATACTTGATGATAAGGAATATGAATCAGAAACTTTAGAGAAGGCTACAATTAATCTTAAGGATTTGGATGAGAATAGGGTACTTAGTGCTGAAATTTCTACTGAGATGAAAAGGTCATATATTGATTATGCGATGTCAGTTATTGTTGCAAGGGCTTTGCCTTCAACTGAAGATGGGCTTAAGCCCGTTCATAGAAGAATACTTTATGCAATGAAATTGCTTGGACTTGAAAAGGGTATGACTAAAAAGTGCGCAAGAATTGTTGGAGATACAATGGGTAAATTTCATCCTCATGGGGATATGGCAATTTACGATGCCCTTGTACGTATGGCTCAAAATTTTAGTCTTAGATATCCTTTAGTTCATGGACAAGGAAATTTTGGTAGTGTTGATGGAGATTCTGCAGCGGCTTCAAGATATACAGAAGCTAAATTAGATAAAATGGCTGTTAGTTTGCTTGAGGATTTGGATAAAGATACTGTAAAGTTTACGCCTAATTTTGATAACTCTATGGAGGAGCCGTTGTTATTGCCCGGAAAAATTCCAAACTTGCTTATTAATGGTTCAAGTGGTATTGCAGTTGGTATGGCTACTAATATTCCGCCTCATAATTTAATTGAAGTTTGTGATGCGATTATAGCTTTAATAGAAAATCCAAAGATTACCTTGGATGCATTAATGGAGATTATTAAGGGTCCTGATTTGCCTACTGGCGGAGTTATTGTTTCTGAAAATTTAAAGGCCCTTTATGAAACTGGAAGGGGCGGTTTTATTATTAGGGGAAGAGTTACAACAGAATCAACAAAAGATAGAGAAAGTATAATCATTACTGAAATACCCTATCAGGTAAATAAATCTGAGATGATAAAGCAAATAGCTGAACTTGTAAGAGACAAAAAACTTCCTGATATCTCAGATATTCGGGATGAGTCTAGTAAGGGAAAGATTAGGGTAGTTATTGAATTGAAAAAAGGAGCCGATAGTAAATTCACAATTAACAGATTATACAAATCAACTAATTTACAAACAAAGTTTGACGCTGTTTTAATTGCTTTAGTTAATGGTGTTCCTCAAGTTTTAACATTGAGGAAAGCATTAGAAGTTTATATTGATTACAGAAGGAAAATTATCAGAAATAGAACAAAGTTTGAATTAAAGGCAGCAGAAGATCGAGAACATTTAGTACTTGGTTTTTTAATTGCTTTGAAAAATATTGATTCATTGGTTGAAACAATTAAGAAGTCGAGAGAAGGTTTAGTTGAGATTTTGATGAAGAAATTTGATCTTAGTAAGAAACAGGCAGATGCAATACTTGAAATGAAGTTAAGACAAATTACAGCATTAGAACATGAAAAACTTAAAAATGAAGAGCAAGAACTTTTGACTAAAATAAAAGAATTAAAAGAAATACTTAATGATGAAAAATTAATACTTAAATTAATTAAAAAAGATTTAGCTGATATTAAAAAAGAGTTTGGTGATGAAAGAAGAAGTAAGTTAATAGCTGGAATAAAAGAATTCCAAGAAAAAGACCTAGTAAAGAAAGAAGATGCAATTATTTCAATAACTGATAAAGGTTATATTAAAAGAATGCCTTACAAGGCTTATAGAGAACAAAAACGTGGTGGAAGGGGAGTCATAGGTGCTGATTTAAGTACAGGAGATTTTGTTAAACAAGTTATTAGTTGTTCTACTCATGATTACTTGTTATTATTTACTCAGCGTGGAAGAGTATTCTGGCTTAAAGCTTATCAAGTTCCTGAATTACAACGATATGGAAGAGGACAAGCTATTGTTAATCTTTTAAGTCTAAAGGACGATAATATCGCAAGTGTAATTCCTGTTAAAGAATTTAAGAATGGGTTTTTGTTTATGGCTACTAAACTTGGAATTGTTAAGAAAATGAAGCTTGAGATGTTTGCTAATCCTCGCGCAACAGGAGTTAGGGCTGTTAACTTGCCTTTAGATAATAGTGATAATTTAATTGATGTTTCTGTAATCAGTCAGAAACAAGAGGTTATGTTAACCACAAGTGAAGGACAAGCGATTAGATTTAATTCAGATGAGGTTAGAGATATGGGTAGGGCTAGTTATGGAGTTACTGGAATAAAACTTGAGAAAGGAGACCAGGTAGTAAGTTTGGTTGTAGTAGATCCTGCTAAGAAAGATGAGACTGTTTTGACAATAACACAAGATGGTTACGGAAAGAGAAGTTTGATTGATGATTATAGGGTTACAGGAAGAGCTTGTAAGGGTGTTATTAATTTAAAAATAACAGGTAAGAATGGTAAGGTTATTAGAACAATACCTGTAACAAATCAAGATACTGTTATTGTAACAACACAAAAAGGAATTATGATTAAAACTCCTGCTAAGGCTTTGAGAGTAATGGGCAGAGCAACACAAGGAGTAAGAATAATTAGATTGAATGATGGCGATCATGTTGCAGATGTTGCTAGTTTGAGCCAAGAAGAAGGCGAAGAAGAAGAGAAAGTATAAACTTTTCGATTACACTAAATTAACTTGTTTAAATGCTTCTTTTAATTTTTTGATTTCTATTGTAGAAGTAATCCATATTTTTTGAATGCTTGTACTAAAGTAGGAGTGGACAATTATCTATTTGGCGTATTTTACCAAAAAAGAAAATAGTTAATATAATGCTTAGTATAAAATCAGGTTTAGACGAACTTAAAATAATCAAAAATAAATTAATAGACAAAAATATAACCTATAATGAGATAGCTTGCGTAAGAGCACATATTAAAATGAAAGAAAGAATAAATAAATCTTTATAATCTTGGGTTTCTTTTAGGAGTTATGAAAAAACTTGGACATATTATATTTGCATTTGTGTTGTGCTTTGCATTTATACTAGTTGTTGGGGCTCTTGGTTGGGAGTTATTTTCTTTTTCTGCTAAGTCTATTATTGTTATGGTTGCAATTATTTTTCTTTATTCTCTTTTGCCAGATATAGACCATAAGAATTCTACTATAACTTGGTTATTTATTGGGTTTTCAATAATTGGTTTGATTTGGGGTTTGCTTGTTCTTTTAATGAAGCAAGATTATACTAGGGGTTTAATGTTGATTGTATTAGGCGTTACCTTTTTAATTGCTATTTATGTTTGTGCTAATTATTTTAAGCATAGGGGTTTTATACATAGTTTGATAGTTGGACTTTTAGCAGTTCTTCCTTTAGTCTTTATTTTCTTTTTTCAGGTACAATATGTAATTGTAGGTTTTATTTCTTGGTACTCTCATTTACTCGGAGATGGTTTTTTGTTTAAAATAAAATAGGCTGAGAATTATTCTTATTTAGGTGTTGTTTCTAAACCTTCTGTTATATGTTGTCTTTTTATGCCTTCTAAATTCGTAAAGATTTCTGCACCGAGTTCTTGCAAAAGTCCAGTAAGTGTTCCAGGCTTAAATATAATATCAACTTGTTGGCCCATTGAGGTTTGTCCTATATAGTTTATTCCTAGGGGGCTATATCTTTTGGCAATTGCTTCTAGTTCTTCTTTTTGAGGTTCTAAATTACCAACATATACTGTTAATGTGGGGTTCATGCCAACGATTTTAGGTGGTGTTGTTTCGGTTTTCATTTTAAGTTTTTATAAAATTATTTTATTTGTTTGTTGATGATTGGATTAATTCTATTCGCTTGTTCAACGATTATATTATTCTGCTTTTGTCGATTGAACAAGCTCAGCATAACCGATTAATCTCCAGTGATTATTTATATTTCTGGCAATGCCAATATTATCTGATTTTATTGGAACAATTGGAATTCTTAGATGAACATCTGCTTCATTGTTTTTTATTGTTTTTATCATTCCTACTGTAATACCTGTATTAACACTTAACATTACTAATTCGCTAGGTTTAAGAGGTTCAACTTGAGCATCTTCTGTAGTTCCAAATACTTTATCAAATAAAGTGAACTTTATTTTTATCTTATCGATAATTTCGGGCAATTCTCCTTTTTTAGAAACAATACATCCAGATAATGAATCGGTTTTAGTTAGAATATTATCTAGTTCTGTTTCCATTGCTAAGCTTCCGCCAGGTGTTGCTTGTTCAATTGTATGGTTTCCTCTATGGATAGAAATTATTTTTGTTTTTAGTGTTTGGTAAATAAATTGATTAGCTTTTTTTTCGTAACTGCCTGGTTTAATTTCTATTTCATCTCCTACTTTTAATATCCCCTGTTTTAATACTCCTGCTAAAATTCCTCCATGAACTTTTTCTAATGGTGTTCCGGGTTTATTTATATCAAAGCTTCTTGCAATTAAGAATATGGGTTTACCTTCTGTATCCCTTTTTGGTATTTGAATATCTAAAAGCTTTTTTTTAATTAAATCGAGATTAATATTTTGCTGGGCAGATACTGGAATTATTGGAGCATTCTCAGCTATTGTTCCTTTTACAAATTCTTTTATTTCTTTATAATTAGTAATTGCTTGCTCTTTTGTTACTAGGTCAATTTTATTTTGCACGATAATTATATTTTTTACATTTTTTGCTTTTAGTGCGATTAGGTGCTCGCGTGTTTGGGGTTTTATTCCTTCATTTGCTGCAATAACTAAAATTGCTGCATCCAGCATTGCTGCTCCTGAAAGCATTGTTGCCATTAACATTTCATGTCCTGGTGCATCAACAAAACTTAGATATCTTTTTTCTTCTTTTCCTTGAGAATTTTTTCCCTCTAGAATTGTTTCAGCATAACCTAGTTTGATTGTTATTCCTCTTTTTAGTTCTTCAGAGTGTGTATCTGCAAATTTTCCAGTTAATTTGTAGAGTAGGGTTGTTTTTCCATGGTCAATATGTCCAACAGTACCTACGTTTAGCATTGGTAACTTTTCTATATCTTCTTGCTTTGGTTCTTGTTTTTGATTAGGTTTATTTTCTTCGGATTTCATATTAATTTTAATGACAAGGTGTTTTTAAAGATGTGGGTTGGTTGCGAGTTATTATAGTAAGAACTAATCTGTATTATCTCGTGTAGTATCCTATGCCAAAGGCTATTGCTCCAACTGCAACTCCTACACCAAGACTAATAACTCCAGCAAATCCTGCACTACCATAGGAAAATTCCATGGCTCCACCCACTGTAGAAAATACAGGACCTATGGCTAATGGAATTGCAACTTCTAATGGATTGGCGTGAATAAATTCCAATACCTTTGGATTTCCACTACCTAGAGCATAACCTAATTTAGCAAAAGCCACCCCTGAAAGTAAAAGTCCGCCTGTCATTACTAGACCACCCATAAGGGTCTCTCCACGTTTAGAACTTCTATCAGTTTGTTGTGTTGGTGCTTCTAAACTTTCTAATCTGCTTCCAGGGTTTAATCTGTTGTCTATCATTTTATGGTTTTTTAATTATTCTTATTATTTTAGAATTCTAAGGCGGTTCTTTGCCAACAACTCAATAAAATTGAGTCTTGCTCATTTTTAAAGCTTTCTTTTTTTGGGCTTTTGTTCTTTTGACAGTTTCAATAAGACTTAAATACTTTGAATCTATTTTTATTTTATGAAAAAAGGTGAAAGAGATAGTTCAATTCTGAATGTTAAGAAGCTAGGGATGGATGTTGAGTTACCTGGATATGTTTATGATACTGATGTTGGTCTAGATATTAGGGCTAATGAAGATGTAACAATTGCCCCATTTGAACAAAAGACAATTAAAACAGGTATTGCTATTGAAATACCCAAGGGTTGTGTTGGACTTGTTAGAGATAGGGTCGGTATTCTTACTAAAATGAATGTACATACTTCTGCAGGAACCTTTGATCCGTTCTATAGGGGCGAAGTAAGTATTGTTCTAACTAATTTTGGAGAAGATGATGTTTCAATTGAAAAAGGAATGAGAATTGCTCAACTTATCATTCTTCCTGTTATTAAAGTTAAAGTAAAGGAAGTTAAGAAACTTAACGAGACTAGTAGAAATGAAAAGAGTTTTGGGAGTACGGGTGTTAAAGATGTTATTCATGAACTTGAGCAGCTTGAGAAGATGATTCATAAGAAAAAGTAAAGTCTATCACAATAAATCTTAAAAATCCCCTTTTATTCTTTTTTTGATGGAAAGAAATCATAATCCTTTTGAAAATTATATTCCCCCACAATATGATGCTATTTTAAAAAGCCCTCTTTCTAGACCCTTACCAAAACAAGAAGAACACGATCTTGCGTGTAAAATGTTAGCTGGAAATAAAGAAGCTAAAGCTAGACTTGTTCAAGCGAATCTTAAGTTTATTGTTTCTTTAGCTCAGGAAGTTTATCCATATGTGAGAAATTTTGGTGTGACATTTATGGATTTGGTTGCTCTAGGTAATGCTTCTTTATCAAAATCTTTAGATAACTATGATCCTTACGATTCTAGGTGTGCTGGAGTTTGTACTTATGTAGCCAGAACAACTCGTTTTCAAATGAAAGATTTGGGTGCTTATGGTAGAAGTACAATACGTCTTCCCCGATCTGCTAATCTCTACAGTGTTCATTTACTGGGTTGGGATTCACCAGCATATGGAGATTCTGGATTGAATTTATCAGAGGTGATATCTAATCCAGATGATGTTGGTGTTTTAGAGCAAGTAACTATTAAACAAGATTATTCAAGGGCACTTGCTCTTCTTAATACACGATTTGATGAAGAAACTAGGGAGATGGTTTATCTTCGTTTTGGATTAGAAGGACATGAACCTCTTTTACTTGGAGAAATAGGTAAAAAATTTAAAATAAGTAGGGAAGCGGTTAGACTTAGAATTAATAAAGCCTTAAAAAAAGTTAAGTTAAATATGCATTAATTATTTTTCAATTTGGTCTGTTCTTAAAACATCAAGTCCTAGTTTTTTACAGAGCTCTAGAATTTTTTGTCTTGATTCACTGTTTCCTGCTCCTTTCCAGTCTAAAAGAATTGTGTTTGTCTGTTCTTGGGTTTTTTCTAGTGCTTCCTTTAGCATTGATTCATTTATTGGTAAATGATATTCTGGAATTACATGGCCAATTGCAATATTGCTTTTTTGTGATAACTGAATTTTATTAAAATTAGGGCAATAATGAGGTCCACCAATTGCAATTACTGAAACTATCTTTTTTTTATTTTCTTTTGAGTTTTCTTGTTTGTTTTTCCAGGCGTCAAAGTTTTGAAAATCTTCCAGGGTTTTAGCTATTACTTTTGCTGCTTCTTTATCTTGCCATTCTATTTCTGTTGCACCAACCTCTATGAACAAACAAGGTTTTTTTATTAATGGGCCATGGTGAGTGCATTCCATTGTTGTTTGATATTCATTTAGATTTGATTTATCTTTATTTTCTTGCATTTTTTCAAGTAAAAATTTAAGTGCTAGGGTTGAAGTTTTACACACTTTGCCGGGTTTGCCTCCAAAATCTGCATTCCTCCAATTGCCTGGTGCATGAACACTTAATGTTTTTCCTCCTGCTTTGCTTTGATGTTTTGATGCAAAAATAATTAGGTCTGTGTTTTTGAGTTCTTCCATATCGTCTATGTTTTCAGAATAAATACTTTCTTTTGATAATTCTATTAATGGAATTTGAGGTAAAAATTGTTTTTCTAATTGCTCCGCTATATTTCTTCCTGCTTGGTCTTTTTTTGAATAAAGTATTGCGAATCTCATTTTTAATTATAATATTTAATTATCTTTTAATTTTATTTTTGTAAATCTATATTCTTAAATGAATAAATGTTTATAAACCCATCAATTCTAAAAGGAATATGGTAAAAATGACACCCGAACGAGTGGGAATTGGATGTTGTACTGTGCTTACTTTTTTGGGTGGTCTTGCAGCAGGAATTTATCTTGGATTTAATTCAGCTAATGGAAATGATCTTAATTCTAATGCTGCTGCACTATTAAGGTTTGGACCTGCTGTTTTGGGTGGGGTTCTAGGCAGATATACTGGAAAGAATTTAGTTAGTGATCCGGAATCTTTGGATGAGATGATTAGTAGGGTTCAAGCTCCCCCTATGGTTACTGATGACCAGAAGAGAGAGGTGACGCAGGGTTGTTATCCTATTTTCAGTACAGTTACTATGGCTGGAATTGCTGGTGCAGTTACCTATGGCGGTTATTTATTGGGAAGAAGTTTAGTAGCTCAATAGATTTATGGATTTCTCTAATTTAGAAATTTCATTAATAAGAACTTATAGGGCGGTTTCGGGTCCAGTTTATTTTGCCTTGAATAAATGTCATTTAACTATATTTAATTGTAGGTATACTCCTTCTTGTTCACATTATGCTGAAGAAGCTATTAGGAGACATGGTGCTAGAAAGGGAACTGCTATGGCATTTAGAAGAGTTTTAAGATGTCGTCCTCCTTATGGTGGTCATGATCCTGTTAAATGAACTAGATTATATTTTAAATAATTCTTTTTTTAATCTTCTTCATACATTTCTTTGTAAAATCTAGTATAATCTTTAGATGCTTCTTCATCTAATGTTGCATAATAATTATTCAATCTTCTAAATTCTGGCTCACAAAAACCTAACTGGGCCATGTCTAATAATAGATCTAATGTGTGTTCGATTATATGTGGATTTGTTTCTCTTTCTTCAATTAGTGTACCTATTTGTTGTCTAATTTCTGGAATCTGTGTTTGGGCTATTTCTCTAAAAACAAGAATTGCTCTGACTGCTGTCTCAAAATTTTCATTATATTTTTTGAACTTGGGTCTTCCTTTTGTTTTTAATCCCTTAGCCATTTTATTTTCTTTCTAGAGGTTTGCCATCAATAATAAGGGTTGATGGGGGGTTGTTTAATTCTCCGTGGTCAATTATATGGTCCACTTGTGATTTTATTTCTTCTTTTATCTCACTTATCTTTTTAATTGGTGGTTCGCCACTTTGATTTACAGATGTTGTAACAAAAGGAACTCCTGATTCTTGAATTTTAAAACAAAAATCATGACTTGGAACTCTTACCCCGATTCTATCATTGCTAGATATCCAATTCATAAAATTAGCATCTCTTTTCTTTAGAAGGATTGTATAGGGTCCAGGGATATATCTCTCTAGTTCTTCTTCTTTTGTTCTAAAGTTTTCCAGAATCCAGGCAATGTTTGGAGCAATTATTGAAATAGGTTTATTCTCATCTCGAGATTTGATTGCCTTTATTTTATTTACTGCTTGCTCATCTAATGCATTGCAACCAAGCCCATAAATAGTGTCTGTGGGATAAATAAAAATTTTTCCAGCTAAGATTTCTTGTTTTAAGGTATTAGGGTTTTCTATGTTCTTACTAGTACTCTTTTTTTTGTCTTCATCTATATTTTCTTCTGTATTTTCCATTGTTTCTTTAATAAGCAGGTTTTTATATTCCTTTTGCTTTTATAAATAATGCTAGAAGATACGGTTCTTGGTTTCGGATTCGAACAAAAAGAGAATATCTCTTTTAGGTTTAAATCAGGTTATAGGCTTACTTTTTTAGCAGATGATCATTATGCTACAAACGCAGTATTAGTTTATAGCGCTGATAAATTAGAAGCTGCTACCTATAGGCCTGAAGATGATTCTCCTGATTCGGTGTTTTGGTCTAATGGGGCGATAACTCAACCCACTCTTGCCAGATTATGGGCAGATGCATATTTATTTTATTCTTCTTTTTTGGAAGAATGTAACAAGCCTGATGATATTGCTTCTGTTGATTGGGATAGTGAGGGATTTGGAGATATTCTTGAAACTTTAGAAGGAGATTTTGAGAGGTTTCTTTTACTTCAAAGAAATAAACTTAAAACCGCATACGTTTTAGATGCGGCAATTCCAACTGTTCCTCCTGAATAGACTTTTTGATTTCATTATCTTTAAAAACTATTGAATGATATAATATCATGGTGATTGGACTCTTGCTTTTATACTTGGTTATTTTTTTAACAGTATGGCCTGTTGGTTTGCTTTTAGCGCGGCTTTGTAAGGATGAAATTATTTATAGAAAATGGTTTTATTTTCTCTTTTATTTTTTTATTGTTGTTTCTTTTTTTCTTCTTATTTTAAAGAGGCCATCATATGAAATCCTAACTAGTTTTTATGTGGTAATTCTGGTTTTTATTGCAATTTGTAAAAGCAAGGATAAAAAGTTTATAAGAAAATCTTCGTAGGTTCTTTAATTTTAAATTATTTCTTCTGCGCTTTTCTATTTCTGAATAACCACATAGATAATCCTAGGATAACATAGCCTATTAAAATTGCCCCTATTAATCTTAGAATGTAATCGCCGGATAATGTCATACTTATCTATATTTTTATTTGTATTTAAAGATTACTATTTATGTTAGATTTTTAAACATTAGTTTCTTGGTATTTTTATGTTATACTTAATTGGACTTGGATTAAATCCGCGTGGAATTAGCAAAGAAGGAATGCTTGCACTTGAGAAATGCAAAAAGATTTTTCTTGAGAGTTATACTATTGATTTTCCTTATTTACTTGAAGACCTTAAACTGGGGAAGAATGAGAGGGCAAAAATAATTCCTCTTGCTAGAAAAGATGTTGAAAGCAATATGTTAATCAAAGAAGCAATGTCTATTCCTGTCGCTTTGCTTGTTTATGGTTGTCCTTTATTTGCTACAACACATACAAGTTTAATTTTAGATGCACAAGCACAAGGAGTTAAAACTCGTGTTATTTATTCTGCAAGTGTTTTTGATGCAGTAGCTGAAACAGGACTACAGTTGTATAAATTTGGTAAAATAACGAGTATGCCTGCCTGGAACTTTGGCAAAAATTATAAGCCCGCAAGTTTTTTAGATATTGTTAAAGAAAACCAGAGCATAAGAGCCCATAGTCTTATACTTGTGGATATAGGTCTGAAGTTTTCAGATGCTTTGAAACAACTCGAAGAAGCTTCTAAAGAAAAAAATATTATTTTAGAGAACCTAATTGTCTGTTCAAGATTAG
>Ga0268280_1001159_pt1 | contig 18505 bp, 23 predicted proteins | sample saktaG_9_FD_190139 | JGI IMG/M metagenome (GOLD analysis project Ga0268280, IMG submission 190139) | Saline water microbial communities from Sakinaw Lake, British Columbia, Canada - sak_2011_5_24_40m | ecosystem: Environmental > Aquatic > Non-marine Saline and Alkaline > Saline ... | reverse complement strand
CTGACAGCATCTGTTCTATTCTTCTTCCATACGCAATATGCGACGGTGAGTAAAAAGCTATTACTATCATGTCTCTATCTCCAATCCAGCTTCAATATCTGCTTCCCAATATTCTTCTTGCCAATGCCCGTTCTTGCAAACTTCATCATCTGCAGCGACATGTGCTCCGCATAGGATACATGGATAGCATAGCGGAAGACCCATGAGTGCAAACTCAGGGTCGTTGCAGATATAGCAATTTGAGTCATAAACCTTCGATACTTTTATTTCTCGTTTTCCGCTGAGCCCCTCTTCCAGAAGCCAGTAGGCGGGGTCATCTTTTCGCATGGGAACTGACATATTTTTATCTCCTTTTGGTGACTGACCTTATGATTTTTCTGTCAAAATTTTGAACTCAGCATCTAGATTTATTCCGAGCAAGTGGCATGATACCAGCAGCATAAGAAATGTCTGTGCTGCCTCTCTGCCAATTGTATCTTTCTGCTCATGGTTTCTCTTATAGGTTTTTCTGCGCAAGATGCAATCTAACATCTCGACAGCTTCCTGAATAGTGAAACTTACAGCGTCCTGAGCATCAGGCATGACATATTTCTTTCGCTCGTATAGAGCTAGAACCATATCCATTGCCTCAGTCTGATTAAGAATTGCCATTATCTACTCCTTTCTAATTCTATCATCGTACCAACCTCAATCGGTTCCTCTACCGAGATCCCTATAGATGGGAATCGTATTACCGTGACCTCTCTGCCCATTGCTCCATCTTTTTTCTTGCTGAATTCAGCCCCATAGTCTTTCTTCAGTGTTTCCTGCAATGTCATCAAATGTAACTCAAATCCTTGCCAACTTCTCCACTGGAAAATTTCTCTATCCTCCCTTGCCTGTGTTGACAAAATATCGAATAAGGAATTTACTGTGTTCCACTTTGCTGCTTCAACTGGTCGACTTGTAACCCACTTGTCAATATATCTAACTGCCTGTGAAGATTCTTTCAATTGACGAAGTTGGCTATTTACCATCGATAAAATACCTTTGTTCAGGGTTTCTGCATTCAGGAAGTCAACGCTTCCTATGCGTTGACAAAATGAAACAAAATCAGCCAATCTGTTGGATCCTATCGATCTTGTTATTTTGTTCTCGTGAAGTATCTTAACGATTTTACATAGTTTTCTGATTATGTCAGCCCATATAGCTGGACCAAATTTCTCTATAGAGTCCTGTAAATCTATTTCTGCTCTTTTATTCTTTATTTCTTGCATATCAAGAACTAGCAAGCGGGAGAAAAGTGTTTCCTCGCTAAAAGGAAGATTTACTGCGGTAAGGGCGACGAAACATCTAGGTACAATATTGTATCTGGTATTGGAGCTGTATAGTTGTCGTAACTCTATATGACTTCCTGTAGATAATCTGTCAAGCATATCTACCATCCATCTTGCTCCAGATTTCTCCAGGTTATCCATAGGAAGGAGTCTATGATGTTCTATCGATGCACGGAAAGCATCTTGCTTATCTGTAGGAACGCCAAGAACATCAACGTCAAGATGCTCGAAAACTCTGCATATTCGGCGGATTGCTGTTGTTTTTCCTGAACCAGGAACTCCCAGCATGGCAAGAATAGGTTTTGTTCTATGAAGCTCCTGGAAGAATAATGAGCAGAACCATGCTTTGAGCAATTCTTTTTGTTCTTCTGGTGTAGCTGGTGCATCCGCTGTTGTCCTGAAAGATAAATCGTTTACAAGATAGTCAAATACATCTACCTTATCTGCCTCGAAATCAGGTTGCAGATATGATCCAACATCATTAGATCTGAAAAATTGCCCACAAGTTCCGTTATATTGAATGGTATAACCATCTTTATCTATAACAATAACTTCAGCAGCACCACGATTTATATACAGTTTTTCTGTATCACTGTCCCAATACGTTAGATTTCTTATGGGAACTCTCGGAGAATCAGCTATAATTCTATGTCTAAGCTCCAGGTTGAACATTCTGCTCAACTTGTCTTCTTCATTATATGTGAATCTTCTGTTGAGCATAGCTCTCCATCTTGGAGTTTCGCTATCAAGAACAATATGGTTTTCATTGTCATACCAGTATATTCGCCAATTCTGTCCATCATCGCTGGTCTTGAAGAGTTTACAACCTTTGTCAGTTAATTCTATCCACATTTGGTTGGCAATCAACCTTGCTCTTTCATCTGTTGGTTTATTCGTATATCTTAGACCTTTTACTGTGTTCACAGTGTCAGGGGTTTTTATGGTAAGCACAAGATTGGTCATTCTGTCCATGTCGGCAAATGTCATCAATTTGCCCAACCCCTGCCATCCGCGAACTCCTCTTCCAGCAGCATAATTCTTGAATGTGTCAGACACTGTTTGTATGCGATTGAAAACATCAGCATCTCCAGCCTCAGCACATATCTTTTTCATGAGGGATTCTACAGATTCTTTATCCCATGATTGGTTTACTAGATATCCGCTGAAACAAAGTGCCATTTCATGCCTGGTTCCCTCCTCCCAGTATTTAGCCATCAGTTTGGCAAGTTGCTCATCAAGTGCGACAATGCTCACGGTAGAGGTATCTGTTGAGACTATGGTTTGCAGCTCTTCTATACTTGCTTTTTTACTCAGTGTCTCTATGGGATCTACAGGTTGCCCATTCTCCCACCCGCTATCGGGATTGACAAATATACTTCTGGCTCTGGTTCTTGGATGAAGACCCAATGGTATCTTAAGAAGATTTCCTTTTTCAGCTCCCTCCAGGGAAGGTTGTTTAGGATAGCATTCTACATGATCCTTACCGCTGGCATTGAGTTTTTCGTGATCTCTAACCCAATTCACGATTTTCTGTGCTTGGTCTGCAAGCATAGGTTCTTTCAGAAACACCAGAATGTGATATCCTTTGCCTCCGCTGAACTCGACACAATGTGGTACTTTCGTAAGATGAACTAATATACGAGTTGCTTGCTCTTTTGCAACGTCGAGATCAAGGCTATCAACATCCCAGCCAAACCAGTTCACTGTATTTGTGTCAGCATGAAGCTGATAACTTCCAAGAGTTATATTTCCTGATAGATGCTGTTGTATTAGCTCTGTGGTTATGGGAAATTCTGATGTGGTATAATAAACTTTATCTACTCCGCCATGTCCTACAGAATGGTACGGATTTCCTCCAAATATATCAAGAAGAAGGCTCGTAATTTGTTGTGTCATCATCGCCTATTCTCTCTTCATGTTCACTAACATATTGGTCAAGCAAAACGAGTATTCCCATTTTGCATTCGGGACACTCCTCTCCAGCATTATGCGAGTACAGATACACTGTTCCACAAGTAGTGCAGATTGTCGGATCATTCATCTTCTTCCTCCTGTTTTATGAACTCTTCCTCTTTCATAAGATCTCCGTAGTCTCTTCCCATTTTTGGATCTGTAGCAAAGGGGATGTCGAAGAGATCGGGGACTTGCATGATAGTTGCAACTTCTTTCGCACACCTATGGAAATCTCCCTCGGGTACTTCTGCTATCAACTCGTCATGTACAAAGTTGATTATCCTGTAGTTATCTCCTTGTTCACGCAGCCATTCGTCAACTCTAAGGGCTGCTATCGATAACATGTCTGCACATCCACCTTGCACGACAGCATTACACCCCTTATATGCGTCTATCGGATTATCCTCTCGCCAAATTCGTCCGCTCCAATATCGTACATATCCGCTATTTCTGACGGAGTGTATTATCTCTTTCATCCATGGATCTATTCGTGGAAATTGCCCCTTATATTGATCTGTTACCTCTTTAGCTCTCCTGCGATCCATGTTCAGCTTATACATTAGCGAGCCAACCGTCATTCCATATATAAGACCAAAGCTGATTGTCTTCGACCACTCCCTGTGTATCTTATTCATTTCATCACCACAATCACCCCACACTGATTTTGCGATGTACAGATGAATATCCATTCCAGACGTAAGTGCTTTTACCATGAATGGGTCCTGCGAAAGAATACCAAACATTCGGATCTCCATCTGTTTGTAGTCAGTCGATAAAAATACCATTCCTGGACGAGCTACAAATGCTTTACGCAGATTATATTCATCAGTTCTAGTTACATCACCGCTGAAGACACTTTGTGTGAATTTGCCACGAACCTCTGATGGAACATTCTGCAAGTTTGGCTCACTGCTGGATAGACGACCAGTCCGTGTACCTGTTATATTGAAATTAGCATGAAAAAGACCATCATCACTACTAAGTATCTGCCACTTATCAAGAAATGATATCATCAGATTAGCTTCCCTTAGTGCAGAAACAAGTTGCCCTAGTGGATGATGTACCTTCTCTGTAAGAAGAAAGGTGCTGGTGCATGTAGACTTATATTTACCACCATCAGCAAATCTGCTGCGATCTACACCATCTGCGTCGGCAAATGGATTCTTTGGTTTCGCTATCCCGAGATCTTCATATAAGGCTTTTGAAAGTTGCTTTGGACTTCTCCAGTTGAACTCATGCCCAACTGAGTCATATAAGTTTTGTTCAAGAACTTTTACTCTTGTTTCCAAAGTAGCTTTTGATCTAGCCATGAATTCTTGATCAGCGAGAACACCACGTCTTTCCGCTCGCATTATAACAGAAAGATAACGCATATCTTTTTCGAATAGTCGCCACAGACTAAGTTGTACGATTTGTGGTACAAGCTCCTGAGCAAGCTGATATTCAACACGAGCATCATTCTCGCAGTATATAGCTGTTTTCTCAACTGCCCATTCCCATATCATTGACTTCTTGCGACCCTGGGTTGCTTCCTCTACGAGTTCTCGTTTGCTATTATCTCCAAGAAATACTCTCTCCGCTTCTTTCAATGATTTACGGTAGCGGGAGTCTATAAGATGAACTAGGTCAGTTGTATCTATAACTCTCCAACCCAGTTCGTCAGGAATTACTTCCAAGAAATGAAAATCGAATTTGGCATTATGAGCAATAACGACAGTTCCCGGAGCAAGTGTTCTTACCGCAGCTTTCACTGCTGTTATTGCTTCATCATCCAATGTTGGTATATAACCACTGATCTGTGCGTCTGGGCAATGTACTCCGAGACCAATGAGTTTGTTTTTCCACCAGTGGAGACCAGTGGTCTCGGTATCTAAACATACCCTTTTGCCAGAACATGCGGAAATGTCGGCGGGGGATAGAAAATGTGGCTCAGGCATGTTAGCTCCAGGCTATATCTTTTAATTTTTTCATCTGGTTTTTGGTAATATTCGTGTCGCCAGATTTTACATTTGCTCCAAGAATAGATAGTGCTTCTTCCATCTTATTTTCGATAAACATGAGTTTTGAATTGTTGCGAGTAATAATGATATAACTTGTTGTAAATGCAAGATTAACAGGTATATCAGCCGTATAATTTTGCATAAATGGGAACGATAATTGTGTTGCGATCATTTCGGTATTCCTTTCTTCCATATACATGATCTATCAAAGCTCGCATTATAACCGCATGATTCCCCACGCTCCACCGGAGCTGTTAGCAATGAAGACACCTTGTCTCCGCATACAATTTTTATCTGCTCTCTCATCTCCAGCAAAAGTGGGATCCACTCATCGCCTTGCGCTTGACAACAGACACGATCATTGAAGATTTTCTGCAAAGCCCGCATTGTGCATCCGAAGTATATATGCGTCAATATGTTGGTTGGAAGTATTCCCCTAGCATCCTGAGACTTTACGCCAGTCGCTATAAGATACTCATAGCATTCAACACAAGAGAATATAGACTCCGCATATTTGTTCAAATTATTAGATATAAGCACATCTCCAGAGGCAAGGAAATGATATTCTTTCTTTGCTCCATAAAAACGCATACTCTCCTGTGCAAATGATGTGCCTATGCGTGATCGTACAAGCTGGTGTGTGAAAGCTCGGGTTACATTTCTGATAAGCCAAACATATGAAATCATCTCCGCTGGTGTACCGAGCATGGTGCTTTTTGCATCTTTGAATGCTTGCTCTCTTTCCTCAGGAAATGTCTCCCTATTTTCCATATCTCCACGATATGTTCTAATGATCTTTGTTACTGTTTCCTCCTGCATTGTCGTACAAGCAATAAGATCCACGGTAGCGACTCCAGGCTTGTGGATGTAAACATCCTTTCCTGCTATATTTTGGTGATACACTATTGTTCTACCTGCCATTATCAATCTCCTCTCATATTTTTATCGTCCAACATCATTATTGCTATCGTAGCATAGTTGTGCAGATCCATGAGTATATCTCGTAATTTTTCTGCTGACACAGGTTCTGAATCTCCCCGTATCAAAATTTGTTTCAGCCTTGCAGCGATGCCGACAATCTCTACCGTAGCCCCCAGAACGCCTGTTTCCTCTATGGCATTCCCATACTGCCTATTCCTCACGGAAAAAAGAGCTCCGCATTCCTCGCATATCAATGCGAATTTATCTTCAGCGTCATCGTATTTGCTATTCTCTCCCATACATAACCTCCATGAAACTATCGACTAAAGTGACATTAGGTAGTTCTCCCAGATCCTCATTATATGGATGTTTGCGAACGTATGTTGGAATTCCACTATTGGATGCTCGTTGTATATATAATGGATCGTCTTCCCAGAGCATAACACTATTTTCCTGTTTTCTCAAATCACAAGCTAAAAGAACTCGTCCCTCTCCCATCATTCTTAATTCATCCATATGAATTCTGTGATAACTAAACCATGTCATTGTATCTTTGAAGATTCTTTTGAATTGCTCAACTGGTCTTGCCGTTACAACTATGATATAATATCCCAAATCATGCCAATATTTCATTGACTCGACTGTATCTGGATATATTTTCAGTTTCGCATATTGTCCAGTTGCTTCAAACTTTTCTTTCAAAGCTGAATACTGCGGATATTCCATTTCCAGATCATGATCTATATGTATTGTTTGAGGCATTTTTATGCCTTTTATGTCATACCCGCCTGATATTGCCCACTGCATGAATGTTGCTTGATAGTCTCCAAGTGTCTGATCTATGTCTGTTATAAGAATTCTCTGATGTCTATGTTCAGGAGCAAATTCCATCTTGAGTTTGAAATTAAGAACCTTGTTCTTATTTTCCATTGCTTCTAGAAGTGCCTGCTGTGAGAACCCCCATATTTGTGCAATCGATATTACATATTTCATCAGGTCAACTATTTCCTCGAGAACATTTTCTCGTACCATGTGTCGAATTGTATTTTTACGATGACGTTTCCAGTTTATCTCGCGAAGCACCTCATCGATCTCGGACACCAATCCAAGCAGAAATTGCTTTGTCCACTCTTCTTGATTTTTGTGTCCTTCTATTTCAAATATCTTATGATTATAAGACATTTGTTCTTCCCATACTTTTTCCAACAACGTTCTGTGCATTTTATTTTTCAACTCCTTTCAGTATATTCTGTACACGACCATATGCTTCATGCGAAAGCATGGTTCTTTTCCATTGTGCGAATCTGCCAACCATGTGGAGATTATGCAGATCATTTTCATATCGTTGATATTCCGCAACATTCGGATACATATCTTTTATGACTATTACATCTCCGGAAGGAACAATAAAATTGGGCGGATACTCGGTGAATCTTTTACCGAATAGATTAGACATCCGTACCCACCTATCTCCCTCTATACCACTGTATACAATGAAATTGCTAGGCTCATTCGAGCTTTGGATAGAAACTGGAATGTATACCAACGGAGGGCGAGTATAATATGATTCTTTAGTCGGAAATGTTTGTATAACATAATCATACTTATTGCAAACATCAGATAAGTAGAATCCTCCCGACTTGAATATCTGCACTTTCTCAAAGTGAGCTATTTCCATGATTACCTGATTGACAGCATGAGGATTATATCCGATCACAGCTCCGGTATACTTGTTGAAACTGCTAGTTATTCCCTCAGTATCTCCCCATTGTTTCTTAATATATGTTTTCTCATTACCATATGTCATAACTGATATACGACTAGCCCCAACCATTTCCTCTATCCATGTTGGCGTCCAATGATAGAAGAAACAGCCCACCACAGGCGGAGCTTCAAATCCATACGCCATCACGGTAGGAGATATGCCAAAGTCGTTGCAGGCAAGAATAGAAAACAAAGCTGATGGACCGAAACCTAAAATCGCTACTCGCATTCCTTCATCTCCTCTAGATATTTCGTATATTTCTGCATTCCGTATTTCCTATTCTCTCGCTGTGTGCATATTCGCAGATTATGTCGCTGATTGTTCAGCCTATTTCCATCTATATGGTCTACGACCATCCCCTTTGGAAATCCCATTATTTGTCTGTGCATCGCTACACGCTTATGATCTCTTACCGCATACCCGTCGCTGAAATACCATTTATGCTGTGATAAATTATCATAATCTTCGTCGTCGACTAATGCGTCGATATCATCTGTGATAGGTATGCGTTTCATTCATAATCCGATCTCGGAAAATTTGTATGAGCAAATTCTCCAAATAATTCGAGGGCTTTTCTGTCGTATGCTTTGGCTGCTTCCTCTGCGGTAGAATAGGTTCCTAATGACTCCTGAATTCCATTATGTTTTATCTGAGCTCTAAATCTATTACCTCGTATAACAACTCCCTTATATCCAGATATGCTTTTATATCTTTGTACTCTATTCAGCATATTTTGCTGGAGAGTGCATATTCTAAGATTTTCTCTTTGATTATTAAGTGGATCATGATCGATATGATCTACTAATATTTCAACTGAAGAATTAAAATCTAGTATTATATTGGACATCGGAATTTCTTTATTCAATATCCATGTAGATGCCCCAGAGTTATGAGTATACCACTTATACCCGACCAATTTATCATAATCCTCATCGTCTACTTGTATTTCTTCTCCATGAAGTACAATTATTATTTTCATTTACTTGTCGTCATTCTATAATACATCAACATACAATATGCGTCTTTTTCGTGGATAGTGCCTGTTATCTCTCTAGCCCATCCCCTAGCCTTCGCAAGATTCTTCCAATGCCCTGGACTTATCATATGGATATAATCATCAGTTAGATATTCTTTTAGTACAGACACTACTCTCTCCACCCGCTCTATCTGATGCTTGTCTCCATATGCTGGTGCTGACTCCACAATTGCATCCATGCGAGAAATGTCGAATTTGCTCAATATCTCTCGGATGTCTGTAATTACATTCCATCTTGAAGTTATCTGCACTATGGGTTTATCAGAGTAATAATCGCAAACCACAATGCCTGTGTTGACTCCAGGATCTATAGCTATAAAATTCATAGAAAAATAGGGGCAGAGCATTTCAGCTCTGCCCCATCTCCTTTCAATACATTACCTAGAACGGGGCTTCACCACCAGATGCTGCCGACTTGGGAACTCCCTTTGATTTTGCACCAGGAAGTCCTGTCGGTGCAGCGGATTCAGCAGTAGATCCAGCCGGAATATACGAGTCAACCTTTGCTTTCGGAATACCCTCGTATTCCTCGTGAACAACGGAGACACGCAATTTTTTCCCGATGAAACTCTGAATATTTGCTTTTCCAGTCTCCGGAGCACCTACCGCATTCAGGAATTGGTCAAGCTTCCAACGTGCTGCTGGAGCGAGCGAAACTATAATCCAGATAGCCTTGTTTTCTTCATCTGCATCAGTGCATCGACATTGGTAATTCCAATACGGAAATCCTGATCCACCCGCTTTTTCTTCGCCTTTCTCGATCAGCACTTGATGAACACCCTCGCTTAGGTTAGGATCAACCCGCTCGAGGTCGATAACAGTTTTTTCCTCTGCCATTGCTATTTATCCTTTCTTTGTCCAATAACTCAACAATTTATCATATGTTGGATTGGTAATCGTTATCGGCAAACGGTCTGAGCGATCCTTTGCCACAAAATTTACGTCGTCAAATGCCAACAGTCGTGGCTTTCTTTGGTCTGTACTTTCACCTTTGTACATATATGCGATGCAGTCCATCATTCTGCTAACGCTGCGACCTGTCGCCTTTCCGGTAAAGTGGGGCTGAATCTGCTGTTGTTCATTTTCTTTCGTTGCTACCTGTGCAATAAACACGATATTCATTGGCAATGCACGAAAATAGCGAACAACCTTGTCAAAATCATCCAGGGCTTTACCGTAGTCAGAAATAGATGGAAGATCATCATATGCACGATGAATAGCTGGGAATGTGGATATTGTATTCTGCATGGCAAGATGTTGTGTTTCATTCAAGCTGTCGATAACAACTGTCTTGAACTTATGCTCTCCAAATTTAAGAAATAAATAGGCGTCTTGCAGATCTACCCACGAGTGTATGGGAATACGTGCAACCTTTCTCGTCACAGAAGCCATACCATCATCAATATCCAGAAATATGACGCTTGGCCACGATGAGGCAAAAACTGTCTTGCCAACACCTGATTCGCCATATACCAGGAAACGTACACGATGCGAGTCAAACATACCCTCATGAATTTGAATATCTGGTTGAGGAATTTTGAATGCTGGTTTTTCTTCTACAGCAGGTATTTCTTTGGCGTCCTCGTCGTCATCTTCTGACGGATCAGCAAATGATCTTGCGTCATTTTCAGCCTCAGTATCAAGTCTTACTTTAGATTCTGACTCCTCCTCAACTAGAGTTCCATCACTTGTATCACTCATAACTTACTCCTTCGCTAATTAATTTCTTTTCGTCACGATCTACTTTCGGCATTCGTGACAAAACTGATTCTGCCTCCCCCGAGTCATTCAGGGAAAGGCAAACGTCTTTGAACGCACAATCCCAATTACAATCTTTTGTGGGATTTCTATATACGACACCTCCTTTCTTATGAAATTCATCCATTTCCGTCATTTGCAAAATAAGCTCTTGAGTTATAAGTGATAAACCCTCAGGATTACGGTAGGCATAAGTTCGCAACACTGGTTGCGTGGATGCTATTCCCGTTTCACCCATCCTTATAACATTATACATAACTCCATGCGGATGATATCCCAATAATGTTGCAGCTATCATATATGTGGATATTTGCATATCTAATGTTACATGCTGGACACTAGCTTGTTTTACGAACTTATGCTCGAGTATCCATGCTTGTTTTCTTGTTTTTATAATGCCGTCGATAAATCCTATCAGCTTATGTCCCTCCATATCCAACTCGTATTTCAGTTCAGTTGACAATACTTCATCAAAATTATCACTTGCTCTAGCCCAGTTGAAATATCTTCGTAAAACCACGCTCAAATTTTCCCAATCCTTTGCCATATCCCAACCATTGGCAATTTCAATATTAGTTAGCTCATCTTCAGCCACTTTCATTGCTTTCTTGTCATCCATGCCATTCTTGTACCACTCAGCCAAAGCAGCATGTCCTACCGTACCCCGTGCCTGTCCTAGACTCGGTGGCGAAGCATAGTCTAGGATATATTGTAAATAGTAACGATATTTACATCGTCTCCATGTTGATAGAGAGGAATATGAGAATTTATCGACTGTCATTTTCTAATTCCTTTGTATTCACAAAACTATATTCTTTATCTTTATATATAGCTATCCAAATTCCTGACGATGGAAACTTTTTGCAGAAAAACATACAAATAAAGAAGGTTGCCATCAGTCTTCCAAGTGGGACAAAAGCATCCTGCTGGGGATCAAAATCCTCAAGACTTCTCGCTATTTCCGAAGGGAGCTTGTCGATGTTTTGGTATCCTGTAGTAATAAAAACTATCTCGTCAGTATGAGCTTTTAGCCCACTGACGTCATGCGATGGTTCAGCTACGAATATTTTTCTGAATGTAGTTTTCATTTAGTTTTATTCGTCCAATACAGATTATCGAGCTTATTGTTATACATATCTCCGTCTTCATGCACTATTTCCGCATTCTTAGGTTTCTGTCCCTCAAATACACTAAGAACAATCAAGTCTACTCTTGATCTAACTCTCAAACCTTTTTTTGTCAAAATAACTGTTGTAAATCCTCTCTTATCATTATGCAAAGATAGAAAATATCTAAGATTATTGTAGTTATATCTTACTCTGCCTAGATCAGATACTTCGCATTCGATATATCCTGGTACACGCTTCCACACTTCATTTTCCATTTTTGAAATATCCTCGTATCTCTCCAGATGTAATCTTTATAGAAGAATCTTTTCTGTAGGCAAGAACTTTACTTATGACATGATCGACAGTTTTAGTACCGTCCGACTTCGTGGACATTAGATGGATTACATGGGGAGACTCTGTCGTACCTATGCGCCGTATACGGTGAAGAGATTGGTAATAGTCGTCTCCTGAATAGCCTCTTTCCAAGTAGATCGCGGTATGAGCTGCGGTAAGGGTGAATCCGAATTTACCGACACCAGGATGAGCTATGATAGCGTCAAGTTCTTCTCCCTGAAATCTATTGACAATACCTTGTCTTATTTTTTCTGGAGTATCTCCTGTAAGAGAAGCTACACGATATTTCTTTCTAAGCTTCGCTTCCATTGCATGTGCTGTCGCTTTGAACGTTGTCCAGACAATGCAGGGAAGTTTCTCATATTCAAGCATATTCTCGACAGCATCCCATTTAGGACTTTCATTTGGTCCGCCAACAAGAATAGGATTGCTTGCGAACTGGATTAGGCGAAGAAGTTGGGATAAGACATTTAGAGCAAGAACTTCTCCCGAATCGTCTGGAAGTTCAGCTAGGAATGTTTCCTCCATCTCATTATACATTCGTTGTTGCTCTTTCTCCATCTCAACTTCTACATCGTCAAATAACCATTCAGGTAGATTAAGAACCTGATTTTGTGTTCGTGCATAGTAAATGTCATCAATGTCTTTATGTATTTCTCTATCAGCACCAGCAGCATTTCCCACAACTGCTGTTCCCCATTGGTTTCGCTCTATTATACAATATCGTTCTGAAAATGTCCAATAGGAAGAGAAACGTCGGGGATAGAGCAGATGCAGTTGGGAGTACATATCGTCATAAAATTTGGATATAGGACTACCGCTCAATAACCATACATATTCTGTATTTCTTGCTATGTTGGTCATTAATTTTGTTCTTTGGGCTTTTCTATTTTTTATAAGGATGCTCTCATCTATTATGATGAGGTCAAAATCGCATAATATGATCACATCGTTATTTCTTATTACAGTGTCATAATTGGAGATTACCCACTTATTCGATTTCCCCCATGTGCTTGTATGACCATGCCAGATTTTTGACTCTGCTCCGCACCATCTCTTTATTTCTTTTTGCCAGTTTCTTGTAAGCGATAATGGGCATACTACCAGAATTCTTCTTGCATCGGTCTTTTCTGCTGCCATTATAGAACAGAATGTTTTCCCCAAACCAGGAGCCAGAGCAAGCAATACTCTTTTTCGTCTTAATAGAAAAGCAATAGGTTCATTCTGAAACTCCAGAGAATTAACATTTGTCTCTATAACTATTTCTTTCTCATACTCTGCTTCCCACTTCTTTATATCATCATCTTCTGTGATATTAGAAAACTCTTTCCTAACGCCACTCAACGAACTTCTATTGAGATCAGCTCGCCATGCTTTTATTTTGCTGATCCATGAAAATCCGTATATACGCAATTGTGATGAGGGATAAACTGTGGGGTAGAACATGAGATAACCATTTTCTATTCTGAGAAAACCACTTGTCATCGGCATTTACCTTTCATTTTATAGGCTGGTACTTACCAGTATACCACATTTTTCTTCGTATTACTAGGGCATAACTTCGTATACATCATGCAAGTAGACAAAGAATTGCGGTATGCTGTATTATACCGCAATTCATGTCTTATAACAAGGGGCGAGATACTTTATTTGTTCATCGTAGCAGAAATGTCAGGGGGTATAGTTTTCGGAAAGAATTTTTTCCAAATATCATTTATCAAGTTGCTGCCACCACCGACGATTATGCCTGTTCCTATGATCCCATAAGGCGAAAATGGAATATCAAGTTTGAGAGCTATTCCCATCTGATAGAACAAATCAAGTTTATAGATGAATGTTCCAATGACAGCCAGGATCATGGCAACATAAAGAAGAGCCCATTTGTGCGGAGCTAAGACCGGAATTTTGTCTGCTGCCGTCCCAAAGGTCATCTCAACAATTCGTTCGATTATGAACGACATGATGAGCAAAACTGTGAAAATACTCGCTATTAGTTCCATCGCATACTCCTTTCAGTATACTTTCTTCAGCCAATCTAATTCATTTCTATTGGGATAGATAGTGTACCATCCATCATCCCAAAGATCGTATATATTCTCGAAATATTTCTGATACATCAATCTTACTCTATCTATACTATAGTTTTCAGAAGCCCATCTCCTACACTCCTCTCCGTCTAAATCTTTTGCATGATAAGCTGCCCAAACAAAATCATCGAAAGTTCTGCACCTATACCCTGTCTTACCGTGAACAACTGTTTCAGGAAATACTCCCCAATCGGTAGTGATGACTGGTGTACCCTCTAGTTGAGATTCGATGGCTACTCCACCGAACGGCTCAATATATGTAGTAGGAACGAAAGTAGCAATAGCTCCAGCTAGAAGGGCAGCTCTTTCTTTTGGCGGAACAGATCCTATGTGTTTCACATTTTTAAACTGAGAAAAGTCTCTGCCCTCAACATTGTGAAGATCTCCCTGACCAGCTATAATCAGAGGAGCTTTTAGATATTGTGTTACCTCCAAAGCTATCTGCAATCCCTTTCTCTGAATGAGTCGTCCCAGATACACATAATAGTTCTGCTTAGGAAATTCTGAACTGTATGGGAAATCAGCAAGATCGTATGAGTTAGGAATAACTGCGTCATAATAGTTTCCATCTTGCTGATTAGTAAGACCATAGATATAGCTCATCCATGCGTATGACTCAAATACTTTATATTTCGCAAAAATACCAGTATATCCAATCCCAGACTCTACTACCTGCAAGCCGACAGAGTTAGCTATTTCCTGCTGGTAATTTCCCATAGTACAGAGCAAGAAATCTTTCTCACTTTTTCGTCTGCTTATTTCAAGAATGGTATTGGCATTGAATTCACGGTAGGCAGCGTCTTTGGGATCATGCTTGAAGAACTGGTTTGTCCAGTCATAATCACCATACGTGTTTTTTCTGGTCTGATCACTGATAACTATAACTTGCTCAGTTGCTTCGGTCTCACTACCTTCCCCACAATATAGAATAACTTTATGTCCTAGACTAGTCAGCATCTTAGACAAATTCACAACCTTCTGCGTATAAGCACACGAATAATATGCCTTACTCGTAGGTATATGAGCTAATCCTAGCAGATGGAAGGTAAATTGTTTATTCAAGAGTCCATCCATGCGATAGAGCAGCATTCTCTAATCTCGTCAATCTTTGTTCCATGGTAAGAACGGGTGGGGGTGGAGTGGGAAGTCCTACGTATTCGTATAACTCATCTTTTGTCCCATTCCACCAGTCTAGATCTATTTGTTTGCTTTGACAGCCGTGAGCAATACCATCTCCTCTATCAGTATATTGCCAGAACCTGAACCCGCCTTTTGGATATCTGGGATCAGAGAAATACTGGTAGCCCACTTCCGGACCGATGCTGTCAACTTTGTAGTTAGCTATCCAAAGATCATGCTCAACGAACCATGCGGGAAGCCATTTTATGAAGTTATTGATAGCATCAGGATTTGTGTAAATTCCGCACGGTCTTTTGAGCCTTTTGTCCAGATCGTCTACAGCAATTTTTAGTCTTTCTAGTGCTTTTGTCGGACCGAGACCAGAGTATGACAGTTTCTCAAAGTCTACGAATACAGGAAGATTTCCCTGATCATTGATCAATCTATCAATAGCCTTCTGCGTCTGTGCCAGCATGTTTTCTCTATAGTTAAAAGCGATATATGCTCCCCACAGAAGTCCAGCTTTCTTTGCTCCGTCACGAGAACGAATAAACTCAGGATCATTATCCCCATTGATCTGAACACGGATAATGCAAAACTTGACTCCCATCAATTTCATTGTGTCGAAATCGATGGGAATTCTAGGATCTGTAGTTCTTGCTTGCCATTTGCTGACGTCAGCTCCTGCAACTCTATTTATCGGAAGGCAACCATATCTTGCCATAATATTTCTCCTTATGTATAAAATTTAAACACGAAGGTAAGTATTCCTATTATGATGCTTATGATCATAGAAAAGAAACCTATCATTAAACTAAGTATGGAAAATCCATAACCTATCCACACGCTTGTTTGAGAAGCCTTACTTTGTAGAACAGCTTTGAAAGTTCTATAATCATTAACTACATCGACTATATTATTTATTTGACGAGTAATGTCCTGATTTTGCTGTGTCCATATGTCATGATTTACATACGTGGTCTGCATATCTTTTAATCTTCCGGCTTCCCCATTCAGAAGATCCAGTCTTCTGTTTACTTCAGTATTTCTTAGATCTAGAGCATCTCTTAGTGCATCAAATTGCAGTTTCATTGTCTTTTCAATATGCTCAACATCTTTTTCGTCCATGCTCGTATCCCTATAACTACAATTTTGATCTGTCATGGTGTTGCTGCCCAATATCCATAGAAAGAATTATAAACCGTAGCTGCATTTGCTCCGGTAGCCGTGATCTGTAATCCAAATCTTCTGTTATATATGGGAACAATTAATTGTTGAAACGATAATACACTTTGTAACATGACAGGATTGGGCATAGCAGACACACCACCTCCAAAGGCTAGATTGGGATTTACTGCTTGACCATATCCAGCAGGAGTAGCACCTGAATCGCTATTATAAAGAGAGAGAAGTACAGCTCTGGTTGTAGCAGGCATACAGGGAGACGTGTCTATATCAATATATCGTACCCTAGCTACCGTCTGGTTATACAATGTTATGCTATCATTGTCAGCCCAAGCATCGACAGAAGCTGTCGTTGTAAACAGAGCAGATGCTACAGTTGTTCCTGTTATATAGCGATATGTTCCTCTTGTGCTATTATACAACATCACTCTACATTGCGTAGAATCATTAAGAAATGCTGCTACCGAGGAGTCTCCAGCAGTTATATTGTCATATGGAACATTGGTTGTAGTAAGACCACCTGTTCCGCCAGCATTTATCAAAGCTGTAAATGTAGCTGACGAGCATAGTACGTTCGTATAAAAATATCCAGCATATCCCACTATAGGAAAGAACTGTGTTCCGGTAAGAAGTTGGACATAGGCTTGTGTTCCAGCACCTCCAGAAGTGTTACTTATAAGAACTCCGAATACTTGAGGTTGGAAGGCTGTGACTGGCTTGGCTTGCCCAGCTGTTGTTGACGTTATAGCATATTGTCCAGCAGTTCCAGCACCATTGAACGTAACAAGAATAACTCCACTTCTGGCTACCTGAATGAAACTTGCATCTCCTAGTTCTGGTGTAACAACAGCGATATTGCCATTTAATCCCTCTGTCGTTGTTGTGTAAAAACCACCGTCTGAAGCAATATATCCCACATCTCCAGCAGCGACAGCTCCACCGCTCAGATTAACTGCTCCTATAGTTGCTGTATAGTCACATCCCCACGACGTTATGGTTCCATTCGTTGTAAGACGTTGCCAATCCTTGCTTGCTTGCGCAGGAAGAAGAGCATTGATAGCTAGTGGAGCTGTTATTTGACCAGTTCCACCTCCAGCAATTCCAAGAGTACCCCATGTGGGCGGAGTTGCTGCTCCTGCTGATATCAATGGATTGCCTGCTACTCCCGCTGAGTTATTGGGCATCAAAGCTGTACTAAATCGTATGGCTCCCAGAACATCCAAGGCTTCTGTCGGAGCTGTCTTCTTTACGCCGACATTGCCATTAGTGTCAAGAACTAACTGATTAGCTCTATATGTCCATGTACCTAAAACTAGATTTCTTTCTACTCCAGCTCCGTAATAACTAGAGATAATTCTGTTATCTGCACCAAATGGAGTATAGAATAAGATACTATTCCCATCAGGTCTTGAGCTTCCTAACTCTAACGGATATCCGTTTTTGACTATCGTTAGAAGTTGCGTCGGAATTAATGTCCCTATCCCCACATTAGATCCGTCGTCAAATATCTGTGAATCTCCTATTGTAGTCGTACTAGGAGTGAATTTTGCAACATAGTTCACAGTTCCAGGTCCGACAGTACCAGCTCCAGTTGGACCAGTCGCACCAGTAGCTCCAGATCCAGGACCTGTAGGACCCATCGGACCAGTTGCACCAGTTGTCCCAATTGGACCAGTAGCACCTGTTGTCCCGACTGGACCAGTCGCACCAACTGCTCCAGCAGGACCAGTCGCACCAGTTGCCCCTGTAGCTCCAGCAGGACCAGTCGCACCTGTAGAACCAGTTGGACCTCCTGCTGGACCAGTTGCACCAGTCGCACCTACACCAACAGTATGAGACAACGTTTCAAGATATCTCACCCGTTTGGCAAGAGCTTCAGTTCCACTTACTAAATCTGCGAGA
>Ga0268280_1001158_pt1 | contig 18514 bp, 15 predicted proteins | sample saktaG_9_FD_190139 | JGI IMG/M metagenome (GOLD analysis project Ga0268280, IMG submission 190139) | Saline water microbial communities from Sakinaw Lake, British Columbia, Canada - sak_2011_5_24_40m | ecosystem: Environmental > Aquatic > Non-marine Saline and Alkaline > Saline ... | reverse complement strand
TGGTAACCTCCCGGTCATTTACCCATTTCATTATCTCTTCCAGGTCTTTCTTCTCCACAGCTCTTAAATTTACCAATTTTCCTTTAAGCATAATCTCTCCTCTTTCCAAAAGGTAAACTTTAGTGCCAGGCACTAAAGTTTACCTTTTTAAAAAAATAAATAATTATTTTTTCTATTATAGCAGGAATTTTAAATTATTTGTAGAAAGTATATAAAAGGAAGGAGGATTTCTAAATGGTTAATAAATTAAAAGTAGCTTGTCTTCAAGTAAGTGCACGAGAATATAGTGATAGATACGAAAATAAAGAAAATATATTAAAAATGATTGACAAGGCAGCAGATGCACGCCCTCAATTAATGGTTTTGCCGGAATGTGTTTATCCGGCGTATTATATTTCTCCGCTTATTGTGAAAAATTCTTTAGAATTCCAGAAATCGACTCTGGAGCTAATTACTGAAGTGAAACAAAGGGCTAAACTGTATAAATGCTACATAGCTTTAGGGATAGTTGAAAATGACCTAATCGAAAATATTCTTTACAATTCTGCTTTACTTATCAATCCGGAAGGTCAGGAGATAAGCCGCTTCCGAAAATCTTACCTGTGGCATTTTGATTCTCACTGGTTCTGCGCCGGTGAACAATATCCGGTAATTAAGACCGAATTAGGGAAAATAGGAATGTTTATCTGTTCTGATGGACGACTCCCTGAAATAGTCCGTTGTTTGAGTTTACAGGGAGCGGATATTTTGCTTGACCTTACCAACTGGGTCACCTCAGGATTTGAGAAAGAAAACCTTACCAACCCTCAGGTAGAATATATGATTCCTACACGAGCCCTGGAAAACCGAGTGTGGATAATTGCTGCCAATAAAGTGGGAATGGAGGCAAAGAGTATATTATATTGTGGAAAAAGCGCTGTCTTTACACCTGATGGCCAGATAGCCAAAATTGCCTCTTCTTACCAGGAAGAGATTCTCTTTTATGAAATTTCCCCTGAGGAAGCTTTAGATAAATCCATCGATAACCAAATTAATATAATTAATGATAGAAGACCGGAATTATATTCTGAATTGATTCAACCCACTGATACTTTGCCTATCTATTCTATTATGAAAAAAAAGACAGGTCCTAAAAATCCAAATCCGCTTACCGCAGTAGTGCAAATAGAATTTGAAGATAATTTTAAAAAATATCTCCAAAAGATAGAATTATTTATAAATAATCTCTGGGAACAGGAGACTGATATTATTATCTTTCCCGAATGTGATTTTATCTTCCCCGAAAATGGAGAGGAGATCATTAATAAAATCAAACAAATAACTAAAGATAGGAAAGCACTCTGCGTTATTACCCTAGTCGAGAAAGCAGACGAGTCCTATTATAAAACCACTTTTCTCATAGAATCGGGTAAACTCCGGGGAAAATACAGAAAAACCCATTTAGAAAGAGAAGAAAAGAATCTTTTTTCTCCTGGAGATTTAGGTCTTCCGGTATTTAAAACTTCTTATGGTTATGTGGGAGTAATGATAGGCTATGAAGGAATTTTCCCTGAAATATCCCGTACCCTAACCCTTAAAGGAGCAGATTTAATTATCTGGTCCAGTAAATTTAGCAATGATAGACAGATAAACATCTGCCGCAGCAGGGGGGCAGAAAATAAAATATTTGTCGCCTGTTCTAACTCCCTTTCCCATCAGGATGGCGGACATAGCTTAATAACTTCTCCTTCGGGGCAAATATTAACCTCTTGTCTGGGTAAAACTGAACAAGCCAGCCTATCTTCGCTCAATCTTTTACTTTCTCGAAATAAAGACATTGTCCCCCATACCAATACAATTTTAAACAGGAAACCAGATACTTATAAAATTTTATTAAACAATATTCATATAAAGGAGAAATAAAATTGAAAGCAGAACTTATAGTTAATTTAACCGCAGGCGGGGGGAAACCCCATAAACATTTAAATACAGTCTTAAAATATCTAAAGGAAAATGGACTAAATTTTAAAGTGTGCACCACTTCCCATCAAGGAGAAGCGGTGGAACTAGCCCAAAAGGCTGCTGACAACGGCGCAGAACTCATTGTATCAGTAGGCGGGGACGGAACAGTCAATGAAATAGTAAATGGAATTATGAAATCAAAAAATGATCCACCTTTAGGAATAATCCCTTTGGGGTGGGCTAATGATTTTATTAAAAGCACGAACATTCCCTCTGATATAATTGAATCTTGCAAAATTTTAATTAAAGGCAAAACCAAGAAAATAGATATAGGAGTAATTAATAACCAGATATATTTTGCTAATATCTGTGGGGTAGGATTTGATGCAGAAATAGCCCAACTCGCCAATCAAATGAAAAGCAAACACCCCAATTTACGCATTCTTGGTGCATTTGTTTATGTCTTCGCTACTATAAAAAAACTTCTTTCTCCTTTTAGCTGCCATAATGTAAAGATAAAATTCGATGGGCAAGAAATCCATTCTAAAATTCTATTTATTGCTATTAGTAAAGGAAAATTTTACGGAGGCAGATTTAAAATCACCCCGGAAGCTATATTAGATAATGGTTTGTTAGAAGTATGTGTGGTAGAAGAAATGGGAAGATTTAAGTATCTCAGTATTATCCCCAAAGTTTTTAAAGGTACACATGCAAGCATTAAGGGGATAAACTTTTATAGGGCCAAGGAAGTAGTCATTCAATCTTCGGAGCCAATTCTGGCTCAGGTAAGCGGTGAAGTGATTGAAGGTCAGAAGGAATTTACCATAACTCTTCTGCCAAAAAGATTAAAATTGATTGTCCCTTAGCAAGAATACAGTAATGAGTAATAAGTGATAAGTGATGGGTAATGTGTAACGAGTTACAGGTTGCAAGTTGCGAGTTACAAGTTTACTAATTTAATTAGCGAATTACTTAATTGTATTTTACTTACACTTATAGCCTGTAACTATACGCTGTACGCTCTACGCTAATTTTACACTAATGGCTAATTTAATTGGTGAATTGGCAAATCGGTGAATTAAGACAAATTATCTTCCCTTATTTTTACTCTTCTTCTCTTCATACATATTCTCATCAGCTATTATAATTAATTCATCTATGGAGAGGGGATTGGAAGGGTCATAATTAGAAAAACCGACACTGAAATCTATCTTATAAGGTTTACCCAATTTCTGGTTTAATTTCTCTAAATTTTTACTTAACCTCTCTCTAATCAGGGGAATTTCATTTAAGGAACTCTCGGGGAAGATGAGTAAGAATTCATCTCCTCCCATACGGCAGATAATATCAACTTCTCTTAAAGTAGATTTAAAGAGTTGACCTACATCTTTTAAGATCATATCCCCTTCTTTATGGCCAAAGGTATCATTAATCTCCTTGAAGCCATCTATATCAAGATAGAGTAAAAGGATAGAGATTTTCTTTCGATTAGCGGTCTTAATCTGCTGTTCCAAAAGAGCAAGCCCATACCCTCTCCCATAGCAGCCGGCAAGGGCGTCATAATGAGCTAATTCTTCCAGTTTTTTTTCTATCTTCTTCCGTTCAGTAATATCCTGGAATATCCCTATCATCCCGGTAAGTTGTCCATCAATTATAACCTGAGAGACAGAAATGGCTATCGGAAACCTAGTTCCGTCCTTTTTCTTTCTGACAGTTTCATAATAAAAACGCCCTTTTAATGATTTCTTGGTCAACCATTTTCCTTCTTTCATCTTCTCCGGGGGGTGAATCATCCCATCATCCAGGTTTCTACCTTTTACTTCTTCCAAAGTATAATTAAACAGTTCGGCAAAGCGAGGGTTTATATCTATGATATTACTATCTTTATCCAGATAGGCTAAAGCCTCAGGACTGTTTTTAAAGAGACTAGTAAATTCTTGATTACTTTTGCGCAATGCTTCTTCGGTTTGCTTTCGTTCGATGGCAATAGCTATCTGGGAGGAGACAAATTCCATAAGCTTGATATCTTTTTTAGAGTAGAGGTTAGGGTTGGTATAGCTTTGAACTACCATTGCCCCAATTGTTTTATCTTCTACTTTTAGAGGGACACCTAACCAAACCTTACGCAACATGCCAAACCATTCTTTAAATTTCGTCATAAACTCTTTTTCTTCAATCATTTCTCGATTAACAAAAGTTGATTTACCTGTCCTTATGACCTGAGCAACCAAAGAATTGTGATTGATAGTTCTTGGAAGATGAATAGGCTTGGTATTATCAATATTATAAGGGAAGAATATTTTATCTTCCTTCTCATCTATCAGGGCGATATAAAAATTGGTAGTATCAATGATGGTACTCAGTTCCTTATGAATAGTTTTATAAAGTTGTTTTAAGGACATGGAGGAGTTGACAGCTCGGGAAATATTGTATAAAACCTTTTGGAATTTTTCGGCCTGCACGCGTTCGGTAATATCCCGAGTTATACCTATTATCCCTATTATTCTTCCTTCTTTATCATACCAGGGCACTTTGGTAGTCGAAACCCAGATCTCTTTTTTATTCAAATAAATGATCTTCTCTACCTTATCAATGATTGATTTACCAAATTCTATTACCTGACTATCGTCTGCAAAGGAATGTTTGGCTATTTCTGGGGGAAAAAAATCAAAATCAGTCTTCCCAATCATCTCTTCAGGAGCCACCTCCGAGCGTTCTGCTTTCACCTTATTTACTCTTATAAATCTTTTTTCCTTGTCCTTGAAGTAGACAGAATCTGAAATATTGTCCATAAGGGCATGTAATAAACTCTGTTCATATATAATTGCCATTTCGGCTTCTTTACGCTCAGTGATATCTACAAAGATACCTTCCACTCCAATAATATTTCCTTTTTCATCATAACAGTAATGGCTGGAAGTGGAGACGGTAACCGGGGTACCATCTCTCCTTTTTAGGATTACTTCATAATCTTTAACACTTCCTTTTCTCTTTTTCAATTCTTCTAAAAATCTTTTTCTATCTTCAGGAATATAATATAAATCTTTAGCAATATTTTTCCCTATAATCTCTTCGGGAGAGTTACAACCCAGCAATTTAGCTCCGGGAGGATTTACCATTAGAATATTTCCTTCTCTATCTGCACGATAGTAGACCCCCGGCATATTCTCATAGAGACTACGATATTTTTCTTCACTATTTTTTAAATCTTCTATCATCTTCTGGTGTTCAGTAATATCCCGATATGACGCAATAAGTCCTTTAAATCGACCACCGATTATCACTCGAGATCCAGAGATAGCTACGGGGAATAGGGTTCCGTTTTTCTTCTTTCTCACAGTCTCAAAATAAAAATCTTCCTTTAATGCCTTACTAGTTAACTTCTTAGCTTCTTTCATCTTATCAGGAGGAATAATCATTTCGTCATCTATATTTCTACCTTTAATCTTCTTTAAAGTATATCCAAAAAGTGCAGTAAAATGAGGGTTTATATTTAAAATGTTACCCTTCTCATCTGCATATACTAAGGCCTCAGGACAACTCTTAAATAGACTAACAAATTCCTGCTGGCTTTTCTTTAAGTCTTCTTCTGCTTTCTTACGTTTAATTTCAGATTCCTTTAATTTAGTAACCTGCTGACCTAAGTTTGCTAATTCATTGATAAGTTGTTCCTTGGTTTTTTCGCTATCTTCCATATTGTCCATCCTCTAAAAATCAAAAAATAATTTTATTCTTCTTTTTAAATTATTACCTTAACTTTTTTTACTCTTTCCCATAAGAATTTTTGGCAAAATCTTGCATTATTTTAATATCTTCTTCAGGGATTATTCTACACTTACCTACGCTTTTACTTAAAATATAAATATGGGCTGTTTTTTCAACCACGTAGCAAACCTTCATCGCCTCTTTCATATCTTTCCCCACGCAGAGAGTCCCGTGATTTAGAAGAAAAACTGCATTTCTATTTCCTAAACTGGCAACTGCGTTCTCAGCTAACTCATCTGAACCGGGTAAAGCATATTTCGCACATAAAACTTTTTCTCCCACTATCTGGACAAAATCTTCACAAATTCCCGGAAGACTGAAGCCCGTTACTGCTAACACACTCGAATATATGGGATGATAGTGCACTATGGCTCCTACATCCTTCCTGGCATTATATATAGAAAGATGCATAGGCATCTCTATGGATGGCTTTCTAAATCCTTCAATTGTTTTACCTTGCTTATCAATCACAATGACATCTTCAAGATTAATTTCATTATAATCCATTCCACTTGGCTTAATATAAATCAAGCCTATTTCAGAATCCAAAATACTAATATTCCCCCAGGTCCCGATGGTTAAATTCTGCTTATATAATTCTCTCCCGGTCTCGACTATCAATTTTTTAAATTTTTCAGATATTTTCGCTTTCATATCTACTCCTCAAACTTTTATTTTTCCTTACTCTATCTATATACTCCATAATATTTTAAAATCCTTCTTTTTTCAAAAAAAATCTAACAGAGAGCGCTATGGAGAGAAAAGTTAATTTAATTAAACTTAATTTTATTTAAAGGTAGATTCTTTTTGGGTTTTATCAATAATAGAAAATTTGCATATAACCGCTCCCGCAATAACCAAACCACAAGCTATCCAGAGATTGGCTTTAACTGCTACCCGAAGATATAAAGAACTGATAACAATAGAAAGTAGAGGGGTAAAATAGGAAAGAGAAGCCACTAAGATAATATTGCCTTTCCGCATAGCCCTATCCCAGAAAATATAAGCTAAAAAAGTTGGAAAGACAGACATATATATAAGCTCAACTATCACACCTGGCGTCCAGTAAGATTCTTCTGGAAACATAAATCTTATGGTGGTTAAGACTAATCCGGTAACCAAAAGAAAGAGAGGGACAGCTCCACCCTCAGCATGACCAGCCCAGCGGCGAACTAAATTAGAATAAAGTCCCCAGGTAATGGCAGCCATAAAAGCTAATAAATATGGAAGATAACTTACTTGGAAATTTCCTTTGAATACCTCCCAATATTCAACTAATCGCTCGACGAATAAGAGGAGTTAAGGATATCACTAGTTATTCATCGCAAAGTGTAAAATATTGTTTCGGTCTTCTTTGACTTAAGTATGGAGCATTATATCTTGCCTCCGTTATCTCTTCTAAATTTATTTTATAAATTAAAACATCTTCAGATTTTTTCAATGATTCAGCAACTATCTCTCCCTTAGGATTTACTATCTTGCTATTCCCAAATAAATTCCTATCTTTATCAAACATATTTACGGATGCAAAAAAAATTTCATTTTCTAGAGTCCTTGCAGGTATAAATATATCATAAATATGTTTATCTTTTTGTATCCAAGCACTGCACAAAAATATTAATTCAGCTCCTTTTAAAGTTAAAATTCGTGCTGCTTCCGGCAAATTTAAATCATAGCAAATTAAAATTCCTATATTGCAATATTTGGATTTAAAAATTGGATACCCACTGCCTTTTTTAAATAAATTTCCTTCTCCAATATGCCATAAATGATTTTTATTATACACCCCCATTATACTTCCATTGTCATCTATTACTACTGCTGAATTAGTAAATGAACTTTTCTGATCCTCTTTCAAGATAATGGGTGCAATAATATAAACTTTTTTAAGCTCAGCAATTTTTCTTAAACTTGAAATTGTATAACCGTTTAAACCCTCTGCTAAACTAGGCATATTTTCTTTGAAAAAATTAAGGTCATATCCGCTAGCAAATGTTTCAGGAAAACATATTATTTTTGATCCATTAATTGTGGCAATTTCAATCATTTCAATAGCCTTTTTAATGTTCTTTTCTATATTTCCTAATATGCTTGAGAATTGAATTAAAGCAATTTTTATTGATCTACCCATAATACTGCCATACTGCCCCTTTTTACAATATAGCACAGAATCAACCCTAAGACATTATGTTAAAATCTAATAAATACTTACCTTATTAAAAAATTTTAACCGTTGATCAATTATGGTTTTACTCTATAAATTGAGCAATGGTTTTAGCTATACTCTACTTTCGTTATCACACTATAATATACTTCGACAGAATGTTAATCTTAATTATTTAGTGCTTATCCTTATAAAGCTCTTAAGATGTTAATTTATTATATTCTAATATATTACTTTAACGGTACGGTTTATTTATTTACTTTAAATCCTGCATATCTTTTTCTTTAGACCACTATCTTCTTAAGAAATTATGAATTTTTACAATAATTCTTCCTAGGGATAGATATGAGTTCCCGTTTCGCCTTTTAGTGCTTTTTCTAATGATTCCGGATTAGTAACTATTGCCTCTTTTCCTCCGGCTTCCAGGAATCTTACAATCGCTTGAATTTTGGGAAGCATACTTCCTTTGGCAAAATGTCCTTCCTCGATATATTGTTTAGCCTCTGCTACAGTTAGTTTATCTAAGGTCATTTGATTTGGTTTATTGAAATTCAAACATACTTTTTCTACTGCTGTGGAAATAACAAAGACATCCGCCTTAATATTTATAGCCAGCAGGCTTGAGGCATTATCTTTATCGATAACCGCATCTACACCTTCCAGTCTACCATCCTTATTACGAAGTACCGGAATTCCGCCTCCGCCAACACCAACTACACTAAAGCCATTTTTTACTAACATCTCAATGGCTTCCTGTTCTACAATTTCTATCGGCATAGGAGAAGGTACGACTCTTCTGTATCCTCTTCCTACATCATCAATAATCACCCAGTCAGGGTGTTCCTTTTGCAGTTCTTCTGCCCGTTCTTTGGTATAAAATGTACCTATAGGCTTGGCAGGGTTTTGAAATGCGGGGTCAGTTTTATTTACCACTACCTGAGTTACCACTGTAGCTGTATTCTTTTTAATACCTCTCTTTTTAAATTCATTATAGAGCGCCTGCTGAATCTGATATCCGATAGCCCCCTGAGTATCTGCTCCACAATTAACCAAAGGCACTGCATGCATCCCACTTGTTTCGTGAGCAATTTCCGAACGTCTTAAAATAAACCCTACCTGAGGACCGTTGCCATGAGTAACCACTACATCATAACCCTGCTCAATCATTCCAGCAATATGTTTAGCAGTTTCACATACTGCATCGTATTGATCTTCCACAGTCTCATGCTGTTTATCTTTAATTAAGGAATTCCCGCCGATAGCTAGCACTGCTAATTTAGACATTTTTTATTTCCATCCTTTCGCCATAGTCAATACCATAATGGCTTTCTGTCATTATTTATTTTTTATAAGCCATGTTAAATTTGAGTCAATCCCTTTTTAGATAACTAAATAAAATTGTATTAATATACTACTTAATCTTGATGTACTTTTTAAATTTATACTTACAATAATTTAATTTACATAGTTAAAGCCATAATGGCCTTCTGGGCATGTAGTCTGTTTTCAGCTTCCATCCAAACGGCAGCTTGCGGCCCATCCATAACCTCATCTGTTACTTCCATTCCTCTTTCGCAAGGCAAACAATGCATATATTTTGATTGACTTTTTGTTAATTTCATGTATTCCTCATTGACAATCCAATCTTTATATTTATCGAATAACTTAGCCATTTCATCAAATTTTGGCTCCTTTTGAAAGGGCGGTAACAAATCAAGGCATACATGATTTTTCCCATAAACGATATCTGCATCAACAAATGCATCCTCAATATTATCGGAAGTTTGATAAGTGCCTCCATTGGCTTCTACGTTTTCTTTTATAGCTTTTTCTATTTCTGGATCTATTCTAAGTTCAGGCGGTTTAGCATATATAATATTTGCCCCAAAAAAGCTAGCTGCATACATAACATCATGATGTGGGGCAATCGGTTTTTTGGTACTCCCGGAATAGGTCCAGGTCACTCCTAATTTCAATCCACGTAGATCATGACCAAACAATTCCCACATAGTCATTACATCTGCCATTCCTTGGCAAGGATGATATATATTATCTTCCATATTAATAACGGGAATTGAAGCCCATTTGGCAAATTCTTTGATTATTCTTAATCCTTTATCATAATCCCAATTAACTGCATCTCCAAGAATTCGAATGGCAATAGCATCTCCCATCCCATTTAAAGTTCTTGCCACATCAGATATCCTTTCTGTTTTGTAGGGTACATCTTCTCCTTCAAGAGTAGGTAAACGTGTTGCACTGGGTTGTAAAAAATTACCATGCCCCCCCAATTGAAATATTCCACTTTCAAAACTGTTGCGGGTACGGGTGGATGGGTTAAAGAAAAACATAAACAATGTTTTTGCATCTAATAATTTATGTTTTCTACCCATAGCCACATCTGTCTTAAGAGTTAAGGCTGTTTCTAATATAGTTATAATCTCCTGTTTTGAAAAATCTCTAAGTGATATAAAATCTCTTCCTTTTAAAGACTTTGTTAACATATTATCCTCCTTCTTTTTTTTAATAATAAATATTAATATAATTTTTATTCAAACCCAATAATTGCCAAAACAAGCGCCATGCGAATTGCAACGCTATAAGCAATAGCCTTAAAATAAAGTTCGGCAGAACTTTTATCGATTCGCAAATCCATTTCACCTTTCCTTCGCGGAAGGGTATGAGTAACATATATTATTTTATTTTTCTCTTTATTCGCTTTTTCAATCGTTTCATATTGTACAAAATAATTATCCATAATTTGTTAAAATTTTTTAATATCTTCGCACTTGGACACTAGATAATATATTGCATCTGCTTGAATTATTTATAGGTTTTCGTTATAGTCACGATTAACATCTTTATAAAGTAAATATCTTCCATTTATTAATCCAGTCGAATAAAAATATTGTGGACAATAAGGAGCCATATAAATATAATCGTTGGCTTTGGCCTCGTGATAATCCCCGTTCAACCAATAAATACCATTTCCTTTTAACATGTATAAACCATGTTCTATAATATGACTTTCGACAAATCCGAAAGATATTCCGGGTTTAAAGTTTAATAAATTCATTGCCATATCATAAGATATCTCTTCTTCATAAGGAATAAGATGTTGTTCAAGGTATGTATCACAAGGTTTTGCTGTAATTTTTTTTTCGTTATTAAAAATTACTTTTTGGCTTAAAGAACCGAATGGTTTATATACTTTCTCAATATACAATACTCTACTTTTCTTATTGCTAGAATTTAATAAAATATAATCTAAACCCACTGGTAAATAAGTATACCCCCCAACACTTAGCTCTTCATCTCTATTTATTTTCTCGACTTTGACTTCAATTTTTCCTTCCAAAACAAATATAAAATACTCAAAAACATTACTCTTTAAATTATTTACTGTCCCTTCTGGTTCAAAATGTAGTTCATATTGATTGAAATGCGCTCCCAAACTATTTGTTGTTAAAATCTGTCCTGTCACCTTTTTCATATTTGGTAATACGCTTTCAACTCTGTTATTCTGAGGAAGAATCATATATAATCCAGGCTTTGTTATTGCTCGACATTGCGAAACAATATCTCCACTATTTGGCAAAATTTTTGTACTTATAATTAAGCCCCCTTTTTTGAAATAATTTTCATATATTACTATTAGACATAGACATTTTTATCATATTCCCTCTTTTTCATTTTCTATCTTAGATCTCCAATTTTTTTCTCTTTTCAATTAATGATTTAAATTCTTCTTTTACGCAGGGGCCCATAGTGAGAGGTTTTGGCTCCAACAGTCCTTTGATTCCAATGTGAAATGGCCACGTAATATAAATTTTATAATCAGGATGATATCCACATACATAATGTATATTATTTGAATCGGTTATTATACTTTTCACAACTTCTACTAGAAGAAGTCCCTCTGCAAAGTTCCTTACAGTTACGCCTAATTCTGTAAAAGGATTACATCGTCTTCTGCATGTGCACCTATCCTTAATCCTGAATTCCGAACTTTTTTAAACTGTTCGTAAAGAATCCCGCAGCTTGGTCATCAATATAACCCGTAGTCTCACCCATAAATAGCTTAAAACCCATAACCCCAGCATCAACCAGATTCACAATTTCCTCAATATTTTCTTCTATTAAAACTGCATATAAACCATAATCTACATAAGAACGTCCTTTGGCTATTCGTTTTTTTTCTTGAAATGCATTCACAGTTGCAACCGGAGGAACTGTATTTGGCATGTCAATAACAGTTGTAACCCCTCCTGCTGCCGCTGCTTTTGAGCCTGATTCGAAATCTTCTTTATAAGTAAGCCCTGGATCACGAAAATGGACATGCTCGTCTATTAACCCCGGTAAAACATGAAGTCCTTCGGCATCAATTTTCTCTTTAGCTTTCGGCAAAATATTCTCATATCCAAGAGCAACTATAATTCCGTTTTTTACTCCTATTCCTGTTTTAATAACTCCTTGAGGTGTTACAACCATACCATTTTGAATAACCAAATCAATCATATATTCACCTTTCAATAAGTCAGTATTCAATTAAATAAATTGCTCTCAGAGAAACTACCAATGTAATATTCTAAACATAATCGTAATAATTCTTTTTATCAATCCAATTTAAAACTGCAGTTTTAACATTTTTTACATGGGCGCGTGCTTTTCTTTCTGCATTGACGATATCCTTATTAGATATTGTTTTCACTATATCTTCATGTTCATGAAAAGATATACTTATGTCTCTTCCCGGTAAATAAAGAGAAGTGCTCAACAGTAATTTGGCTTGGTAGTATAATTTATCTAACATGCTTTTTAATCTACAATTACCGCTCATATCAGCCAATAAATGATGAAATTCCATGTCAAGAATAGAATATTTTTGTATGTCATTATTTTTGAGACATTCTTCCGAAAGTCTAAAATTCTCAATGATATTTTTATCTTGGGTTATTGCAAGTTCCAATTTTTCTACAACTTTTTTTGCTGCTAAACCCTCTAAAACTTCACGCAATTCATAAATCTCTTCAACATCACCATGAGATATTCTGACAACGGAAAAGCCCTTATTTAATTCATAGGTTACAATACCATTTTCTTCTAATTTATTTAGAGCTTCTCTTATGGGAGTTTTACTCATTCCATATTTTTCTATTAATTCTCGCTCAGTTAATTTTTGTCCAGGAAATATTTTTCCGGTAACAATTTCTTTAATGATTAAGTTATATATTTTTTTAGATTTACTGGAGGTGCTAATTGTCATTTTTAATTCCTTCAAATATTGTATATAATATTGTATCTTATATATAATATAAGTATCTTAAATAAATGTCAATGTTAAAATTAAGTTTTTTAAATTTAAAAGTGTGCATCTTGAAGGCTAAAACATGGTTTTAAAATCATGTCTTTAGCTTTTGGGCCGATATTAAAAGTTAATTTTTTGCCGAAATCTTATCTCGAATATAGTATTGCTTATAGAATAGATATATAAATTAAATATTTCTAAGAAATAGAAATGTACTTACTCAAGGGATGGGAAAAGTGCCTGACATTTACAAGAAACAGTATTCTTTATTTTAACCAAATTAAGAAGTGATTAAAATTTCGGTAAGCATTAATAATATTATTTGTAATTGAAATTCCCAATCTGTTGGTAGATTCCACCTAAGCCCTTAATGCCACAACATAGAAGGTGTCCTGACTGAAGAGGTACCCGGAGCAGTAAGACTTCAGGCTTATCTGATGATTCCTGAGCATAAAAGAGTCAACACATGCCATAATGTAATTGTTTTCGGCATAATACGTGATAGAAGCCAATACCACTAATGATAGCATTTTATTGCTTTAATTCATTGGAGTTTCTTATTGGAACGTGGTTTTGCTCTACGATATAATTAGGAATGATTTTTTTCTTCTTATCAAGTAATTCCAATTAGCCTAATTTTATTTTTACTTCATCGGCATAATTATAAGCCATTATTTTTTTTATTTTTTCTGGATCATCTGTTTGGCCTAGTGCCCACATTAATTTAGTAACCAGAGATTCCGTAGTCATATCATATGCAGGTATAATACCTTTTTTAAAAACTTTTTGTCCCACTTCATACTTTCTCAAGTTCGTACCCTCATATGGACATTGAGTCGTTATAACAACAGATATTCCCTTTTTGACCATTTCCTGTACCTTAGGAATTAGATTATGTCTTTTAAATGGAAGACCTCCTCCTCCAAAACTTTCTATTATTACACCTTTATAATTTAAGGCCATAAGAGCATTAAATATTTTTGAATTTATTCCTGGAATAAGCTTTAAAATTATTACATTTGGAGAATAGGCTGTAATCAATTTGGGGATCTTCTCTTTCGTTTTAAAATGGGGTTTATAGATATATTCTATATTTTTATTATTAATCATACCTATATAAGGATAATTTATGCTTTCAAAGGCATTGAAACTTTTAGTCCTCAATTTAGATGCACGACAGCCCTTTATTATTTTTCCGTCAAATACTATAAAAATCCCAGCAATGTCTTCACAAGCTACTATAAAAGCATCCATAAGATTTTTTTTTGCATCTGTGCCCTTTGCACCAATGGGCATCTGTGAGCCTGTAATAACCACCGGTTTATTAATATTTTGGAGCATAAAGCTCAAGGCTGATGAAGTATAGGCCATTGTGCCTGTACCATGAGCTATAACTATTCCATCATAATCCTCCATAACTTCGAAGATATTTTCTGCAATTATCACCCAATCTTCAGGTTGCATGTTACAGCTGTCGATATTCATTATCATTTTGCTTTTTATTTTACATAATTTACTCAATTCTGGTATAGATCTCATCATATCTTCGGTATTAAGAGTAGGGGTAAGCCCCTCTTCGCCCTTAGAAGATGCTATAGTTCCACCTGTCGATAAAAAAAATATGTTTTTCATTTTAGACTCTTTTTCATAATTTTTATATAATATTAATCAAAATAAATAACTACTTTAATAAATCATTAAATTTTTCCCTTATTCATACTAATTTTGAGTTGTTTTTACACTTAGGTTAAAATAAAAGTGATCATACATATAATCTTTCCTATAGAATATTGATAGCCACAAGATTAAGAATATTGGAAGGAGAACAGCGGTCAACCCATCATATTTGAAAAATAAAATAAGAGTTACTAATAATACTTTTTGATACGTAGAGATCGCCTTTGGTTTTATATATTTTTTAAGTTGTCATCTTTATTATATTTTCTATTTCTTGGGATAATTTCCTTTCGGCTTTTTTTAGTTTAGATTTTTTATATTCAAAAGAGTTGAAATCTTTTTTTAATCTTTCATTCATAATATCAATAATTCTTTGACTTTCTTTTGGGAGAGGTGAACCTATTGATTTTTTTCTATATATTGATTTTTTTGAATCTAATATATCTGTAAGATCTTCTTTATTCCAATTAACTTGTTTAGAAGTATATTCTAAGAATTTTTTATTAAGGATATCTATTGTAATATCTGTTGAAGAGAATCCTTTTTGATAACATTCTTTTACAATGCTCCCTACAATTTGATGTGCTTGTCTAAAAGGAATCCCCTCTCTTTTTACTAACTCATCGGATAATTCAGTCGCAGTACAGAAATTTCTATTTGCCTTTTCTTCCATTATTTGAGAGTTTACTTTTATTGTAAGTATTACTACATTCATTAATTTTAGCATTGCTTCAATTTGGGTTACTGCATTCCAAAATAGATGAATGCTTTCTGCATCATCCCGAACATGAGTATAAGGTATATTTTTCAGACAACAAAAAACTGAAGAAAAGGTGCCGAATAAATGTGAAGATTTAGCCTTTATATGTTCTAATGTGAAAGGATTTTTTTTCTGTGGCATAATACTACTTGAACCACAAATTGAATCGTCTAACTCTATTAAATGGAATTCATTAGTTGACCAAATATAAAGGTCCTGAGCAAGCCTGCTTAAATTAGATCCTAATATAGTAAATGAACAGGCTATTTCCAAGAGATAATCCCGTGTAGCTACTGCGTCGAGTGTATTCTCTATTAAATTACCAAAACCCAATAATTCTGCAGTGTAATTACGGTCGATATTAAAAGAAGTCCCAGCTAATGCACCACTTCCTAAAGGACATAGATTTAATTGTTCATAGGCATTGTTCAATCGAGTAAAATCCCTTTCTAAAGCTTGATTAATTGCAATTAGATAGTGAGCAAATGTAATGGGTTGTGCGGGTTGAGTATGAGTATAACCTGTAAATACTGTTTTTGTATGCTTTTTGGCTTTATCTAATAAAGTAGATCTTAAATCTAACAACAAATTAAATATAGGTAATATTTTGTCTCTTACATCCATTCTGTCTAAAGTAGCATATAAATCATTTCTACTTCTTGCAGTATGTAGTTGACCACCTATATCTGGACCTATTTTTGAAATAATATATTGTTCAATATTAAAATGTAGGTCTTCTAATTCTGGGTTTATTTCTATAGAAGCTAAATTATTATCTTTTAATTCGAGTATTACTTTTATTAGCTTTTGGGCCGCTTCTAAATTAATAATATTTTGTTTATAAAGCATTAAAACGTGAGCTAGGTTATTTTTCAACATATTTTTAGCAGAACGATCGATTGTTTCTAAAATCTTAGGTTTATATAAATATTTGCACATTACCTCATTGGATTTTGATTCTAATCTTTCTCTCATTAAAGTAGCTCCTAATATTTTTATTTTTTTAACCTTGAAATTATGAAAGTAACTTGTTATTATAATTACTTTTATTACTTTTTAAGTGGTGTAGATTGAACCCCTCAGGATTAGTCTAAGTCATACAAATTGCCTCACTAAGAAAGCACTCCAAATAGTATCAATGCCTTATATAAAAAAGTACTCCAAATTATTTTAATTATAACCTAATCACCGTTATATTTAAAGAATATGTTTGAAATATTTGTCAAGGTTGTTCTGGTCTGTTCTGTTATGTCTCCTTCAACTTTTCCTGTTTGAGTATTTAAATCAAAGAAAGAATATTCATTAAAAGCTTAACAGAATCCAAACTTTCAAAATTACATACTGCTTCAATAACCTTTTTTTGGTTTTTTTGAGAAAGTTTCGAACTTGTTAAAAATATAAATTTTTCTCTTATCTTATCAAAATCTAAAGGTTTCTCAGGTTCTCCTAGAGGGTAATCAACCTTTTCAACAAATTTAGCTCCCCACATGGTTTCTATTTCAACAAGACTAACACACTTAAGCGGAAAAAACTTGTCTAAATCTTCATCTTGGATAATCTTAACTTTATTCATTAATTGTTTTATTTCTATATCATCAATTAATCTTTCTTCAACCCATTTTGAGTCAAATAAATTATTTAGAGCACTCCTGCCTTCCTTCAAAATAAGCGCTAAAAGAAATTGCGCACTAAAACGAGCACCCTGCAGCCCTTTGTCAAACGGTTTAGGATCATCAACAAGTCTAGCTCCTGTCTTAAAAATGCGAGCAGTAATCTGTTTTACTTGATTATGCTTTAAATTATTTTGTTCCAATATTTCAAGCGTGCCCTCCATTGACCCATGAGCATGACGGCAGGACATATAGGGTTTATGCGCAACTTCAAGAATTTTAAATTGCTCATATAGCCCTTCCAATACAGCTGAAGGATTTGAAATATCCGCGTATAAAGCACAAAAACCATTTTTGTTTTCAATAAAGTCGGTAGGTCCTGTAAAGCCATTCTTTGTGAGTTCGGCTGCTAAAACGCCGCTCATGGCCGCTCTTCCAGTATTAAAATCTTTAGTCATAGCTCGTTCTGGTAGATGAGCAAAGTTTCCACTAACCTGGGCTCCAGCAGTTCCTATACAGTGCTGCATCTGCTCTGCAGTAAAGTCATATAACTTACCGACTGCAATGGATGCACCAAAAGTATTTATTGTTCCACCAGGGTGCCAACCTTTATGATAATGAGAAGGCATAACAGATTCTCCTATTCTTAGCCCACCTTCATAGCCGGTTATCATAGCTTCAAGGATATTTCTACCATTAGAATCAATTTTTTCTGCAACGGCAATTATCGCAGCAATAACACTATCGCCAGGATGAGATGATGTCCTGCGGTGTGTGTCATCAAGCTCTGCCATATGCCCCATTGCTCCATTAACTAAAGCTACCCAAGGAGCTGACCCCTTTTTAGGATATCCTATTATTGTTGATTCTTTATTACCACCAAAATTTTCAATAGTTTTCACTAAAATGTTAGCCGGTTCTTCTCCTTCAGCAAAGAGAACGTAGCCAAAGTAATCCAATAAGCAAATTTTTGCTTTTTCTATAACTTCAGCGGGTATCTTATCAATATTTAATTGAGAACAGTATTTAGAAATACTTTCTGTAACAGACCTCAAATTAACCAACTCCTTTATTTTTTTTTAGGTTACTTCATTATATAGTTAGGTAAGAATAAAGAAAACTGTGGAACATACACTATTAATATTAGCGCAATAAATAAGGGAATTAAAAAAGGCAAAATTGCCTTGAAAACATCTGCAAGAGGCATATTTGCAATGTCAGATCCTATATAAAGTCCAATCCCAACAGGAGGTGTTGCTATGCCAATTGTAAGTGCGTAGCCTATTATA
>Ga0268280_1001157_pt1 | contig 18523 bp, 14 predicted proteins | sample saktaG_9_FD_190139 | JGI IMG/M metagenome (GOLD analysis project Ga0268280, IMG submission 190139) | Saline water microbial communities from Sakinaw Lake, British Columbia, Canada - sak_2011_5_24_40m | ecosystem: Environmental > Aquatic > Non-marine Saline and Alkaline > Saline ... | reverse complement strand
TGAAAAATAGAATCAAAATCATGAAGAGCGTCGCTTCGCAGATAATGGAGAAGTAGGCTTCCCGGGCTGCCCCCATTCCCTCGAAAGGAGAAGCCGTATCCATGGCAGCGGCAATGGTGAAGAAACGTCCCAGCCCGAGGAGATATAAAATAAAAATAGCATCACCATGAAACGACAAAACAGGCCGGTAACCGGCAACGGGCAGAAACATGAGCGCCATTGCAGCGGTACATAATGAAACGACAGGGCTCAGCTTGAATATGAAGGTTGTGCTGGTGCTGTATACCGACCCTTTTTGAAAAAGCTTGATCATGGTATAATAATAAATCAGGAGCGGCGGCCCCTTTTTCCCACCGAAAAAGGCCTTGACCTTCAGAATGACCGCTGAGAAAAACGGCGCCAGAAGGATCGCAAGAAACCATAGAATAACGGATACAAACATATCTGTCTCATTCATAAAATTATCAATCTATTAGAAAGCTTTGAATATCTTCCATTCGAGTTTGGCATGGGTAATGGGCTTTGGCATTCCGTAAGAATGCGACTTAATACTCCGCCAACGGCAGCACATTCGCTCCCATGAAATCCGGGCAGCCCCAGCGGAAATACGCCCACGTAGCCGTGATTTCGTCTCTGCCTGTGTCTCTTTGTTGACAATCAGGGGGCGTTGATATGTTTCCTTAAAATTTCTTGCGGAATGCCAAAGCCCATTATCCATGCCAGACCATTTAATCAGAGTTCATGCAAAGCACTCGTTTATTTTTACCTCTATCCACGGACATCATATATGCAGCCCTATACGAAAAAGAGCAAAACAATGATAGCCAGCAGGATATAGCCGATATAAAGATGTATGTCACCGTGCTGAATCCAGCGAAGTTTGGCGAACAAAGCCAGAACAGGATTCACAATAACGGCATTCATATACAGCTCGGCCACATCATTGACCTTGCTGCGATAACTGGAGTAACCGGGAAAGCAGCCCTCTATCCTGGAGTGGTCTTCGTGCAGTGGAGCCACCGTACTGAAAAACGCGAGAATAGACGCGGCATAAGATGTCCCGGTGTACTGCATTTTGACGGTCGGTTGCGTAAATCCGCACCCCCAGGTACCGGATCGGGTTATGATTTTACCCCGGTAGAGCAGGAGTCGAACGGCTAGGGCAACCAGGATAAATACAAAGAATATTGCCGAAACCATGGTAATATTACCGGTAAGCCGAATAAACGGTTCAAGCAGCACAGGCTCAAACACTATTCCGATAGAAGATACGCCATGGATCGCCATAAAAACAAACACCCTGGGAAACACGCCTATGAGAAGACAGGCTCCGGCCAGCGCCAGCATGGGAATCAGCATGGTCAACTCTTTTTCATCGCCAGTTTCCACTGTGCTGCTGCGTGCCTCGCCCTGGAAAACCACCCCAAACACTTTGGTGAAACAGGCCAGGGCCAGTCCCCCGATAATAGCAAGGCTGACAATTGCCAAAAGGATAGATATGAAGGCCATTCTGTCCAGACCCGTTCCCTCAAAACCTCCGAGATAAATTAAAAATTCGCTGACAAAACCGTTGAAAGGCGGGAGTCCGGAAATGGCCAGAGATCCGATCAGAAACGTGGTGCCGGTTATTTTCATTTTTTTCAGAAGCCCTCCCAGCGCATCGATGGAAAGAGTCCCGGTCTTATGATGCACCATTCCAGCTCCCATGAACAACAAAGATTTAAATATCGCATGGTTGAGCACATGCAGCATTCCGCCGGCAAAACCAAAGAGGGCCATCATCGGTTTGCCTGATGATACCCCGATCATGCCGATGCCAAGGCCGATCAGAATGATGCCGATATTTTCAACGCTGTGGTAAGCCAACAGTCGCTTGAGATCGTGTTGGCCTAGGGCGTAAACCACGCCGAGAATTCCTGAAACCATGCCGGCGATGAGCACAATTTCACCAAACACCAGCGTGTGGAAGTTCAGCAGGGCATAAATGCGCAATATGCCGTAAATTCCGGTTTTGATCATGACGCCGGACATGACGGCTGAAATATGGCTAGGAGCTGCGGGGTGCGCATGAGGCAGCCAGACGTGGAAAGGAAATACACCGGCCTTGGAACCGAATCCGATAAAAGCGAAAACGAAGACCATTATTTTTGCTGTGTTTGTCAATGCGGCCGTCTCCCCGAAATTAAAACTGCCGGTATAGCAGTAGATAATCCCAAAGGCCGTCAAAATAAACATTGCCCCTACATGGGAAAAGACAAAATAGAGATAACCCGCTTTGCGGTTTTCTTCTGTCTGGTAGTTGTGTATCACCAGGAAAAAAGACGAGAGGGACATGATTTCCCAGGAGAACATGAAGGTAATGATATTGGCTGCGGTCACAACCAGCGCCATGGAAGCCACCAGCAGGCTGAAGAACAGATAATTGACTGCTGTTACCAGAGATTTTTCAGCTTGATGCATGTAATGGAAACTGTAAATCGCAGCCAGAAGTGAAATGCCAAAAATAAGTACCAGAAAAAAAGCTGACAGAGCATCTATCTGAAAGGTTATGGTAAAATGATGCAAATAATCAAATGAAGCTCTCGCTGATACCGGTAGGATCAGTTGTAAACCGGCGTAATACAGGCCCAGGAGGCATCCGGACGCAATCGATAAAGCCCCGACCGACTTCATCAGGGTGAAATGCCGGTTCAGCAGCAAGGTTAAAATGCCTCCTGTAAAGACGACGAGTAGAGCTATAAAAAAAAGATGCACGCGTTCCCCTCTTCATATTGCTTCACATCAGCCGGCTTCGGTCGGACAAAGATGAGAAAGGTTTCAGGCTCATATTCTCCCGTCTTTGCGCTTGCGCAGCCAAAACGAACAAGTTGATATCTGTCTGCCGATTAACACATCGCCCATATTGTAGAAATAATTTCAAGTCAACAGTCTTTTTTTCAACATCTTTCAGACCCTGCTCCCTTAAGCGGGTCTTCACCGCGAATCCGATTGAAGCGGATATTTTGACAAAGAATTTTTTTCTTTATCAGGCTTGTTGCCAATTTAAAAACATGATATCTGCGTGCCCGGTAACTTAATATCCTGATAACCATATCTTATGCGAATTATGCAAAAATCAGACAAAAAAATCTTTGGTGCGCTGTTTTTATCAATATTTACAGCAGTTACAGGCGTTGGCATTGTAGTTCCCCTGTTGCCTGTTTATGCGCATGATCTGGGCGCAAGCGGATTATACATAGGGCTTGTATTCGGAGCTTTTTCTCTATCTAGAACCTTTTTTTTACCGTATTTTGGCAGGCTGTCAGATACAAAGGGTCGAAAACCCCTTATTTCTGCCGGTTTGATTGCCTATGCTATTGTCTCTATAGCGTTTCTTTTCTCAACAAGCGTTGATACGCTTATTATAATACGCTTTATACAGGGCATTGCCTCGGCAATGATAATGCCTGTCAGCCAGGCTTATATAGGAGATATAACACCGAAAGGAAAGGAAGGCCTGATCATGGGCATGTTTAATATGTCCATGTTCTTTGGTTTAAGCATTGGCCCATTGATTGGCGGATTCATTAAAGATTATTTCAGCCTTGATACGGCTTTTATCTGCATGGCGCTTCTCTCTTTCACAGCATTTTTAACAAGCCGGATATTTCTTCCTCCTACATGCACTGAAAAAGCCGTTTCATCCCCAAAGACGCCGATAGCATGGAAACATCTGATTAATGACAGGGTTTTGATAGGCCTTTTTATGTTCCGGTTTGCCTATACGGCAGCAATCGGAATAATCTGGTCTTTTCTGCCAGTCTTATCAAGCATTGAATTTCACCTTTCGAGCTTTTCAACCGGGGTATTAGTAACCCTCGGAGTTTTTATAAGCGGCTTACTGCATACCCCAATGGGAATAGCGGCAGACAAATTCAACAAGCGGGTACTTGTTATTGCCGGAGGAATTGTAATATGTTTTTCCATGTTTGTTTTCGCAAGATCCAGCAGTTTTTTTCATCTTTTATTTGCCAGTATCCTTTTTGGTGTTGGAGGGGGTTTTTCCATGCCGGCTCTTATGGCTCTTGCGGTATTGAAAGGAAAAGAGACTGACTCGATGGGGTCTGTAATGGCTCTTATCACAACCGCTCACAGCTCCGGAATGCTGACTGGTTCTCTGGCTGCCGGCCTGATCATGGACATGTTCCGGCTTCGTCAGGCTTTTTATCTAGGGTCCGGGATAATGGTATTCGGAATTATACTTTTTTTCCTTTGTACTCGTTACGGGAAACCTTTTGACAAAAAAGAGAGCGCTGCTTTGGTTTCAGGACATGCAGCAATACATGATCCATGACAAGGATGGACGATTCAGGATAAAAAGAATGGGGACTATCCGGGAGCCGGAAGTTCATCTGTCCCGAATTCTGGTCTGAATTCCGGCTCCTGAGCAATTACGGCTCCTGAGCAATTACGGCGTTGACATACTTTATTTCGGCATTATTTTAGATCATTATTTTCAAAAACTATGGGTTTTTGCAAAAACAACATATTTATGGTTCTTAATATTTAATCTGTTACGGAAACCAAATGGCAAACAAACGTGATTATTATGAAATTCTGGGCGTTGCCCGGAATGCGACACCTGAAGAATTAAAAACCGTATACCGAAAACTTGCATTAAAATACCATCCGGACAGAAATCCGGGAGACAAAGAGTCGGAGGAAAAATTCAAGGAAGCTGCAGAAGCATATGAAGTTCTTCATGATCCTCAAAAAAAGGCTATTTATGATCAGTACGGGCACCAGGGTCTTGAAGGTTCCGGTTTTTCAGGATTCGGTGGTTTTGAAGACATCTTCTCCAGCTTCAGCGATATTTTCGAAGATTTTTTTGGCTTCGGAAACGGCAGACGTTCACAAAGCAGATCTCAAAGAGGCGCGGATCTTCGATATGACCTGACGTTAAGCTTCATGGAAGCCGCCTTTGGCATCGAAAAAGAAATCAACCTTGAAAAAAAAGAGCCGTGTTCCGCATGCAACGGAACACGCAGCGAACCCGGATCCCATCCTGAAGCCTGCCGCCATTGCCATGGCTCCGGACAGCTCTCACGAAATCAGGGCTTCTTCACAGTAAGAACAACATGCCATTACTGCAGGGGGGCCGGGCAGACAATATCTCATCCGTGTAAGAATTGCCGGGGCGCCGGACAGGTTATTATTAATAAAAAAGTCTCCGTAAAGATCCCGGCAGGAGTCGATTCCGGATCGCGGTTACGCCTCACCGGAGAGGGAGAATCAGGAGCCAACGGGGCCTCCAGTGGAGATCTGTATGTATTTATACAGGTTGAACCGCATGAAGTTTTTGAACGACACGAAAATGATGTTTACTGCAGAATTCCGATCTCATTCGTGCAGGCCGCGCTTGGTGATAAAATTACGGTTTCGACTCTAAACGACAGAAAATCCGTCGAAATTCCTAAAGGAACACAACCCGGAGATTTGATACGTTTACAGAGTGAAGGTATTCCCCACTTAAGGCATAACAGGCGGGGAGATCTGATTATTCAGATAGCTATAAAGACGCCCACAAACCTGACAAAAAAACAGGAATCCCTTTTGCAGGAATTTACCAAATTGGAAAAAAACAAATTGTCCAATAAATTAAAAAACATCCTTAAGAGTGGTTCAGGAAGTTCTGCCAACTAGAAAAGGGCATATCATCATGTTTGAACTAAAAGTAATAAATCATTTTTCTGCAGCACATCAGCTTAAACTGGTAGCAGCAAAATGTGAAAACCTTCATGGTCATAACTGGAAAATAGAAGCTTGCATAACCGGCAAAACCTTAAATGATGCGGGAGTTGTGATAGACTTTGGAATGATCAAGAAACATGTTTCTGAAATAATGGCGGCGCTTGATCACAAGTTTCTTAATGAACTTGACTGGTTTAAGGGCTCCAATCCATCATCTGAAGTGATAGCGATGCGAATCGCAAAAGAGCTCAGGGCCAGAATAGAAGACTCTTCAATAAGGGTGTCAAGCGTTACTGCATGGGAATCCGATGATGCGTGTGCAAAATATATTTGTCCATTGTAACGCCGCAGGCAAAAACTTTTTACGAACACATCAAGATTGGCTGGTGTTTCTGTTCAACTGACTCCAGCGATCCAGCAGATCATCCCTTGTAACTATGGAAGTTACGTCTTCTACATGTTCTCTTATGCTTTCAACGCCCCCTTCCTGGCGGTCAACAAGTATAACCGCCTTAATTACATCCATGCCTTCTGAACGCGCCCGTTCTATGGCTTTTATTGTTGAGCCGCCTGTTGTTGCAACATCATCTATTATGACAACTCTGCTCCCCTGAGTTAAATCTCCTTCTATCCATCGGATTATGCCGTGATCTTTCATGGTTTTCCTGATTGAAAAGGCCTTTACCGGTTTTCCTTTCAATCCGGAGGCAAAAGCAGTTGCAACAGCAATAGGGTCTGCCCCGAAAGTAAGCCCTCCGACTCCTTCTGCGTCAAAATCTTTGATTGTATCAAAAACCAGATGGCCGGCAAGAAACATGCCCCGGGGGCTGAGTGTCACCGGTTTGCAATTAATGTAGTAATTACTCATCCTGCCAGATACAAGCTTAAATACTGGTTCCTCGCTGTATTTAAAGGATTTGCGGCAAAGCAGATCTATCAGTTCCTGTTTCATAATTGGTGTATAATCCTCAAATTAATCAGATATTTTATCATTATTTTTGAAGCTCTCCGCCGCAGGCTGAAAACTTCTTGTGATTTAGTTAAGTGATTTAAAAACCCCCAAAAAGCTCGTTAAATGAGCATTTTCCCTCTTTTTCCGAAACTGTCAACTATGATAATATCAATAAACAGTTGATTTTAACAGGCTCTTTAGATATAAAAAAGCCCCCACCGAAAATGGAAGAAGCTTTTTATGGGAATCGGCAGAGGCTTTGAGCAAGGAATACTCTTAAAGCATTCCTTTTAAGGCTCGGATTACAAATAGCAATTAATTTATATCAGGTCAATCAAAACTCTTAAAAGGAGTTAATTAAGATCGTGTCTATTAAAAACAAAGTAAAAAATATCATTGCAGCACATCTGGTTTTTCTTTTTGTTTCCGGAATTCTCTTTTTTTCTCCAGGAGCTGCGGATTCCGGTGAGCCGGCAGAGGTATTCACTCTTGAAAAAACGATTCAGACAGCTGTAAAAAACAATATTGAACTTATGAGAGCAAAAGAAGATATCAATGCTGCAGCTGCATCAAAAAACGCTTCGAGAGCGAATTTTTTACCCGTTTTCAACGCTTCTTATCAGTATAAGCATAATTATGAAGAGATAACCAGCCCTCTGTTTGGGATAACAACTCCCGAGGATGAGTACCTTTTTGCGGCATCAATTACCCAGCCTGTTTTTGCCGGATTTTCAATTATTAACCGGTATAAGCTCGCAGGCCTCGGACTCGACGCGGCAGGTTTAAATGAAAAATTAACCCGCCTTGATATCATATACAGAGCAAATAAGGCATATTTCTCGGTTTTAAAGGCAAAAAAAATAGAAGAGGTTGTACTGGAGACCGTGACACAGCTTTCAGCACATGAAAATGTGGCAAAAACTTTTTACGAAGTCGGTATGACCCCGTTAAATGATTTGCTTAAATCACAGGTTGAACTGGCCAATTCCCGGCAGGAGCTTACAATAGCAAAGAATAACCTGGAATATGCAAAATCCGATTTCAACACGCTTTTAAGAAGGCCCATAAACTCATCTGTGGATTTGGTTGATATTCTTAACTATGTGCCGCTTACAAATGAGCTTGATTATTATCTTGAGCTTGCTCAAAAAAACCGGCTTGAAATCAAACTTGCGGACCTGCAAATCGAAATGGCCGAAAAAGAGTTGGCTCTTGCGAAAAAAGATTACTTTCCGACAGTAACTCTTATCGGGACGCGTTATCAGCGCGGAACCGATTGGGATGTTACCGGAGGCGATGGAATAAGCGACCCCAACAGCTGGAATGTATCCGCAATTGCTTCATGGAATTTCTGGGAATGGGGAAAAACCTGTTTTGGGGCGAAAGAGAAAAAGAGCCGACTTCATCAGGCAACATTAAAAAAAGATGAAATTGAAGATAAAATATCGCTTGAAGTAAAACAGTTTTTTTTGAAAACCAAGGAATCTGAAAGTAATATTATAACCGTTCAAAAGGCAATTGATCAGGCAAAAGAAAATTTAAGAATAAGCCAGGAACGCTATAAAGAGCAGATAGCCACTTCAACGGATGTGCTTGATGCCCAGACACTTCTTTCAAGGACCATGACAAATTATTACAACGCGCTCTATGATTTTAAAATTTCAAAGGCATCTCTCTTCAGGGCAATGAGCATGGAACTTTCGGAATGAGCAACGGCAGCAGTGAAAATTCCTTAATTAGAATGTTTCATGTTTACAGGCGATACGAAAAATATTCCGCCCTCTTTGATATAAACTTTGATGTACTAAAAAACGAATTTGTCTTTATAAACGGTCCCAGCGGCGCCGGGAAAACAACCCTGTTAAAGTTGCTCTATCTCGGAGAAGCGGCCTCCGAAGGTCAAATCCTGATAGATGGAATTAATTTGTCAAGGTTGTCAAAAAATAAAATTCCGCTCATGAGAAGAAATTTTGGAATAATATTTCAAGATTTTAAATTAATACCCTCAAAAACCGTTTTTGAAAATGTTGCTCTTGTTCCGGAAGTTGCCGGTAAATCCGGGCGACTGGTGCAGAAAAAAGTGAGCAGTGTGTTAAGAGCCGTAGGAATGGAAGACAAACAGAATGCTTTCCCTCTAACCCTTTCCGGCGGTGAGCAGCAGCGCGTTGCAGTTGCAAGAGCAGTGGCAGGCGATCCAAAGATAATTCTTGCCGACGAACCGACCGGAAGCCTTGATGCAGAATCCGCGGGCATGATAATGGAGCTTTTAAAAGGATTTCATACACGTGGATCCACGGTAATTATCGCAACCCACGACACAGAACTCATAAAAAAAACCGGCGGGAGAACTGTTTATTTAAAACAGGGCCGCATGCAGCCGCCTTCAACTTTACAATAAAATGATTCCTCTTTATTTCAAACACGCATTTCGGGATATCTTAAAAAACAGGTTATTAAACGCCGTATCGGTTATTACAATTGCATTTTCAGTAATTATTACAAGCTCTTTCGTTCTTTTTTTTGTAAATACAACCGATATGTTAAACCTGTGGAAAAAAGGGATAAAAATAATGGTATATCTTTATCCTGAAGTTCCGGGAGACATTATTCCCGAGATACAAAAGAAAATTTCAGGAATGTACGGGGTTCAGGATGTCAAGTTTATTTCAAAAGGAGCGGCTCTCGAAATACTAAAAGAACAGATGAAGAGGCAATCCTCCCTGCTTGATAATCTGAATAAAAACCCGCTTCCGGATGCATTTGAAATTCGCATGATTCCATCATCACGGCCCTGGGAAAAAATAGAAAGCCTTGCAACACAGATAGATGCGATACCCCAGGTTGAAGAGATTGAGTACGGACAAAAATGGCTTACAAAATTTTCCTACATAATCAAGATGTTCAAACTAACCGGTTATGCTCTCGGAATTCTTTTTTTTATAGCTTCGGTTTTTATAGTCGCCAATACTATCCGTCTTGTTCTTTATACAAGACGAGATGAAATTGAAATTATGCGCCTTGTCGGAGCTTCCGATGGTTTTATTAAAGTTCCGTTTTATATTGAATGCGTAATCCAGGGTACTATAGGCGGTATAGTCGGGCTGACTATCCTTTATATTGTTTTTGTATCAGTTTTATTAAACGTAGAGCAGGGCGTAACATCTGGTTTCATAAATATAAGGTTCTTTTCATTCGGCAGTCTGTTTTTAATTCTGCTCTGCAGCATGTTTACAGGATGGCTTGGTTGTTTTGTTTCATTAAAGCAATTCTTAAAAACCGTATAATTCTGGCTGTCTGGTTTTTACTCCTTTTTGGAACCAGCGGATACGGCGGTTCTGATTCTACGGAAACAGGAACGGTGGTTTCCGGGAAACTCCATATGCGTAAAGGCCCCGACGGGAACCAACCCAGTGTCAAAATTCTTGCTAAAGGCGAAAAGATTGTTGTCATCAAGCATATTGACGGTTGGCTGAAAGTATCACATGAAGGCCTTGAGGGTTATATACGAAATAAAAGCAGGTATGTGCAAATTTCACAGCCTGTTACAAAACCCGAACCCGTAAAGAAAACGGTCTTAAAACAATCCCGGGATATTGACCGCCTGCAAAAAGAAGCAAAAATAATCAACAATAAAATCGAACAAAGCAAAGCTGCGATAGTAAACATCACAAAAAAAGAATTTCTGGTTATAAACAGCTTGAATGAACAGGATATTATAATCAACAACATAAGAAAAAATATATCTGTTTTAAGAAATGAACTGTCGGTTATAAACAGGCAGATTGAAAATATTAACAATGAGTCAAAGGCAGTTACAGATGAAATAGAAGCTTTGGAGCACTACGTATCAAAACGGCTTGTTGCGCTTTATAAACTGAACTGGCTCGGCAGAATGTATCTTCTTGCATCTGTGAATTCTCCGGATGAATTTTTTCAGCGTAAAAAGTATCTTGAACGGATTTTAGATTACGACAAAATAGCGATAGATAAACTCTTTGAGAACAGGAACCGCCTTGATCAATTGCATGGCAATCTGAATGCAAGGCAGGCAAAGCAACGGTCCGGCGAACAGAATCTTGAAAAGCAGGTTCAGAACATCACGGTTGAAAGACTAAAGCGAGCCAGGCTTCTTGAGGAGATCCGAAACAAAAAATCCCTTGAAATTGCTGCCATCAAATCGCTGGAAGAGGCTGCAAGGACTCTTGATAATGTCATAAAATCTCTAAACACGGAAACAGACAAAACGGATAATGCTTACAATGCTTCTCTCAAGGGGCTCGAATCATTAAAGGGGTTGCTTAAACAGCCTGTTAGAGGTAAGATAATATCACATTTCGGAGCTTATACCGATCCGAAATATAATGTCGTCAATTTCAGAAGCGGGATCGATATCGAAGCCGAAAGAGGTGAACCGATTAAATCGGTCGTAGCGGGAAAAATTATTTATTCCGGCTGGTTTAAAGGTTATGGTAACATGATTATCATAGATCATGGTGAAAGTTATTACACTGTGTACGCCCATCTCGAAGAAAATTTTAAATCAAAAGGCGATCTGGTGGAAGCAGAAGAAGTAATAGCCACAGCAGGCGATGCCGGTTCTTTATCCGGTCCCGGACTATATTTCGAAGTGCGGCATCATGGGAAACCCGTTGATCCGGTCGAATGGTTTAAGCCGTCGTAAAAAAATATCTGTGCCATTTAAATGGTGAGAACGGCATAAGGAGCCGTAACGAAATAATCCGGAAAGTTACAGTTATTTCATATCGGCTCCTAACCCCGATAAACGGAACTCTTTTCGGTACCCCCTTGAGGGGAAGAACGCAGGGAATAATCTCTTACTTACTAAGAAGGGATAGAAGGAGAGAAAATGAACCAAAAGAAAAACCGTCATATAAAACTTTGGATAACGGTGATAATTGCCGCGGCTTTTTTAACCGCAGGCGCCGGTTTTTACCGCGATCTCTCGGCAAGCGGTGAAGAAACCTATAAAGGCCTGAAAATATTCAGCGATGTAATTGAAATAATCGAAAACAATTACGTTGACCCGGTTGACACTAAAGATCTTATACAAAAAGCCATCCAGGGCATGGTTCATGGTCTGGATCCGCATTCATCGCTTCTCCCTCCCGAAGCCTTCGAAGATCTGCAAATAGATTCTGAAGGAGAATTTCCGGGTATAGGAATACACATAACATTCCAGAATAATTTTGTTACGGTTATTTCTCCTATTGAAGGAACACCGGCTTTTAAAGCCGGGATAAAAGCAAAAGACAAAATAATCAGGATAGACGGAGTTACTCCCAAGGACCTGAGAGATGCTGTAAATAAAATGAGAGGTCCGAAGGGGACTACAGTTGTTGTGACCATATCAAGGGAAGGCGAAACCGAACCGCTTGAATTTACTCTTGTGCGGGATATAATTCCTGTCGAAAGCATAAAATCCGTATCAATAAAACCCGGCTATGGATATATATGGATAACAAACTTTACAGGAAACACAACGGATGATTTTATTAAAGCTATAGAAAAACTTGAATCGGGTGCTGTTCCCCTTAAAGGCCTTATCCTTGACCTTCGCGACAACGGAGGAGGCCTTTTAAATCAGGCAGTCAAAATATCAGATATATTTATAGAAGACGGGAAAATCCTCTCAATAGAAGGACGGCACAAAAAAAATTCAAAAATTTATAATGCTCATCCGGATAAGGTAAAAAGAATATATCCCATGGTGGTTCTCATTAACAGCGGAAGTGCGAGTGCTTCAGAAATTGTTGCCGGAGCTCTCCAGGATCATAAAAGAGCGCTTATCCTTGGAACAACATCTTTCGGAAAAGGATCTGTTCAGAGTGTTGAAACATTACGGGACGGATATGCCCTCAAGCTCACAATTGCAAGGTATTATACGCCGAGCGGGAGATCCATACAGGCAAAGGGCATTGAGCCCGACATTGTATTGAGACATAAAGCATCAGGAGATGAAAGCAGTTACGATGATGATGACCTGCTTAAAGAAAAAGATTTAAAAAATCATCTTAATGCAAATCCTGATGAAATGAAAAAAGATAAAGAGGCCGGTTCAGGCACCAAAACAGACAAAGAGAAAAAGGACCCCGTAAAAAAAATAAAAGTGCGCGGCTCTGATTACAGACTCGGCCCCCTCACAAGCGAAGGGCTTCAGTCTGATAACCAGGTAATGCATGCGCTGGAAATACTTTTAAGTTATGAAATATTCAAAAACAAATTAACCCCTTAATATTATTTAGTTCGTTGCTTGGGCTTATGGTTAAGAAAAAAAAATTGAAGCAAAATAATCCTGGATCGAAAAAGGCAGGGGCTTATAAATCAAATATCAGAAAAGTTTTAGCGGGATTCTTCATCCTCCTGATATTGGTTGTCGGAGTCGGCTTTTTTTTAAATTATTATATATTAAAAAAGCAGCCTGAAAAGAAAGAGCCTGTATCAAAACAGCCTGTTTTTGAGGTCTACCCGAAAGGCGATAAACCTTCAGGCAAAATACCTTCAAAAGCAAAAAAACAGCCTGCCGGCTCTTTGCCGAAAGTAGCAATTATCATAGATGATCTGGGATACGACAACGATCTGGCAAAAAAATATCTGGAGCTTGATGCAGCCTTTACGTTTTCACTGCTTCCTTTCAGCCCTTTTCAAAAAAGCATAGCGCAAGCAGCCTACAAAAAAGGAATTGAAACGATGCTCCATCTTCCCATGGAGCCGGATGAATATCCTGATGTTTCTCCGGGTCCGGGCGCCCTACTTACTTCAATGTCACCCGATCAGCTCATAAGCCAGCTTAATAAAGACCTTGATGATATTCCTTTTATTAAGGGCGTAAATAATCACATGGGTTCAAAAATGACAGCCATAGATACCCAGATGTATCAGGTTTTTTCCGTTCTGAAAAAGAGAGGTCTTTATTTCGTCGACAGCCGGACAACGGCAAAGACTCTCTGCAAACCCTCGGCAAGGCTGTTAAAAGTCTCTTTTGCTGAAAGAGATATTTTTATAGATCACATACAGGATTCCGCACATATACGGGAACAGATAAATAAACTGATTAAGCATGCAGGAAAATACGGTGAAGCTGTTGCAATAATTCATCCGTATCCCGAAACATACCAGGTGATACGGGAAATGCTGCCTTACCTGAAAAAAAATGTAAATATTGTCTCTGCCTCCACGATAGTAAGCGAAATTAGCTGAACTTCTGAATTTGTCTTTGGCGTCGGAAAAAAGTTTTTCGGAATCGCCATATTTGATGTGTACGCAAAAAGTTCAAATATGCTCACTTAATGAGATTTTGAGGGATCTCCCCAAAATCTCATTAAGTCTTTCTCATAATGCTTATTACGAAATCGTTATATTATTTCTTTCTATTATTTCCCGTTTTCTGTATAAGCTTTTTTGCTTTTTGCGGATACGCAATTTTATTTAGGAGAATATATGTCTTCATGTCTGATGGAAGGTAATGAGGCAATTGCCTGGGGAGCGATGGCTTCAGGATGCCGCTTTTTCGCCGGATACCCGATTACCCCGGCTACAACCATCTTCAATACCCTGCTTAAAATCATGCCCCCTGCAGGCGGCATCTGTATGCAGGGAGAAGATGAAATAGCATCGATCGGCTACTGCCTCGGAGCCTCTATGGCAGGTCTCAAATCCATGACCGCAACTTCAGGACCCGGCATAAGTCTTTACAGCGAACAGATTTCATTTGCCATAGGAAGTGAAATTCCGCTCGTAATAGTTGATGTTCAAAGACTGGGGCCGTCAACCGGCTCGGCAACACGTGGAGCAGATGGAGATGTTCAGTTCTTGCGGTGGGGAAACAGCGGGGGATTGCCTGTGATCGTTTTAGCGCCTGTTGATGTCGCGGATTGTTTCGTTCTGACAATGCATGCCTTTAATCTTGCGGAAGAGTTCAGATGTCCCGTTTTTATAGCATCAAACAAAGAGATCGCGATGACAAAGGAGAGCTTTGACCCTGACGCAATAAAAAGGCCCGCAATAATCGACCGGATTGAACCGAAAGAAGAAAAATTCCTCCCGTTTGAAGTCAAAGAGGGTTGCATGGTGCCTCAGTTTCTTCCGATCGGCGGGAAAACCCTGGTCAGGCAGACCTCCTCCACCCACGGAGATGACGGATATATCACAACCGATTACAATGTTATTTCCCGGTTCCAGAACCGGCTTAAAAACAAACTTCAATCGGCAGCCGGTTCTTTTGCTTTTCATGAAAGCTTTATTGAAGAGAAATCGGATACTCTTATCATAACTTACGGCGTAACGGCACGCGCCGCGAAAGCGGTTTACGATGAACAAAAAAAACTGGGGAGGCCTGTTTCTCTTCTTATATTAAAAACACTCTGGCCGGTTCCGGAAAAGCTGATACTGGATAAAGCGGAAACTGCAAACCGTGTTTTTGTTTTCGAGATGAACCTGGGACAATATCATGGAGAAATCAGGCGGATATTGCCTGATAAAAAGGTTGAATTTTTCGGCCAGATGGACGGCAGGCTGATATCCCCGCGTCAGATAACGGAGGCTCTCAGCAATGGATAGTTTATTGAACACAGGCCGGCCGCCCGTTTTCTGTCCCGGGTGTTCTCATGAGCGGGTTGCAAAGGCTCTCGACAAAGCCCTTTCAAACATGGGACTTACAGGCGATAAGGTTGTTATTGTCAGCGACATAGGGTGTTCAGGCCTTTTTGATACTTTTTTTAATACCCATGCTTTTCACGGGCTCCACGGACGTGCATTAACATATGCTGCCGGCATTAAATTGGCCAAGCCTGATTTAAACGTGATAGTCACCATGGGAGACGGCGGCCTCGGAATCGGAGGCGCCCATTTGCTGGCGGCCTGCAGGCGTAATCTGAATCTTACCCTCCTTATATTAAACAATTTCAATTTCGGTATGACCGGCGGCCAGTTTTCAGTCACAACTCCGCAGGAAGCGCAGGTAGGCTCCGCTTTTTTAAACCGCCTTGAAAAGCCGCTTGATGTCTGCTCTGTAGCAGCTTCAGCAGGAGCACCTTATGTTTCCCGCTGCTCAAGCTACCGCAATGATTTGCCTGATGAAATTGAAAAAGCGATACGTTTTGAAGGCTTTTCGCTGATTGACATGTGGGGCATCTGTCCGGGCAGATACACAAAGAGAAACAAATTGACCCCCCAGATCATAGATGAATCCCTTGCGGGCAATGAATCCTTTACTGGTGTTATAAAAGAAAACCTGAGAAAAGAATACGGACTGCATTACAGGGAGATTGTTTCAGGCCTCAAAAAGGTTGCACCTCCTGCAGGAATTAATGCCGAATTTGCTCCTCCTGAATCAGGGAGACGGGAAGTTATAATACTCGGAAGCGCGGGGCAGCGGATAATAACATCCGGGGATATTTTATGCACTGCAGGCCTGACGGCTGGTTTAAAGGTAAGCCAGAAAAACGACTACAATATTACTGTACTGCGAGGACCTTCAATAAGTGAAATAATCCTCTCTCCGGAGGATATCGGTTATTCAGGAATCGAAAAACCGTCCGTGATAATTGTCCTTGCGCAGGAAGGAGTTGACCGCAGAAAATCTCTTTTTGGCACTCTTGATCAAAATACCCTGATAATAAGGGTTATGGGGGTTGATATACCCGATACACGGGCAACCGTATTCGATATTGATTTTAAAGAGCAGGGATTAAAAAATCAGGACTGGGCATTGGCCTCTCTATCCGTAATGGCCAAGCTCAATAAGGTTATCTCTTGTGACATGCTTAATGCCGCAATAAACCTTGTTTTTAAAGATAAGTTTCTCGAATCCGCCCTTAATCTTGTCAACCGGGCAGAACCCAAAAAAGCGTGATTGACAAGCGACTCTTTTTTCTGTCATAAAACAGTTATATTGTAGCTTAATAAAATTTTACGAAGCCGTCAAGTTTGATGGTATCGTAAAAAGTCATATTTCAGACGGCAAAGTAAAAAGCTCATTATGCAAGGCGCTCGAATCTTGAGGAATGAAGCGTACATAAAAGTACGCTGCAATGACGAAAGATGAAGAGCAACACAGCAGAATGACTTTTTACGAAGCCGTCAAGTTTGAGACTATTTAAGAACAGGAGGAATATAAGATGCATTTTGCTTTATCCAAGGAACTTGAGATGCTGCGCAAAGCAGTGCGTGAGTTTGCCGCAAAAAAAATCGCGCCAAACGCGGATGAATGGGATAAAAACCATTATTTCCCTTACAAAGAAGCATTAAAACCGATGGGTGAGCTCGGTTTTTTCGGCACAGTTATCCCTGAAGAGTACGGCGGAGACAACATGGGCTGGCTGGCCACAATGATAGTCACAGAAGAAATAGCAAGGGCATCAAGCTCATTGAGGGTTCAGATAAATATGCAAACATTGGGTTGCGCGTACACTATCTTCAAATACGGAAATGAAGAGATAAAAAAGAAATACATCCCAAAGCTTGTCAGTGCCGACTATGTTGGCGGCTTTGCGATTACCGAACCGGATGCCGGATCCGATGTGATGTCCATGGTTTCAACTGCTGAGGATAAGGGCGATTATTTTCTGCTGAACGGATCAAAAACATGGATTTCAAATGCCAGTTATGCCGACGTTGTAATTTATTATGCGTACACTGACCGCGCAGCAGGCTCGAAAGGCCTGTCTGCTTTCGTGGTTGAACTGAAAAATTTCAACGGCGTCAAAACATCCGGCCTTGATAAAATGGGCTCACACTCCTCTCCTACAGGTGAAATATTTCTAACAGACACAAAGGTTCCCAAAGAAAACATGCTTGGAAAACCCGGTGATGGGGCCAAAATAGTATTCAGCTCTTTAAATCAGACAAGACTTTCCGCTGCTGCCGGAGCAGTCGGGCTTGCCCAGGCCTGCCTTGATATCGCAATTAAATATTGCAATACCCGGAAACAATTCGGAAAATTAATCGGCGAGTTTCAGATGAATCAGGACATGATCGCCCAGATGTCGGCAGAAATCGAAGCCGCCCGTCTTCTGGTTTACAAGGCAGCATGGGTAAAAGACCAGGGAAATCTCAACAATGGCCTTGATGTGGCGCATGCAAAATACTTTGCCGGAGAGGTTGTGACAAAATGCTCGATCTATGCGATGCGCATCCTGGGAGCCTACGGCTACTCCACGGAATACCCCGTAGCCAGATATTACAGAGATACACCGACATATACAATGGTCGAGGGATCGGCCAATATATGCAAATGGATAATAGCCCAGGATCAGCTTGGAATAAGAAAAGCAAACAGGTAAAAACTTAAAATTGTCGGTCTCGTGAAAAGTCATATGCGAACGGATTTGAGATTTTTGGGAAACAGATTTTTAAATTACTGAGAGTTAAAAATCACAAGCTGTTTGAGGGCGTTAGCCCGAGTTCTTGTGATTTATCGAAGTAATTTAAAAATCCCCAAAAAGCTCACTAAGTGAGCATATTTAGACTTTTTACGAAACCATAAAAACCGGAGCTTAAGACAAATTGAAAGAAGATGTTGTAGAAAAAACAAAAAAGACAGCGGCGCTCTATTTCAAGGATGTGACAGGCGAAAGGCCTTACGAACTCTGGAAATCCTTTGATAAAAACCTTGCAAATGATCTTTCTCTTTTTATCACAGGTCAAATGTACGCGCGGGAAAAAATTCCTCATCCGACAAGGCAGCTTGTCACGGTTGCTGCCCTTACAGTTTTATCCAGGCCGGATGAATTGAAGCTGCATATTCAGGCCGCGTTGAATGTCGGCTGCAAACCCGAAGAGATCGCAGAGGTAATATTTCAGACCTGCATATACGGGGGTGTT
>Ga0268280_1001156_pt1 | contig 18534 bp, 16 predicted proteins | sample saktaG_9_FD_190139 | JGI IMG/M metagenome (GOLD analysis project Ga0268280, IMG submission 190139) | Saline water microbial communities from Sakinaw Lake, British Columbia, Canada - sak_2011_5_24_40m | ecosystem: Environmental > Aquatic > Non-marine Saline and Alkaline > Saline ... | reverse complement strand
CTGAAGTTTAAAAGCATCTCGCTTTGCATATTCAACATTGTTCATACGTATATTCTATCAAATTTCAAGCAATCAAAAAAGAGGCTAGGCCTCTTTAGTTGAAAAACTTGTTTTTCATTTTTTCATTTCAGCTGCTAAAAGGGTATATTTAACTAGCACAATAGGCTATGGCGTAATTCTTGTAGCATTGTCCAACAAACCGAATAAAGCAACAACGTTTGAGTCTGTGTTTGGGACTGTAAAAGAATATTTTGGGCTTCCAGATATAATCGTTATTCCATCTTCTTCTGGGAAGTCTGCGTGTGCTGGTAAATACGTCACCACTACACTATATTCATCTTCACTAAGTAAGATAAACCGAATTATAATTGTTGACTGGTCAGCAGTTTCTAATTCGACAATGTAATGTGTTTCGGTTGTCCATGGGTAAGAACCTATCATCGTGTAATTTTTATCATAATCGACGACTTGATGGTTATAGTTGTTCAATATGTTGAGGATATTATCTTCTATATTTGTATAAGTGAGATCAAGATCTCTTTCAAAAACAGATCTTGATACTACATCAAGATTGATAGAGACTACTATTCTTTCGTATTGTATATTTGTCATGGTTACGTCAGTCAAGTCCATTTCTAAAACTCCCATCGATAGTTCTTCATATGAAATATCTTGAATGACGGTGTGGTTATAGATTACTTTTTCAAGGATTGAAAAAGCAATCATGAAAACAATTGTGATAAAGAGAGAAATTTTGATAAATAGATTTAAATCCATCAGTGGGTTCTTACTTGTCAATTCATCCGTTAAGGAATGATTAATTCTTCTTTGATAGAAGAACCGATAAGTGTAAATTGAAACAAGAAATAAAGTAATCAAAATCGAAATTGTAGTCACAATAATCCAAATGTCAAATTGAGGTATCGAAATGGTAGGGAAAGATTCCTGTTCATAATAGGTTGGTCTACTTGCAAAATACTCAAATGAAAAAGTATGGATTGTATTATCACTAAACGTAATTTCAACTGTAATCGTATCATTATCAATGCATTTTCCGACAAATGTATTCGATGAAATCGATTGGGTTAAATCTTTATATAAAAATACGCGCACTTCGTCTGAAAATATGACTTCATCATCAGGGGCCATAAAGACTATACTCACATCTTTATTTGTTTTTACTTGATATCCATAAGTATAATCTTGCATCGACTCGTTGTTGGGGACATATAACCGGAAGACCCGGAAATAGATATCATCATCATAAGTTACGATATTGGTATAGCTGATATCTTCATTGATGTTTACTACTCCAGGAGCGACGCAACTTGTCAAGGAGAACACGAGAGCAATGACGAGAATCAATAATGTTTTTTTCATATTTCCACCTACATTCTCAAATATTCTTTAAAGGAGTCATAATAGGAACGAGAGACTTCAATTCGATCCTTGTTTTTCATTACAAGCGTAAATTTTCGGTTAAATTGAGGAATGATGACATGAATCATATGGATATTTACGACATATGACTTATGAATCCTTAAAAAACCATAGGGTTCAAATAGAGACGATATACTGTATAACTTCTCTTTTATGAAATACTCATGAGCCATTGTATGAACGATTACATTATTGCCAAGTGATTCGATATAGACAATATCTTGATGGTTCAATACATGAAATGTTTGATCCGTTTTTCCGACGATTGTTTCGGCGTCATGAGAAGCTTTTTTTAGAACGTATTCTTCGTCTTCATAGACAAAATCAACCTCATTTTTGCTGAGTTTTGCTTGGATTTCCAATAATTCATCAGAACGACCCAGATACTTGATTCTCATATCATCACCCATCAACATTTTATCATAATGAATTCATTTTTCAATCACTGTGTGGCAACTTACACAATACGAGATGTATGATGTATATTTTTGGAGTCTTTAACACACTCATTGGAGATGGGGGCAAAAACGCAGGGCTCAGGGTAAATTGCAAAAAGGGCCAAAAAATGGTATAATATTTACGCAAACAATTGATATTTTTGAAGGAGATGACGCATATTCATAAAATAACGTATATCAATGATAAGAAATTTGAATACAATAAAGAATTAATCAAATCACTGCATACCTATAACAAATCTCAAACTGGCTATAGAGAGAAAGATAGCCGAGACTTTTATGTTTTTGAGAATGAGCTATTAGTTGGCGCTTGCCATACCTTACAAGCATCCGACTGGTGTAAAGTAAAAGGTATTTACTATAAAGATATCGATGCTCTTAAAGCATTAATGAATGATGTTAGAAAGTTTTACCGTGGAAATGTAGAAGGAATTCAGTTTAATTCGGTACATGAACAAAGAGTACTCGATTTTAAGAACATCGGATTTAGCATTCACGGTGAATTGGAAGACATGCCAAGTGGCAACACAAATGTCTTCTTGCTTGACAAGAACCTAGAAAGTCTTGAAATTGACAAAGATTATCAAATGAAATCTTCCAGCGAGCCAATTCCATCCTATGATACGTTATTAAAAGCGGAAATTAAAAAAACGAGAGAAGATCTTGATTTTTCTACCGAAGTAGTTGACTTGCAGTATGTAGTGCTTGACAATGATCAATTTGTCGGAGGAATCTATGGTAATTTTCAATTTGAGTACTTGTTTATAAATGTATTGTTTGTTGACAAGTTATACAGAGGGAAAAGAATCGCTTCAAAACTGATGCATATGATCGAATCTGAAGCACTTGCGCGAAAAGTAGTAAACATCTATTTGACAACATTTGAGTTTCAAGCATTGGATTTCTATAAAAAAAATGGATATGAAGTCATAATGACGATAGAAGACTTTCCAAAAGATTTCGCGGAATATACACTTTATAAAAAATTAGAAACTTTATCAAAATAAAAACATAAACAAAGGGGTGAGGTAACAATTATGACACTTATGAAGAACTATACTGTTTTCTTGGATGAAAAATCAAGTAAATGGATTGTAAGAAGACACGGCTCTATCAAGAAATCTGATACTTTTGATACTCAAGCAGAAGCGGTTGAAAGAGCAAAAGACTTGGCAAATAAAACGGGTGGGAAAGTTAACATAATGAATAAAGAAGGAAAAGTAAGAGCTCAGGCTTTAAAATCAAACCAAAAATAAGAATGATTAAAATGTTGGTGAACAAGACTTCATTACTAACAATTAAAATAGTTAAGAATTTCTATAAGGTAACTTCATAAAATAAAGAGAATTAGCTAACTGCCAATTCTTTTTTTTGCTCCATTGACAAATTGCGTTTTATAAACTATGATAATATTTGTGTGTATTTGAGTTCATTTTTATACATTATGGCTAGTATCTAAAATAAATAAGTAGATGCGACCTAAATGGGATGACAAAGTAATTGATTCTATCAACATTGATGTTTAGACAGGGGAATCCTAAATGAAGAAATTTATCACATTAGCACTTTTTATATTGGTATCTTTTAGTCTTTTTGGCTGTGATTTATTCGCGCGGACAGAGAGCACCGATTCACTAACGACAGCATCGACAAGTGAAGCGGTGACTTCAACAACGACGACATCTACTCCTTTTTCTGGGTACATTGGATATGCAACGAATCTTCAAATTGAACAAACGATTATGCCATTGGCACAAAGGCTTCCGGAGCAGTTTTTCTATGCCAGATATACTGAAGTCAAATTCAATCCCGTCACAAAGGATTTATGCTTTCATGTCCTTATAGGTGATACCGAATACATCGGAGCCAATTATTATTTAGTTGGAAGAGTTGTGGGTTCTACATTGAACGAAGATAGAACCGTATTTCGAATTGCAAGTTCCACCGCAGATAAGAGCTTTTGCTTAAACAATATTGACCTTTCAGAGGATTATGAAGTCTTGATTGCAAAGTCCGATCAGGACGACTTAAATTCATCTTCCACAATCTTTTCTGTATCTACATTGACATTATATGACCCCGCTCATGAAAGCAGAGGAAGAGTCGTTTTAGATGAAATTGTGGATAACAGTCCAAATTATCTCTTAACTTCAGAATTACCTTATATCGATCTTTCGATTCAATATGAGGACGTTCATCGGTGTATTGAACACATTGAAATTGTATTGTTCGCTGATTTTAACAAAGAAGCAGTTAGAAGCATTAAACTTGATATTGATGAAAGTTACTATACTGGAGATATTCTCAATTTGACTCAGGTCCTATTTGAGGAGTTGTCGCCGAATATGGACTATTTGATTCAGTTGTTCATCAGCGGAAATGACGGCGTCGATGATTTCACCGACGTCACTTTAGATACTTTTGCGATTACTTCCTCGACCTATGAAAATGTTGAAATTGAAGATAGTTATAATAATCTGTATGCGGCGATTACTGGAACCGAAGTTGTTGGAGACCAAGTTGTATTTTCTTACAATGCAGTCAATGATGGATCATATATCTATAAAGATACACAAGTTCAAATTTCAATGTTGGTATCGATATACAACGGTAGTGAAATAACCTTATATAATTCATATAGTCTTGATATGGAAAGCCATTCATTTTCTGTTCCAATCGATGAACTGATGAATGGTGCGATTATTCAAATAACAGATTTACGACATCAATACGTGTTCTCGAATTTGGTTATATCCCCCAATACCATTCCGTTTATAATCTATTACACCTCTTCAAACGGTCTGATTCATTTGGAAATTGGAGATTATTCTTTTACACCCCCCTCGGAGTTGAAACTTGACATAGTTGACTCAAATGGAAACATTATTGAAACCTTCAATCATATTTCAAGCATTACGGGTCCATATGACTTTTCGCCGACTGCCAATGTAAGTGCATATTCAAGTTATCATGCGGTGATTTCATATCAAGTAGATACCTTGATTGGCGTATTCGATCGTGAATTTGAGTCAGATTTAATTCCTTAAGCAAAAGATTATTAAATTCTGCAACCAATGAAAGGAACCCCTATGAAAATGAATCGCTTTATGCATCGCTATCTTTCCATAGCTTTGATCGTTATTTCAGCAATGTACATCATCATCAGAATCGTGTTTCAGATTCCGTATTTATTCCCACTGGCAATTTTTTCTCCGGAATTCTTCATATTGATTCTTTCTACTACATTTCTCATCATGAGCGAAGTAAAGAAGAAGGATGGAAATTCGGAAGAATTCCTGAATCGATTGAATCGATTCAGCCTCCTCGTTATCATCATTGCTTTCTTATTGTCTCTAACCTTGTATGCATCAGCGATTAATCTATATGCTTATTTGGACACTTCAACAACCTTCACACTCTATTGTTATGCACTCTTAATTTCATTCATTGTTGTTTACGCCTTATTCAGAAACAAAACCAATTACTGGGTTTTCGACTTTGAAACGAGCAGCCGAAAAAGAGATATCTTCTTCAAATTGGTAAAGATGCTATCGAAAATCTCATTGTGGTTTTTAATTTCATTGATTCTGAGCTTATTTATCGGAGGTTTTTTGGATACTGATTTTATTTTTGGAAACTATATGGTTGCATATCTATTGATTCTGATTCCAATTGCACTCATCCTAACCTCTATTTCAATCTTTGAGTTTGTAATAACGACCCAGTCGAAGGTAATTCTTGAAACTGTGCCGTTCCTTTCAAAAACTGCACTCATATTGATTATCATTGCATTTGTCTTGAGGTTATTTAATACCTATATCACCGATGCAAACCTAATAAATCAAATGCACTCGATAATGTATCTTCCAACACCCGTTCCATCAATGAATTATTATATTTTAGCTTATTCATTTGCGATATTCTTTGAAATCATGATATTTCTATTTGTCTATCTGTCGATAAGAAAGTGGTTGTCCAACAAAGGGCTTATGACTCTTTTACTTGTAATATATTCTACAGTGCGAGTTGCATTTCAGTCCGTAATGCTATCCATCTATGTTTCTTTTGTCAGAACTTACCAATATAATATTTCGGTGGATGCCGTAACGACCATTCAGTATATCTTCTTTTCTATCATGAGCGCATTGTTCCTAGGATTGTTATACTACTTTTACAAAAACAAGCTACCAGGTATTCTCGAACTAATGTTTATACTAATCGCTAAACTATACAAGTATGCTTTTTTAAGACTGTTCCAAGACTATGTATATGACATATCGATTTCCTATTTTACGATTATTCTCACCGAAGCTATAAGTACAGTATTAATCATCATTATTGGATTAAAACTTCACCGCCTTAAAATGAGTAATGTTTCCAAAGAACTCTCGATAAAAGAAGATACAATCAAGGGTTCTGTTCCCCAATCAAATTAAAGAAGACTGAATTCTAAGATACAAAGAAAGATGCAAAAAATGCATCTTTCTTTATGTTTTTCGAAGGATTGTATATAATGGAGTTATCTTCTTATACGGTGGTAAAAGTAATGAATCAATCAAATATACAAGTAAATCAATTTCTTTCCAATGCCGTGAAGTGGAAAGAAGAGCTAAAAATGATACGACGGCTCTTAAACGAGACAGATCTCAAAGAGGAATTCAAATGGTATGCCCCTTGCTATACTTATAATAATGCTAACGTTGCTATATTAGGCGGATTCAAGGATTACTTTGTTCTATCTTTTTTCAAAGGTGCCCTATTAAAGGATTCTATGAACATTCTATTGAAACCTGGAGAAAATACACAATCCGCAAGAATAATAAAAATGCATAGCCTTGAAGAAGTGATGAATTTGACTACAACCATCAAAGAATACGTTATCGAGGCTATTGAAATTGAGAAGGCGGGATTAAAAGTCGATTTTGAGCGACATTCAAAGTTAAATTATCCAGAAGAACTCTCAAAAAAACTAGAAGAATCCTCAAACTTGAAAATTGCGTTTGAAAATTTGACGCCTGGCAGACAAAATGCTTACATCTTATTTTTTTCTGGGGCAAAGCAATCTTCCACTAGACTTTCAAGAATTGAAAAATACGAACAAAAGATTCTTTCGGGATTAGGCTTTTATGATTAATTATAGAGTGAATATGTATCAATTATCAAAATTGTTTTCAGGATAATAATTGAGACATACAAAACGTAAAGGAGTAAGTTTATGCGAGAATTAAATCCAAAAGTAGATGAATTTATAATCAACGCTAAAAAGTGGCATAAAGAGTATCAATTGCTTAGGCAAATTGTGTTGGATACAGAATTGACAGAAGAAGTGAAGTGGGGAGTTCCCTGCTATAGTTATAATAACGGAAACGTTTTACTCATCCATGGATTCAAGGACTATTGCGCGATTCTTTTCGTGAAAGGATCATTACTCAAGGATCCAAAGAACTTATTGATCCAACAGACTGAGTATGTTCAAGCAGCACGGCAGATACGTTTTAAATCCGTAGATGAAATCAATCAATTGGCTCCTTCAATCAAGGAATACATTCTTCAGGCCATTGAAATTGAAAAGGCAGGGCTTAAAGTCGCATTTAAAACCGTCAAGGAGACGGAGTTCTGTGAAGAATTCCAAACTAAACTAGATGAAAGCCCAGAATTGAAAACTGCTTTTGAGAAGTTGACGCCTGGAAGAAGAAAGGCATACAATTATTATTTTTCTTCCGCAAAGCAATCTCTTACAAGGATCTCAAGAGTTGAAAAGTACATTCCAAAGATACTCGAAGGCAAAGGGATGGACGATTAATCTTTCCGAATAAATATAGTCATTAAAAAGGATTAGCCTGCTGCGCTAATCCTTTTTTCATAACTCAATTTTAGTCTGAAGACAATCTGATAATTTCAGTCTTGACCCCTACAAGTGCATTCAAACTATCTTGTAAATTCTGAATCTCAACCTCGGATCCTCCGAGTTGAAGAATAATGAGTCCATCCTCAGAACACACGTTGGAAATCTCATGAAGTCCAAGTCTCATTTTAATATTACAACCGAACTTCGTCAAAAGATCTTGAACAGTTTTCGCGTTTGCAGTTCTGTTGCTAATGAGCACCGCCATGATGATATATACTTTCATATTATCGCCTCCTAAATTATGATTTCATTATATCACTTTCCAATTCGCTTTTTATCCATCCACAGAAAAAATATATTGAAGAATTATTGAATAGAGCTTTCCTTGTCCTCTTGTATTTCTATCGATTCGGTGCTATTATTATATGTACTAGGAACTTTTCATTTACATAGAGCCCAAAAATTACGAAATCTACTTTTTAATCAACATTTATCAGATCAAGAGAGGAGCAATATGATGAAAATTGAAAAAAGAACCGAGCATCTACGAAGTGTAAGAGAATTAAACAAAGTACCAGGTGTCCTTTATGGGAAAACCATTCAATCCGTTTCAGTTCAAATGGATGAAAAAGAACTTCAAGACCTTTTGAACAAATACGGAAGGACTCAAACTTTCACCGTAAAACTTGAAAAGGAAAGTTATCAAGTCTACATCAAAGATATCCAAAAAGATATTATAAACAAAAATCACATTTTGAGTTTTGACTTTCAAAAAGTTGAAAGCGGCGATATGATTTCAGCTAAAGTGCCACTTCATATCAGTGGAAGAACCATCGTTCAAGATAAAGGGTTCTTGGTTCAGGTCGTTTACGATGCAATTGAAGTTGAATATCAAGCAGGGAAGAAAATATCCCATATTGATGTTGATATCAGCCAGATGGCCCTCCATGAGGTGCTTCACGTTGGAGACATCGTATTACCAGCCGGCGTCAAATTGAATGATGATGAGAACAAAGTCGTTGTCCATGTTGCCGAAAGAAAACAGATTATTGAGACTGTTGAAGAAGAAGTAATTTCCACTGAAGTGAAAGAAGAAACAGATTCTAAAGAAGAATAATTTTATCATTATCAAGCTGTGCTTCGTGAAAACGCAAGCACAGCTTTTTATTAACCAAAAATCAAATATTATATTGCTATTATAGGTCTTTTTTACTTCACTTGTTTACCACAGAGGGTGACTATAGTATAATTCAGACATGAAATGAATTGTTTGAAAGGGGGAATTATGATGAAAAAGGGATTTATTGCTCTATTTTTGGCTATTTTTATTCTTGGATGTTCTAAAGCCCCAAGAGACATCTATAATACTCTAAACAATGTTTATTCGATGGACCTTTATTTGGATACCTCTGAGGATTCACTTGAAGTGGAAGGAGAGTTGTTCTACAAGAACGATGATTTTGATTTGGATGAGCTCTATCTGACCATCTATCCAAACGCATCCAACCCTCGTGGAGCCGGAAACAATATCGTATTTGAATACTTTCAAATTGACGGCGTTGATACAACTTACGATGTGTCAGGAACCGACAACACGTCTTTACATGTTGATTTATCAACTACATTATTGAAAGGTGAAAGAATAACAATTTCCTACAAATATACATTTTTATATTGGAACGAAGACCGAATTGCGAATTATGGTTCTTATTATCTCACAATGTTTTTCTATCCCTTTGTGAATATTTATGATGATGAAGGTTGGAACATTGAACCTTATTCCTTCCGAGGAGAGACCTATTATAACAACTTAGGCGACTATTACGTTTCTTTGAATGTTCCATCTGATTATGAAGTCGCTTGTGGCGGAGGATTATGGGACGACTCCAAATCAGATGGAAGAAGAATGCTGGAGTATGTTCTTAAAGATGCCAGGGACTTTTCTTTTAGCGCGTCGAACAGTTATTACATTTATGAAAGAACCATTGAAGACATTGATTTTCAAATCTATTCGACGAGAGTGCTTGCTGATTATGAAATTGATAATTCATTCGGATACCTCGAAACAACCTTAATGGTTATGGAAAGAGAAATCGGAGAATATTATTATGACCACTTTACGTTGGAATATGGACATTTTTATGGAATGGAGAGCACAGCAGTCATCTATTGTTCAATGGAAATTCAAGAGGGTACCGTTGTCCACGAAATGATCCATCAATGGTTTTATTCGATGATTGGAAATGACCAAGCAGATGAGTCCTTCGTCGATGAAGCCTTGACGACTTATGCAACGGCTTTTTATTACTATGAACTTTATGGAGTCGATGGGTACAATGGATATCTAGATTACAGAACAAGTTTGAAAGTAGAGTTCGTTGATCGTTATCAAGCTAATCTTGGTGTTAGTCTTTTGAGACAAGTCGATGAATATGGCGAATATTACGGATATTTAATCTATTATCACGGCCCCGCCATGTTCCGGTATTACGTTACAGTATTTTTAGATGGAGACATTGAAAAGATGGAAGACATTCTTGGAGTCTATTATCAAACTTATGCTAAAAAAATAGCGACCTTGGATGAGTTGCTTGATTTAATTGAAGATCAAAGCGGAGTAGAGATAACCAAAGAATGGTTTTATTTACAACTCAATGAATTTCAAGATTTTGACAATCGGCCTTAGAAACAAAATAAAGAACTGAATGAAACAGAAGATTTCACATCTTTTGAATTCATTCAGTTTTTTATTGAAATTTAAATATATTAGGAGCTATGTTTTTTTTAAAAGAATGCTATAATAATTCTATATTATGTTTTACCGGAGGTATGAATGAAAAAACTGATGATTATCTTTTTGCTTCTTGTACTTTTTGGTTGTGTTGCGCCAACAAACCTAGTACTTGACGCTCCAACGATTGAAGAAGAAGCTTGTACAGATGACTGTGTGACGGACCGAACTGAACTACTTACCTATTTTACAAGTTTTGATACAAGATTAAATGTAATCAAGAATGAGATTGCACCAGAGCGTAATTCGCCTGTAACCAAAATCTTTTATGCGAACACGATATATAATCGAGATGAAATCATAACGAGTGACCCAATTACTGGAAATAACGATATACTTTCATTTCTTCCTGCTCAGGACTTTTCGGAAGTCTTAAATAGTGCAGGTTACATCTTTAGATACTGTGTTATTGGAGAACCGTGTGATAATCCAATGTTCCCTCCACTTGTAGACATAATGGAATTCAATTTTGGATTCAATTCATCGGGAGGCTTCACAACTTACACTCTTGGAATGTCAGGCTTAGAAACGACAAAAGTATCCATCCGATTTGTAATTGATGAAGACCAAGTTTGGTATGAGATGATTGAATATGATCTTGATGGTGGAAATTTTGAATACGTAGTTTATTCAGACGGAATTTATCAAAAATATTACTATTCATCGGATGACATCTATTATTTCAGATATATAGACACTTTCACCAATGAAAATTTTATCTATCAATCCAACGAGGCGGGAACTTGGACTTTTAACTACAATCCAGATACCCAGTATTCTTATAAAAAAGAGGAATCTGGAAACCTTACTGTGAAAAAAATGGATGGTGCTGAACTCATCGTTCAATTGGATAAAGAAGGAGTCGAATACACCATTAGTCTCAATTTCAACTTGATAGATGGTTGGGATCAGTTTTTGTCTAGCCAACTTGAACAGCCTTATTATTCTATACTCTATAATAATGGGGATGAAGTATTCACAGACTATACATTCTATAAGTATAGTCCCACTTTGAGACATACATCATTGATTGGAAAAATAATTCTGTCTGAAACCGAACTGCAAAACTATGTTTTTCCGCAGGGATTTACCTATGAGGTATCGATTGAAGACTTGTTGCAGGAAATGACGATTCTTCAGGATGAACAATACCCTTATGACACTTTTGGTTTTAAAGAAGAGGACATTCTCGCGACAATCAAAGAACTTCAGGCAAAATTCATAGGATAAATCACAAATCTCTATTGAAAAAAATAAGATGTTAATGACCTTTTTAAAGGAATTAACATCTTTTCATTTTTATAGATTGTAATACAATTGAAACTCCATCGGATGGGGCATTTTGTTGATAAGGGCGTGTTCCTTCCGAATTCTCGCGATATGGTTATTTAATATGTTCTTTGAAAATACATTTCCAGCGAGAAGGTATTCATAATCGGCTTCAAGCGCATCTGCAGCTTCTTTAAGTGAGGTTGGAAGTCCCTTTATTTTGGACTGCTCTTCTTCAGACAATTGATACAAATTGGTATCGAATGGTCCACATCCCATTTTGCTTGGGTCCATTTTGTTTTTGATTCCATCGAACGCTGCCATCATGATTGCACTGTAGGCAAGGTAAGGATTGCACATTCCATCAGGACTTCTAAGCTCAAATCTCTTTTCAGAAGGGTCAATTGCGTATCCTGGAATGCGGATGACTGCACTTCGGTTTGCAGTAGCGTAACCTATCGTCACTGGAGCTTCAAAGCCAGGAACGAGTCTTTTATAAGAATTCGTCGATGGGTTGGTGAGAGCTGTAAGGCTGGAAGCGTGAAATAGAATCCCTCCGATGGCATATAAGGCTAAATTTGATAACTGGGAATAACCGGACTGATCAAACATAACGAACTGCCCTTTATCTTTTAATTGAATGTGAACATGAAATCCACTTCCGGCTTCATTCCAAAAAGGTTTAGGCATGAAAGTAACTGTTTTTGAAGCTTTCTCAGCGGCAAGATTCAAAATGTTTTTCAGTTTCATCGAACGGTCTCCCATTTCTTTGATACCTGCAAAATTGACTTCAATCTCTACTTGTCCGGGTCCCCCGTTTTCTGAGTGATGATACTTGACCGGAATACCGACTTTTTCAGCTTCCAAAACAACCTTGGTGCGTAAATCGTAACTGGAATCAAAAGGAGAGTCCAAATGATACGCGCCATGATTAGGGACATGAATTCCCAGGTTCTGTGAATCGCTTTTGCCCATATTCCAATCAGCTTGTTCACTGTCGATTTTGACTTCAACATGTTGGTTTGTATTCTTGAATGAAATATGGTCTAGGACATAAAATTCAAATTCTGGACCGAGAAGACAAGTGTCTGCAATTCCTTCATTTCGCATATAATTTTCTGTTTTTTCCGCAATGTATCTGGGATCGTCAAGATAGCGCTGGATTTGATTGTTTTGAATTAAATATACATCGGAAATTACGACGATTGTTTTTTCTTCTTTATACGAATCAAGATAAGCAGTTGAAACGTCTGGAATCATAACCATATCGGATTTTTCAACGGTTAAAAATCCATAACTGGAGCCATCGAATCCAATTCCTTTTTCCATGATGTCTGCTGATAATTTTGGTTGAGTGATGCTGAGTCGATGCCATCTTCCTTTAAGATCCACGACTTTGAAATCAATGATTTTAACATCTTCAGTTTTGCAAAAGGCAATCATTTCCTGAATTGATTTAAACATTTGAATTCTCTCTTTCTGCTTAGTAAAGCGTTTTCAACAATCGTATTATATCATGTTTTTCAAAGAATGAAACCGATAATTTTCTGGATTTCAGTTTCTGAAAAAAGTTGCCATCAACCAAAAAAAACATTCCGATTTTTCGGAATGTTTTCATTAAGGTTTCACTTCTTCAGAAGGTTCAGGAAGCTCCTCTTTGAATTTTGTTTTTACATCGAATGCCTTGTATTCTTCAACGATTGTTTTGATGAAACGGAAGAAGTAGGGACGGAAGACATAGATGATGAAGAAGATGTATGGAGGCATGAATAACAAGGTTGGACCAAATAAAATCAACGTCGTCCAAGTCCATTTTGCCTCTCCTCTTCTTTTCAGATATCTGAAGACGAAGACATAAATCAAGAAATACCATAGTGCAAGGGCAGCGATTGCGAGTATTACGACAATAACGGCGCTTGAATCGATACCGATGATTCGTGCGAAAAACGCGGGAGTTGTCATGCCGTTACATGAAAAATAAGGTGTAACGCCCGCTTTGAACAAGTCAATCAAATATTCGACTGTTCTATAAAGCAAAAAACCAATTTGTTGAAACATTAAAACTGCGAAAATAATTGCGGCTGCGGTCTCGTAAGGCCTTTTGTTGTGTACGAGATCAGCTTTTTCTTTTTCGAATTCCTGTTTAAAACTCATGTAGTTATTCCCCCTTTTTCAACTATTTTACCAAACATTAAAATAACTTACAATAAACACATCGGAAATAGGCGTATTTTATGCCATTTTTCCTCAAAAAGAGGTGGAAGCAGTAGATATAAGTTCATCATTTTTGAAAAATTAATCCATCAGACCATGATATAATGATTATGAGTAAGAATCTATACAATGGATTCACATTACGAATCATTCAGGAGGAACATTATGTCTAACAATCGTGTTTTTTTAATTATACTTGTCTTGCTACTATCTTTGGCAGGGTGCTCGACAACGCAGTCTGAAACGACTCAAGCAACCTCAACCACGACTTCCCAAGTCACAACGACTTCAACTTTGGTTACAACTTCCGTTAGGGACTCCATTGATTCTGTTTTGGGACTCGACGATGCAGTCGTCATTACGGGGCATTATTTTAACCCATTAAAAGACGTTGTTGCGACCTCTACTTTAGGAGAAGACATTACTTCATTGATTCAAATTGAAGGAAGTGTTGATTACTCTACCGTAGGAACTTATGAGTTAAATTATAGTTTGCAGTATGTTGATGATAACTATGAAACGACTAGAACCATTTCGGTCGAAAACGGAACCTACGTTGCACCGACAGGTTCCAGACCCACGAGTGGATTAACCCAAATTGATTTAGGCCTTGGATCTTATAGAACCGGAAGCGCTCCTTCAATCAGCCATCCTGTCAATCCATCTTTTATTGAAGCGGACTTGCTTGACAGAGCCATTCCTTCAAATGGGTGGTGGACAAGTTTATTGGTTCAAAATTATGGTGGAGGGAATGGAATTTACATTAACCCATTAAGAACTTCTTTTGCAAATGAAGGAATTGAAATTACCCATTCAGGAGAAGGGTTTGTCCAATATTGGAATCCAGATGGATTGCAGACGATTGCACAATTTTCTCTATCTTTAAAGGATTTATACTTAAAAACAACAGATTTACAGTCGGGATATACGACAAAAGTCATCGACTACAGTGATTCCTCCGTCAAAGTTGCGATGAGAAACAATACCTCAACAATTGATTCAATGGTTGTGGATCTTGTTCAGGGCTCACCTTATGTTTTTGCCCAAGTGGCAAATAAGAATGCACCCTATATCGTTATGGATACAGCTGGAGTCAATGGATATGAGTATTATGATTTAGAAGGCAACTTAATTACCAATTCCACATATACTGGAGAAGGCATTATTCTAAAAATGATTCAACGTCATGTTGGATATAATTGCACTCCACCGGCAAACGTTGGACAACCGATGTATGCAGACAGGTATTTCTTAATCAATACACCGGCAAATACCCTATTCACAATCTCATCGACAAATCCCCCACTAGGCCTCTTGAATAAAGTCTCGATGTCACTTGGAGATGGAAATTACCTTTCCGTTGCGTCCATTAACAGTTTATCGGAAGCTTCCTTCTATCATAATCACGGCTATTCTTTTATTACAAATACCTCTATAGATTATATTGTTGATTATGAAGAAAGCATTGTAAATACAACCTATGCGGTCAACACTCAATTGATGAAAGAAGAAATGAATGCAACGCCAGTTTTGGCATTGCTTCCACATCAGTACAAACACTCTGATGTCCTCTTATCGTCCTATTCATTTCAAACAGTGCGTGGAGAACTGAAAGTCATGGAGGGGTCCTCTTTTCATACTCTTCTTCCTTTTAACGGCATCGTTCCTGGATTCACTTTACCGGATGACGCGACTTTCTCTTCAGCTTCAGCTGTTTCCTACCTCGAGAATTTGAGTCTGGAGACCTCAATTATAGACACTGAAAACTTCTTGAACGCAGATGCCCCTTACTGGAACAGCAAAGCGATTTACCCGCTTGCACAAGGCGTTATCATTGCAGACCAACTTGGAGAAACCGAACTTAGAGATGAATTTTTAGGCAAACTGATGTATGTACTCGAAGATTGGTATACCTATACTTCCTCAACTGATACGAAATTCTTATATTATAATGAAAAATGGGGTTCTGTCTATTACTCAGACGATGAATTTGGAACGGCCTCCGCATTGAGCGATCATTCATTCACGCATGGATACTTAATCTATGCCTCTGCCGTTCTTGCAATGTATATGCCAGATTTCGTCACGAATTACGGTGATATGGTAGACCTTCTCTTGAACGACTACATGTATCCAGTCAAAGACGACGCTACATTCCACTACCTTCGCTCTTTCGATCCTTGGGCAGGTCATTCATGGGCTCACGGATTTGGAACGTTTGCAGAAGGAAATAACTTGGAATCTTCTTCTGAAGCCATGAATTCCTGGGCTGGAGGATATCTATGGGCACTTGCGACGGGTGACGTTGCAAGAATGGACGCAGCCATTTATGGATTTGTGACTGAACTCAGCGCGATTAAAGAATACTGGTTTGATTATGATGAAGATAACTGGGACGATAAATATTCCAATTACACAGCTGTTGCTGGAATGATCTGGGGAGGCAAGTTTGACTATGCCACTTGGTTTGGAGCGAACCCGACTTTCATCTATGGAATTCAATGGTTGCCAACGGGAGAATTCTTGACCAATTATGCTTTAAACGATCAAGAATATGAAAGACTTACAACTGTATTTGATACTTACTTGAATGCAAAAGGTGGAGTGATTGATACCTGGTTTAGTAACATGTGGGCAATTGAAGCCATCTTGGATCCTGTTCAGGCATTATCTGATTTTGATTCAAGTTTGATTCTTAGTGATGACTATCCCGCAGAACTCTCTGGATCCTACTGGATGGTGCATGCACTCGCAACTCTCGAAAGAAGAACCACTGAAGTTTGGATGGAAGTGAATCCTTATGTCAGTTCTACGATTTACAAGCAAAGTGACGGAACCCTTGTCGCGATGGTTTGGAATCCAACAACTGAAAGTCGAGATGTCACGTTTAGTGACAGTGAAGGAATCATTTCGACCGAAACGGTTTCTGCAAATAGTTTTACACTCATTGAATTAGTACATTAATAAATACATTCGAAAAAGGCCGAAAGATTGATTTCAGCCTTTTTTTTCTGTATAATAGTAATGAAGTTTTTCGGAAGGGGCTTTTCGGCATGGATTACACGAAGTTGATAATTGAAACGAAAAGATTGAAACTGGTCCCGGTTTCTTTGGAATACGTTGACCAGATTTTCATTTATTTTGACGTTGAAGTGACGAAATACATGTATCCTGCTCCTGCGAAAGAACTCGCAGATTCTTTTCCCTTTATTCTATCATCTAATCAAAAGATGAAAGATGGGATAGACTTTACATATGTCATTCTCAAAAAAGACAACATGGAATTTTTGGGATGTGGAGGAGTGCATGGACTGAATCAGGAATACCCTGAATTCGGGATTTGGACGAAGATGTCTTCACATGGAAATCATTTTGGCTTTGAAGCCGTAGAAGGTAGTTTTCATCATTTCAAAAACCAATATAAAGGATTTATCTATCCAGTAGATAAAGACAATATTCCGAGTAAGAAGATTGCAATCAAACTTGGTGGGAAGCTTCACAAACATTATGCACATGAAAATATGTCAGGTGTAACTCTGAACATTGAAGAGTATCTGATTCTCTCGGAGTAAAGTCTGAGTTTGAAATATCTTTAAAATATGCTAAAATAATAGACGGAGAGTGATAACATGAAACCACTTGTAACAGTATCAAAAACAGTATTTAAAGGGATAGAAAAGAATCCTTCCTTACTCGGATTCGGATGCATGAGATTTCCAACCCTTTTTGAAGGAAAGCCAGACATTGATGAAGTAATGGCGCAAAAAATGATTGATTACGCTTATGATCATGGCGTAACGTATTTCGATACGGCTTATCCATATCATAACGGGTTGTCTGAATTGTTCGTTGGAAGAGCTCTGAAAAAGTACCCAAGAGGATCATTCAATTTAGCAACGAAGATGCCGACTTGGCTGATTCATTCCCTTGAAGATGCAAAACGTATTTTTCAAGAACAACTGAACAAACTTCAAGTCGAATATTTTGACTACTACCTTTGCCATGCCCTTAATCGTGATAACTACAAAGCGTATTTAATTCCAGGTGTTATGGAATTTCTTAAAGAAATGAAGACAGAAGGCAAAATTCGTCATTTAGGATTTTCATTCCACGATACACCGGATATTCTCGAAGAAATCATTCACAAATTCGAGTGGGACTTCGTCCAACTTCAAATCAATTACCTTGATTGGGATTTCATTGATGCAAAAAAGATGTATAAAACTGTTGAAAACTATGGCGTTCCACTCATCATCATGGAACCTGTTAGAGGCGGCACACTTGCTAATCTGAGTGAAGAAGCTAGAAAAATCTTCAAAGAAGCTTCTCCTGATAAATCCGTTGCTTCTTGGGCGATCCGTTACGCTGCCACCAAAAAGAATGTTCTAGTGGTATTGAGCGGAATGTCAAATGAAGAGCAAACCATCGATAACATCAATACAATGTCTGATTTTCATCCTATAACGGAAAAAGATCAACTTGTTATCGACAAGGCACTAACAACCTATTTAGAG
>Ga0268280_1001154_pt1 | contig 18566 bp, 11 predicted proteins | sample saktaG_9_FD_190139 | JGI IMG/M metagenome (GOLD analysis project Ga0268280, IMG submission 190139) | Saline water microbial communities from Sakinaw Lake, British Columbia, Canada - sak_2011_5_24_40m | ecosystem: Environmental > Aquatic > Non-marine Saline and Alkaline > Saline ... | reverse complement strand
AAAGGGAGAACCGTTTATGCCATCAATCGCATTAAACCTGTCCTTGCATAAGCGTTTTGTTTCGGGTAGATTATTATATGAGTCAACGATACCCTCTTCAAGTAGATTTTGGATGAGGCAATGCGAAGAGTTGAAAAACTTTTCTTGCCGACATATAATTAATGCAATTCAAAAAGGAGAATGCCCATAGCATTGATACGTTGCAGCGAATGCCACGGCAAAGTGTCCGACCAGGCATTGCTGTGTCCGCATTGCGGTTTCGGATTGCAAAAAGGCCTGGGAGACAATACGCAGAAGGACAGATCCGCATCCAGCCATGAGGAAATCCGCGATCCATCCCGCCTGCCGCTGACTCAGGATGAAAAGCGCGCTTATAAAAGGATCAATATCAGAATGCTGGCAAAAATCAACCAGGAAACAGCCCGGATTTGCAACATTTCCAAAAGCGGCATGAAACTGATCACTCCCCTCCCCCACAATGATCCCAACATCGACATCACCCTGGATAACGGAGAAAAAATTTTTAACATAAAAGCAATCATCCGCTGGGTTGACAGCAAACATTCTTTTTCCAATTTAATAGACATTGGAGTGGAAATTTCCACGGCGCCGCCGGAATATTACGAATTCATCGACCAACTGCTGGCCAATAATTGAAAAGAAACCACAGTCCGGAGGCTGGAGACCGGAAGATATGATCCTGAAATCCAAGACAAGAAAAAGCTATGCATGTTAATAACCTAGGTTATTCTAAAAAGATTTGATACTGCGCAGCTTATAGAGCGACCACCCGGTTCTTGCCCTGTTCCTTGGCCTGGTACATGGCCATATCGGCCCGCTTGATAATGCTCTCCATGGTGTCACCTTCACAGAAGGCAGTGACGCCGATGCTGCCGGTGACCCGCGAGGGTGAATTCTCGTTGTAGGGCAGGCCGGCCTGGGCGCCGATCCGGGTTTCCAGCATGGTTCGCAGTCTTTCGGCGCAGACCAGCGCCCCTTCCAGGGGGGTGTCGGGCTGGATGATGATGAATTCCTCGCCGCCGTAGCGGGAGACGATGTCAAGCTCCGCCCCCCTGATGATCAAGGGTTCATCATAGCGGCGGATGTTCTGGCGGATGGCCAGGGCGGCCTCGCGCAGCACCCGGTCACCCTGCAGATGGCCGCATTGGTCGTTGATCTTCTTGAAATCATCCAGATCGATCAGGATGATCGACAAGGGATGGTGGTAGCGCTGCGAGCGGGCGAATTCGGAGCCCAGGCGCTGGTAGAAATAACGGTAATTGAACAGGCCGGTCAGCGGGTCGGTGATGGCCAATTTTTCGATTTCGGCATACATCCTGGCGTTGCGCATGCCCACCGCAACCTGCAGCGAGAGAATGGAAAGCAGGCGGATATCGTCCGCGCCGAAGGCATTCACGTTCTTGCTCTCGACGGTCAGCACCCCTAGCAGGCTGCCCTCGGAAACGATGGGGCAGGCGATCTCGGAGCGGATATCCTGGATGCCGGAAGGGATGTAGCCCGGATCAAGGCGCACGTCCTCGACATTGATCACTTGCTTTTCCAGGGCGCAGCGGCCGGTGATGCCTTTGCCGATCGGTATCTGCAAGCCGATCAGTCCCTGGGAAAACTCGCCGCTCGAAGCCTTAAACTCAAGGTGGTCGCCGTTGACTTCCAAAATGGCGCAGCTGTCATAGTGCAGGCGCTGGCGGGTTTCTGTCACGATCAAAGTGAAAAGTTCTCCGGGTTTGATGATGGATACCAGCTTCATGCCGATGCCCTGGAGCAGTTCCATCTGGCTGAGCACCTGGGAGTTGTGCAGGGCCACGCCGATCTGGTTGCCCAAGTTCTTCATGAACTGAATGTCGTTGTGACTGAAAGCGTTCCGGCGCTCGCTCCCCAGGTTAAGCACCCCCAGCACGGTGTCATGGAAAATAATCGGCACATCCAGCTCCGAGCGGAATATCCGCTCATCAATTTGAATATAATAACCGCAGCTGCTGAGATCGGAAACCAGTATTTCCTCCTTGTTCAGAGCGCAGCGACCCGTGACACCCTCGCCCAACGGGATCTTTCTGCCGACAATGTCTTCCGAGTATTCGGTAACGGCGCGGATGACCAACTCGTTCCCCTCCTTGAGCAGGATGGCGCAGAAGGAAAAACCCAGGGCGGACTTGATGCTGTCGACGATCAACTGCAGCAGGCGGCCCGGGTCGAGCTCAGCGCTGATCTGGGCGCCGATCTCGTAGATGAGTTCATTTTTTCGGCTGCGGCAAAAAAGAGACTTTATTTTTTTTATGCCCATGGCTCCGTCTACCCGATCAGCCAGCCATGCCTTGCATCACAGGTGATTTTAAATAAACAAATCATCACTGTTCCGGGCCGGGAGGAGGCGCGTTGCAATCGTTCTTAATGATCTCCAGGACCAGGCTTTTCTGAACTTCATTTTCATAAGCGATCTCGCAGCCGCTGGAATACACCACACCGGAGCGAAGGACGCTCTCCGGCTTTTCCTGGAAGCGCAGGATGCGCGAGTGAACGACCTTGATCTGGAATTCGTGTTTTTCCTGTCCATAATTGATGAAAATCTGGTAGGGATTGCCGATGGCCGGCGGGTAATTTGAAATGAGGTTAAAGCCGCCCAGAGAGATATTTTTTATCAGGAATTCTTCACGGTTGCGGAATTCTCCGGTCACTTCCCTGGTCAATTCGAAATAGCCGAAGATAGGAGTGGTTGGATCAAAGCGCTCGAACTTTCTTGTTGTTTCCATTGCCCCTCCTATAGATTATTTTAACACATAAATCAAAGAGAAGAAATTTTCACGGCCGCGTTAAGACGCTCGCAAGGGGAGGCGAACCGTAAAGCAACTGCCCTTGCCCAATTCGCTGTGCACGCTCACCGTGCCGCCATGCAGCTCGGCCAAACGCTTGACCATGGACAAGCCTAATCCCGTACCTTCATATTTCCGGGCCAGGGAACTGTCCAGTTGCTCGAAGGGAGCGAAAAGCCGCGCCATGTCTTTTTCGGCAATGCCGATGCCGGTATCGCTTACCGAAAATTCGAGCTGGCCTGCGGGAATTCTTTGCGCTTCCAGGAGGACGCTGCCTCCGTCCGGAGTAAATTTAACGGCATTGGCCAGCAGGTTATAGACCATCTGCTTGAACTTGCGCACATCGACCATGGCTTCGCCCAGTTCGGCCGCGACCTTGGTTTTCAGAGCGATATCATGGACCAGCGCCTTTTCCCTGACAATGGCCAGGCAACTCTCCAGGAGCAGGGGCAGGTCGACTGTTTCCAGCTCCAGGGTCATCTTGCCGGCCTCGATTTTCGACAGGTCCAGGATATCGTTGATCAACGACAGCAAATGCTGCCCACTGTTGAAAATTTCGCCGCTGTATTCTTTTTGCCGGGCGTTCAAATCTCCGGCCAGGCCCTCTTTCAAAACCTCGGAAAAACCGATAATGCCGTTCAGCGGAGAACGGAGCTCATGCGACATGTTGGCCAGGAAATCGGATTTGGCCTGGTTGGCCGCCTGGGCCGCCGCCGTGTAGGCCGTGATCCTTTCAATCACTTTTTTTGAAAAGCGGTTGAACAGGATAACGATCATCACCAGCAAAAAGGACAAGGCGGTGAGGATGAAAGGGGTCGAGGCCACGGGAAAGTCGATCATCTGGTCATAGAGAGTTTTGAGCAGCACAAACAGCAGCCCGTAAATAATAAGGGTGATGATCGCTTTGAGTTTTCTGACTTCGTTTTCGAACTCAAGAACGGAATGCGGTGTTTTTTTTCGTTTCATCAAGAAGCTCCTTGGCCGGTCACCCCTGCAGGCGTTCGAAGATCTCTGCAAACTGGGGCGCCAGATCCAGGAAGGCAGCAAGAACACCCGGATCAAAGAACTCCGGTTTGATGCGTTCATTGCCCCGGCTGATTATTTCACAGACGGTTTGATGGTCCATGGCCTGTTTGTAGGGCTTGGCGCTACGCAAGGAGTCGTAGCGATCGGCCAGGGAGGCGATCCTTCCCGCCAGGGGGATCTGTTCGCCTTTCAGCCAGTTGGGATAGCCGCTGCCATCCCAGTTTTCATGATGGCTGAGGGCGATGGCGTGGGCCATGGCCAGGCGCGGATGGTCGCCGATGATCTGCGCTCCGAAGCGGGTATGGGTGCGGATGATCTCCCATTCCTGAAAATTGGGCACGCCTTTTTTTTTCAGGATCTCAAGCGGAATGAAAATATTGCCCACATCGTGCAATTGCGACTGCAGTTGAATGGCGCGAGAAAAATTCTCGTTCAGGCCGAGCCGGCGGGCCAGCAGGGCACAGAATTCTCCCACGCGCAGGACGTGGTTATCGTTGTCGACATCATGGGACGCGGCAGCCCGCGCCAGGGCATTTACGGTTTGGACGACATCCTCCTGGTTCTGCTGGGCCTGATCGGACAGTAATTTGAAGAGCAGGCTCTGCGTGGCCAGAGTGTTCAGGATCGCCGCGTCGTAGGCGCTGACTTCGCGACCGTAATTGGCGGCGAACACGCACAATTCGGCGCTTAAAAAACAAAAAATATTTTTTATCGGCGCCATGGGCAGCGGCTGGGCTTCCAGGCGCGAGACAAAAGCCGCAAGGCCCTTGGCGGCAAATTCAGAGCGAGCGGCATACAAAATGGCCGAATCTCCATTTCCGGGCAGCTGCAGCGAATTCTGGATGTCCAGTTCAAATTCGTGCCTGGTCAATTCCTTGAAAGGCGATTCATAATAATACCATTTCCAGCCCGAAACGGTAAGAATGCTGACGATAAAGATCTGCGGCCGGTCGCCCGTCTCAATGGTCTGGCGTATGATCTGATTGACCAGGCGGTCGATATTGGGCATCAAGGCAAAATCCGCGGCAGTAAAAATTTTAATGGTCTCTTCACCAAAGGCTGCCAGGCCGGTCACGCTGGCATAGGCCTGACCCAGTCGATCATGCAATTCTTTCATTTTCAGCAGCATCCTGATGCGGGCCAGTACTTCCCCCTGGTCGATGGGTTTGGAAATGAATTCTTCGGCCCCGGCCTCAATACCCTTGATCCTCTCCTTCTTGACCTGCAGGCTGGTGATCATGATCACCGGGATATTGGCGCGAAGCTGGTCCTCTTTGATCAAGCGGCAGACATCATAGCCGTTCATCTCCGGCATCATGATGTCCAGGAGCACCAGGTCAACTTTCTGCTCCCTGATCAATTCCAACGCCTGGCGGCCGCTGTGGGCATGCAGCACTTCATAGCCCTGGGGAACAAGGAAGGCATCGAAAAGCTTCAGGTTGACCGGCTCGTCATCCACGCAAAGGATTCTCGGTTTTACAACATTCATTTCCCCTCCAGATATACATCACGGCTGAAGGCGGCCCGCCAGAGTATTTCCGTCCAAAAAGACCGGCGAGAATCCACAACCACCGCCCTCCCTTTTCTGCTCATTTTGATAGCACAAGAAAAAATAATTTGCAAGTCACCCGCTATGTTTCCAACCGCCGCCGGATTTCCATTATGCCGTCAGTGCTTGATCATGATTGGCAACTTTGATCCAGGCCGGCCGAAAAGTGATGAGGTCGCGAATGATTTGTTGGGCGATCTTGCTGTCGCCGCCCCGTTCTTTTTTGTTCGACCGGGCGTACAAACGGACAATGGCCAGGGCTTTCAGGTAGGCCAGGGTGTTTTCATACAGGAAATCGACCGATTCACGGTTCGAATTGCTGTACAGTTGTTCGATGTAATTGGAGTTCCGGCTGTTGGTGATCGCGAACTTCAGTTCCTGCATTTCCTTGTCATATAGAGGTTTTATGAAAAATCCTACACCGCCGCGATTGAGATTGGTGAATTCCTGGTCGTTGAATTTTTCGTGGATTTCTTCAAAAATGCGCGGATCGATCCGCTTGTGCCCGGCTACTTTGAGAAAATCCATGAACTCCTTGAGCAATTTTTTCTGCTGCTCGAGGCTCATCTGCTCAAGGCGCTCTGGGTGGCCATTGTCGGTGAAGGCGATCGCATGGCTGAGGAGCAGCAGGATCTTGAAGCCGCGTTCCTCGCGGATCGTGCGCTTGAATAACTCGCGGATCAGGTAAGCCTTCAGACCAGCCGCTCCGCCGTCGCGGAATTCGCAGGTCAGGTGGAAATTGCCACGATCAAGGATCGCGGCCATTTTTTTCAAACAGCTCCGACTGTCAGCCGTGAAACGCTGCAGGGCGGCTTCGAATTTGCCTGCCAGGTGGTCGACGGCCGCGGCATATTTCTGACGATCCTCATCATTTTCCGGACCCGGCCAATTTTCACTGATATTAGCGGAATCAAAAGCCACTTCCCCTTTGATCTCCTGCCTGGAGTCCATGGCGGCGGCCGGGGCGGAAACGATCTCCTTGACCCGCCTCTCGCCGTCGATCAGGCAAAACAATGGCGTTCCCTTAACCCTTACGCGCAGCATCATCACTTCCGCCTCGATCTTGTAGCTGCCCGGAGCGAGGATGGTCCCAACGCCAACTTCACGATTGCTCGTCATCTTTTTTTCTTCCATTTTATGCCTCACACCTTTTTACAAAGCATTGACCATGCCAAACCTGTGATTCCAGCTAGTTATATAAATTGTCATGCATATCGGGTTTATTCGAAGTATTTCGCCCTGGCCCACTCCCCGCCCGCCTTGTTGACCCTCAAGCAAGGGATGCGACAAAAGTGGCAACGGGATGGAGAAATGATCAAAAACCATCCCTTGGCAACTGTATAAAACAAAAAAAGAGACATCGGGAGATGCTGCAAAAAATGTCGCAGGGGTCACTCTCCTCATGCACTGCCCCGGCTATCGCCCATCCGCTCACGAATTTGACTTTCCCAATGCACGGATTTACAATTTTCCTGCATGGGACCCTATGAACGATGAACTGAGCAGATTGATTTCCAAAAGCGAAAACTGGCTTATGCGCCGCATCCTTGATTACGCCAAGCGTTTTCGCTACAGCCAATACACCTCGACCCTGGAAGAAGCCTGGCGCATTTCCATCCAGGGCCTTTCCCAGGAGCTGCTCGCCGCCCTGGAACGTAGCAACGACCCTCCCGAACTCGATCCCGACCTGGATTTTGCTGCCGATCCCATGGCCGCCTTCGGAATTCTGGAAGCGCAGCGGCACCGCTCGCGCGGCATTACCCTGGCAATGTTCCTGGGGTTGATGAAGTATTACCGGCAGACCTACCTCGACCTGATCAAGGAAAAGCGGTTCCCGGCAGCCGCCAAAAGAAAATACCTTCTTTATATCGAGCGTTTTTTCGATCGCGTGGAGATCGGTTTCTGCAGCGAGTGGTGCTCGCACGACGCGGCCGGCACTCAGGCCGAACTGCAGGCGAGCAACCGGGCCATGACCAACGAAAAGAACAAATACCTGACCGTGTTCGAGAGCCTGGCACAGCCGGTGTTCCTTTTGGACACGAGGCATCTCATCGACAACCTGAACCAGGCGGCCGCCTCGCTCATCGCCGTGCAGCTGCCTGGCGGCTCCACCTATTACGGCGGCGCCTGGCGCGGCAAAACCCTGCCCTGGCTCAACAAGGAACTTGAAGATTTTGCCTCCGGGACTGTCGACGAACTCTCCCTGGAAAGAGAGTTGCCTCTCGGCGAAAGCAGCCGCTATTTCAGCGTCGGTTTCAAGAAAATGCTTGATGTCAGCGGCAAGTTCAGCGGCATTACCGTGATCTTCAAGGACCTGAGCGAACGGCAGCGCATGGCCGCCGCCTTGGCCTGGGAATCGGAAGTGCGCCGGGCCCTGACCGAGCTGTCGGCGCTGCTGATCTCCGAACGCAATATCGGCGATATCACCGAGCACGTGCTCAACGCCGGGCTGCGCCTGATCGCCAGCCCTTTGGGATTCGTCGGTTTCATCGATCCTTTGAGCGGCCACCTGGTGGCGCCGACCATGACCCGCCAGATCTGGGACCAGTGCCAGGTCCCGGACAAATCCTTCGTGTTCAGTCATTTCAAGGGACTTTGGGGCTGGGTGCTGAAGCACAAGAAGGCGCTGCTCAGCAATCGGCCCCAGGATGACCCGCGCTCGGGCGGCATTCCCCCCGGCCACCTGGCCATCGATCGTTTCCTGGCCGTGCCGGTGCTTGACGGCGAAAAACTGGTGGGCGGCATCTTCCTGGCCAACAAGGAGGATGAGTACAGCAACGAGGACCTGGCCCTGCTGCAGCGCATCGGCGCCTTGTACGCCATTGCCCTGCAGCGCAAGGAATTCGAGAACGAACGGGAAACACTGATCCTCGAATACCAGGCCGCCCTGGCCCAGGTCAAGCAGTTGAGCGGCCTGCTGCCCATTTGCGCCTCCTGCAAGAAGGTGCGCGACGACCAGGGCTACTGGACGCAGATCGAAGAATACATCGTCGATCATTCCGAAGCCGATTTCAGCCACGGCCTGTGCCCCGAGTGCCTGAAGAAACTGTATCCGGATATAAAAAAATAGAATACAGCACTCCCCTCTCTTTCACAAAACGGAGAACCGGGGGTGAGTTTGAAGAGCATCTCCAACTCATCCCCTACCCCTTCTCTTCCCGAAGAGAAGGGGCTGAACAGCACTCCCCTCTCTTTCCCAAAGAGAGGTACGCATCGCCATGCCGAGGCTTTGCGAGGCATTTGGCGATGCCATCCCGCAATGCGGGGGGCCTGGGGGTGAGTTTGAAGAGCTTCTCCTTACCATTCTTGACAATAGATATCCTATTATAGTTAAATAGAAACAATTGGAGCGCAAACTATCGGGGTGCCCCGCACAATCAAGAGGAGAAGTGGAAATGGCAGAAAAGAAAACCGGAACCTCTCGTTCCACGAAACGGCGGCTGCCCTGGCCGCTTTTGTTCATTTTTCTGTTTCTGACCATGGCCATTGTCGGGTCCGGATACTTTTATTTCCAAAATCAAAAAAAGAACGTCATTCATGAACAGACAGCCCAGCTGCAGGCGATCGCCGACCTGAAAACCGCTAATATCGAGCGCTGGCTGAAAGACAGGACAGGCGATGCCAGGCTGATTATGGAGAATCCCTTTCTTACCACCAGGTTGCTCACCTTTTTAAGCGAAAACGCCAACGGTCGCCTCCCGGAGCCGATCCGCCTTTGGATGACGTCGGTGCGAAATAACTTTGATTATCAGAATGTCATGGTGTTGGATAAATCAGGACAAGTGGCCTTCTTTCTGAATGAACAGTACCCAGTTCTCGGCGACGATGGGCTGGATATGCTGGAAGCGGTCCGGCTCCGGAAGAGCGCGGCCATCTCCGACTTGTACATTTCGGCCGCCGTACCATTCCCGCACCTGGATATTTTCCTGCCCCTGAAAGCCAATAGCGAAATTGCCGGCTTTGTGCTCATGCGCATCGATCCCGCCCAGTATCTTTTCCCCCTGATCCAGAAATGGCCCACTCCCAGCCCCAGCGCTGAAACCTTGCTGGTACGCCGCGAGGGAGATGATGTGCTTTTCCTGAACGAGCTGCGCCATCGAAAAAACACGGCCCTGAAAATGCGCCTTCCGATCACCAGCGGGGAACTCCCTGCCGCCACGGCGATCCTGGGCAGGACCGGCACGTTTTCCGGCCGCGACTACCGTGGTATCGCCGTCTGGTCGGTGGTCAGGCCGATTAGAGGCTCACCCTGGTTCATCGTGGCCAAGATCGACCGAGAGGAGATCGAGCGCCCCGTCCGCCGCAGCGCCCTGGCCATCTTCCTGGTCACCCTGGCCCTGGTCCTGGCGGCCTTCCTGCTGATCTTCATTTTGTGGCAACGCCAGTATACCCATCTCCGCCAGATCCAGTTCAAAACACTGTTGGAGAAAGAAGAAAAATTCAAGCACGTTTTCGAAACGGCGAATGTGGCGAAATCGATCACGAAACCGACTGGCGAGATTCAGGTCAACAAGGCATTTTGCGACATGCTGGGCTACAGCCAGGAAGAATTGCAAAAAAAGAAATGGCAGGATCTCACTCCGGCCGAAGAAGTCGAGCCCATCCAGCGCCTGCTGGAGCCGCTCCTGAGCGGCCGGAAGGATGCGGCCCGATTCAACAAGCGATACATCCACAAAAACGGTTCGCACGTCTGGGGAGACGTCAGCGTGGCCATGCATCGCGATCCGGGCGGCAAGCCGCTGCACTTCATCACCACCATTGTCGACATCACCGAGCACAAACACATGGAAGATGCTTTAAAATCGAGCGAAAACAAACTCCGCACCGTGCTCGACGCGACGCAGTTCCCCATCGCCATAGTGGATTTGCAGGATGACAAAATCACTTATTGGAGCCGCAGCGCCCTCACCCTCTTCGGGCATACGGCGCCCACCACAACAGGATGGTACGAGATCGCCTACCCCGACCCCGACTACCGGCGTGATGTGGTCGAGCGCTGGAAACCTTTCCTGGATAAAGCGCGCTTATCCGGCCAGCCGGTCAATACCGGCGAGTATCGGGTCACCTGCCGCGACGGTTCGGTGCGCATTTGCGAACTGTACGCCACCTTCCTAGTCGATAACCTCGTCGTCACCTTTAACGACATCACCGAGCGCAAGCGGGCGGAAAAGAAACTCCATGACAGTGAAGAACACCTTCGCTCCACCCTAGACAACATGATGGAAGGGTGCCAGATAATCAGCTTCGATTGGCGCTATTTATTTGTCAATAACAGCGTCGTCAAACATAGCCGCCAGACAAAGGAGGCCCTGCTGGGCCACACAATGATGGAGGTCTATCCCGGCATTGAAAAAACGGAGATGTTCGCCGTTCTACGACGCTGTATGGAGGAACGCCATCCACAGCATTTGGAAAATGAATTCGCATATCCTGACGGAACGAAGGAATGGTTCGAACTGAGCATTCAGCCCATACCTGAAGGGGTCTTCATCCTTTCCATCGACATAAACAAGCGCAAGAAAGTGGAAGAAGAAATCAAGTCAGCCAAGGTGTTTCTCGAGATGGTCATCGACATGAGCCCCTTCGCCATGTGGATATCCGATAAAGAAGGAACGGTCACGAAAGTGAACCATTCCCTGTGCCAGGCCATTCATCTTGCGGAAGATCAAATTGTCGGGAAATACAATGTGTTTAGCGACACGAACCTGGCGGATCAAGGTGTCATGCCCAGGGTGAAGGCTGTTTTCGAAAAGCACGAGCCCGCTCGCTTTCAAATCCTGTGGCAGGCGGCAAGTGCCGGCAGCGTCGATTTCGATGGCGCGCGCGACATGCATATCGACGTATCCATGTTCCCGATACTGGACGCCCAGGGTGAACTGACAAATGTCGTTTGTCAGTGGCTTGACATCAGCGATTGGAAGAAGGCCGAGGATGAGATAAAAAAATTATCGGCGCGCAACCAGGCCTTGCTGGAGGCCGTCCCCGATATCATCATGGAGGTGGACACAAACAAGGTGTACACCTGGGCCAACCGGACCGGGATCGAGTTTTTCGGTGACGATGTCATCGACAAGGAAGCAAGTGATTATTTCCTGGGCGAGCAGGAAGTGTATCAGACGGTAAAACCCATTTTCAACGGTTACGAAGATATCATTTATGTGGAGAGCTGGCAGCGGCGCCACGACGGTGAAAAAAGGCTGCTGGCCTGGTGGTGCCGGGTGCTCAAGGATGTCTCCGGCAATGTGACCGGGGCGCTTTCCTCGGCCCGCGACATCACCGAGATCAAGCTCGCCGAAAATGAGATCATCCGTCTGAACGATGAACTCGAAGAACGGGTATTGCAGCGCACCACCCAGCTGCAAGCCGCCAACAAGGAGCTGGAGGCGTTCTCCTACTCGGTATCGCACGACCTGCGGGCGCCGCTGCGCGCCATCGAGGGATTTTCGCGCATCGTCCTTGAGGAATACGCGGCCAAGCTGGATGACGAGGCCCGGCGCCTGCTCGCTGTCATCACCGCCAACACCCGAAAAATGGGCCTGTTGATCGACGACCTGCTGGCCTTCTCGCGCCTGAGCCGCCAGCAGATGGCCTTCCGCCCTGTCGATCTGGCCGCTATGGCCGACACGGTTTTTACGGAACTCGCCGGCACGAAAAAAGGACGGAAGATCAAATTCAAAATCGGCGCCTTGCCCACAGCTTTTGGCGACCATGCCATGCTGCGCCAGGTCCTGCAGAACCTGCTGGCAAACGCCATCAAATTCACCCGGCCCCGGGCCAAGCCCCGCATCGAAATCACCGGCCGCGAGGGCAGCGGCGAGAGCATCTATCAGGTCAAGGACAACGGCGTGGGCTTCGACATGGAGTACGTTGACAAGCTTTTCGGCGTGTTCCAGCGCCTGCACGGCAGCGAGGAATTCGAAGGCACCGGCGTCGGCCTGGCCATCGTCCAGCGCGTCATCCTGCGCCACGGCGGCCGCGTCTGGGCTAAGAGCAAGGGCGGGAAAGGAGCAACGTTCTATTTTGCCATACCGAACGATAAGGATACAGGGGACAGGGGGCAGGGTACAGAGAACGAGCCATTACAGGGGACAGGGTACAGGGGACAGGGTACAGGAAAGAGAGAGCAATCAATTGCCGGACAAAAGAAAAAATGAGCAAACCATTGCAAGGATTCAAAGAATTGATTGTTTGGCAAAAGGCGTATCAGTTTGCATTAAAAATTTATAAAGAAACGGATGGATTTCCCAAAAGAGAGATTTATGGCTTAACCTCGCAGTTGAGACGCTGTTCTATATCGATTGTCTCTAATATCGCGGAAGGGTATCAACGCCAGCATTTGGGAGAATATGTACAATTTCTTTCTATTTCCTTGGGTTCTTGCGCAGAGGCCGAAACACAATTGCTCTTGGCTCAGGATTTGAATTTTTTATTTAAAATTTCATGCGATTCATGTCTGGTTTTACTAAAGGAAATAAGCAAAATACTGCAAGTAATGATTGCAAAGTTAAGGGGAAGATGATCCATTCATTTTCATCAATTCGTTTTTTTCTGGTTTTCCTGTCCCCTATCCCCTGTACCCTGTCCCCTTTCTTAGGTTCTTGCGCAGAGGCCGAAACGCAATTGCTCTTGGCTCATGACTTGAATTATATTTCTAAGGATTCATGCGGCCCATGCTTGCTTTTATTGAAAGAAACAAGCAAAATACTTCAAGTGATGATCCCAAAATTAAAGGGGAAATGAGCATGGTACATTTGCTTTCATTAGTTCGTTTCTTTGCCTTATTCTTCCCTATCCCCTGTACCCTGTCCCCTGTACCCTTTCTTAGGAGGTTCTCATGAAAGCCATAAATCCCATCGAGATCCTGCTGGTCGAGGACAACCCGGCTGACGTGGAGCTGACCTTGCGGGCCCTGAAAAAGCACAACCTGACCAACCATGTGAAGGTGGTCAACGATGGCGCCCAGGCCCTTGATTACCTTTTCTGCAGCGGCGCTTATGCCGGGAAAAACAAGCCGCCAGCCCCCAAGGTGGTCTTCCTGGACCTGAAGCTGCCCAAGGTGGACGGCCTTGAGGTTCTGCGGCGCATGAAGGCCGACCCAAAGACCAAACTAATCCCGGTGGTGGTGCTGACCTCTTCCAAGGAGGAGATCGATATCCTGGAAAGCTACAAGCTCGGTGTAAACAGCTATGTGGTCAAGCCCCTGGACTTCGACCGGTTCGTGGAAGCGGTTTCGGAATTGGGATTGTACTGGGTGCTACTCAACCAGGCACCGGTGTGAGGAAGAGGGTTTAGGGGACAGGGTGAAGAAGGGTTAAGGGTACAGGGGACAGGGTACAGGAAGAGAAAGACAAAGAAAAGAAGCAAGATGAAGCAAACAACAAATGAACTCGGGTTCTTCCATGTCACGCGTTACGCGTTACGCGTCACGATAGTTCGTTCTTTAGGCGAGGGATGATGAAAAAAGAGAAACAGAAGACTAAGAAGCCACTGGCACCGAAAAAAAGAGATATAAAGAACAATGTGCTTCGCATCCTGATCCTGGAGGACAACCCGCCCGACAGCGAATTGATGGAACGACAGCTGAAAAAAGCTGGCATCACATTCACTTCACGACGGGTGGATACCCGCAGTGGCTTCATCCAGGCCTTGAAATCATTCAAACCGGACCTTATCCTGGCTGATTACACCCTGCCGAAATTCAACGCCATGCAAGCTCTGGAAATGACCAGGAAAAAATTCCCTTTCCTGTCTTTCATCTTGGTCACCGGCAGTATCGGCGAGGAGAAGGCGGTGGCCTGCTTGCGTGCCGGTGCCGACGACTACCTGTTGAAAGACCACCTGGCCCGCCTGGGTGAGGCGGTGCGGATAGCAATGGAAAACCGCCGCTTGAAAATAGAGAACAAGGCCGCAGTGGATGCGCTGCTCGAAAGTGAAAAGAAATTCAGGGATTTGGCCGAGCTTTTGCCGCAGACGGTCTTTGAAACCGACCTCCAGGGCCGGTTGACCTTTGTCAACCACTCTGCCTACGAATTCATGGGCTATGACGAAAACGATTTCCGCAATGGACTGCAGATCTGGCAATTACTTGTGCCCGGGGATCGAGAGCGAGCCGCCAAGAACGTGCGCCAGGCCATTCACGGCGAATCCAGCACCGGCAACGAGTACACCGCCAGACGCAAGGACGGAACGACATTCCCTTTCCTAATCTATTCGACGCCCATCCTGACAGCCGGACAACCGTCGGGTCTTCGCGGCATCCTGATCGACATCAGTGAACGCAAGCATGCGGAAGACATGCTTAAGGAACGAGAATCAAGGATACAAAGCATTTTTCGTTCGGCACCGATCGGCATTGGCCTGGTAAGCAACAGAATTTTTTTGAAAGTCAACAAGCGAATGTGTGAGATGACCGGATACTCAGAGGATGAATTAATTGGTCAGAGTGCCCGAATGGTATATCCAAGCGAAAAGGAATTTAAAAGGGTCGGAAAATACAAATACAATGAAATAAAAAAATACGGGACAGGAACCATAGAAACTCAATTCATGCGAAAAGATGGAAAACCAATTGAAGTCCTCCTGAGTTCAGCCCCAATTGATCCAAACAATTTAAGTACCGGGGTCACTTTTTCCGTGTTGGACATCACAGAGCGCAAGCGGGCGCATGAACAGATCGAACAAGCGGCTCGCAAGTGGACCATTACCTTTGACGCTATTAAGGACGGAATCGCCCTATTGGCTATTGACCAGACCATCCTGCAGGCGAACCAGGCCTTTGCTAACCTGGTCAAAAAACCGTTCAGGGAGATCATCGGCAAAAAATGCCATGAATTGATTCATGACGACCGGCTTCCCCACCCGCAGTGCCCTTTCCGAAGAATGCTGAAAAGCAAAAAACGCGAATCCATGGAGCTGGTGATCGCCGGCCGCATATTCGAAATACTCGTCGATCCCATCAAAAACGATACCGGGGGCATAACCGGCGCCGCGCACATTATAAGCGATATCACGGAACGCAAACTGGCCGAGGAAAAAATTAAAATGCTTTCATCTGTGGTCGAGCAGTCGACAGAAGGCATGGCAATTGCCGGCTTGGATGGCATTCTCTCCTTTGTCAACAAGGCATGGTGCAGAATGCACGGCTACAAAAGCTCCAAGGAACTTATTGGCAAGAATCTTGCCATTTCCCACAATCAAGAACAAATAGAGAATGAGGTCAAGCCATTCAACGAAAAGGTCATTGAGCTCGGCGCTTACAGCGGGGAAGTTGGGCATATAACCAGGGACGGAAAACCGTTTCCGACTTTAATGACATCGACCTTATTGAAAGACAAGCAGGGTATGCCAATTGCTTTGGCCGGAATTGCCAAGGACATAACCGAGCTCAAACAGGCTCAGCAATTGCTGCAGGCCACATCCCGGCGGCTGCAATTGGCACTGCGTTCAGCCAAGGCGGGCACCTGGGACTGGAATGTCGCCACGGGCCTCATCGAGTGGTCGCCAGAGATGTTCGTGCTGTTCGGACTTGACCCGCAAACGGACCACGCTTCGTTCGAATCGTGGCGGAAAGCCTTGCATCCCGAGGATCGCGAGCTGGCCGAAAGCCGCATCGAGCAGGCCCTGAAACAGCAGAAGACCCTGGACAGTGATTATCGGATCATCTTGCCAGGCGGCGACATCCGCTGGATCAACGCCGCCGGCATCGGGGTTTATGACGACCAGGGGCGGCCGCAGCAGATGATCGGGATTTGCATGGACATCACCGAGCGCAAGCAGGCCGAGGAGGAGATCCGCGTTTCGCTGCAGGAAAAGGAGGTGCTGCTCAAGGAGATCCACCACCGGGTGAAAAATAACCTGCAGGTCATCTCCGGGCTGCTGACCCTGCAGGCGGCACAGATCGACGACGAGCGCTTGCAGCGGGTGCTCAAGGAGAGCCAGAGCCGCATCTGGACCATGGCCCTGATCCACCAGACGCTCTACCAAACAGGCAACCTGGCCGACATCGACATGGCCGACTACATCCGCGCTCTGTCCGGCAACCTGCTCAGTTCCCAAGCCCAGATTGCCATGCCGCCGACCGTCAATTTCAATCTGGCGCCGCTGCGCCTGGTCATCGACAAAGCCATCCCCCTGGCCCTGATCATCAACGAGCTGCTGACCAACACCCTGAAGCACGCCTTTCCGGATGGTCGCACCGGCGAGATCCGCATTTCATTACAAGAACGTAGGGGCGTAAAATTTTACGCCCCGACAGAAGATACGGGCACGACCCCAATCAATGGCACGGCGCGCCGTGCCCCTACCGATCATGACCTTGCCCCAACCTACGAATTGACCGTCGCCGACAACGGCGTTGGCCTCCCGGAGGGATTTGACCTGAAAAACCAGAAAAGCCTGGGCCTGCAGCTGGTGACCATGCTGACCAAACAATTAGCCGGCTCGCTGGCCATCGAATCGAGCGGCGGCACATCCGTCCACCTTACATTCAGCAACAATGAAAAAAACAAAAAATAATCCTGATCCAAATCCGCTGCGGGTGCTGATCCTGGAAGACAACCCGGCCGACGCCGAACTGGTCGAACATGAACTGCAGCGTGCGGGGATCGACTTCCAATCCCGCCTGGTCGACGGCAAAAGAGACTTCAGCCAGGCCCTGGCCGATTTCCAGCCCCAGGTCATCCTATCCGATTTCAAACTGCCGCAGTTCGACGGCCTGGCCGCCCTGAAGATCGCCCGGGAACAGACTCCGGAAACCCCCTTCATTTTTGTTTCGGGATCGATCGGCGAAGAAAAAGCCATCGAGACCCTCGCCCAGGGAGCTTCCGATTACATCTTCAAGGACAACCTGCAAAGGCTGGGCCCGGCGGTCAAAAGGGAGGTCGAAGCGGCTAACCTGAAGCTGGAAAAGAAAATATCCAACGAACAATTACGCCAGCATATTGATGAACTGCGGCTCCTGGCTGAAGCGGCCGACCACTTTGTCCATATCAATGACCTGGACAGCATATATGATTATCTGTCCCGGATCATCAGTGAAATATCGGGGGCCGATTACCTGCTGCTCTCCCTGTACGACGAGGAGCTGCTGGCAGTAAAACCGAAAATAGTCACGGGGTTTAACCCCTTCCGGGATACCATGCGCCGCCGCTTCCATTTCGATCCCATGCAGATGGTTTTATACCTCAAGGACATGCGCAAAGATGCCTTCAGCGATTTCGTTTCCCGGCGGCTACTGCCTGTCCGCGACGGCCTATACGGATTCGTCAACCGCAAGATAACGCGCCCCGAGTGCCGGACCATCGAAAAACTGCTGGCGATCGACACGATGTTCAGTATGGGTTTTTCCTGGGAAAACCAGCTCTACGGCGGTTTGACGGTACTGTTCAAAAAAGGCAATAAATTGCAAAACCACGCCCAGATCGAAACCCTGCTCAACCAGGCAGTAGTAGCCATCAAGCGCCTCCTGGCCGAGCAATCCCTGCGCGCGAGCGAGGAGAAGCTGCGCCAGTCCGAGGAATACTACCGCACCCTGGTGGAGACTTCACCCGACGCCATTATCATTGTCGACGCCGGCGGCCGCATCGCTTTCGCATCCGCAAAAGCCCTGGAATTGTTCGGCATTTCATCGAATACAACGATCAACGGTCTCTCTATGCTGGATTTCGTCGAGTCGGACGAGAGGTCCCGGGTGCAGGAACGCCTAGTCGAGATCCTCTCCGGCCGCTCACGGCCGGAAATCCGGGAATACCTGCTGTTGCGGCATGATCGCCGGCCATTTTGGGGAGAAATCTCGTCGGCGCCGCTGGGCGACGCCGAGGGCAGGAGCATCGGCTTGCTTCTGATCTGCCGCGATGTCAGCGAGCGCAAACAAGCCGAGGAGCAGCTCCGCGCCTCGCTCAAGGAAAAAGAGGTGCTGCTGCAGGAGATCCACCACCGGGTCAAGAACAACCTGCAGATCATTTCCGGTCTGCTGACCCTGCAGGCCGAGCAGTCCGCCGGCAAGTCCCTGGACGAAATTTTCCATGAAAGCCAGGACCGCATCCGCTCCATGGCCCTGATCCACGAAAAACTGTACCGTTCGCAGAACCTGGCCGAAATCGCTTTCGACGAATACCTGCGCACCCTGACGGAAAACCTTTTTGTTTCCTATGGCGTCAAAGCCG
>Ga0268280_1001153_pt1 | contig 18579 bp, 14 predicted proteins | sample saktaG_9_FD_190139 | JGI IMG/M metagenome (GOLD analysis project Ga0268280, IMG submission 190139) | Saline water microbial communities from Sakinaw Lake, British Columbia, Canada - sak_2011_5_24_40m | ecosystem: Environmental > Aquatic > Non-marine Saline and Alkaline > Saline ... | reverse complement strand
GATGGGACGACAAACAATCTTCCCTGTTACACTTTGCGCCTTACACTTCACGCTTTACGGCATTAATAATGCCCGCAGGCGGTGATGGTCAAAATTGATTGAGGGAGAGGCAGTGCGGTTAGCGGAGTTGTTAAAAGGACTGGATATCGTGCAAGTGGACGGTGACACCGCCGTCGATATCGCCGACGTCTGCTATGACTCGCGAAAGTGCCGCCCCGCATCGCTCTTTGTGGCTGTGCCGGGTCTCAAGGCCGACGGTCACGATTACATCGCTCAGGCCCAGGGCCTGGGTGCCAAAGCCGTTGTTCTGGAAAGACCCTGTTCCGTTCCTCCAGGGGTCACCGTGGTTCGTGTTTCGGACAGCCGCAGATCCCTTGGCGTTCTGGGAAAGAATTTTTACGGGAATCCCTCGCGCGGTCTCTGTATTGTCGGGGTCACCGGAACGAGCGGAAAAACCACCATTACCTATCTCCTGGAATCCATTTTCAGCGCGGCGGGATTCAAAGCCGGTGTTCTGGGGACGGTCAACTATCGTTTCGGCGGAAAGACGATGCCGGCGCCGAACACCACGCCGGAGTCTCTGGAGCTTCAGCGGATGCTGCGTGAAATGGCGGATGCCGGGGTTCAGAAAGTGGTGATGGAGGTTTCCTCGCACTCCCTGGAATTGAGGAGAGTGGACGATTGCGAGTTTGATATCGGCATTTTCACGAATCTTTCCCAGGAACATCTCGATTACCACAGCACGATGGAAGATTACTTCCTGGCGAAGCGGAGGTTTTTCGATACCCTTCTGGATGGGAGAAAAGACGGCCGAAAATACAGGATGATCGTCAATGCCGATGACCCCTGGGGGGGGAGACTGCTTCAGGAAGTTCAAGGGAAGGTTCTGACCTTTGCCATGGAAAAGACGGCTGACGTGTCCGCCGGAAAGGCTTCCTTTTCCGTGGAAGGGATTGAGGCAGAGCTGAAGACCCCCGGCGGCGCGCTTTCTGTTCGTTCGGCCCTGATCGGCAGATTCAATCTTTCAAATATCCTTGCCGCGGCGGCAGCCGCGTTCGCCCTTGATATTCCGGCGGAGTCCATTCGGGCCGGCATCGGGAATCTGAAAACCATTCCGGGCCGGCTGGAAAAGATCACCAGCCTGAAGGGACCTTCCGTTTTCGTGGATTACGCCCACAAGGAGGCGGCTCTCAGGGGAGTTCTGGAAAATCTGTCTCCCTTCAAAAAGGGCAGGTTCATCACCGTGTTCGGATGCGGCGGGGACCGGGACCGGCAGAAGCGGCCCCTTATGGGGAAGGCCGCCGTGACCTTCAGTGATCTCACGATTCTGACGTCAGACAATCCGAGATCGGAAGACCCCATGGAGATCATCAGGGAAATAGAAAGAGGAATCAATTCGGGCGTTGCGAGGAAACTTGAAACCAGTGACCTGAGCGATAGAGGAGAGAAGGGATACCTGATCATCCCGGACCGCAGGGCCGCCATCAATCTTGCCATCGGCATCGCGGGCCGTAACGACATGGTTCTCATCGCTGGCAAGGGCCATGAGACGTATCAGATCATCGGCAGCCGGACGGTTCCCTTCGACGACAGGACGGTTGCAGGGGAGGCGCTGGCCGCGAGGGGGCATTGAGAGAAAAACAGACACCTGTCCTGATGGCGGAGGATGTCCTGGCGGCAACGGGAGGCCGTCTCCTGAGAGGCGGACCGGCCGCGGTGTTTCATGGGATCACCACGGATTCACGGACCATGGTCCCGGGGAATCTCTTCATACCGCTCGTGGGGGAAACCTTTGACGGCCATGATTTCATCGGGGAAGCCCTGAGTGCGGGGGTTTCAGGGGTTCTGGTTCAGAAGGGAAGAGAAGAAAAGCTGGGCACGTCGCCCCATGAAGCGGCGGTGATTGTTGTCGCGGACACGCTGCAGGCGCTGGGAGATATCGCCCATTTCTGGCGTCAGCTCTTTCCCGTGCCAGTCATTGCCGTCACCGGCAGTTCCGGGAAGACGACGACGAAGGAAATGATCGGGCGGATCCTGTCCGTCAGCCGCAGGGTGCTCAAGAGCGAGGGGAACTTCAACAACCTTGTGGGTCTCCCGCTCACGCTTTTCAGAATGAACGGTTCCCACGAGGCGGCGATTCTTGAAATGGGCACAAACCGCAGAGGAGAGATCGGCCGCCTGACGGAAATCGCCCGGCCGGACGTGGGAGTGATTACCAATATCGGACCGGCTCATCTTGAGGGATTCGGTTCTCTCGAGACGGTGAGGGAGGAAAAGGGGGATCTCTTCCGCGTGATGGGAAACCGGGGGATAGCCGTCATCAACTGTGACGATGAGTATCTGGGTGTTCTCGCCCGGAGATGGAACGGGGAGCGGATCACCTTCGGTTTTGACAGGCGGGCTTTTGTCCGCGCGGAGCGGATGATCGGGAAGGAAACGGGACGGACATCCTTCACCCTGAAGATAGGAGAACTGACCCGGGATATTTCCCTGGCGACCGTGGGAGAGCACAACGTGAGAAACGCCCTCGCGGCGGCGGCGGCGGCCTGGGCGACGGGAGCGGACATGAAGGCCGTCGAAATGGGGCTTGAAGCATTCGCGCCTGTTACCGGGCGCATGACGATTCGCCATCTGAAAAATGGGGCCTTTCTGATCGATGACAGCTACAACGCCAATCCCGCGTCGGTGAAGGAGGCCTTGAAGACGCTGAAAAGCCTGAAGGGAACGCACCGGGGGATCGCCGTTCTGGGGGACATGCTCGAACTCGGCGACAAGGCCGCGGAGCTGCACGAAGAGACAGGGAGAACGGCCGCGGATACCGGCGTGGATATTCTTTTCCTGAAGGGCGCCTTTTCACGGCGGGTGGCCGCAGGAGCCATGGAGCGGGGTTTCCCGGAAGGGCGGATATTCTTTTCCGGAGAGCCGGAAGAAATTGCGGCGTATCTCAAGACCCATCTGGGCGAGGGAGAGTGGGTCCTCGTCAAGGGTTCAAGAAGAATGAAAATGGAAGAGGTAGGAGAGGCCGTCATCCAAAGCATCGGTCTTTACGAAGAGCCCGGAGGCGCGGGTTCCGCCATTGCAGGCGATTAATATATTTTAGAGGTGTCCGGCATTGATTTATCATCTCCTGTATCCGCTGCACGATCTTTTTTCCGTGTTCAACGTCTTCCGGTATATTACCTTCCGGACAATCTACGCGACGATCACGGCGATGGCCATCGCCTTTCTGCTGGGCCCCTGGCTTATTCGAAAGCTTCAGTCCCTGCGCATCGGACAGCCCATCCGGGAGGATGGTCCGAATTCCCATCTCACCAAGCAGGGAACGCCGACCATGGGGGGCATCCTCATTATTTTCTCTGTCGTGACCTCCACGCTCCTGTGGGCGAATCTCACGGTGGACTACGTGTGGCTTGTTCTCCTGGTCACCGTCGGATACGGGCTCATCGGCTTCGTGGACGACTACCGGAAACTCGTCAAGGTAAACAGCAAGGGCATACCGGGGATAGCAAGGCTGGCGGGCGAGATCGCCATAGCCCTTTTTGTCGGCGTCGTTCTCTATGTGAAGCCGAGCTTCAGCTCCAATATCGCCCTTCCTTTTTTCAAGACGATTCTGCCCGACCTGGGGTGGGGCTACGTGATCCTTTCGACCTTTATCATCGTGGGGGCGGCGAACGCGGTCAATCTTACGGACGGGCTGGACGGACTGGCCATTGGTCCTTCCATCATCTGTTTTCTCACCTATCTTTTCTTTGCCTATTTCGCGGGGAATATCAAAATATCGGGATATCTCCAGATTCCTTACGTGGCGGGAACGGGGGAGCTTGCCGTTTTCTGTGGGGCCATGGCCGGAGCGGGCCTCGGTTTTCTCTGGTACAACACTTACCCGGCCCAGATCTTCATGGGCGATGTGGGTTCCCTTTCTCTGGGAGGGGCGCTGGGGACGCTGGCCATCGTTACAAAACAGGAGATTCTCCTTGCCATTGTGGGCGGGATCTTCGTCATCGAGACGATCTCGGTCATCTTCCAGGTGGGGTGGTTCAAAATGTCGAATGGGAAGCGCATTTTCAGGATGGCACCGATCCATCATCACTTTGAGTTGAAGGGCTGGGCGGAGCCGAAGGTGATCGTGCGGTTCTGGATCGTGTCCGTGATCCTCGCCCTCGTGGCGATCAGCACGCTGAAACTGAGATGATAAAAAAGTTTCTAGTTGCAAGTTTCGAGTTTCAAGAGAAAACAAAATAAAAGATCCGGATTTTTGTAAGTACTGACAGCTGATAGCTGAAAACTGAAGGCTGAGCGATGGACTTGAAGGGGAAAAGAGTGCTGGTGATCGGTATGGGAAAGACGGGCGTGGCCGCTGCCGGCTTTCTCCTCGGACGAGGTGCCGAAGCCGTCCTGACCGATGAAAGACCCCTGGCGGAGTTCAAAGAGGCTCTCGGAAGCCTTGGGGGCCGCTGCGAAACGAGGACTCATGAAACCGGCGCCCTTGCCGGCATCGATCTTATCATCCCCTCTCCGGGGGTTCCGCCGGCCAACGTGATTCTGGAAGAGGGATTCAAGCGGGGCATTCCGATTCTGAGCGAGGTGGAGGTCGCCTCCCGATTTTTGAAGAAACCCATGATCGCCATCACGGGCACAAACGGAAAGACGACAACCACAACCCTTCTGGGCCGTGTCCTTGCTGAATCGGGCAGAAAAGTCTTTGTGGGCGGGAATATCGGAGATCCTCTGATCGGTTACGTGAACGGCTCCCAGGCCGACGATATCGCCGTCGTGGAAGTCAGCAGCTTTCAGCTCCTCTACACGGAGCAATTCAGGCCTGGCGTGGCGATCCTGCTGAACACGACGTATGATCACATCGATTACCACGGAAGCTTTGAGGAGTATCAAGCCGCGAAGGAAAGGATTTTCATGAATCAGGAAAGCGGCGATCTTGCGGTTCTCAACGCGGATGAGCGCGCATCGCAAACGCTGGCCGGGCGGATACGGGCCTCTGTTCGTTTTTTCAGCTCACGCTCAAACGTCACGAACGGCATTTTCCTTAACGGGGATGTGCTGCGCCTCCGAGATTCCGGGAAGAAAGAGGAAGCCTATCCGCTGGAGATGATCCGGATTCCAGGGGTCCACAACATGGAAAACGTCATGGCTGTTATCCTGGCTGCGAGATTCTGCGGCTGTCCTCACGATGCGATCGTCCGCGCGGTCAGGGCTTTCAGGGGGATTCCGCACCGGATTGAATTCGCGGGAGAAAAAGCAGGGGTGGCTTTTTATGACGATTCGAAAGGAACAAACGTGGGCGCGGTGATGCGCGCTCTGGAGAGCTTTTCGAAGCCGACGATTCTGCTTCTCGGCGGGCGTGACAAGGGAGGGGATTTTGAGAATCTCGCGACCCTCCTGAAGGAGAAGGTGAAGGAAGTGGTTCTGTTCGGAGAGGCTGGGGAGCGGATTCGCGAAAAGATCGGCGGGATGGCCCGGACATCTCTCTCGCCGACCTTGAAGGAGGCCGTCGCCCTGGCATACGGCCGCGCCGCCCGAGGCGACGTGGTTCTTCTCTCTCCCGGGTGCTCAAGCTTTGATGAGTTTTCAGGCTACGCGGAACGAGGACGGGTATTTCAGGAAACCGTGAAGGGGCTCCCCGATGGCTAATCTGTCCAGATGGTCTCTCATCATGGAAAAGGGATCGCAAATGGCGGTCATCATCGCCACGCTGAGCCTGGTCACATTCGGTGTGGTCATGATTTACAGCTCGAGTTCCATTGTCGCCATGGATCGTTACGGAGACGAATACTACTTTCTCAAAAAGCAAATCGCCTTTGCCGTCATCGGCGTGCTTCTCATGTTTGTCCTTTCCAATCTCCGATATGAAACGCTCAAAAAGGTCGCCTATGCGGCGATCGCTCTTTCCGTCGTCCTGCTCGTTCTGATCCTGATTCCTCCCATCGGCGTGAGGAAAGGCGGCGCGACCCGATGGCTCCGCCTCGGATTCATTTCCTTCCAGGTGTCGGAGTTCGTGAAAATCGCGCTGGTCCTTTTCATGGCCCACTTTCTCTCGAAGAAGATCGCCCACATCAAGGAATTTGTCAAAGGCATGCTCGTTCCCCTCGTGATCACTTCCCTGATCATGGGGCTCATCATGCTGCAGCCCGACTTCGGCACGGCGATCATCATCGCGCTGATGCTCATGGGCATGCTCTATCTGGCGGGGGGCCGCATCCTGCACCTCTCGGCGCTGACCGTTCCTTTCATCGCGGGGGCGGTTGTTCTCGTGATGATGAAGCCGTACCGCCTGCAGCGGTGGCTGACATTTCTTGATCCCTGGAAAGACGCCAGCAAGTCGGGGTTCCAGATCATCCAGTCCTGGATATCCTTTGGCTCCGGAGGAACGTTCGGCGTCGGCCTGGGAGACGGCATGCAGAAGCTGTTTTACCTTCCCGAGCCTCACACGGACTTCATTCTGTCCGTGGTCGCCGAGGAAGTCGGTTTCATGGGAGTGGCGGTTGTGATTGCGCTCTTCATCGTACTGGTCTTTCAGGGATTCGTGATCGCCTTCAGGGCCGCGGATCTCTTCGGGACGCTCGTGGCCGCGGGACTGACGATGCTCATCGCCCTCGAAGCCTCCATCAATATCGCTGCGGTCGTCGGGTTGATTCCCACGAAGGGGCTGGCGCTCCCCTTCATGAGTTACGGGGGGTCCTCTCTCGTGATGAGTCTGGCTGCCGTGGGGATGATCTTGAGCATCGCGGCATCGAAGAGGTGAAGGGGCGGGGAACCCGGATATGAAAATGGTCATAGCGGGCGGCGGCACAGGCGGGCATCTTTTTCCCGGGGTGGCCATCGCGGAAGAGTTCCTGAAGCGGGATAAAGAGAACGGCGTTCTTTTCATAGGCACGGAGAGAGGATTGGAAGCGAGGGTCTTGAAAGACCTGGGATTCGAGCTCCGGTTCATTACGATTGAGGGCGTCAAGGGGAGAGGCCTGAGGTCTCTCGTGGCACTCATCAAGATTCCCTGGAGCCTGCTGCAGTCCTTCGGCATTATCCGGTCTTTTTCTCCGGATGTGGTGATCGGTGTCGGAGGGTATGCCTCGGGACCGGCGGTGATGGCGGCCTGCCTCATGGGGATCCGGACGGCCATCGCGGAACAGAATGCTCTTCCCGGCGTGACGAACAGGATTCTCGCGAAATTTGTCCGGCGGATATTTGTGAGTTTCTCGGAATCCCTGAAATGGATGCCGCCGGGGAAAACGGTCGTTTCAGGGAATCCCATCCGGTCGGGATTTTTCGAAACAGGGAGTGGCAGCGGGAAGGCCGAGGGCCGCTTTACTGTCCTCGTTTTCGGCGGGAGCCAGGGCGCTCACCGGATCAACGAAGCGGTCAAGGATGCCCTGCCCCATCTGGAAGAATGGAGGGACCGTCTCCGGTTCATCCACCAGACGGGAGAGAAAGATGTCGAAGACGTGGAGGGGGCCTACCGGGAGCGGGGAATGGACGCGGGGGTTTTCCCTTTCATCCGTGACATGGTTTCGGCCTACAGCACGGCGGATCTGCTGATCTGCCGGGCCGGCGCGACGTCCATCGCGGAGATCACGGCATGCGGGAAGGCGGCGGTCTTCATCCCTTTTCCCTTCGCCGTAAACGATCACCAGACGGGGAACGCCCGGGTCCTCGTGGAGGCGGGGGCCGCCGAGATGATCGTGGAAAAGGATCTTGACGGCGAAAAGCTCGCCCATGTCATTCGGAGATTGAGCGCGGACCCGGCCCGCCTCAGGGCGATGGAGGAGAAATCGCGAAGCCTTGGAAATCCGAGGGCCGCCGCGGACATCGTGGATGCCTGCATTGAGATGGCGAAAAAGCAGTGAACAGTGAATAGTGAAAGAGTGAATAGTAAATAGCGGGAAGACGAGCGAGAGATGAGGAATAACAAAGAGAGAGATTTGATGTACCGCAAGGTCCGGGAGATCCATTTTGTCGGGATCGGCGGCATCGGCATGAGCGGGATCGCGGAGGTGCTTCTGAACCTCGGATACAGGATCAGCGGATCGGACCTGAGCGAATCGGATATCACCCAGCGGCTCTCATCCCTCGGCGCCAGGATCTGCATGGGGCACGACGCCTCGCACGTGGGCTCCGCGCATGTGGTGGTGACTTCCACGGCCGTGAAAGAGGACAACCCCGAGGTTCTGGAAGCTCACAGGAGATCGATACCCGTCATTCCCCGGGCCGAAATGCTGGCGGAACTCCTGAAAATGAAATTTTCCATCGCCGTGTCCGGAATGCACGGCAAGACCACAACCACGTCCATGGTATCGACCGTCCTGGCCCACGGTGGCCTCGACCCCACCATGGTGATCGGAGGAAAGCTGGCCAGCATCGGGAGCAACGCCAGGCTGGGGGATGGAGAGGTCATCGTCGCCGAAGCCGATGAAAGCGATGGGTCTTTTCTGAAACTCTCGCCGTCGATTGCCGTTATCACAAACATCGACCTCGAACACATGGACTATTACCGGGACATTGAACACATCAGGGACGCCTTTCTCCAGTTTGCCAATATCGTTCCTTTTTACGGCTCCACGATCCTCTGCCTTGATGATGAGCATGTGAAGGAGATTTTGCCGAAGATCAAGAGAAGAACCATCACCTATGGCCTCACGGATCCCGCCGATTACCAGGCGACGGACATTGTCTTTCAAGGGGCTTTATCGCGTTATAAGCTCACCCACCGGGGAGGGATGCTCGGTGATGTGACGCTCAATGTCCCCGGTTTGCACAACGTATACAACTCCATGGCCACGATCGCCGTGGCCCGGGAGCTCAATCTCGATTTTTCCGTCATTCAGGAAGGGATGAAGGCCTTCGAAGGTGTGCACCGCCGGCTCGAGATCAAGGGGAAGAGGGACGGCGTTCTCGTGGTGGATGACTACGGCCATCACCCCACGGAGATCCTCGCGACCCTGGAGGCGGCGAAGCAGGTATGGAAGGGGCGCCTCATCGTTGTCTTCCAGCCCCACCGCTATACCCGGACCCGGGCGCTTTTCAAAGAATTTCTGGGAGCCTTCGGGGATGCGGACGTGCTCATCCTCACCGACATTTACGCGGCGAGCGAGCGGGAGATCGAGGGGGTTCACGCCTCAAAACTTTACGAGGGAATTCGGAACGGCGGCCACGGTAACGTCACCTATGTCTCGAATTTTGACGCTATCGTGGACCGTCTCCTCGAGATCGCGAAGCCGGGAGACGTGATCATCACGCAGGGCGCGGGAAACGTCTGGAAAATAGGAGAAGAGTATCTGAAAAGAAAGTAAGCAGTAAGCAGCAAAAAAAACAGGTGAAGAGTGGATAGGATAAAAAAGAAAGCGGGCAGCAAGGGAAAACAGGTAAACGGTGGACAGCAAACGGTAAACTTTAAAAAACAGAAAAGGAGACCGTAGACCATAGGCAGAAAAATAGTGGACATAAGAACAAAAAACAACGGGATATCAGGAACGAGGGTTTTGACTGTTCACTCTTCACCATTAACAGTTCACCAAATGTGAAGTTGATTTCTATGGACGATCTGTCGTTGAAAGAAAAATTGAAGGAGCTTGTCTCCGGCGAGGTTCTTTTTGATGAGCCCATGAGCCGCCACACCTCCATCGGGGCGGGCGGGAAGGCCGATGCTCTCCTTTTCCCAGGGAACAGAGAGGAACTCGCGCGGATCATTGCCTGCCTGAGGGAGGCCGGAACGGCTTACATGCCCGTGGGCAACTGCACCAACCTCATTGTCAGGGACGGCGGCTTCAGGGGCGTGCTGATCTCCCTCAGAGACCTGCGGGAAAAGGGCATCCGGTCCGGTGAAGGCGGCGTCTGTCTTTATGCCGAGGCGGGTGTTCCTCTTTCCGAGATCGTCCATCTCTCCGTCGAGGAATCCCTGACCGGGATGGAGTTCTGCGCGGGAATTCCCGGCACGGTGGGCGGAGGCGTGAGGATGAACGCCGGGGCGTATGGCCGGGAGATGAAGGACATCGTGAAGGGCATCACCCTGATCAATGGAACCGGACGGGCACGGTCCGTCGACCGGGAGAAGCTCCGGTTCGCTTACAGGAATCTCGACCTGCCGGAAGATACGGTCGTTGTCCGCGCGGAATTTCTGCTTCAGAAGGGGTCGAAGGATCAGGTGAGATCGAAGGTGAACGAGATCGTTGCCATGAGAAAAGCAAAACATCCCCTGCAGTACCGGAGTGCCGGGTCCGTGTTCAAAAACCCGGGAACGGTTCCGGCCGGGCGCCTGATCGAAGAAGCGGGTCTCAAGGGATCTCGAATCGGTGATGCCGTGGTTTCGGAAGAGCACGGAAATTTCATCGTCAATGCGGGGACGGCCAGGGCGGGAGATATCATCGCCCTCATCGAGCGGGTCGAAAAGCAGGTCTTTCTGAAACGGGGCATCCGGCTTGAAAGAGAAGTGAAAATCATCGGAGAAGAGGAATAGCAGACCATGATGTTCAGCACAAAGAAGGGTTTCAAGGCGTTCCTGGAAACCAGGAGAATCAGGCTGAAAAGAAAATCGGGGAAAATCGCCAGGGAGATGGTCGCGGTTTCCATTCTTCTGGGTGTGGTTCTGGTCACGGGAGCGCTCATGGTGTTTTCTTACAACTATGTCCTCAGCTCCTCTTATTTTCACCTTGAAAAGGCCATCGTGAAAGGGTGTGAAAAGACTACAGAGAAGGATGTGATCTCCGTTTCGGGCATCAAGCCCAACCAGAATCTCCTGGCCATAAGCATGGAGGGGATTGCCCGGAAGGTCCGGACCAACCCATGGGTCGAAGATGTCTCTGTCGTTCGGGAGTTCCCGAACCGGCTGATCATTGAAATCCGGGAGAGAAAGCCCGTCGCTCTCGTGAAGAGGGATGACAGCCTCTTCTTCATGGACGGGGATGGACTCATATTCAAGAAACTCGAAGGGGAAAGCACAAACCTTCCCGTTCTCACGGGATGTTCTGAAAACGGAAAGGACGACACGCTGCTCATCCGGAAGTCCATCGAGCTGATCGATTTTCTCTCCGCCTCGAAAAGCTTTCCGCAGATCAGAAACGTCTCCGAGATCCACAGCGATGAAAACATGGGCTTTTCGCTGTTTCTTGACAGCGGCCTGTGCCTTCATATCGGTTTTGGAGATTATGAAAATAAATTGAATCGGCTGAAGCCCATCATGACGGACCTGACGAGAAGGAATCTGGATCAGGGGTTTCTTTTGATTGATCTGCACGATCCCGGCAAGATCACCCTGCAGAGAAAGGATATTCCGGGATTCTCAAGGCCGGCCAGGGGATTGAAGACATGAAAAATGGTTTCGAGTCTCGAAACTCTAAACGCTTTTAGATGGGGGATGGAATGGGGAAGAAAGGAAAAATGATCGTCGGGCTTGATGTGGGGACGACCAAGATTTGCGCCATCGTCGGCGAAATGACGGACACCGGGATTGACATCATCGGAATCGGTTCCTGTCCTTCCGAGGGATTGAGAAAAGGGGTCGTGGTGAATATCGACAACACCATGGACTCTATCAGGAAAGCCGTGGACGAAGCGGAAAGCGCGGCGGAATGCGACATCCGGCGCGTCTATGCCGGTGTCTCGGGGGGCCATATCAAGAGCTTCAACAGCCACGGGATCGTTGCCGTCAGGGGAAGCGAGGTCGAGAGCGCCGACGTGCAGAGGGCCATCGAAGCGGCGAAGGCCGTGAAAATGCCCACGGACCGGGAGGTCCTCCATATCCTGCCCCAGACCTATGTCGTCGATGATCAGGACGAGATAAAAGATCCCATCGGGATGTCCGGCGTGCGGCTGGAAGTCAAGGTGCATATCGTGACCGGCGCCGTGACCTCGGTGCAGAATATCGTCCGCTCCGTGAACGGTGTGGGGCTTGATGTCAATGAAGTCATTTTGGAACAGCTGGCCGCGAGCGAAGCGGTTTTGAGTGCCGATGAAAAGGAGCTCGGCGTGGCTCTCGTGGACATCGGCGGCGGGACAACCGATATCGCCGTTTTCTCTGAGGGCAGTGTCAAATACACGGCCGTTCTGCCGCTGGGCGGGAGTTACGTGACCAACGACATCGCCGTCGGATTGAGAACACCTGTCACCGAAGCGGAGAAGGTCAAAATCAAGTACGGCTGCGCCTGCACGCCCATGATCCCCCAGGACGAGATGATCGAGGTGCCCAGCGTGGGCGGGCGGGAACCCAGACGGGTGTCGCGTCAGGTCCTGGGCAGTATCATAGAGCCCCGGATGGAAGAAATCCTCAACCTCGTCTGCCGTGAGATCGTCAAATCCGGGTACGAAGAGCGGTTGGCCGCGGGTATTGTTCTCACGGGCGGAACGGCCATTCTGGAGGGAATCACGGAACTCTCAGAGCAGATATTCAATATGCCTGTGAGGCGGGGCATTCCTCACGGGGTAACAGGTCCGGTTGACGTGAACAGCCCCCTTTATGCCACGGGCGTCGGGCTGATCTTATACGGAAGCAGGCATTTTTCCCGAAACGGGAAGAGCGAAAATAATTATCCAAAGTTCTGGCGAAAAGGGAAGAAATGGCTTTCAGATTTCTTTTAATTTAAAAGGAGGGGACGCTCATGATTGAACTCTACGATGAAAACGCAGACAGATCCGCAAAGATCAAGGTGGTTGGCATCGGAGGCGGAGGCTGCAACGCGATCAACACCATGATTTCCTATAACCTCACCGGTGTGGATTTCGTTGCCGCCAACACGGATGCCCAATCTCTGAAAACGTCGTTATCGCCCGCCAAGGTTCAGCTCGGGGCCGAGGTCACAAAAGGACTCGGCGCCGGATCGGATCCCGAGATCGGGAAACGGTCGGCACAGGAATCGGTGGACCTGATCCGGTGCGTATTGAACGGACTGGACATGGTTTTCATCACTGCTGGCCTGGGAGGCGGGACGGGAACTGGCGGAGCGCCCGTTGTGGCGGAGATCGCCAAAGAAATGGGAGCGCTCACCGTCGCCGTCGTCACGAAACCTTTCCAGTTTGAAGGGAAGAAACGCGAGAGGCAGGCGGAACACGGAATCGACGAGTTGAGGAAGATCGTGGATACCCTCATCGTCATTCCCAACCAGAGGCTCCTGAGCATGGGCGGCAGAAACATGTCGCTCCTGGAGGCCTTCAAGAAGGCGGACGATATCCTCTACCAGGCTGTGAAAGGCGTCTCGGATCTCATCATGATTCCGGGCTACATCAACCTCGATTTTGCGGATGTGAAAAACATCATGGCGGAGATGGGTCTGGCGCTCATGGGTACCGGAATCGCGAGAGGGGAGAACAGGGCCGTTGAGGCAGCCCAGAGGGCCATCTCGTCGCCGCTCCTTGAGGACAACTCGATTCAGGGGGCCCGGGGCGTCCTGCTCAATATCACCGGCGGACCCGATATGACTCTCTACGAGATCAACGAGGCCTCATCCCTGATCCAGGCGGAGGCCCACGAGGACGCCAACATCATCTTCGGAACCGTTGTGGATGAAAGCATGGAGGATGAGATACGCATCACCGTCATTGCCACCGGCTTCGATGAAAACGGGACGAAGAAAAAGGCCGCGTCCAATGTCGCTCAGCTCAGCGGCTACAGGAGGGAAGACCTCTCAACGCCCGCCTTCATCAGGAAGAACAAAGCCGGGGGTGAGAGCCCGAATGTGATCAAGATGGGCGTCATCGATGACACGGAAGACGCGGACCTGGAGGTCCCTGCGTTCCTGAGAAAAAAGGCAGACTGAGGGTTCTCTACCCTCCGGAGGACCCTCCTTCCCGATCCCCGGGGTGCGCTCATCTTCATCCCGGGGATCACCCCCTCCCCATGTTCAGCCGGATTTTGAATTGCTCTTCAGATTAAAATGGATCTCAAAGGAATTGAACAAATCCAGATATTGTTCAACGTAACGCGTGAGTAAAAAACGGTTGGCGACATCGGCATGGGCCTTCTGGCCCATCTTTTCTCGAAGCTTTGGGTCCTTCACCAGCCGCACGATCCGGGAAGCCGTTTCCTCTATGGAGGAGACCAGGAATCCGTTCACGCCGTCCTGAATCTGGTAACGTATCCCGCCCACATTTCCGCCGATCACCGGAGTGCCTTTCCACATGGCTTCGGCGACCGTCAGACCGAATCCTTCGCGAATGGATTTCTGCAGGACAACCGCCGCGCGCCGCTGAAGGGTGTTGACCAGAGCGGTATCATCGCCGTTGGGCAGGATCATAATCCGCTCATCGCGGGATTTGACCAGGGCTTCGTAAATTTCGGCGCCTTCAGGATCATCCGACGCGAAATTGCCGAGCAGAACGAGCGTGCAGTCCACTTCTTTCCTGGCCAGCTTGAAGGCTTCGATCACGCCCTTTGGATCCTTCCATGGATCAAACCTGGACACCTGCACCACAAGGGGCAAATCCGTCGGGATTTTGTAGTGCGACAGTCTTTCATCCATTTCGTGATCGTTCAGTTGGCGGTTTTTTGTCGTGAAAGGGTCAATGGCCGGCAGAAAAAACAACTGCGGTATCTTCAATTTCTGCGCGTATTCCGGGATGCTGAAGATGGCGGCGTCATATTTTTCAATGTAAGGGAGCAAATAGTTCCAGAGGTCCCGGTTCGGATTGGACAGATCGATATGGCAGCGCCAGACCCAGGGGGCTCTCTTCTTGTAGTGGCGGATGAGCGGCAGTGGCTGCGGGTCGTGCACGATGATCAGGTCATGATCCAGGTGATTGCGGATGGAATTTTCATAGATGACGTTTTCATAGATCTTTTTTTTGATCGTCGTAAACTTGAACCCCATGCCCTGGAGGGCATTATGCATCTTCTTGGTGATGCCGAAGAAGTCCGGCGAGCCCTGAATAACCCGCCAGCCCGTTTTGATCCCCAACCCGTTCATCAGCAGCGTCACGGATGACAGCAATTCGGCCACCCCGCCTCCGTAATAGGTCGAGTTGATGTTGCTCACGTGAAATCCCCGCAGGGATGCGGCTTTGGAGAGAATGCGTTCGATGGTCTCCTCCCCGGCAAAGGGGGCGTAATCCTGTACCTGAACCAGCCTATAATTCATAACGAACCTCTCATAAATTGTCAGATGGTGTTTGTGCCCGACCGGAGTCTGCAGGCCGTACAAGTTTCCATTTGTTAGAAATTAATATTAAGTTGATTATGTTGTCAAATAAAATAGTGGTCACTAAATTATATTGACATATTATTTTATTCATATAAACTGGTAGAAATTTCAACGAGGTTTTCTGAGAGTAGAGATGGCGTCTGGTATGAAGAGAGTGCTGGTGAACTTGAACGGTTTTGAAGCCCTGTCGCTGGGCCTCGCACTCCTTTGCCTTTCACTTCATACCCGATGCCCGTCGTTTTTAGGTAAACCTTAGAACCACACACATACAGATTACTTAAAGGCCATGGGCTCAAAAGCCCATGGCCTTTTTATTTTTACTGATGTGAAAGGAGGACAAAATGGAATCAAAAAAGGAGAGGATACTGATCTTTGACACCACCTTGAGAGATGGCGAGCAGTCACCGGGGGCCAGCATGAATCCCGATGAAAAACTGCGGATTGCCCGGCAGCTCGAAAGGCTGGGGGTGGATATCATCGAGGCCGGGTTTCCCGTTGCCTCCGACGGAGATTTCGAGTCGGTCCGTCAGATCGCCAATGAGATCAGGGGCGCTCAGATCGCCGCGCTCGCCCGGGCGAATTGGGCGGATATTGACCGGGCCTGGGAGGCGATCAAAGGGGCGGCCAACCCGCGGATTCATACCTTCATCTCCTCGTCCGATATTCATTTAAAGTATCAGCTGAATAAAACCAGGGAACAGGTGCTGAATGAGGCCTGTGACGCCGTGGCCCACGCGTGCCGCTATACGGCCAACGTCGAGTTTTCACCCATGGATGCCACGAGGACGGACAGAGACTTCCTCTGCGAGATGGTCGAGGCAGTGATTTCTTCCGGAGCGAAAACGGTGAACATACCGGATACCGTGGGCTATGCCATTCCCAGCGAGTTCGGTGAATTGATCACCCATCTATTCAAGAGGGTCAAAAATATTTCCCAGGCCGTCGTCTCGGTTCATTGCCACAATGACCTTGGCCTCGCGGTGGCCAATTCCCTTGCTGCGGTAAAATGCGGGGCAAGGCAGGTGGAATGCACCATCAACGGAATCGGTGAGAGGGCCGGCAACGCAGCCATGGAAGAGGTCGTCATGGCCCTGGAAACGAGAAAAGATTTCTTCGGATTTCAAACCGGCATCCGGACGGAGCACATCTATCAGGTGTCGCGGCTTTTGACCCAGATCACGGGAATTCCTGTCCAGCCGAACAAGGCGATTGTAGGCGCCAACGCGTTTGCCCATGAATCGGGCATTCACCAGGACGGCCTGATCAAGGAAAAAATCACTTACGAGATCATGACCCCTCAGTCGGTGGGCGTACCGGAGACCCATATAGTCCTTGGCAAGCACTCCGGCCGTCACGCCATCCATGATCATATCAAAAAGATGGGATACACCCTGACCGGCGCGGAGGTGGGCAGGGTCTTCACCCGCTTCAAGGAGTTGGCGGATGTCAAGAAAGACATTTTTGATGAGGATCTGGAAGCCATTCTTTATGAAGAGGTGTTTCGGGTAAAGGATAATTACAGCCTCATTTATATCAATGTGGTGAGCGGCAATGTCGCCATTCCCACGGCCACCCTGAAAATGAAGGTCGGGGAGAAGACCATCCAGGATGCCGGTTTCGGTGTCGGACCCGTGGATGCCGCCATTGCCGCCATCCGCAAGATCACGAACACGGACTACCCCCTTCTGGAATACAACGTCAAGGCCGTGACCGGGGGGACCGACGCGCTGGGAGAAGTGACCGTCCGGCTCCAGTACAACGGGCGCAGCGTGGTGGGGCGCGGCGCCCATCCCGATGTCATCGTCGCGTCGGCCAACGCCTATATCAACGCTTTGAACAGGCTGGAATGGCTCAAGGGCAATATCAGAAATATTGAATTTGAGTAATTTCGGATAATGGTATAGAAGAACACAACCTGGATCATCGGAGAAATGACATGGGAATGACCATTACGGAAAAGATACTCTCCCGGCACGCGGGTCTTGAAGAGGTCCAGCCCGGGATGCTGATCAATGCCAGGGTGGATATCGCCCTTGGAAACGACATCACCGCCCCGATCGCCATCGCGGAATTCAAGAAGGCCGGCGGGACAGCGGTTTTTGACCGGGACAAGGTGGCCCTGATTCCCGATCATTTCACGCCCAACAAGGATATCCATTCGGCCGAGCAGTGCAAGATTGTGAGAACATTCGCGAGGGAGCAGCGGATCACCCACTACTACGAGGTCGGTGAAGCGGGCATAGAGCACGCCCTTCTTCCAGAGCAGGGGATTGTACTGCCTGGGGATCTGGTCATCGGCGCGGACAGCCACACCTGCACCTATGGTGCTCTGGGGGCCTTCGCCACCGGTGTGGGCAGCACGGATCTGGCGGCCGCCATGCTCAAGGGTGAACTCTGGTTCAGGGTTCCCGAGACGCTGAAGATCGTGTTTCACGGCCGGATGAGAAAATGGGTCTCCGGCAAGGATCTCATCCTTTTTCTTATCGGGTTGATCGGTGTAGACGGGGCGCGCTACAAGGCGATGGAGTTTGCCGGTGAGGCCGCGGGGAAACTCGGCATGGCGGACCGATTCACCATCGCCAACATGGTCATCGAGGCCGGGGCGAAGAACGGAATCTTTATCCCCGATGACGTGACAAAGGCGTATGTTCAGGGAAGGGCGAAACGGCCATTTTCGTTTTATGCCTCGGACCCGGATGCCCGGTACGCGGATGTGATCGAGATCGACATCAGCGGAATCGAGCCCCAGGTGGCCTTTCCGCATATACCGTCCAATGTGAGGGGCATCAGCCGGGTGGGGGATGTCAGGATCGATCAGGTCCTGATCGGGTCGTGCACCAACGGCAGGATAGAGGACCTGAGAATAGCCGCCGGAATCCTGAAGGGGAGAAAGGCGGCGCCCTATATCCGGCTCATCATTGTGCCCGCCACGCCGGAGATTTACAGGATGGCTGTGAAAGAAGGACTCATGGAAATCTTTATTGATGCGAAGGCGGCCATCAGCCCGCCGAGCTGCGGGGCCTGCCTCGGTGGACACATGGGGGTCCTGGCGGAGGGGGAGAGGGCCGTTGCCACAACGAATAGAAATTTTGTCGGCCGCATGGGGCATCCGAGGAGTGAGGTGTATCTGGTCAACCCGGCTGTTGCGGCGTCATCGGCCGTTCTCGGGCGGATTGCCGGCCCGGATGAGCTGGAAGGAGGCGGAAAATCATGAAGTTCAAAGGGAGAATCTGGAAATTCGGAGACAACATTGACACGGACGCCATCATTCCGGCCCGTTACCTGTCCACGTCAGACCCTGAAATCCTCGCGGCTCATTGCATGGAGGACGCGGATCCCGGGTTTGTGAAAAAGATGCGCCCGGGCGATATCATCGTGGCGGGAGAAAATTTCGGCTGCGGATCATCGAGGGAACACGCCCCCATCGCCATCAAGGCCGCGGGGA